>Ga0111539_10008130_pt1 | contig 13365 bp, 10 predicted proteins | sample RhiMethybrSRZTD1_FD_79667 | JGI IMG/M metagenome (GOLD analysis project Ga0111539, IMG submission 79667) | Populus rhizosphere microbial communities from Tennessee, USA - Rhizosphere MetaG P. TD hybrid SRZTD1 (version 2) (version 2) | ecosystem: Host-associated > Plants > Roots > Rhizosphere >...
CCCGCGGTTCACGATGTGGTCGTAGTCGCCCTCCATCGTCAACAGCTTGCCGTCGCGGACGGCGGCGATCATGCCGCACCCGCACGAGCAGAAGTTGCACGAGGTGGTGAACTCGCTGACATCCGAGAGCTTCAAGTCCTTCGTCGCGGCCCGCATCGCGGGAACGTCGAGGAGCCCGCCGACCGCGAGTCCTGCTCCCCCAGCGAGGGTCAGCCTGAACAGGTCTCTGCGGGTGATCGTCGATCGCGGCGTGGCATTGCCATCCACCGGACTCTCCGAGAGGTTCTGGATCGGAGCATCCATCGATTCATTCATTGGTTTCTTCCGTGCGACTGCCGTTCATTGGTTCGCCTCCTCGCCGTTACGAGAACGAGAATGACCGCGCGGAACGTCTCGATGGGGCGAAAGAACCTCCCATACCATGCGGATCGCTGCGATAGTCTCCGACGTCAGGCCCGGGTATCCATAGGACCTTGGGCCCATATGTAGAGGTTCCGCACCGAATCTGGGTCGAGTCTCCACAGCTCCCGTTCTTCCGGGCTGGTCGTTCTCCGATGGGCCAGAGGCACCGCGCGGCCCATCACACGAGCTCCGCGGCGCCCGTCGCCACGCGATGGGCGCCGGCGTAGATGTTGAAACCGCCCTGCCGCACGAACCCCACCAGGGTCATGTCGGCGGCGATGGCCATCTGCACGGCCAGGCTCGACGGAGCCGACACGGCCGCGACCACGGCGATCCTCGCCATCAGAGCCTTCTGCATGATCTCGAAGCTGGCGCGGCCACTGACCATCAGGACGTGCCGATCCAGCGGAAGCTGCCGCGTCAGCACCATGTGGCCGATGATCTTGTCGACGGCATTGTGACGCCCGATGTCCTCGCGCAGCACGATCAAACGGCCATCGAGATCGAACAGCCCCGCCGCGTGCAGCCCACCGGTCTCGCGAAGGTTGGCTGGGCCTCGCCCATGGCCTGCGCGAGCCGCGGGAAGAGATCACGCGGCACCATCACGTCGGCCTCCACCGGGGGAAGCAAGGCGCAATCGCGTCGATCGTGACCTTGCCGCAGAGGCCGCACGAGGAGGACGCCACGAAGTTGCGGCGCAGGAGCTCCCTCGCGACACGGGGATCCCCCTTCAGCAGGACGTTCATCACGTTGCCGGAATCGGGATCGCTCTCCGGTGCACGATAGCGCGCGATGACGTCCAGATCGTCGGCCGTCGAGATGACTCTCTCGGAGAAGAGGAACCCGGCGACGAGGTCTTCATCGTCGCCCGGCGTTCGCATGGTGACCGCCAGACTCAGGCCGCCCAGCCGAATTTCCAGGGGCTCCTCGACCGCGACATAGTCGTCGGTCCAGACGACATCGTGCTCCCGGACACGCTTGACGGTATGCCGAACGGCAGGAGTCGTTGCGGGCACGTCGACCTCTGGCTCCAGACTCATCGGCTCGCGTCGCCGAACATCGGCGCGAGGAACAGCACGGCCAGGACCGTGATGAGCAGGATCCCTGCGAGGTTCAGCCAGACGCCGGCCTTCATCATCTGGGGCAGCCGGACCAGGCCGGTCCCGAACACGATTGCGTTCGGGGGTGTGCCCACCGGCATCATGTAGGCGGAGCTGGCGCCGAGGGTACACGCAAAGATCAGGACGTAGGGGCTCATACCGAGCGCGGGTGCCATGGCGGCGAGCACCGGCACCATGGTCGAGACCTGCGCGGTGTTCGAGGTGAGCTCGGACAGGAACACGGTCATGGTGACGATGACCAGCAGGAGCACGAGCGGGGGCAGGCCGGCCAGGCCGCGGCTGGCGTTCCCGATGAACGCCGACACGCCGTTGGCCTCGATGGCGGTGGCGAGCGTGAGCCCACCGCCGAAGAGCATCAGGACGCCCCACGGCAGCTTCTTGGCCGTGGCCCAGTCCATCGCCCGGGTGCCCGTCCCGAGATCGACCGGCCAGAGAAACAGCGCCATTGCCGCCAGCATCGCGATCCCCGTATCGGAGAGCCCGGCCAGCGGCCTGGTGCCCGCGACCACGAGGCCCTTGAGGAGGGGACTGCTGATCCAGAGACAGGCGGTGGCCGCGAACACCGCCAGCACGGCCTTCTCGCCCCGGGTGAAGGGGCCGAGCTTACGATACTCCTCGTCGAAGTACCGGCGGCCCCCTGCGATCTCACCGAGGTCGGCGCGGAACAGGACACGGGTCACCAGCAGCCAGGCGACCGGCAGAAACAGGAGCGTGAACGGTCCGCCCACGAGCAGCCAGTCGAAGAAGCTCAGGTCCCGGCCGTAGGTCTGCTGGATGTAGCGCACGGCAATGCCGTTGGGGGGCGAGCCGATGATGGTGGCGATCCCGCCGATCGAGGCCGCGTAGGCGATGCAGAGCAGCAGGCCGGTGGCGAAGTTGCGCTCGGGCACCCGCTCCTGGGGAATCCCTCCGGACTCCCTCAGGCCGACGCCGGTGCGGGTCCTCAGGACGAGGTCGACGACGCTCAGGGCGATTGGCGCCATCATGGCCGCGCACGCGGTGTTGGAAACCCACATGCTCAGGAAGGCGGTGACCACCATGAAGCCGCCGACGATGGCGCCCGGCCGCGCTCCGACCAGGCGCAGGGTGAAGAAGGCGATGCGCCGGTCAAGGCCCCAGCGCTCGATGGCCAATCCGATGATGAAACCGCCCATGAAGAGGAAGATCACGTCCGCGGCGTAGGGCGCCAGGACCTTGCTGAGGGGCGCGATGCCCAGCAGCGGGAAAGCCGCGATCGGCAGGAGCGCGGTGACCTCGATGTCCACCGCCTCGGTGAGCCACCATCCCGCCATCCAGACCATCATGGCGAGGGTGGCCCGCCCGGCCGGCGTGAACTCCACCCACTGGTCGGCCCCGGACGAGTACTGGGTGGGCAGCAGGTGGTAACAGACCACCCCCAGCAACGGCCCGCCGAGCAGGCCGATGCGCTTGACCGTCACGGCCGTCATGCCGGCGCGTGCACCTAGAACATCAGCTTCGCGAGCACGAGGCCGGTGAAGACCGCGACGCTGGTCGCGATGAGCCCCGGGATCATGAACGAGTGATTCAGTACGTACTTGCCGATCTTGGTGGTCCCGGAGAGGTCGAAGTTGATTGCTGCGATCAGCGAGCCGTAGGTCGGGATGAAGAAGTAGCCGTTGACCGACGGGAACATCGCGATCAGGAACTGGGGCGGGATGCCGAGCGCCAGCCCCAGCGGCATCAGCGCGCGGGTGGTCGCCGCCTGGCTGTAGAGCAGGACGGACGCGCCGAAGAGACCGAGGGCGAACGTCCAGGGTGCCGCCTCGCTCATGGCGCTGATGGCCGGGACGATCACGGCCTGGTTCGCCGCGATGAAGCTGTCGCCCAGCCAGGCGAGGCCGAAGATGCCGATCACCGCCACCACGCCTGAGCGCAGTGTCGGGGTCTTCGGCACGTCGTCCACCGAGACTTTCGTGGCCACTAGCATCACGGCTGCCACGGAGAGCATGACGATCTCGATCACGATCGGCATGGCCAGCGGGCCCTTGGCGCCCGGAAGGTGACGCAGCGCCGGGAAGAAGCCGAAGAGCACGACGAGGGCCACGGCGACGAGGAAGAGGACCGCCGAGAGGACCGCCCCCGGCTTGAGCGGCGGCCGATCGGCGGCGGACTTGGGCGCCGGGATGGCGCCGGACTTCAGGCGCGCCTGGTACTCGGGGTCGTCCTTCAAGTCCTTGCCGATGAACATCGAGACGATCGCCGCCGCGATGACGCCGATCAAGGTGGCCGGCACGCACACCATCAGGATCTGGGGCAGCCCCCACTGGGTGAGGCCCTTCTCGGAAAAGAGCCCGATCATCGCGGCCGTCGCCGCCGCCACGGGGCTCGCGGTGATCGCCTGCTGGGAGGCGATGGTCGCGACTGCCATGGGCCGCTCGGGCCGGATGCCGCTCTGGTGGGCGGTCTCGTAGATCACCGGCAGGAGCGGGTAGACGATGTGTCCGGTGCCGGCCACGAAGGTGAAGCTCCAGGTGGTGAGGGGGGCCACGATCGTGACGTACTTGGGGTTGGCCCGGATGACGCGCTCGGCGATGCGCACGAGGTAGTCGATCCCGCCGGCGGCCTCCATCACCGAGGCGGCCATGATGACCGCCAGGATGATCAGCATGACATCGACGGGGGGCGAAGTGGGGCTCACCCCGAAGCCGACGGCGAGGATCAGCAGCCCCACCGCGCCCCAGAGGCCCAGGCCGACGCCCCCCGAGCGCGAACCCAGCCAGATGGCGGCCAGCACCACCACGAACTGCAGAACAATGGAGATCGTCATGCGCTCACCCCTGAGTGAGAGTTCACTCCCTCGGGCTACTGCTCGAACTTCGGGTTGATGAGGTTCTCGAACGAGAAGACCTCGTCCCACTTCTGCTGGGTGAGGAGCTTCCGCTCCTTCACGACGATGTCGTGCAGGCTCTTACCCGTCTCGAGACCCTCGTGGGCGATCTCGGAGCACTGCTTGTAGCCGAGCGAGGGCTTGAGCACGGTCACGATCCCGAGTGAATTGAGCACCATCTCCCGCGTGCGCTCGCCGTTGGCGGTGATGCCCTCCACGCAGTTCACCCGGAGGCTGGTGACCGCGCGCTCCATGGTGGCGATCGAGGCGAACAGCGCGAAGGTGATCACTGGCTCCATGACGTTCAGCTGTAGCTGTCCGGCGGACGCCGCCAGGGTCACCGTGAGGTCGAGGCCGATCACCAGGAATCCGGTCTGATTCACGACCTCCGGGATCACCGGGTTCACCTTGCCTGGCATGATCGACGAGCCCGGTTGCTTCTCCGGCAGATTGAGCTCGTTGAACCCGCAGCGCGGCCCCGAGGCCAGCATGCGGATGTCGTTACAGATCTTGGTGAGCTTGGCCGAGGTGTGCTTGAGCACGCCAGAGAGCAGCACGTAGTCGCCGGTGTCCGAAGTGGCCTCGATTAGGTCCTCGGCCAGGGTGAACTTGATGCCGGTGATGTCGGACAGGTGCTTCACGGCGAGCGCGGGGTAGCCGGGCGCGGCGGTCACCGTCGTGCCGATGGCGGTGGCGCCGAGGTTGACGCCCTGGAGAAGCTGTCGGACTTCCGCGATGCGCTTCACCTCTTCACCGATCGTCGTGCCCCAGCCATGGAACTCCGCGCCCATGGACATCGGCACCGCGTCCTGCAGGTGGGTGCGGCCCATCTTGAGCACGCGGTCGAACTCTCGGGCCTTTCTGAAGAAGGCCTCCTGCAGCTGGCGCAGGGCGTCCATGTAGCTCTCCAGCCGGAGGATGAGACCCAGGTGGAAGGCGGTGGGGTAGACGTCGTTCGTGGACTGGCCGAAGTTCACGTGGTCGTTGGGGTTGACGTATTGATACTCGCCCTTCTTGTGCCCGAGAGATTCGAGCGCGAGGTTGGCGATCACCTCGTTGGCGTTCATGTTGGTCGAGGTGCCGGCCCCACCCTGGATGAAGTCCGTCACGAAGTGATCGTTCATGTCCCCCGCGATCACCCGGTCGCAGGCGCGCATGATCGCGTCGGCGATCTTGGCATCCAGCACGCCGAGATCCCGGTTGGCCATGGCGGCGGCCTTCTTCACGTAGCCGAAGGCCTTCACGAAGTACGGCTCTCGGGACATGGGCATGCCGGTGATGTGGAAATTCTCCTGGCCCCGCACGGTCTGCACGCCGTAGTAGGCGTCGTCGGGCACCTGCTTCTCGCCCAGGAAGTCCCTCTCGATTCGGAATCCCATCGCTCGCTCCTCGTTGCGCGACTCGGCGCGCGGTGATGTCGTTACTTGAGTCCGGCGGCTACCATCTTCCTTCGCATGAACGCGATCTGGGTCTGCAGCGGCAAATCTTTCGGGCACAGGTCGTGACACGCGAGCAGGGACATGCAGCCGAACACTCCCTGGTCGTCGCCGATGAGGTCGTAGTAGGCAGCGTCGTCGCGGGTGTCGCGCGGGTCGAGCCGGAAGCGCGCGAGCCGGTTGAGTCCCACGGCCCCGACGAAGTCCTCGCGCATCCGGGCGGTGCCGCAGGCCGACACACAGCAGCCGCACTCGATGCACCGGTCGAGCAGGTAGATCTTCTCGGCCATCTCCGGCTCCATGGCCTCCTCGATGCGCGTGAGGTCGACCTCGGCGCTCTTCATGTGCACCCAGGTCGCGAGCCGCTCGCTCATGTGGCGCATCCACTTGCCGGTGTTGACCGACAGATCACCGATCAGCTCGAACACCGGCAGCGGCGCCAGCGTGATCTCCGGTCCCACCTGGGCGGTGAGCGTGCGGCAGGCGAGGCCGGGCCGGCCGTTGATCATCATGCCGCAGCTGCCGCAGATGCCGGCTCGACAGACGAAGTCGAACTGCAGGGAGGGGTCCTGCTTCTCGCGGATCTCGTTGAGGGCGATGAACAGCGTCATGCTGTCGGCCTCTTCGAGGTCGTAGCGCTCCATGCGCGGCGGAGTGCCCGGCGCCTGCGGGTTGTAGCGCAGGATGTTGAAGCGGAGCGTGCGGTGCGCGACGGCGTCGGCCATGGTCAAAACCTCTCGTCGATGCGTTCGTTGCGACCCCGGAAACGTGGCGGCAGCAGCTCCTCGTACGGCATGAGGGCGTTCTGCACGGCGAAGCGTTCCGATGACGCCAGCTTCGCCCGGAGTGCCTCGACCTCCTGCTGTCGCGCCGCCGTGTCGGGATGGTCGGTGTAGTCCTTGGCGCCGTAGCCGCGCCACCCGGGCGGCAGCTCCATCGCCTTCACGTCGAGCGCCTCGTAGGTGAGGGTCGGCAGCGTGTCGCTCTCCTTGCTCCAGTGCGCGAGCGTGCGCTTCAGCCAGACGGCGTCGTTGCGGCGCGGATGGTCTTCCCGGTAGTGCGCACCGCGACTCTCGGTGCGGGTCAGGGCGCCATAGGCCACCGCGAGGGCGAGCTTCAGCATCTTCTGGGTGCGATACGCCGTCACCAGCTCGGGATTGGCGCCGGCGACGCGGGAGCGCACCCCAATGTTGCGGCTGCGCACCAGCAGCGCCTGGAGCTCGTCGACGGCCTGTTCGAGATCCTTGCCGCGCCGGAAGATCCCGACCTTGGCCGTCATGATCTGCTGCATGCTCACCCGCAGATCCGTCGCCGATTCCCGGCCGCGGCCACTGAGCATCTCGGTCAGCTTCGCCTGTTCGCGCTCGAGAAGGCCGTGCACCATGGCGGTCGGGATGTTGACGTCGTTCTCGGAGCGGTCGCAGAAGTCGCTGATGAACTCGCCCACGATCATGCCGGCCACCACCGTCTCGGCGACCGAGTTGCCGCCCAGGCGGTTGAAGCCGTGCATGTCCCAGCAGGCGGCCTCGCCCGCCGCGAACAGGCCCCGCAGCGTCGGGCTCTCGCCGGTGGGCGTGGTGCGGACGCCGCCCATGGTGTAGTGCTGCGCGGGGCGCACCGGGATCCACTCTTTCACCGGGTCGACGCCCAGGAAGTAGTGGCAGATCTCGTACACCTCACGCAGGTTGTGCTTGATGTGGTGCTCGCCCAGCAGCGTGATGTCGAGCCACAGGTGTTGGCCGAAGCGGTTCGTGGCGCCCTTGCCCTTGGCGAGATGCTCCTCCATGCGCCGCGACACCACGTCGCGCGAGGCCAGCTCCTTCTTCTCCGGCTCGTAGTCCGGCATGAACCGGTGGCCCTCGCCGTCCTTGAGCAGGCCACCATCGCCGCGGCACCCCTCGGTGACGAGGATGCCGGCCGGGAAGATGCCGGTGGGATGGAACTGCACGGCCTCCATGTTGCCGAGCGTCGCGACGCCGGTCTCGAGCGCGAGCGCGTGGCCGATGCCCTCGCAGATCACGGCGTTGGTGGTGACGCGGTAGAGCACACCGGCGCCGCCAGTGGCGATGGCGGTGGCCTTGGCCACGTAGGCGGTGAGCTGGCCCGTGATCAGATCGCGCACGACCGCCCCGTAGCAGCGACCGCCGTCATGGATCAGGGCCACCGCCTCGGTCCGCTCGTGCACCGGGATCGAGGCTGCGATGGCCTGGTCGGCCATGGCGGTGATCATCGCGTGGCCGGTCCCGTCCGAGACGTAGCAGGTGCGCCACTTCTTGGTGCCGCCAAAATCGCGCTGGGCCATCAGGCCATGGGCCTCATCGCGCTCGGTGATCGTGGTCTTCTGGCCGTTGATGATGACCTCGCGATCGCCCTTGCGGATGCGGCTCCAGGGCACGCCCCAGGCGGCGAGCTCACGCACCGCCTTGGGCGCGGTGTTGACGAACATGCGGACCACCCGTTGATCCGCGCCCCAGTCGCTGCCGCGCACGGTGTCCTCGAAGTGCACGTCCTCGTTGTCGCCCTGCCCCTTGATCACGTTGCCGAGGCTGGCTTGCATGCCGCCCTGGGCGGCCTTGGAGTGCGAGCGCTTGGCGGGCACCAGCGACAGGATGATCGCCTCGTGCCCGCGGCGCTTGGCGCCGATCGCCATGCGCAAGCCGGCGAGCCCACCGCCGATGATCAGCACGTCGGTGTAGACGATCCTCATCGCGGTGCTCCCGCTGGTCCGGCGGGTCGCACCCAGGTCGGGACGTAGACCTCGCCGGCCCGGTGGCGGTGCTCGTAGCCGATCTTCATGTACGCCGCGAGCGTGAGGAGCCCGAGCACGAGGAAGAACGCCGTGATGCCCCACTTCAGGCGCGTGAGGCGCCGCCGCGAGAGGTCGGGGTCGGTGCCCTCGAACCATCCCCACTTGACGACGAGGCGGTACAGGCCCACGCCGCCGTGAAGCTCCACGCAGAACAGCAGCACCAGGTAGAGCGGCCACCACATTCCGCTCCACACGCGGTCGGCGGACTCGTACGGGCCGATGGCCCCGGGATTGACGAGCATCTGGAACAGGTGCGGGGACCCGAGGAAGAACAGCAGGAAACCGGTCACGACTTGCAGCCACCACAGGCTGGTGTCCGAGTGGCGTAGCAAATTCTTGTGGCCGATGAAAACACGGTACTGCCGGTACTCGGCGGGGAACTTGCGCAGGGCGAGTAACGCGTGGGCCATGAACAGCACGAAGATGATGGCGACGATGACCGAGACGAGCTCGGGGAAGCTCCGCCCGAAGAAATAGTGACCCTCGAAGGCCTTGGTGACCATCCACATCGCGTCCTTGCTGATCAGGATGGTGGACACGAAAGCCATGTGGCCCCACATGAACAGACCGAGCAGAAGGCCGGAGGCACTCTGCACGAGATCCATGCGCGCCGGCCAGTGACTCTTGCGTGGGAGATCGGCAAGGCCGACCCCGGCGATCACCTCGCTACTCTTACTCATGTCGCATATCCTCAGCGCATCATGGCCACGATGACAGGGCCCCACGCCGTCAGCAGGATGTTGCCGACCGCGTAGGGAACGGTGTAGCCGAGCGCGGGCAGCTTGCTCTGCGCTTCCTCCTGGACCGCCCGCAGGGCGGCCGTCATCGTCCCGGCCCCGGAGCAGGCGCCAAGAAGAATGAGCGGATTCATCCGGAGGACGTGCCGGCCGAACAGAATCGCCACCGCGTGCGGGGTCGCCGCCACCACGAGTCCGACGAAGATGAGACTGACCCCGGTGGTCTTGATGCCGGTGACGAAGCTGGGGCCGGCGCTGAGCCCGACGACGCTCATGAAGACCGTCAACCCGACGGTGTCGAAGACCCACATGGCCGCTTCGGGGATGCGCCCGAACGTGGGGTGCACGGAGCGGAGCCAGCCGAACACCAGCCCCATGACGAGCGCGCCTCCGCTGGCGGTCAGCGTGAGCGGGAGCCCTCCGACGGTCAACGTCAGCAGACCGACGAGTCCGCCCAGGAGGATGCCGAGGCCGACGAAGATCATGTCGGTCGTCACCGTCGGTCGATCGGCGTACCCGAGGCTCTGCGCCGCCCGCTCAACGTCCGCCCGGGCGCCGATGAGGTTCAGGACGTCGCCACGGTCAACGCGCGTGTCGAGCGTGAATGGCATCGGTTCCCCGACACGGGTAAGCCTGCGCAGAAACACACCCCGGGCGAGCTCCATAGCCGCCAGCTCGCGAAGGCTCTTGCCTACCACGGTCTTGTGAGTGACGACGACGTCCAGGACCTGTATAGGAAAGTCCAGGAGCTCCTGGTCGTCGACTTCTGGACCGATCACCGTGCCCCGGGCCATGAGCAGCTCGGTCCGGGTGAGCACCGCCACGACGTCGTCCTTGTGGATCACCGTCGTGGGCTCGGGCTCGATGATCTTGCCGTCCCGTCGGATCCGGGAGACGAAGGCCCGGGCCTCCCGCGGCATGGCCTCGATCTCGGCAATGCTCCGGTTGATGAAACGCTCGTTGATGACCTGATAAGCACGGGCGCCGAAGTTCATGAAGGCCGAGTACACGCCCGGCTCCCGCTCCTCGTCGCCCCCCAGCTCGGCCTGGAGCTTCTTGCCCTCCTCGCGGAGGTTCACGCCCATCAGGCGCGGACCGATCGTCGACAGAAACCAGATGACGAAGGCGGTGCCGATGAGGTAGGTCACCGCGTAGGCCACCGGGATGTTGTTGATCAGGCGGGTCTTCTCGTCTGCGGGCAGCTCGAGCCGGTTGATCGCATCGGCGGCGGTGCCGATGACCGTCGATTCCGTGAAGGCGCCGGCCAGCAGGCCCGCCGCCGTGCCCATGTCGTAGCCCAGCACCTTGCTGACCCCGAACGCCGTGAGCAGACAGGTGACGCACAGCACGACGGTCACCGCCAGCTGCGGCAGCGCGTCCTTCTTGAGGCCGCGGAAGAACTGAGGCCCTACCTTGTAGCCGGTCGTGAAGAGGAACAGATCGAAGAAGATCGTCTTCACGAGCCCAGGGACCTTGATGTCGAGCTGGCCGATGAGGACACCGGCCAGCAGCGTTCCGACCACCACCCCGAGACTGAACGAGCCGAATTTGAAGCGTCCGATGAAGAACCCCAGCGCGAGCGTCAGGAAGATGGCGAGCTCCTGGTGCTCGCGCAGGGCCGTCACGATCGTGTCCATGGGCGCCGCTCCCGTCAGAGGATCATCGCGAAGTAGCCGAAGACCGTGAGCAGCACCCCCGAGACGGCGTAGCCCACCGGGAAGCCGATCCAGGGCACCGTGCTGTCGATCTCCTTGGCCGCCTCTCGCGCGGGACCGGAGTGTGAGCGCGCGCCCGCGACACCGCCCATGAGCACCGCCGGGTTGATCTTGAAGATGTGGTAGCCGATGGCCCACGTCACGAAGGGCGGGATCGTGCTGGCGATGAAGCCGGCGAGGAAGATGCCGAGGGCGATCGAGCCGGTGAGCTGCTCGAGCAGGGTCGCCCCAGCGTTGAGGCCCACGATGCAGATGAACGTGATGAGTCCGAGATCCTCGAGAATGTTCCGGGCCGCGTTTGGCGTGTTGCCGAAGAACCGGACGCGCGACACCAGCGAGGAGACCGCGATCCCCGAAAGCAGCAGGCCGCCGGCATTGCCGAGACCGACCGAGAAACTGCCGACCGGGACGTTGATCATGCCGATGAGGAAGCCCAGGATCATGCCGACGGACAGCGTGAGCAGATCGGTGGCCGTGCTGGGCCGGGTCACCTTGCCGAGGAACGCCGCGAGCCGTTGCACGCCCGGGGCCAGGCCTGCCACCGTGATCACGTCGAAGCGTTGGAGCTTCGAGAGGGACCCCAGTGGAATCGGGTTGCCCGCCCGCTCGATCTTGACGGCCTGGACCTGGCCGCCGTACTCCTCGCGGTAGTGCTCGAGCGTCAGCTTCTCCGCCTCGCGGTTGGTCACCAGGATCTCGGCCGCGTCCAGTGGGATGTTCAGGACCTCCTTGGACGAGACTTCCGGTCCGATGATGCCCATCTTGCTGGTGAGGTTCTCCAGGCTGCCGCCGAGCGCGATGACGTCGTTCTCACGGAGCACCAGGTCGTCAGTTGCCTCGAACCGCTGGTCGCCGCGCTGCACGCGGAGGTAGCGATACTCCGGATGACTGTCGCGTAGCGCCCCGATGGTCTTGCCGATCGCCGTCGGGCTCGCGACTCGGTACGCACGAATGCCAAAAGGACGATAGCCCGTGAGCCCGGTGTCGTCCACGTTGGGCACGCCGAACTGCCGCTCGTACTCCTGCGCCGACTTGCGGGCGTCCACGCCCCACCAGCGTGGCAGGTACTTGCAGATGAGGATGATCCCAACCGTGCCCCAGATGTACGTGATGCCGTAGGACAGCGCAATCATGCCCGAGACCTGCTCGGCCGTCGTTCCCGCCGGCAGCTTGAAGGCTCCCGATGTCACGGCCAGGTCCGCGGTACCGATGGCCGCCGACATCGTCTGCGAGCCGGCCAGGATTCCGCCCGCGGCGCCCGCCGGGAGACCGAACAGGCGGGCGGTGACCACCACCAGACCCAGGCCCAGGAAGCTGCACACGACGGCGAGGACCGTGAACTTCAGCCCGTCCCCCTTGAGGCTGTTGATGAATGACGGGCCCACGCGCAGCCCGACGCCGTACATGAAGAGGTAGTAGAAGAGCAGTCGCGTGAAGTTATCGAGCTGCAGCTTCACGCCATAGATGGACGCCAGGGTCGACAGGCCGGCACCGACGACGATGGCGGCCGCCACCATGCCGAGCCCGTAGCCCTTGATGGTGAACTTGCCGACCCAAACGGCCAGCCCGATCGTCAGGAACAACAAGACGTATGGATTGGCCTTCAGGAACTGAAACACTGCTTCCATGCGAGCCTCCTGTCGAGCAAGGGCCGCTCGACGATCGTCGATTCCTACCGGCTGTTCTGCCGCCGGCAGTCCGTCAGCGGCGCGCGTTCACGTCCGCCGCCTTGCCCTTCTTCGCATTGCCGAGGGCCGACGGCTTCAAAAGCTTGAGGCCGCGACTCGCATTGAAGCCGTGGATCTCCTTGACGTCGAGCTTGCGCATGAACCCGATGGTGCCGGCGTCGATCACCTGGCCGGGGACCATGATCGGGAACCCCGGAGGGTAGGGGATCACGAAGTTGGCCGAGACCAGCTCCGGGCCGCTCATGAGCCGCGCGTCGATGTCCGGGCTGGCCAGCGGGATGTACTCGCAGCCGGCCTCGTTGTAGGCGGCATAGAACCCGGCCCGCATGTTGCCCTCGATGGTGGCGCCGGATGGGTTCTCGCGGAAGCTGTCGTGGAAGCGCGTGAAGTTGGGGAGGTCCGGGACATCCTCCATGAGCGACTTCACGCGCGCCTGGAACGCCGCGCGCTCGCCGTCGCTGCCCTGCGTCAGCTGCGCGTCGATCCCGCCCGCGATCTCCGCCAGCACCTTGATCAGGTGCGCGACGTCACTCATCGTGTTGTTGATGTTGGTCTGGAAGAGCACGCTGTTCCGTGACGTCTTGTTGAGCTGGATCTCGTACTTCGAGG
>Ga0111539_10008131_pt1 | contig 13364 bp, 10 predicted proteins | sample RhiMethybrSRZTD1_FD_79667 | JGI IMG/M metagenome (GOLD analysis project Ga0111539, IMG submission 79667) | Populus rhizosphere microbial communities from Tennessee, USA - Rhizosphere MetaG P. TD hybrid SRZTD1 (version 2) (version 2) | ecosystem: Host-associated > Plants > Roots > Rhizosphere >...
CACGGACGAGGAGATGCGCCGCATCCGCGGCCGGGAGATCGCCATGATCTTCCAGGAGCCGATGACCTCGCTCAATCCGGTGCTCAAGATCGGCCTGCAGATCACCGAGCCTCTCACCATCCATTTGAACATGGACGACAAGGCCGCGCGCGCCCGGGCGATCGAGCTCCTCACCCTGGTCGGCATCACCGATCCCGAGAGCCGGCTCAACCAATATCCGCACCAGCTGTCGGGCGGCATGCGCCAGCGCGTGATGATCGCCATCGGCCTTGCCTGCAATCCCAAGCTGCTGATCGCCGACGAGCCGACCACGGCGCTCGACGTCACCATCCAGGCGCAGATCCTGGAGCTGATGAAGGACCTTTCGCGCCGCCTCGGCGTCGCCGTCGTCATCATCACGCACAATCTGGGCATCGTGGCGCGCTACGCCGACCGCGTGAACGTCATGTATGCCGCGCGCCTCGTCGAGAGCGGCACGGCCGAGCGCGTGTTCAGCCGGCCCATGCATCCTTATGCGCGCGGCCTGCTCACGGCTGTGCCGAGGCTCGATCGCGGGCGCAGTGCCAAGCTCTCGACCATCGACGGCACCCCGCCCAACCTGCTCGATCCTCCCTCGGGCTGCCGCTTCCGCCCGCGCTGCCGCTTCGCCATCGACAAGTGCCTGCAGGACCCCCCGTTCATGACCGTGGAGCCCGGTCATGTCGCCGCCTGCCACCGGGTGGACGAGATCGAGGCGCTCGATCCTCCATCGCGGCTGGCGGCCACTGCGTCGAGCAAGCCGGGGGTCGTCGGCGGGGATGGCGACAACATCCTCGACATCAGGGGCGCCAAGAAATACTTCCCCGTCCGCATGGGCCTGTTGCGCAGGCACAAGCTGGTGCGCGCCGTCGACGACGTCTCGATCGCCATCAAGCGCGGCGAGACGCTGGGGCTGGTCGGCGAGTCCGGATGCGGCAAATCCACCCTCGGCCGCCTGGTGCTGCGCCTCGACGATCCGACCGCAGGCGAGATTCGCTTCGAGGGCCTCGATCTCGCGCCCCTCGACCGCGAGCAGATGATCGCCGTGCGCAAAAAGATGCAGGTGTTCTTCCAGGACCCTTATTCCTCGCTCAATCCTCGCATGACCGTCGGCCAGATCATCGCCGAGCCGATCCGGGTGCACGGCATCCTGCCCAAGTCGCAGGTTCACGATCGCGTCGCCGAGCTGCTGCAGGTGGTGGGGCTCTTCCCCTACATGGCGCTGCGCTACCCCCACGAGCTCTCGGGCGGCCAGCGCCAGCGCGTCGGCATCGCCAGGGCGCTGGCGGTCGACCCGCGCGTCATCGTCTGCGACGAGGCGGTCTCCGCCCTCGACGTGTCGATCCAGGGCCAGGTGATCAACCTATTGGAGGAGCTGCAGCAAAGGCTGGGGCTCACCTACCTTTTCATCGCCCACGACCTGGCCGTGGTGCGCCACATCTCCTCCAAGGTGGCGGTCATGTACTTGGGGCGCATCGTCGAATATGCGCCCGCCGACGACCTCTTCAGCAACCCGCTGCACCCCTACACGCGGGCGCTGCTTGCGGCCGCCCCGGTGCCCGATCCCGTCATCGAGCGCACCCGGCCGCGCACCATCATCAAAGGCGAGCTGCCAAGCCCGCTCAATCCACCCAAAGGCTGCGTATTCCATCCGCGTTGCCCCCTGGCGACCGAGGAATGCCGCAAAGGAGTGCCACCAGTGCGCGAGCTGGCCCCCGGACATTCGGTGGCCTGCATTCACGCCTGACACAGGGAGCGTGCGGGGCAGACATGGTAACCGAGAGAGTTTTCACGATGCGAACGATCCTGACTACGGCGACGATGACCGTTGCCGCCTTGGCCATCGGGGTAGGCGCCGCCGCCGCGCAGACCCCCAGGAAGGGCGGCGAGCTCAACTTCAGCGTGGTCGCCGAGCCGCCGAACTACGACTGCCACGGCAGCACGACGTTCGCCCTGATCCACCCGATCGCGCCGCACTATTCCCTGCTCGTCAAGTTCGACGGCAAGGACTACCCCAAGGTCGTACCCGACCTGGCCGAGAGCTGGACGGTAGCGCCTGATGGCATGAGCTACACCTTCAAGATCCGCAGCGGCGTGAAATTCCACGACGGCTCGGCCCTGACCTCCGAAGACATCAAGGCGAGCTACGACCGCATCATCAGCCCGCCGCAGGGCGTGGTGTCGATCCGCAGGGCCTACTACTCCGACCTCGAGGTTTCCGCGCCCAACCCCACGACCGTGGTCTTCAAGCTGAAGAACCCCATGGCCGGCGTGCTGGAAGCGCTCGCTTCGCCCTTCAACTGCATCTACAGCGCTGCCAAGCTCAAGCAGAACCCGCGTTATCCCGAGACCGAGATCATGGGCTCGGGCGCCTTTGCCCTGGTCGAGCACGTCAAAGGCTCGCATTGGGTCGGCAAGCGCTTCGACGGCTACTTCGAGCAGGGCAAGCCCTACCTCGACGGCTACAAGGCGTTCTTCGTGAAGTCGGGTGCCGTCGTTCCGGGCATCCTGGGCGGCCAGTTCGACGCCGAGTTCCGGGGACGCAACCCCTCGGAGAAGGCCCAGCTCCTCGACAAGATGAAAGACAACTTGACCGTCTACGAGGGCACCTGGGTGAACAACCTGATGCTCGTCTTCAATACGACGCGCAAGCCCTTCGACGACATCAAGGTGCGCCAGGCGCTGAGCATGGCGATCGACCGTTGGGGCGGCTCGGAGGCGCTCTCCAAGATCTCGATTCTGAAGTTCGTCGGCGGCGTCATGCGCCCGGGTTACTCGATGTCGCTGCCCGAGGCCGAGCTCGTCAAGCTGCCGGGCTACTCCAAGGACATCAACAAGTCGCGCGAGGAGGCCAAGAAGCTGCTCGAGCAGGCCGGCCTCAAGGACCTGAAGTTCAAGCTGCTCAACCGCAACGTCGCGGAGCCCTATACGCCGGCGGCGATCTACTCGATCGACCAGTGGCGCCGCGTCGGTGTGACGGTCGAGCACGAGCAGCTCGAGACCAAGCTCTACCAGGATCGGGTCGCCGCCGGCGACTTCGACGTGGCCGTCGAGTTCCAGGCCGACTTCATGGACGACCCGACGGCGCAGTTCTCGAAGTTCTTGACCAAGAAGACGTCGCCCAGCGGCTATTCGGGCCACAACGACACCAAGATCGACGAGATGTACGAGAAGCAGCGCCGCACCATCGACGTGGCGGAGCGCACCAAGATCGTCCGCGACATGGAGCGCTATGCGATCACCCAGGCCTACAACGTGCCGATCCTGTGGTGGCAGCGCATTATCGTCAACCACAAGAAGATCCAGGGCTGGCACATGACACCGAGCCATTATCTCTGGCAGGACCTGTCGACGGTTTGGCTCGCCCAGTAGCAATGTTTGCCCCGGCGACGCCCCTGGCGCCGCCGGCTCACTCTCGCGTCCAGGCGCCACACCCATGTTCTGGTACATCGTCCGCCGCTTGTTCCTGGTGATCCCGACGCTGGTCGGGGTCGCGGTCGCCGTGTTCTTTCTCATTCGGGTGATGCCCGGCGACGTGGTGGTGGTGAAGCTCAGGGCCGACGGGGCGGCAATCTCGGAGGAGACCATCCAGGCGGAGCGTAAGCGGCTCGGGCTCGACAAGCCGCTCTATGTGCAGTTCGTCGACTACATGGTGGGGCTGACGCGCTTCGACCTGGGCAAGTCCTTGTGGACCGGCGAGCCGGTGACCAAGGAAATCGCCATCCGCATGCCCGTCTCCTTCCAGATCGCGATCATGGCCGGCATCATCGCCGTGCTCATCGCCATTCCGCTGGGCACCATATCCGCGCTCTACCGCGACTCCTGGGTCGACCACACCGTGCGCGTGGTGGAGGTCTCGGGTCTCGCCATTCCCTCCTTCTGGCTGGGCATGCTGATCATTCTGGCGCTGCTGTCGTTGTTCAACTGGCTGCCCAAGATCGGCTACGTGCCATTCTGGCAGGACCCGATCGGCAACCTGGCCGTGACCATCTGGCCCGCCGCCTCGGTCGGCTATCGCTACGCCGCCGTCGCCACCCGCATGATGCGCTCGTCCTTGCTCGAGGTGATGCGCGAGGATTACATCCGCACCGCCCGCGCCAAGGGCGTGTGGACGCGCCTCATCATGAGCCGCCACGCGCTGCGCAATGCGCTCCTCCCGGTGGTCACCGTCATCGGCCTGGAGTTCGCGTTCCTGATCGGCGGGCTGGTCGTCACCGAGCAGGTCTTCAATATCAACGGGATCGGCAAGCTGTTCGTCGATGCCACGGCACGCGGCGACTTCAACCTCATTCAGGGCCTGGTGCTGCTGATCGCCACCATCTTCATCTTCGTCAACCTGCTCGTCGATCTGCTCTACGGCTGGCTCGACCCGCGCATCCGCCTGACTTGAGGGCGCACCCATGGCAACCGTCGCAACGACACCCTCGATCCCCGTAGAGACCATCCCCGAGCGGCCGAACGCGCTTTGGGCGTTCATCAAGAGCCAGCCGCTCGGCCTGATCGGTTTTCTCATCATCCTGGTCTACGTGGTGTGCGCGTTCGGTGCCGCGTGGATCTCGCCGTTCGACCCCGAGGCCATCGATTTCGCGGCCATGCTGTCCAAGCCCGGACCCGAGCATTGGTTCGGCACCGACCAGTACGGCCGCGACGTGTTCTCGCGCATCGTCTACGGCTCGCGCACGGCGCTGGCGGTGGGCATCATCTCGGCGGTGGCCGGCTGCACGCTCGGCGCGCTGGTGGGGGCGGCTTCGGGCTATTTCGGCGGCCGCATCGACAACGCCATCCAGCGGGTGGTCGACATCATGCTGTCGTTTCCCATCATCGTGCTGGCCATGGTGGTGGTGGCGGTGCTCGGCAAGTGGACGCTGTTTGGCATCGACCTCAACCTGATCTGCGCCATCACGCTGCCCATCGCGCCCAGGATGGCGCGGGTGGCGCGCGCCTCCACGCTCTCCATCATCGCCATGCCGTTCATCGATGCGGCGCGCGCTGCGGGCTTCTCCCACAAGCGCATCATCCTGCGCCACATCATCCCCAACATCGTCGCCCCCTACCTGATCATGGTGTCGGCCTCCATGGCCCAGGCGATCCTGCTGGAAGCGAGCCTGTCGTTCCTGGGCCTCGGCGTGACCGAGCCGACGCCGGCCTGGGGCCTGATGCTCTCAGGGACGAGCGCCGACTTCTACCAGACCGCGCCCTGGATGATCATATTCCCCGGCGTCGCCATCACGCTCGCCGTGTTCGCCTTCAACCTGTTCGGCGACTCGCTTCGCGATTGGCTCGATCCCAAGCTCAAGAGCTGAGGCCGGTGTCATCCCGGCACTCGTTGCCGGGATCCATAGTGCCGCGACCACCCTGCGGCGATCAGGTGGGCATTGTTGCCGCTTGTAGTCTGCGGGTCGCTGGATCCCGGGCACAAGGCTGCACAAGGCCAGGGATGACCTATAGCGCCTTCCTCACCTCGAACACCTCCATGATGCGCGCGCCCTTGTGGGGGCCGTCGCACACGAATTGCCAGCGTCCCTCCGAGTAGGTGTCGCAGAGCTTCACGCCCTTGATCAGCACCCAGTGCCCCTCCTTGCCCTTGTGGACGGCCAGGATGTAGTGCGCCCAGGCGTTGCGCGGCTTCTGCATCCAGGACCACAGCGAGGGCCGCTCCTTGCGCGGGCGGCCCAGGTAGCTCTCCTTGAGCGCCATGCCGTAGCCGAAGTGGGCGAGCGCGGCGGCCACCTCCTCGGCGTAGGTGCCCTTGACGATGGGCCGTGCAGCGGAGTCCGGATTGCGGAAGGCGCGGATCTCGTCCTCCACCTTGCTCACGGAGTAGCCGGTGATGGCGGAGAGCACCACGGGGCCGCAAAAGGCGATGCGCCCCGTGTCGTTGCGGGCGTCGTTGAGGCTCGATGTGAGGCGGGCACCGCCATCGCTCAAGGCCGTGGTCATGGCGGAGCCTTCCTGAAGAGGGGCAAATCGCTTGGTTAAGCGAATCTTTCCAGACGCCCGTTAACGAAAGGTTTCCAAGCCCCGGAGGCGCTCCTGCGAGCCCAGTGCCTCGCTCTTGCCCCAAAAAGCGCGCCAATTGGGCCCCGATCAACCCGCCGGGGGGCTTCGGTACGCGGGCTGCCGCGCGCCGGATGTGAGCACCACCACCAACTCGGATGACGTAACGCATGACAATCGGTCGCCAAATCGGAGTGGGCAGCTGCCTGCTCCTTTCGCTTTCGTTCACCTCTCTCGCTGGAACCGTGATCGTCGGCCGCTCCGGCTGGTTCGACCAAGCGCAAGCGCAGCCGCAGCCGACCGAGGAGGAGAAGAAGCGCCGCGAGCGGGAACGGCAGAAGGGCCAGCCCCAACCGCCGCCCAAGGGTCCGCCGCCCGCCCCTAAGGTCATTCAACCCCAGCCGCAGCCGCCCAAGCCGCCGGCTCCGGCCATGGTGCCCCCGCCGCCGCCGGCGCCGAGAGCGCCGCCCCCGCCACCCCCCAAGGCGTTCGCTCCGCCTCCACCCCCGCCACCGCCGCCGGCGGGCCAGCCGCCGGTGTTCAAGCAGACGACGCCACCGGTTTTGAAGCCGCCGCTGCCCAAGGAAGGAGCGCGCACTCCTGATGGGCCGAAGCCGCCGGCCAAGAGCCTCGCGCCCGGCCAAGCCGTACCCGTCTCCCCGGACAAGATCCCCCCGCCGGCCGCCAAGCCGGGCGTCGTTACGCCCGGACCTGCCTTGGTGCCGCCACCGCCGCCAGGAGGGGTCGGCACGCCACCCGCGGCTCGCGTGCTGCCGCCGGGACCCGGCCCGCGCCGCTTCGATGAAGTGCAGAAGGGACGCCAGGAGCGCGTCGAAGGCAACGCCCGCGTCATCCAGGAGCCGGGTAACCGCACCATCATCAGGCAGGACAACCGGGTGATCATCCGCCACGACGAAGCCGAGCGGTTCAAGCGCCGCCCGGGCGCGCAGACCGAACGGCGGCCCGACGGCGTCGTCGCCACCTTTTACGCTCGCCCCGACGGCACGCGCGTGTTCACGGAGGTCGACGCGCATGGGCGCCTAGTGCGGCGCTACCGGCGCGGGCCGGACGGCCGCGAGCACCACATCATCGACAACCGCCGGTTCTGGCGCAACGTCGCCATCGGCGTCGGTGTCGGCGCGATCGGGGTCGCCCTTCTCAGCATGGCGCCGCCGCGCGTGAGCCTTGCGCGCGAGAAGTACATCGTCGACTACGAGCGCGCCAGCGACGACGACCTCTACGAGGCGCTCGATGCACCGCCCATCGAGAGGCTCGACCGCGCCTATTCACTGGAGGAGATCCGCTACACCTACGAGCTGCGCCAGCGGCTGCGGCATGTCGAGCTCCTCAACATCACCTTCGAGTTCGGCGCCTGGGAAATCAGCCCGGAGCAGTATCCCAAGCTGGAGCGACTGGCGCGCGCGATGCTGCGCATCCTGCGCCGCAATCCCGACGAGTCGTTCCTGATCGGGGGTCACACCGATGCGGTGGGCTCCGACGTCGACAACCTCAGCCTCTCCGACCGCCGAGCGGCCTCCGTCGCCGAGGTCCTCTCGGAGACCTTCGGCGTGCCGCCGGAGAACCTCGTCACCCAGGGCTACGGCGAGCAGTTCCTGAAGGTTCCCACCCAAGGGCCCGAGCCCCTCAACCGCCGCGTCGACGTGCGCCGCATCACCTCGCTGATGGCGGAGCAACAGTGATGCGCGGGGGTCAGACCCTGCGGGTCTGACCCCTTACCGGCCCCGCAGGAAATCGAAGTCGCAGCCGTCGGGGGCCTGCAGCACGCTCTCGCGGAAGAGCTTGTCGTAGCCACGCAAGGCGGTGTCAGACCCTCCGGGTCTGACACCATGGGCCGCCCGGCGCCTCTGCAACTCGCTCTCCTCCACCAGCAGATCGAGCCGGCGCTCCTTGACGCTGAGGCGGATGTTGTCGCCGCTGCGGACCAGCGCCAGCGGCCCGCCGACCGCCGCCTCCGGCGCGACATGCAACACGATGGTGCCGTAGGCGGTGCCGGACATGCGCGCGTCCGAGATGCGCACCATGTCCTTGACGCCGGCCTCCAGCAGCTTCTTCGGAATCGGCAGGAAGCCCGCCTCGGGCATGGCGACAGGACTGCGCGGGCCGGCGTTCTGCAGCACGACGATGTCCTCGGCCGTCACATCGAGCTTAGGATCGTCGATGCGGGCGGCGAGGTCGTCGAGCGAGGTGAAGACCACGGCGCGCGCCGTCTTCTCGAATAGGGCAGGCGTTGCCGCCGAGCGCTTGATGATGGCGCCGTCGGGCGCGAGCGAGCCGAACAGGGCGATGAGCCCACCTTGCGCCTCCACGGGCTCGGAGGCCGACTTGATGACGCGCCGGTCGACGTAGGCGCCCTCCTCGGCCGCGAGGCGCTGGCCCAAGGTCTCGCCGGTGATGGTCATCGCCTCGAGGTCGAGCAGGGGTTTGAGCTCGCGCATGACCGCGCCGATGCCGCCGGCGGCAAAGAAGTCCTCCATGTAGAACTCGTTGCCGACCGGCTTGACCGCAGCCAGCACCGGCGTGGTGTCGGAGAGCTCGTTGAGGCGCTTCAGATCGAGCCTCAGCCCCAGCCGTCCGGCGATGGCGGCCAGATGGATGACGCCGTTGGTGGAGCCGCCGAGCGCCAGCAGCACGCGGGCCGCGTTCTCGATGGCGCCGGCCGTGATGATCTTGTCGGGCGTCAGGTCCGACCGGGCGAGCGCCACGGCGCGTGCGCCGGTTGCCTCCGCCGCCCGCAACCGGTCGGCATGCACGGCGGGGATGGCGGCGGTGCCCGGCAGCGTCATGCCGAGCGCCTCGGCGATGGCCGCCATGGTCGAGGCTGTGCCCATCACCGCGCAGGTGCCCGCGGTGGTGACCAGCCGGCCCTCCACCGCCTCGATCTCGGCTTGGCCCATCTTGCCGGCGCGAAACTGGGTCCAGAACTTGCGGCAGTCGGTGCAGGCGCCGACCCGGTCGTCGCGGTAGCGCGAGGTCATCTGCGGGCCGCCGATCAGCTGGATGGCGGGCTTGCCCGCGCTCGCCGCGCCCATCAGCTGCGCCGGCACGGTCTTGTCGCAGCCGCCCATCAGCACCACGGCATCCATCGGCTGGGCCCGGATCATCTCCTCGGTGTCCATCGCCATCAGGTTGCGGAACTTCATGGAGTTGGGGGCGAGCGTCGACTCGTGAAGCGAGGTCGTGGGAAATTCGAGCGCCAGGCCGCCCGCCGCCGCCACGCCGCGCTTGATGGCGTCGAGCAACTCGGGGAAGTGGCGATGGCAGGGATTGAAGCGCGAGTGCGTATAGGCGATGCCGACCACGGGGCGGGAGAGTTCGTCTCCCGTGTATCCCATCGACTTGGCAAACGCGCGCCGCATGTAGATGGAGAAGTCGCGGTCCCCGTAGGTCTGCAACCCGCGGAGGAAGCCGCGCTCGCCACCGCCGTCTCGCTCTTTGCCCATGTCGCCTCGCTCAGGTAAGCGGCGCGAGCTTAGCAGACACTGCGCAATCGTTGCAGCCACTCACGAACGGTCTTGATTTCGAGCTTTGCCTGTGGACGATGGGACGTCTGAATGCACGATGACGGTCCATTTCTTGTCTGTATAGGGGAGGGGGCATGGGTGACAGCCAGGTCTGGGTGCTGGCCGGTTCGACACTTCTGTTCATCGATATCGGCAGCTATGGCATTAAGGAGTGGCTTGCGATCGCCGCATCGGTGATCGGCATAGGCGGCTCGATCTTTGGCCTCTGGAGAGGGTGGCGCTATTCCAAATCACAGATTGTGGAAAGACTGCTGGAGTATCTGCGCGACGAGGAGAGCAAGATTAGGGACGCAAGAAATCGTATCATTCGGCGCCTCAGGGGTGGCGAACTACTAGTCAGCGAACCCAGCCATGACTTCTATCGAGAAGTGAAGGATGCACTCGACGAGCTGGCCAGCGGGGATCCCCAACAGGCCGAGGGGAGGCTCGAAACATTCGCGGATCATCTAGGCAGCGATCTCAAGCTTGGGCAAAAATATCTGTCGAATGTAAATCTGCAATTGGCTACGATCCTGCTTGTCCGCGGGAGGAGCGCTAAAGACCGCTCTGAAGCGACGGCAGCGCGGACCGCTTGGGAGAGTGCTCTGCAGCTCTATTCGGAAGATGCGGAGGCGGAGCGATATCTTGGTGAACTCGCCCTTGCAGGGGGCGACGTCAAGACCGCCAGGAAGCATTTCGCCCGTGCATACGCCTTTGCCCCTGACGATAAAATACTTAGGGCCGAGACATGGGAGCAGGTGGCGGGACACTATCAACGGCAGGGTCTACCGAAAGTGGAACTCAAAGCGCTTGTGGAATGCGCCCCGAACTTTTCCGGTGCTGGAGCGCACGGGCGGGCCGCAGCCGCCTATGCGAGAGCCGGCGAACTCGGAGCACAGCTGAACCACATCAAGCAAGCGCCCGAACTCTGGCGGGAGGCCTTTGAGAATTTCCGATTATCTGCGGATCACGAGGGGATGAGTGCAATCTGGCAAAAGCTCAAAGATTTTGGAGAAGATGTGAGTGACCTGCCTAAGATAGACCAGTTACCTGGACGGCACGTTCCGTGGTTTTGGATCAGGTTGGCGCTCGAATTCTCGATCCTCGGCGCCGCCGCGGGCCTGATCTACCTCAACCTGCGATGAGCCAGGCGAAGAAGCGGCCGATAGCGTAGCAGAGGGAGGCGAAGGCGAGGCTCATGGCAGCCGCGGCGAAAATGCCGCCGGCCATCAGGCGCGTGGCTCGCGCCTTGGCGAACCGCGTCTGCAGATGGGCATACTCGTATAATGTCGAGAGGGTGAGCAGGGCCGCGCCGGCCGCGACGGTGTAGATGGGCGCGCCAGCAAACGCCAGCCCAGCCAACACGAGCATGACCATCAGCTCGAACTTGCCGGGGTCGAATGCTATCCTGTGAGTTCCGCCTAGCACCCAGTCTTCAAACCAGATTCGGGGCTCGACAGGGAGTGGTCGGCGAAGATTTGCTGTGGACCGCCCCTCAACTGAACCTAATGGCAAGCATCAGCCGGTCGCCGCTGGTGGGTGGCGAGGCGCGGTGGTAGCAGGAGGGGTCCTGGACGAAGGCGGTGCCGGCGGGGCCTTCGATGGTGAGCTCGTTCTCCCGGCCGAACTGCTCGCGCACGGCGTCTTCGCTGGCCACCGCGGAGCCCAGCAGCATGCGCAGCGGCTTGCGGTCGTGCGAGCGCTTCATCATGACGTGCGCGCCGGAATGGCGGTCGGTGTCGGTGATGTAGAAGCCCGCATAGACGAAGTTGAAGCCGCCGACGTCGTAGTGATAGTCGATGACGTGATGCTTGAGCTGCCGGCGCTCCTCGTCCGTGAAGTCGGAGGCAAAGCTCCAGTCGAGGATCGTGATGACGCGCGAGGGCTCGTAGCCCAGGTACTGGCGGACGATGGCGCGCAGCACCGGGTCCTCGACGACCGCCCTGACGGCTGGACAACGGGAGGGCTCGCGGATGCCGCCGAGCGGCATCGGCCGTCCGTCGGCGGCGCGGCCGCGAACGACGTCCGCATAGCGAAACGTCGGGCCGTCGGGGTCGTAGCGCGCGTGCAGCGGCTCGGCGCGGCCGAAGGCCTCTATGTCCGCGACGATGTGGGGCGGAAGCTTCAAGCCCAGGAACACGGCCTCCTCGCGCATAGTCTGAACCGCGCGTTCGACATGTGTGTTCGCAAACAGCGTCGGCCGTTCGGCGGCCTCCATCTCCGGGGTCCGGCCAACCACGCCCTTCAAGCGCTGCAGACGGCTGTAGGAGGCGCGCACCGTCTTGAACCGGCCGAGCGCGTAGTGGAGTTCGCCGCGCTTCAGCCTGCCTGCAACCGATCTCAAGTTCATCGCTGAATCCCGCTATGCCGCCGCCCCCAAAAGCGACCGGCAGAAAAGACGACTGCTTCCCCGGTGTCTAAAACTTCTTGCAGACGATACTAACGAGGCTCGTTCGTATCACCTCGTACAATGTGCCATTCCCGCGCAGATGTGGTTAACAGCGAGCCTCTGCCTGTGCCATTCGGGGGACGACGGCCGGTCCGGCTACGCCTGGACCTTGCTGCCTCTCTTGCGCCTCGCCGCCGCGGCGCTGTCGCGCGTGAAGGGCCGCGAGCGCGGGCATACCTCGGCCAGGAAATGCACGAGCGTGCCGGTCAGCGCATCCTCCTTGAGCCCGTAGTGCACGTTCTGTCCGCGCTTCTCACGCCACACCAGGCCGGCGTTCTCCAGCACCGAAAGGTGCTTGGAGATGGCCGGCTGCGACATGACTTGCGCGAAACGCTCGGCGATCTCGCCGGCCGTCATGTCCGTCTTGGACAGGTAGGCGAGGATGCGCCGGCGGGGCGCCGACGACAGCGCTTCGAAGATCTTGTCGACGGACATCCGAGTCTTCCGGGCAGCCTGGCGCGCGCAATATAGCACAGGCCGGGCGACCATAGCCAGGTTTTCACTTGTCTATATAACTAACGGGTTATAGAGTGAAGGACGCTGGGGACGCGATGGATCGTAGGGAGGACGCCATGGTGTCGGCTGCAACACAGGCCCGAGACGGAAGCGAGGATCCCATCGACGCGGCGCTCGCCCGGTCCGAGAGCACGTTCCGCTCGCCGCGCATGCTCGACGCCGCCGACACCGATGCCCTGCAGGGGGAGGTGCGCTGGAGCCCGGTCAAATCGCTGTGGATCGCGGGCCACACGCTGACGGCGCTGGTCGGCGGGCCGATTTTCTTCACCTGGGGCGCCGTGGCGCTGTTCCTCGCCACGACGGCGGTCACGGTCTGCCTCGGCCATTCGCTGGGCATGCATCGCCGACTGATCCACCGCGCCTACGACTGCCCGCTGTGGCTGGAGCGCCTGTTCGTGTATCTGGGTACGCTGGTGGGCATGGCCGGCCCCTACGGCATGATCCGCCAGCACGACATCCGCGACTGGGCGCAACGAAAGCCGCGCTGCCACGCTTTTCTCGCCCATCGCTCGCCGATCCTACGCGACGGCTTCTGGCAGCTGCATTGCGAGCTGAAGCTCGCGCACCCGCCGCAGCTGGTGATGGAGCGCCGCGTCGCCGAGGATCGCTTCTATCGGTTCATCGAGCGCACGTGCATGGCGCAGCAGCTGCCCTGGGCGGTGCTGTTCTTCGCCATCGGCGGCATGCCCTGGCTGGTGTGGGGCATCGCCGTCCGCGTTGCCGCCTCGGTGACGGGGCACTGGCTCGTCGGATACTTCGCGCACAATCGCGGGCCTCGCTCGTGGCACATCGAGGGCGCCGGCGTGCAAGGCTATAACGTGCGCTGGTGCGGGCTCATCACTATGGGCGAGGCCTGGCACAAC
>Ga0111539_10008135_pt1 | contig 13360 bp, 10 predicted proteins | sample RhiMethybrSRZTD1_FD_79667 | JGI IMG/M metagenome (GOLD analysis project Ga0111539, IMG submission 79667) | Populus rhizosphere microbial communities from Tennessee, USA - Rhizosphere MetaG P. TD hybrid SRZTD1 (version 2) (version 2) | ecosystem: Host-associated > Plants > Roots > Rhizosphere >...
ACCCAGATCGTGCGCTCATCGAGATACGACGGCGCGATGGTGTAGATGACGCCGCGCTGCGTCGGCTGCGCTTCGGGGAGGCTCGAATAGACGCCGACGTTCTTGGGAATCTCCCAGGTCTTGCGCGTGAGGTCCGGGCTGATTTGATCCCATGATCGCCCGCCGTTCACGGTCTGCCAGAGCATGTTCGACGAGAAATACAGCTTGCGCGGATTCACCGGCGAGAACAGCACCGGCATCGTGCGGACGACGCGATAGTCGCTCGGACGCCCGAAACGAGGGCCGACTTGCTGGACCTGCCTGGTGCGGCGATCCCATCGCGAGACCTTGCCGCCATAGACGATGTCGGGGTCGAGCGGATCGGGCGCGACGTAGCCGTACTCCTCGACGCCGACCGTGGACCATTCGCGGAACGTGATCTGCCCTTCGTCGCCGCGGCTCTGGATGCAGACCGAGCCGCTCTCCTGCTGGCCGCTGCAGACGCGATACGGAAACGCATTGTCGGTCGTGACGTGATAGAAGGCCGCGGTCGCCTGGTTGTACCAACTGCTCCAGGACTCGCCGCCGTTGAGCGTAATGATTGCGCCCTGGTCCGACGTCATCGCGATGATGTCGGGATTGTCCGGATTGAACCACGCCCGCTGATAGTCATCGCCGCCCGGCGCGCCGCGGATTGCCGTGAAGGTGCGTCCGCCGTCGGTGGACTTCCAGGTCACGATCGTCGGGACGATGACGATGTCGGGATTCGTGGGATGCACGCGCACGTCGGTCGCGTCACTCGGCCTTGCCAGCACGCGCGGATCGCTGTTGACGCGCGTCCACGTTTCCCCCGCGTCGTCTGATCGAAAGACGCCGGAGTTCCGCGCTTCGACGATCGCAAACAGGCGCGACGGACGGCTCGGCGCGATGCCGATGCCAATGCGTCCCAGCCGATCGGTCTCGAAGTTTGGAAGGCCGGCGGTCAGTTGACGCCAGGTCGTGCCGCCGTCGGTGGACTTGAACAGGCCGCTCCCGGGTCCACTGAAGGCGCCGTTCTCCCACGGTCCCTGCCGCGCCTGCCAGAGGGCGGCATAAACAATGTTTGGATTCGTGGGATCGAGCAGGACGTCCGTGCCGCCCGTGTTTTCGTCCTTGTAGAGCACGCGTTCGAAGGACTTGCCGCCGTCGGTCGATCGGAAAATGCCGCGCTCGGTGTTCGGACCGTACGGATGTCCCAGCGCCGCCACAAAGACGCGGTTGGCGTCCTTCGGGTCGACGACGACCTGGCCGATCTGCTGTGAGTCGCGAAGGCCGAGATGCGTCCACGTCTTTCCCGCATCGGTCGACTTATATACGCCGTTACCGGTCCCGAGATCCGGACGCTGTGCCGCTTCACCGCTGCCGACGTAAATCACGTTTGGATCGGACGGCGCGACTGCCAGAGCGCCAATCGATCCGGTCGACTCCTGATCGAAGATCGGCGTCCAGATCCGGCCCGCGTCGGTCGTCTTCCACACGCCGCCGTTGGCGACACCGATGTAGAAGGTGTGCGGCTGGCTGGGCACGCCATCGAGCGCCTTGGTCCGGCTCGCGCGGTGCGGCCCGATATTTCGCCACTCCATCTCACGAACATCCGGCATTCGTGTCTGGGCAAACACACCTGGCCACGACAACAATCCGGCGGCGGCGAAGAGCGCGAGGCTGGTTTTTCGCATGGCGGAAAGTGTAATACTTCCCCCTATGGCACTGCTGTCCTATCGCCCCACTCACCTGCTCGCTGCCGGCGCGATTATTTTCGCCGCGACGGTGCCTGGATCGGCCCAGGCGCGCGCGACCGTCACGGTCGCGGACTACGAGCGGGCGGAAAAATTCATGAACTACAACACGACGCCGCTGGTCTCGAACGGACCGGTCCGCGCGACGTGGTTGCCGGGCGATCGATTCTGGTACCGGAATACGAACACGACCGGCGGCGAATTCTTCCTGGTCGATGCCGTGAAGGCTACGAAAGCGCCGGCGTTCAATCACGCCGCCGTCGCCACCGCGCTGACGGCCGCGATGGGCAAGCCTGTCCCTGCGACACAGTTGCCGTTTACGCAAATCACGTTCGCTGCAGACAGCCTGTCGTTCTCGTTCGACAACGCCGGCAAGCGATGGACCTGTGATGTCCAGGGCAAGCAGTGCACGCAGGCCGATCGGCCCGCGCCGGTGCCGAACAGCGACCTGTCTCCCGACGGCAAGTACGCCGCCTACATCAAAGACTGGAACCTGTGGGTCCGGGACATGACCACGGGATCGGACAAGCAGCTCACAACGGACGGCGTCAAGGATTACGGATACGCGACCGACAACGCCGGCTGGACCAGCAGCGATCGCCCGGTGCTCAAGTGGTCGCCGGACTCGAAGAAGATCGCGACGTTCCAGCAGGATCAGCGCAAGGCCGGTGAGATGTATCTCGTCAACACGACCGCGGGTCATCCGACGCTGCGCGCGTGGAAGTATCCGCTCCCGGGTGACGAGTTCATCACCATGATCGAGCGCGTCGTGATCGAAGTCGACGGCCCGAAGGTGATTCGCCTCAAGATGGATCAGGACCAGCATCGCTCGACGCTCTGCGACGACGTCAAGTGCGGCGGCGACTGGGTCGACGTGCAATGGAGCCCGGACGGCGGCCAGGTCGCGTTCGTCTCGACGTCGCGCAATCACCAGCAGGCGAACCTGCGCGTCGCCGACGCGGGCACCGGCGCGATCCGCGAGGTCCTCGAAGAAAAGGGCGAGACGTTCCTTGAGTCCGGCAACGGCCGCGTCAACTGGAAGTACCTGCCCGGATCGAATGAAGCGATCTGGTTCTCGCAAAAGGAAAACTGGGGACAGCTCTATCTCCACGATCTGCAGACCGGCAAACTGAAGCATCCGATCACGAGCGGCGACGGCAACGTCACGCAGCTGCTGCGCGTCGACGAGCCGACCCGCACCGTGTATTTCCAGGGCGTCGGCAAGGAGGCCGGGCGCGATCCGTACTTCCGCCACTTCTACCGCGAGAGCATGGACGGGAAGCCCGCCCAGCTGCTGACTCCCGAGGACGCCGATCACGACATCTCGCTGGCGCCGTCCGGCAAGTACTTCGTCGACAACTACTCGAAGCCCGATACACCGTCGACTTCAGTGCTGCGCGATCAAACCGGCAAGATCGTCTTGCAGCTTGAAAAGATGGACATCAGCCGCCTGCTCGCGACGGGATGGAAACCGCCGATGCCGATCACGGTCAAGGATCGCGGTGGCGTCGGTGATCTTTACGGCCTGATGTATCGGCCGACGAACTTCGATCCGTCGAAGAAGTATCCGATCATCAATAACATTTATCCGGGCCCGCAGACCGGCAGCGTCGGCAGCCGGCAGTTCTCCGCCGCGCGCGGTGATACCCAGGCGATCGCCGAGCTCGGCTTCATCGTTGTCCAGATCGACGGCATGGGCACGCCGTGGCGATCGAAGCGCTTCCACGCCGCTTATTACGGCAACATGGGCGACAACACGCTGCCCGATCAGGTCGCCGGCATGAAAGAGCTGGCCTCGCGCTATCCGTGGATCGACATCGACCGCGCCGGCATCTACGGTCACTCGGGCGGCGGCTTCGCGACGGCTGCGGCGATGTTCCGCTATCCCGATTTCTTCAGGGTCGGCGTGTCACAGGCCGGCAACCACGACAACCGCGTGTATGAGGACGACTGGGCCGAGAAGTGGCAGGGCCTGCTGGAGAAGAAATCCGACGGCACGACGAATTACGACAACCAGGCCAACCAGCTCGTCGCGCACCAGCTCAAAGGCAAGCTGCTGCTCGCGCACGGATCGATGGACAGCAACGTGCCGTTCTACAGCACGCTGCTGGTCGTCGACGCGCTGATCAAGGCGAACAAGGATTTCGATCTGGTCATCTTCCCGAACCGCGGGCACGGCTTCGGCAGCGAACCGTACATGGTGCGGCGGCGCTGGGATTACTTCGTGCGCCACCTGCTCGGCGCCGAGCCGCCGCCGTACGAGCTCAAGGGGGCGCCGCCGCCGCCGACATCAACGCAGTAGAGGCGGGTCTTCAGACCCCTTCACCGGATCACGGATTGCCAGCGGCCGTCGCGAAACACCCACGCGTGGCCGCCGACCGCTTCGTATTCGACACCGATAGCGTCGTGCTCGTATTCCTTCCGAATGAGGTGAAGGAACTCGCGCGGATCGTAGGGCTGGGGCTTCTCGAGCACCACTTTCGCGAAGCCTGAACCGTTCGACAGGAACGCGACCAGCTGCGCGCTGCCGTTGCATTCGATCAACACCGCAACATCGACTTGTTCGTCGCCGTTGAAGTCGCCAGGCAATAGATTCGGCGGCCACGTTGGTGTGCGCGTCTTGATCTCTTCGGCGATCTCGGGCGTGACCGGCGCGAGTTGCCATCCAGCGCACGTGCTATCCAGCTGCTGGCGGACCGCAACCGGCACCGGAATCAGGGTTTGTGCGGCAAGGAACAACGGCAGAAGAATCACGTCAAATTCTCTTAAGGAGCATATGGTGTTCGGACCCCTGCGCCGCGTCAAGTTCCTGATCACTGCCCCGTTCATCGTCCTGATGCTGTTCGTCATCAACGTGATGACATCGCCGGGCGAATGGTGGGTGCAATGGGCCGCGTTCGGCATCGGCATCGCGTGGGTGATCAACCTGTTCAAGTTGATCCGCGACATCGTGCTGCTCGGCGGCCTCGCCGCCTTCGGCGCCTACGTCTTCAACCGCAACCGCCAGCCGTAGGTAAGTCGCCAAGCTACGGCGAGGCAGGCCTGCTACCCACGCTCCGCAACATCGTCAGCAGGAGATCGACGGCGACGGTGTTGTGTCCGCCGAGCGGGATGATCACGTCCGCGTAACGCTTGCTCGGCTCCACGAACTCGAGGTGCATCGGCCGCACGGTGTTCAGGTACTGATCGATCACCGATTCCATCGTGCGTCCGCGCTCGGCGACGTCGCGCTGCAGTCGGCGGATGAACCGCGTGTCCGAATCGGTGTCGACGAACACCTTGATGTCCATCAAATCGCGCAGCGCCGCGTCGGTGAACACGAGAATCCCTTCGACGATCAGCGCGCGCCGCGGCTGAAAGGTTTCCCGCTCCGAGAGCCGCGCGTGACGCGTGAAATCGTAGGCCGGTACTTCGATCGGCTTCCCGCTTTTCAATTCCTGCACGTGCCGGACCAGCAAATCCGTTTCGAGCGAATTCGGATGGTCGTAATTGAGGGCGGCCCGTTCTTCGAGACGCAGGTCGTTGCGATCGCGGTAATACCGATCGTGTTGAAGGAGCGTGACGTGCTCGAGGCCGAGGCTGTCGACGATCCGCCGCACCACCGTGGTCTTGCCGGAACCCGACCCGCCCGCCACTCCGATCACGAACGACGCCATGACCGGATCATATACGGCTGAGAAGGGCGATACCGACAGTAGGAAGCGCAAGGGCTTGCCCCGACGAAGCCCGGCAAGCATTCAGCCGGGCGAGGTCGGGAATGACGATTGCAACGGCTTGGTTTGTGGCTGTCTTACCTGAGAAGCTCTCCCGCTACGCGGCCGTCGCATCACTGATGTTGAAGTACGGGCGGAACGTCGGCGAGACCGTCGACGACCAGGTGCCCGACGAGGCGCCCGAAGCGCTCGCCAACGATCTTGAAAAGCTCGGGCCGACGTTCATCAAGCTCGGCCAGGTGCTGTCCTCGAGGCCGGATCTGCTCCCCCCTGCATATCTGGACGCGTTGACGCGGCTCCAGGACAGCGTCACGCCGTTCCCGTTCGCGGACGTCCAGAGAATTGTCGAAGAAGAGCTGGGTGCGCGCCTGTCGAAGGCGTTCTCCGTCTTCGAGGAAACGCCGATCGCCGCGGCGTCGCTCGGCCAGGTCCATCGCGCCGCGCTTCGCGACGGCCGTCTCGTCGCCGTCAAGGTGCAGCGGCCGGACATCGCCAAGACCGTTGCGAGCGATCTCGACGCACTCGATGAGATCGCCCAATTCCTCGCCAATCGCACCGGCGCGGGCAAGCGCTACGATCTCGTCGGGATGGTTGCGGAATTCCGCACGGCGCTCGAAGCCGAGCTCGATTACCTGCAGGAAGCCAACAACCTCAAGCTGATCGCGAAGAACCTCGAGGAGTTCGAGGCGATCGTCGTCCCGCAGCCGATCGAGGGCTACACCAGCACGCGCGTCCTGACGATGAGCTACATCGCGGGCACCAAGGTAACGAAGATCAGCCCGGTTGCGCGTCTCGAAATACAGGGCGACGTGCTGGCGGACACGCTGGTGCGCGCGTATCTCAAGCAGATCGTCCTCGACGGCGTGTTCCACGCCGACCCGCATCCCGGCAACGTGTTCGTGACCGAGGATGGATTGCTGGCGCTGATCGATCTCGGCATGGTCGGCCGGCTGAGCCCGCAGATGCAGGATCGTCTGCTGAAGCTGCTGCTGGCGATTAGCGAAGGCCGCGGCGAAGAAGCCGCCGACGTTGCCGTCACCCTCGGCGAAAAACTTCCCGACTTCAACGAGGCGGGATTCCGCCGCGCGATCTCGGCGCTGGTCGGCCGCATCGGCCACCAGTCGATCGCCGATTTCCAGATCGGGCGCGTCTTCCTGGAGCTCTCGAGCCTGATCAACGACAACGCGATGCGCGCGCCCGCCGAGCTCACCATGCTCGGCAAGACGCTGCTCCATCTCGATGAAGTCGCGCGTGTGCTCGATCCCGCGCTCGACGTCAACGACTGCGTCCGCCGCAACGGCGTCGACCTGATGTCGCGCCGCATGAAGAAGATGGCTTCGTCGGGCAGCCTGATCGCGGCCGTCCTCGAAGGCAAGGAATTCGCCGCGAAGCTGCCCGGCCGCGTCAATCGCGTCCTCGACGCGCTCGCCGCCAGCGAGCTGAAGATGAAGGTCGAGCTGATCGATGACGGCGCGATCATCGACGGTCTGCAGAAAGTGGCCAACCGCATCACGCTCGGGTTGATCCTCGCCGCCATGATCGTCAGCGCCGCCATGGTGATGCGGGTCGACACCACCTTCCGCATCCTCGGCTATCCTGGGTTCGCAATGATCCTCTTCCTGCTGGCGGGAGCCGGCGCGACGTATCTGGCGGTGCAGATCGTCAGGCACGATCGCTCGGTCCACCACCGGTGAGCCACCGGCCGCCGAGACCGCGAAGCCAACCCTACTTCCTGCGACAGCAAGCGCTTCGCCGGCGGGCCAACTATCGTCCGCCTCCTGATCCGCGGCACACCAAGCCGAAAGGCATCTCCACGATCTGGACCCGCGTCCGGCGCCTGCTCTGGTCGTGGTGGCCGTGGGCGCTGTTGAGCGTCTACTACCTCGACCGGCACAACTGGTGGGCGGCGTTTGGCATCGGTCTCTGGGCTGGAGTGTGCTCACTATCGACGCCGGCGGAATTCCCGCCGCAGTACGGCCTCGATCACGGGCTGACCGTCGGCGAACCGGAGTTTCTCAATTCGATGTCCGGCGCGGCCGGCGTGGCGTTCCTCCCGGGCAATTCGCTGGCGCTGTTGAACAACGGCGATCGCTTTTATCCGGCGATGCTTGCAGCGATCAACGAGGCGAAATACTCGATCACCGTCGAGGCCTACATTTATTGGGCCGGTGACATCGGCCTGCAGTTCGCGAACGCGCTGGCGGCCGCGGCCGGCCGGGGCGCCGGCGTCAAGATTCTGCTCGATGCCGTCGGCTCGGCCAGCGTCGGCGCCGAGATCCTGCAGGTCCTCGAGAAGGGCGGCTGCCACGTCGCCTGGTACAACCCGGTCCGCATCGGCCACCTGCGGCGCATCAACAACCGCACGCACCGCAAGTCGCTGATCATCGACGGCCGCATCGGCTTCACCGGCGGCGCCGGCATTGCCGATCACTGGAGCGGCGACGCGCAGGACGACAAGCACTGGCGCGATCTACAGATCCGGATCGAAGGCCCCGCGGTGCGGCCGCTGCAAACGGGCTTCGCGCAGAACTGGCTGGAAGCCACCTGCGAATTGGTGACCGGGCCGGCCTTCTATCCGTCGCTGGCCACGGCGGGCAAGCTCGCGCTGCAGACGATCATGAGCTCCCCGGAAACCGGCGCGTCCACGGTGCGAGTGATGTACTGCCTGGCCATTTCGGCGGCGCGCGTCTCGATCGACATCGCGAATCCGTACTTTGTTCCGGATCACGTCTCGATCGATCTGTTCCGGGATGCCACGAAGCGCGGCGTGCGGGTGCGCGTCATGGTCGCCGGCGTCAGCAACGACACGCTGGTGACGCGCTACAACAGCGTGCGCCTCTACGGCGCGCTCCTCGATGCCGGAGTCGAGTTGTACGAGTACAACCGCACCATGATGCACCACAAGATCATGATGATCGACGGGCTGTGGGCGACGGTCGGCACGTCGAACTTCGACAATCGATCGTTCTCGCACAACGAAGAGAGCAACGTCTCGGTCTCGGACGAGGGTGTCGCCCTCGAGCTGATCCAGACGTTCGAGCGCGACCTCGCGGTGTGCGAACGCGTCACCAAAGAGACGTGGCAGCGCCGCGGCCTGCCGCACCGGACCATCGAAGCGCTCGCGTCGTTCGTGCAGGATCAGGTCTAGGCCACAGAAGAAACTCAGAACATTTCGCCGAAGAAGTCCCAGAACCACTCGTTGATCTTGCCGTCGAAGGACCGTTGTTTAGGCCAGGTCGCGGCGTCGAGGCGTTTCGACGATTGGAGGTCGGTCTCGAAGTCCCTGGTCAGCTGCGAGGCCAGTTCCGCATCGTAGACACCAATGGCGAGCTCGTCATTCAACTCGAATGAACGATTGCCGAAGTTGGCCGATCCGATGATGCTGAAGATCCCATCGACGACCATCACCTTGGTGTGCATCATCGTCGGCTGGTACTCGAATACTTCGTAGCCGATGTCGAGCAGCCGTTGATAGTCGTAGCGGCTGGCGTGCTTGACCGGCATGGCGTCGGTGATATCACCCTCGGTCAGCATGCGAATCCTCACCCCGCGCTGACGCGCCTGGTCGAGGCTCCACTGCGTGGACGGGTCAAGCGTGACGTACGGCGATTGGATATCAATCGTCTTCCTGGCGGCGCCGATGACAAGCAGGTATTGCAACTTGATGTTGCTCGCGCCGGTCATCGGATTGCTCCACACCACCATTGAGCGCGCGCCGGTGGCGAGCGGCGGCATCTCCGGATCGAGCGCCGGTGCCGAAAGCCCGCCGGTTTCGATCCAGTTCTCGTAGAACGACCCTTCGAGCGCGCGGACAGCGGGACCGACGATCCGGAAGTGGCTGTCACGCCAGTGCTCTTTGTCCTGGGCGTGGCCGATCCAGTGATCGGCGACGCCCATCCCGCCGGTGAAAGCAACATCGCCGTCGATGACGAGCGTCTTGCGATGGGTCCGGTAGTTGTAATCCTCGATGGTGAAGAAGCCAAGGGGATTGAACCAGGCCACTTTCGCACCGGCGGCTTTCAACTTGTCGGTGCTCTTCGGCTTGAGGGAGGAGCCGACCGGATCCAGGACGATGCGGACAACGACGCCGCGCTGAGCAGCGCGCGCGAGCGCGTCAACGAAGCGATCGGCGATCTCGCCCTCGTTGAACACATAGGTTTCGAAGTTGACCCGCGTCTTGGCCCCGTCGATCGCGGCGAGCATGGCGGGATACGCTTCATCGCCGTTGTGAAGGACGGTGTAGGCGTCACCCATGTGCACGGGAGCACCGACGAGCGACGCGACGTAATCAGGGAACCGCGAGTCGGCTGCTGCGACCGGACTCTCAACGTGAATGGTCGCCGGATCCTGCGCGAGGTAGAGGACCAGGCCGACGATTGCCAGGCTGAAGCCGACCCAGAAGACCGGCTTGGGGTGTTTCTTGAGCGTCTGCGTGAATCGATCGGCCACGCCTCATCGTGGTAGCAAGTTCCGCGCCGTCCGGCCCTCGAAACTACGGCTGAATGGCGCTTTCTCGACGCCGACCGGCGTGACCTCGCCGCGCACCGTGCCGTCGGCGGTGACATTGCCCTTCACGTCGAACGTGTATGCGGCGTTGGGGCCGAAGCGCGCATCCATGCGGAACTGGAAGTTGTCGCCGGTCCAGACGATGTTCTTGATCGGGATCGCGTTGATCTGGAAGCGGCCCTGGCCGAGATAGAACATGCCGTCGCCGGTGCGAGGGAGATGCAGCACCGCGGGGATGGGCTTCAGGATCGTGACGCTCGTCGTGTACGTGGAATCGGGCGGCAACGTCGAGGCGAGCACGTCCATCCTCTTATCCACCGTCGTCGGCACCGGCGAGACGCCGTCTTTCGGCGTGAAGTCGAAGACGCCGAACATCATCTCGTTGGTGGACTGCTCACCGAACGTCACGTCTTTCGTGGGATCGGGGTTGCTGGGATTGTCCGCCGAGTTGTCGTAGTGCGCGACCGCTTCGATGATGGTGCCGCGCGGCAGCGGCACGGGATTCTGCGGGTAGTAATACAGCTGCCAGTTGAAGTCGTAGCCCGGAACGCGGAGCAGTATCTCCTTCTTGCCGCCCGGCAGCGTCGCGGTCAGCGTCATGTCCTTGCCGCGGAAATGCATGTGCGGGAAGTACGAGACGATGTTGATGTCCTGGTCGATCACGTAGAGCGCGCGCATCTCGTGGTTCTTCGCGCCGGCCGGAATCTTGAAGCTGACATCGCCCGCCACCGCTGACGCCACTTCCTTCTTCAACTCGCCGCGGCCGAAGTAGAGGCCGACGCGCGTCGTATCGGTCTGCGGTTTGCCGTTCGGGTGATAGTGCAGGTTGGTGCGGAGCTGCCCGCCCTTGCGAATCCAGCGCCCCACGCCTTCCGGATACACCGTCGGCGGCGTGCCAACCGCCCACACGCCGAGCACGTCGACGAATCCCGATTGCCCGACCATGCCACCGCCAAGGCCACCCGACATGAACAACACGGAATGATGCGTCACCTCGCGATTGCTTGGGCGAATCTCGAGCGCGCGAATCCAGCGATCCTCGGGAATGTCGATGGTGAGGTTGGGCGTCGGAAAAATGTCATTGCCTTCGGCGGGAACGTTCACCGTCGGCAACGTGATGACGTAGTCAGGCTCGCCGAGCTGCCAGCCTTCAGTGAGCGCGGGCAGCTTCGGCTCATCGGCGGGATTGCCGCGCGGCGCGCCGGCATCGACCCACTTCACGATCGTGTCGATCTGCTGATCCGTCAGCCGCGCATCGTTCTTGAACGTGCCGTGCGCGGGATCGGCAAACCATGGAGGCATCTGCTTGGCTTGCACCTTCTGCTTGATCGAACGCGCCCAGGGGCGCACTTCATCGTAGGTGCGCAATGACATCGGCGCGACTTCGCCGGGGCGATGGCAGGAGATGCAATTCGAATACAGGATGGGCGCGACGTCTTTCCCGAAGGTCACGGGCGCCGCGGCGCGCGCAGCGGGACGCGGTGCTTGCGCCTGCGCAGCCAGACCAACCGCCGCGACGAAAACGCCGACGAAGAGAAGCTGACGCACGCTGACCTCCCGTTTTGTCTATGAGATTGGTAGCGTATACTGATTGCTTACTGCCTGTGTAATTGACCTCTCCAAGTGCGGGAGTGGCGGAATTGGCAGACGCGCTAGCCTCAGGAGCTAGTCCGGGCAACCGGGTGGAGGTTCGAGTCCTCTCTTCCGCACCACTCATTCGGCATTCGTCTCATTCATGGCGCGGAAAAGGGCCTCAGCCACTCGGCCGTCGCGCTGCGCGCTCGGCCTAGAGGGGTCGAGTCCTCTCTTCCGCACCACTCAGCCAGCTAAACCGTTGTAACGGTTGAGTTTACATGGCGTTTCCACTTGAAAAGTCTGCCGGTGGTTCCTAAACTGTCTGCAGATGTCGACGGACCCCCTGCTACGGGATGATCCGCCCTGCCCGTTTTGCCCGATTTGCGGCGGATCAATGGAAGTGGTCTACGACCGCTTCAACCAGCAAGTCTGCGTGTGTACCGATTGTCATTCCGGCCTGACGATCCCCGCGACGGCCTGGGAGATTCAGCGTCGCAAGCGCAGCGGTATCCGGAAGTCAGAATAACTAGCTGATCCAGAAATAGCTGGCAAACCTCTTGCTCTACTCCTCTGCGGTATGGATGTGACGACAGATCCTAAGGCTCCCGGCCCGTGCGAAGTGATCGACATCTGCCCGATTTGCGGAGGATCCATGGAAGCCGTGTACAGTCGAGCTCATCAGAAAGTGTGCGTGTGTAGCGACTGTCACACCAGTATTACGGTCCCTGCCGCAGCTTGGGAAGTGTCGCGCAACAAGGGCGGACGCCGCTAGATCATTTCTCCGCGGCGAAGGCGTAACGTCCGCGCCGAAGCTCGGTCTGCGCTTCGGCAACGGCGAGCAGCGCCTCGGCGGCGTGCGACAAGGTGCCCTCGCGGCGATAGATCAACCGGAGCTTGCGATCGAACGCGAGCTCCGGCACCTGCACGCGGATCAACTCTTTATGCGACACCTCGCGCTCGACGGTGATCGCCGGCAGCAGCGCCACCCCATTCCCCATCGCCACGAATTTCTTGATCGCGTCGATCGTCGGCATCTCGACCGGCATCTTCAAATCGACGCGCTTTTTCTTGAACGTCTCGATCACTTTCAATCGATACGGCGATGACACGTGATGCGCGACGAACGACTCGCGCGCGAGCTCGCTGATCGAGACTTTCGATCGACGCGCCAGCGGATGCGACGGCGGCACCACGAACGCGAGCTCGTCGTGATAGACGACGACGGAGTTGAGCGAGGCGGTGTCGGGACGGAAGGTGATCACGCCGAAGTCGGCGCCGTAGTCGAGCACCTGCGCCGGCACCCGGCTGCCGAGGGCACGCTGCACCGTAATGTGCACTTCCGGATAGAGCCGGCGATACTCGTGCAGAATCGGCAAGAGATATAAACACGTCAACTCATTCGCCGCCATCGTCAGGCGGCCGGTCCTGAGCTGCCGCACGTCGTCCAGGGCGGCCATGGCGCGCTGCCGGAGGTTCACCAGACGCTCGGCATGATCCGCCAGCACCCTCCCCGCGTCGGTGAGCACGCCGCGCCTGCTGGAGCGATCGAAGAGCGGACGGCCGATCTCGTCCTCGAGCTTCTTAATCGTCTGGCTGATGGCGGGCTGGGTGCGAAACAGCGCCTTGGCGGCGGCGGAAAAGCTGCCCTCGCGCACGACCGCGAGGAAGGCCTCTAGCTGAAACAATTCCATCGGATTCCATACTATAAGCAACAGGCCCCTCGGCCATAGATATTATTATTTTGACTTATTTTGGTCGCAAGCCCGATATTACTAACAGGGCTAACTCCAACGATGGCGACCACATCCCGTA
>Ga0111539_10008136_pt1 | contig 13358 bp, 13 predicted proteins | sample RhiMethybrSRZTD1_FD_79667 | JGI IMG/M metagenome (GOLD analysis project Ga0111539, IMG submission 79667) | Populus rhizosphere microbial communities from Tennessee, USA - Rhizosphere MetaG P. TD hybrid SRZTD1 (version 2) (version 2) | ecosystem: Host-associated > Plants > Roots > Rhizosphere >...
AAAGTCACGAGAGGCTCCATCGGTATTCAAATGGAGAGTTCGAGAGATCAAGTGACGTTGGATGCTTATAAGTTAAAGGGACCCGAGGCTGTCATCGTGAGCCAGGTTGTTCCAGGGAGCCCTGCTCAGAAGGCGGGACTGCAAAAACGTGATGTGATTACTGAAGTTGACGGAAAGAGCATTTCGACAAGTTCGGATCTCCAGGACTACATTGTCGATCGACCCGTCGGCGCTACCGTAAAGCTGGGATTTCTCCGTGACGGGAAGCCGCAAACGACAACGGTAACTATCGGCGACCGCGCAGAGCTGTTCAGCGATTCGCCAGTAGCTGCGGAGTCGCGAAACAACACGGCACCACGCGACAGAGCAGGGACTTCGAGCCATATCGGAATTACGGTCGAACCGGTTACAAACCAGCAGAGACGACAGTTCAATCTGCCGCAAAACGGCGTGCTTATAACCGAGGTGCAACCCGGCAGCGTGGCTGAAGACGCGAGACTGGCGGAAGGCATGATCGTTACAAGTGCTGTCACAGGCGGCAAACGGGTCGCCATTAACAGCGTTTCGGAGTTCAGTGAGTTCGAGTCGCAGTTGAAGTCCGGATCCAGCCTTGTGCTTTATGCGCTAGTGCCTCCGCAGTTTCAGGACGAAATCGGCTTTCCAATGAAACTGAAGTAGGTGAAAAAATCGGGGTCAGACTACTTGTTTCCCAATTTCCCGAACAGGAACGGGAAATTGGGAAACAAGTAGTCTGACCCCGATTTTCTGCATATGCCCTTCTGGGACCTCATCCTCGACGACAACCTCGACGGCGTTTCCAACATGGCTATCGACGCCGCGTTACTGGACGAAGTAGAACATTCGTCGGGTCCGAAAACGATAGTTCGTTTCTATCAATGGCGGCGGCCCACAATTTCTCTTGGCCGCAACCAAAGGGTTGATGCTGCTGTCGATCAGAGCTTCTGTGAAGCTCAAGGAGTCGACATCGTCCATCGGCCCACAGGCGGCCGGGCGGTCCTCCATGAAGATGAGCTGACCTATGCCGTGGCTTCCAACGACAGCTCTTCTTTCGGCGACACGATCTATGCGAATTACAAGAGCGTTTCCGAAGCCCTGTGCGAGGGTTTTAATCACCTCGGAGTTCCGGCGATACTCGCTCCTGAAACTCGCAGGATTTCGACTCCGACCAACGGAAGGGATCTGCCCTGCTTCGTATCTCCGTCGAGGTATGAGCTGACAGTGCAGGGCCGCAAGATTGTCGGCAGCGCCCAACGGAGGATGCGCAATAGCTTCCTTCAGCACGGCTCCATGCCGATTCGTTGCAACCGGGAAAAGCTTGCGCGGGCGACCCGTATGTCAGATCCGAGTCTTCTTTATGAAGAGATGGCAGGCCTCGCGGAGTTTCTTCAGGAGAGACCGTCGATTGAAAAACTTACAGGTGCGCTGATCGAGGGGTTTCAGACGCGCTTTTTAATCGAATTCAAACCGAGAGTCGATTGACCCGGTTGTGAGCCGGATGTTATAAAAAATCGTCATATGCTGAAGAAGGATGAGCTGTCTGGAAGGAATCAAGACATTCTGCAACTGCTGGTGCAGACCTACATCAATTATGGGGAACCGGTCGGTTCTAAGACGTTGTCCGGCCGTCTTGCCGGCAAACTGAGCCCGGCGACGATTCGCAACACGATGGCGGAACTGGAAGATGCTGGGTATCTGACTCACCCTCATACCTCTGCGGGCCGTGTTCCCTCTGAAAAGGCTTTTCGCTTCTACGTCGACTTACTTCCGGAGTCGACCCGGGTGGACAAAGCGTCTGAGCGGCGTATAGTCCAGGTGCTTGAGGACAGTGATACACCCGAGGAGTTGATGTCTCGAACCTCTTTCCTGCTATCGGAGATTTCCAAAAACATCGGCATTGTGATCGGGCCTCCGATGGCCACAACTCAGTTGAAGCACATTGAGTTTCTCGACCTCAGCGACGGGAAGATACTGGTGATCTTTGTGTCGACCTCTGGATTGGTCCAGCGCAAGGTGATTCGACTCAAGGAACACTACCAACAGGCCGAACTCGATCGCGCGGGCCGATTTCTCGTGGAGAGATTTTCGGACCGCACGCTGACGGAAATCCGTAATGAGCTGCTCCGGATGCTGGAAGCCGAGCGCACAATTTACGATCGGATGCTGAAGCTGCTCTGTTCGTGGAACGAATCGCTGGAGGCCGAGACGGAACCGGAGAGTGTCTACGTCCAGGGGACGGTGAACATACTGGACCAGGCCGAGTTCGCCAATCTCGGGGCTGTGCGGGAACTTTTCCGTATGCTTGAAGAAAAGGGCCGCCTTCTGAAGATTCTGAACGAGTGCATCGCTTCCAATACTTCCAGCAGCGTCAAGATTGCGATCGGATCGGAGTTGGGTATTCCGTCGATGCGAGATTTTACTGTCGTTACTTCCTCTTACGTCGCGAAGGACAGCACTGTCGGGTTTCTGGGTATTATCGGCCCCGTCCGCATGGAGTATGATCGAGTCATCTCGACAGTTGGATATCTGGGAAGACTGGTCAGTCAGAGAATCAATACATAATGGAATCAAACGAGGAACGGGAAGAGCTCCTGCCGGAGGGTCCTTCATCGGATGCACAAGTCGAGATCCAGAAGCTGATCGAGGAGCGGGATAGCCTACAGGATCGACTACTGCGCCGGCAGGCAGAATTTGAAAACTACAGAAAACGGGCCGATCGCGAGCGTAACGAATACGTTCAATCTGCTTCTGCCGAACTGGTCCGGGAACTTCTCAACGTTCTCGATTCGTTCGATCTGGCCATTCGGAACGCTTCTACTGAAGGATCCGCCGGTGAGGACATGCTGCGCGGACTCGATCTTGTTTACAAACAGTTTTTAGACACGCTTGGCCGCTTTGGACTGAAGGCGATCGAAGCGAAGGGACAGCCTTTCGATCCCAATTTCCATCAGGCCATCAGCACCGTTCCGTCGGATGAAGTCGCGGAAAACACTGTGGTTGAAGAATTCCGCCGCGGCTACACTCTAAACGGAAAGCTGCTGCGGGCAGCGATGGTGAGTGTCTCTGCCGGTTAGTAGGGAGCTGTATTGACCACAAAGCGTGACTATTACGAAATTCTGACCGTTACCAAGGGCGCCACCGATCAGGAAATAAAGAGCGCTTACCGCAAGTTGGCGATGCAGTACCATCCTGACCGCAACCCTGGCAACGAAGAAGCCGAAGAGAAATTCAAACAGGCTGCCGAGGCCTACGCGGTGCTTAGCGATTCGCAGAAGCGAGCACAGTACGATCGTTATGGTCACGCGGGCGTGAGTGGCGCCGGCGGAGGATTCAGCGGTTTCGATCCAAATGTCTTTTCAGACTTCAGCGACATTCTTGGAGACATCTTTGGGTTCGGAGACCTTTTTGGCGGATCTCGGCGAAGCGGCGGCCGATCGAGCCGGGGATCGGATCTCCGTTATGATCTCGAGCTGACTTTCGATGAAGCGGTATTCGGAACCAAGAAAAAGATTCGCTTTCCACGTCACGAGCTGTGTAGCGAGTGTGAAGGCAACGGTACTGCACCTGGCAGCGGTTCATCCACTTGCTCGACATGCAACGGGTACGGGCAGGTTCGGTTTCAGCAGGGTTTCTTCAGCATCACTCGAACGTGCTCTCAATGCCGCGGAACGGGACAGGTCATCAAGAATCCGTGCAGGGCTTGCCGCGGCGAGAGGCGAGTTGTTCGCGAGCGTAACCTCGAGCTTAAGGTTCCTCCCGGGGTAGATACCGGCGACAAGCTGCGCATCAGCGGAGAAGGTGAAGCTGCCGGCCGTGGTGGTCTACCGGGCGATCTGTATGTCGTGCTGGTCGTAAAGGACCATGAGTTCTTCGAGCGTCGCGAACATGATCTTTATTGTCACGTTGCGATTTCTTTTCCACAGGCGGCGCTTGGCGCCGAAATTGCCATTCCCACGCTGGAGGGCGAAGAGGAACGGCTGCGAATTCCTTCGGGTACACAGTCTGGAATGGTCTTTAGGGTTCGCGGCCGCGGGGTTACCAAGCGCGGAGGCTCCGCACGCGGGGATTTGTATGTGACCGCTGACGTCGTCATTCCTTCCAAACTGACCAAGGAGCAGAAGGAACTCATCAGTAAGCTCGACGAAACCTTCCAGCACGATAACAAGCCGATCGAGAAACGGTTGCTGGACAGGGTTAAAGAGATATTTGGGTAGCGAATTTCCTGCATCCCAGATCCGAAATCCCGAAATCTCCGCTTGACTGGTCCTGCCCAAGGCGGGCGCTTCAAGGGGAGACTCGCAATTATGTCGCGAATCTACACCTATGCTCTGGACTGAAATCACCCTTACGGTTCCCGACTCCCTGAAGGACGCTGTCAGCGGTGAACTATGCGAACTCGGAGCTGGGGGGATCTGGGAGAACGAGGTGGAGGCTCCTGAGCAAACAAGGCTCGTCGCTTACTTCGAACAAGTAGACTTCGATTCGGTTCGCCAGGCCCTCGATCTTCTGTTTCAACGTGAGAATTTACCTCCGCCGACGTTCGAATCCCGTTCCATACCGGACCAGGACTGGAGCGAAAAGTGGAAGAAGTCCTGGACCAGCTTTCCGTTAGGAAGGCGCTTCTTTGTTATTCCCAGCTGGTACGAATTGGAGTGTCCTGCGGACAGGTTCCCTCTGTCTATCGATCCCGGCCAAGCCTTCGGCACAGGAACCCACGAAACAACGCAGCTCACGCTCGAAGCTATGGAGATCTGGATGGAGCCCCGACGAGTCGTGGTGGATCTGGGCACCGGGTCAGGCATCCTCGCGATTGCTGCAACCTTTCTTGGAGCTCGCGCGGTTCACGCGTGCGACCTTGATCCTGTTGCCATTGAGGTTGCGCGCGAGAATCTGGATAGAAATTCCGCCCAGCCGGTTGGTCTGTTTTGCGGTTCTATTGATTCCATCGCGAGCGACACCGTGGGGTTCCTGCTTTGTAACCTGACGGCCGACGGTATCGCCGAAAACCTGCCAGAGATTCAACGCGCATTGAAATCTCGTGGGATTGTAGTTTTCTCGGGAATCCTCAACTCCCAGAGCTGGGATGTACGACAAGTAGCCAAAGATCTGGGACTGACGGTGCTTCAGGAAAAGACCCGCGGAGAATGGTGTGCTCTGGTGATGCGGAAAGATGGCCGTTAAATCTGTCTTCATTCCACACCCCGAACCCGATGGTAGCCGGCTCCGCATTACCGGAAACGAGCACCATCACCTGACAGTTGCCCGGGCGCAGGAGGGAGAGACAGTGGAGCTCCTCGACGGACGCGGGGGAGTCTGGATGACGGAGGTCGTCTCGGTTGGCCGGAAAGAGACCATCGTTCGCATTGTGGAAATGCGGCAGGTTGAGAGTAGCGGACCCGAAGTCATTCTGGCTTTGAGCCTGATCAAACCTTCTGCATTCGAGCTGGCTTTGGAAAAGGCTGTGGAAGTTGGTGTGACGCGCATCATTCCGCTGATTGCTGCCCGCTCGAACGTGGCCCCGGGCCGATCGGATCGATGGAAGCGTGTCGTCATCGAAGCGGCCAAGCAATCAAAGCGGTACCATCTGCCTGTCGTCGACGAGCCATCAAAGTTCGCACATCTTCTCGAATTCAACGCAGCGTCGAAAATTGTGTTTGCAGAACGCGGTGGCGGACCGCTAGAGTCGGCACTCGCCGGATCGCCGGCGCTATGCCTGATCGGTCCGGAAGGCGGCTGGACTGACGCAGAACTGGAAGCCGCACGTGTCAAAAAGTTTCATTTCGTCAGTCTTGGCGCGGGCATACTCCGCTCCGAAACGGCTGCAATTGTTGGAGCTGCCCTTCTTCGCTATGAACTGCAACGGACTCATTAGAGCTATCGGAATCCTTTTTCTTCTGTCCGCGTTTGCCTCAGCACAGCAGCGGCCCCTCATCACGGAAGATCCGAGACTGATTGCCGAGGGCATGGTGGTGACTGAACTCGGCTTCGGATATCAGCATCAGGCCCGATTTCCAGTGTCGGGCCTGAGTGGCGATTTGTATTCCTTTTTGGAAAATGGTCTGCATTTCGGTGTTGGGAAGCGCGCAGAGTTTCAGATGACGGGCGTCATTCATAACTACGTCAGCCTCGACGGTGGCGGTTCGCTTAACGACTGGGGAGATTTATCCCTCAGCACGAAGCTCAGACTTGTGGATGAGGGGGGATCGCGCCCTGCTATCAGCTTCCGTCCGACCATCGTGCTTCCGAATTCCAGTCAGACCAAAGGCGTTGGAACTGATGGAACACATTTCTTCGGAGACTTGCTATTCGGAAAGACGGCCGGTCCGGGCTATTTCTTCGGAAGCCTCGGCCTGGGCATTCTCGATGACCCCCTTCGAGGCGGGGCTCAACACGATTTTCTCACCTACGGTATTGCGGCAACTGTTCCGGTGGGCTCGCGCCTGAGCGTACTTGCGGAATGGAACGGCCGTCATACCTTCACATCGTTTCCCTCAGCTGGTGGCGAATCGCGCGGCCAGGTTCGGCTAGGGACGCAGATTAAGGCGGGTGGAATCCGCTGGGATGCGGCGGTGACGGCCGGTACAACGTACTGGGATCACAAAGCAGGGTTCGTCGCAGGAATGTCCAAAGAATTTCAGCTTTGGCGCTGACGCCGCTTTCTTAAACGCCGCTTACAATTTATATCCCGAGCGGGCCGCGTCGTTATGGAACATCTGGACTGTTTCAAGTGAGTACGCAAGAAGATCCTTCCCAACGGCCTGGAGCTTTGAAAGAACGCCGTCGGTGGCCGTGATGATATGGCATCCCACATCGTCCGCCTGAAAGATGTTCAGCAACTCTCTCGGGCTGGCCCAGAGCAATTCGATACCCGGATGCGGAGCGATCAGCTCCATTGCGCGAGCCATCACCGGAACCGGGTCTCGCCCGGTGTCGGCAATCCGGCCCGCGAACACCGAAATCACTGAGGGGGCACCTTCGCCCAGGGCGGCAACAGCATGTCGGACCTGAGGGATCGTCAGCACGGCCGTGACGTTTACCTTCACGCCCGAGTGTGACAGTCGAGACGCCAGCTCCATGCAGGACTCACCGTGAGTATTCGTGATCGGAATCTTCACGTAAACGTTGCTGGCCCAGCCGGCAATCTTGCGGGCTTGCCTCTCCATTTCCGCCACGTCATCCGCAAAGACCTCGAACGAGATCGGCAGGTCCTGAACGACCTCAAGAATCTCCTGCGCGAAAATCTCGTAGTCCTTGACGCCGGCGGAACGCATCAGCGTTGGATTGGTTGTGAAGCCTTTGATGACGGGATTGGCCTTGAAGCGCAGAATCTGGGCCTTGTCTGCGCCGTCCGCAAAAATCTTGATTTTCAGATCAGAGACAAGTTTCATGCAGACTCCGTAGCATTTGTGAGGATCCAGTCGACGGCCTCGGGAAGTGATTTCACGCGGGCGTCTGGTACGGCAGCGGGAGCTTGCTCGGAATAGCCGCGATCGATCAGGATGGTCTTGCATCCGGCGTTGGCCCCGGCGTCGACGTCGCGCCAGCGGTCTCCGGCAAAATAGCTGCGGCCGAGATCGATGCCGTATCGCCGAGCCGCCTCGATCACCAGGCCCGGGCGTGGCTTGCGGCAATTACAGGCATCTCCATCGTCGTGAAAACAGGTAAAAATATCGTCGAGGGGCAGTTCGGCTCGCAGGCACCGATTCATCATTTCCACGTTTTCTCGTGTCTGATTTCCCCGTGCAACGTCTGGTTGGTTCGTTACCACCAACAGAAGAAAGTCCTGTTCCTTCAGCCGCGACAAAGCCTCTGCGGCCTCAGGGAATATGCGGAGGTCGGTTGGTAGCGCGGGGGGATAGGGTTTGCCGTTTCTTACTACGGCTTCGCTCAGCACTCCGTCACGGTCCAGAAATACGGCTCTGCGTTGCCCGGGTTGTTGCTCCAGCGATTCCCATCGCGTGGCGGTCTTCTGCAATACGGGGTGTGATACGAGCAAATGCCACACTACGGCCTGAAACGCCTCTGTGTGGGGAGTCACGCGGTCAGCATGAACTGTCGGGATGATCACGCATACATCCGCGACGCGGGCAGTATAACCGCCGTCACGCCCGACGATTCCAAGGATGCTTGTTCCGATCGATTTGGCGTAGTCCAGCGCCGCGACGATGTTGGGACTGACATTCTTTTCGACGTTCCCGCCGCCAACGGACAACACGAGAACCGCGTCCCGTACCTGCAACCGGCTGACCTGCAGCCATGCCGAGAACACTGTGGACCAGCCTTCATCGTTAATTCTCGCCGTCAGTTCCGGCACGTTGTCGGTTGGCGCATATGCCTCAAGACCGGCGATCTTCCGGAAATCATTGACTGCATGTGCAGCATTTCCGGCGCTGCCGCCGACGCCTAGAATGAACAAGCGGCCACCGCGCTGACGAACCTGAGCGAGCAGGACAGCGGCCTTCTCAATGCTTTCAGCATCCAGACGCCGTGCGACTTCCTGGACTTCGGCGAGGAACGTGTCGGAGAATCCCGTCAATTTGTTTGGTGTTTTTTCCATTCTGCCTGACGACCGGGTGCGTGAGAATGAAGCTGAAAGAAGAGTTTAGCTCAGATCCAACGGGTTTCGGCTGCGGCTTTGAAGAAATTCAGCGGTATCCCGCAGCCCTTCAGGAGAGCCGATTTCATAAAACCGCGTGTGGACTTCAAAGGATGCCAGGTCCCCAGAGGCAATCAGGCTCTGATAGACGGTTTCCAGATCGCATGGACCGTTCGCAGGCAGTGCCGCAAAAACGGCGGGGGTAAAGGCTCCCAGGCCATAGTCGATGTGCTGCATAGCGGGAGTTCGACAGCGTTTGTCGTAGTGCAGAATCCGAATTCCGTTGTATTCCACGTTGCTGCGATCGTAAAGGTCCTTATTGCGATAGACGGTCATGAGTCCACGCGAACCGCTCCGACGGAAGGCTTCTTCAACGCTGCGATAATCGCAGGGCAGATAGGAGTCGCCATACAACACGAAGAAGGGGCCAGGCAGGAGCGGCAATGCGTTGCGAATCGCGCCCGCAGTTCCAAGCAACGTGGGTCCGTCGTAGGAATATTCGATTCTCACGTCGAGGGTGGAGCCGCTACCGAATTCCTTCTCAATGGCCTCGCCAAGGTGACCAACAAGCAATACAAAGTGTCGAATGCCATGGCGTTTCAGCAATTGGAGCTGGTGCCAGAGAAATGGATGGCTGTCAATTTCGAGAAGAGCTTTCGGAATGCGTTCCGTCAGCGGGCGCATACGTGTGGACAGCCCGCCGGCCAGAATAACAGCGGGCATCAACTCCGGACGACCGGCCATGTCGTTAACTGTACTCACGAGACGACGCGCGTGCCCTCGAAGTCGAATCGGAATCTCACTTCTTTGAGTCCCTTTTCTCTCATGGCGTGCCGTAAACGTGTCTTGTCTCCGGCGTAAAACATCAGGAACCCTCCGCCACCAGCACCGACGAGTTTGCCGCCAAGTGCGCCGTTCGCCATGGCGCAGTCGTACCAGGCATTGATATCCTTATTGCTCATTTCCGAGCTGCGCTGCTTCTTGTGCTCCCAATGAACGTCCATCAACCGTCCAAACTCCGCAACGTTTCCTTCTTCCAGTGCGCGCTTGCTGGAAAGCCCCAGTTCTTTCACGAAATGAAGATTCTTAGTGATGTCCGTATCGGCAGACCTGCTCTTGTTGTCCTGTTCTTTGAGAATTGCCGAAGCGGAACGCGAATATCCGGTAAAGAACAGCAAGAGGTTGTCTTCGAGGTTGAACAGCGTCTCTTCGGATAGGGCCAGTGGAGTGGCGACGACAGACCCATTTTTGAGAAATTCGAAAGTGTTGATGCCCCCATAGGCTGCAACATATTGATCCTGCTTTCCGATGGGCTCCTTCAGGATGTTCATTTCGATGTGACAGGCTTGCTCCGCCAGTTGTTCGGGGCCGATCAGGCTCTTCTTGTAGGTATGCAAAGCTTTCAGGAGCGCCGTTGTGAAACTGCCCGACGATCCGAGCCCGGTTCCGGCCGGTATGTCCGCGATGCTCGTGATTTCGAGATTACGTGCTTGAATGCCCACAGCCCGAAGCGATTCGCGAATAATGGGATGACGGATTTCATCGATAGAAGAGACTTCTTCCAGTTGGGAGTACTTCAACAGGAACCCATCCGCGAAGCGGGGATGAACATTGATGTAAACGTATTTGTCGATTGCCCCGGCAATCAGGAATCCTCCGTGTTCGGTGTAATAAGATGGAAGGTCGGTGCCACCGCCGCCTAATGAGACCCGCAAGGGTGAACGCGTAATGATCATGATCCGGCGACATTCTAATCCGTCATTGCGGTGCCGGGCGATAGCGATCGCGAAGTTTCGGGCGAGGACATCCCTGCGAGCTCAGGCCATCGGTAGACTTGGCGGACTCTGGTGCCTGTTTTTTGGGAGAAAACCCCCGGCCAGGGTGGTTTTCCTTTTCCCTTGGAGTCCGCCGATATTTAGGTGCAGCACCGAGCAAGACACCCAATTGCTCTCCGATCCCGATTTCGTTAAACTGTGTTGGCCTTAGATGAGGTAATTCTCTCCAGGTCCCTGAACTCTATGTCAACTGATCCCGAAGTTGAACCAGTCTCGACGCCCGAGACAGAAACCAAAGCACTGCCCGGCGTCTTAAGCGAGATTCGCTGGTGGGTACGGGATATTTTCTTTGCGGTCGGCACAGCGATCCTGATCGTCATTTTCCTCTACCAGCCTGTAAAGGTGGAAGGCACGAGTATGCTGCCCGAGCTACGGGACCAGGAACGGATTTTCGTAAACAAGTTCGTCTATCGGATCGAAAGTATCAGCCGAAAGGACATCGTAGTGTTCTGGTATCCGAGAGACCCATCCAAGTCTTATATCAAGAGAATCATCGGCATGCCTGGCGATACTGTGGAGATTCTGGATGGCGCCGTCTATGTCAATGAACAACTTTTAACCGAGCCCTACGTGGATTCGCGGTTTATCGACCATCGCTCGTTTCCGGCGGTTTTTGTCGAGCCCGGCCATTACTACGTACTCGGAGATCATCGAAATCAGTCCAACGACAGCCGCATGTGGGGACTGGTTCCTGCGAAATACATCTACGGCAAAGCCGTTTTCCGTTATTGGCCAGTCAACAAGATCGGGACGCTGGATTGAGCGCGGCAACAGGAACGCGCGCGACCCTGCTGCTCGAAGACGGGCGTGTTTTTCGGGGTAAGGGACACGGCTTCCAGGGCGAGGCCGTCGGCGAAGTTGTTTTTAACACCTCGATGACGGGTTACCAGGAGATCCTGACGGATCCTTCCTACGCCGGACAGATCGTGACGATGACCTATCCGATGATCGGGAATACCGGAATCAATCGAGAAGACATCGAGTCTCGAAAGCCGTTTCTCGAAGCATTTATTGTTCGCCGGATGTCCCCGATTGCCAGCAACTGGCGCACCACCGATACTCTTGATGCCTACCTTATCGCCAACCGAATTCCGGTGATTTCCGACATCGACACCAGGGCGCTGGTGCGGCACATCCGGTTGAAAGGTTCGATGCGTGGAATTGTTTCCCTGGTGGATCACGACGAAGCTTCGTTGATGCGAAAGGTGAAAAGCGCACCGCAAATGGTCGGATGGGATCTCGCCAGCAAGGTGAGCATTGAGAAGTCCTATTCGGGATCAAAGGAGCCACTGACCTTCGTCGAGTTCTCTCCTCTTGCGGGAACGCAGCCGAGCGATCGTCATGTTGTGGCCTACGACTTCGGTATCAAGACCAACATTCTCCGGGACCTTGTGCATTGTGGCGGTCGCGTAACGGTTGTGCCGTCGAAGACTCCTGCAGAAGAAGTTCTGAATCTAAAGCCCGATGGCATCTTCCTATCCAACGGTCCCGGCGACCCCGAAGCCGTGGATTACGCGATCCGCAACGTCCGGCATTTGCTTGGAAAGAAGCCGATCTTCGGAATCTGCCTGGGTCACCAAATCATGGGACTCGCCTTCGGCGGTCGTACATTCAAGCTCAAGTTCGGACACCATGGAGGAAATCAGCCGGTCCTCAATACCGATCTCAATAAGGTGGAGATTACAGCCCAAAATCACGGTTTCGCTGTCGATCCAGGGAGCTTGCCGGAGGAGATTCGCGTCACACACATCAACCTTAACGACCAGACTGTCGAAGGCATGGAGCACAAATCCCTGCCGGCTTACTGCGTGCAATATCACCCGGAGGCTTCACCGGGTCCGCACGACTCTTACTACCTCTTTGAAAAGTTTTTCAAAATGATGAAGGACAATGCCTAAGCGAACCGACATCTCCAAGATCCTCATCATCGGTTCCGGCCCCATCGTTATCGGGCAGGCGTGCGAGTTCGACTACTCGGGAACGCAGGCGTGCAAAGCATTGCGCGAAGAGGGATATCAGATCGTCCTGGTCAACTCTAACCCCGCCACAATCATGACGGATCCCGGATTGGCGGACCGAACCTACGTGGAGCCACTGACCAAGGAATTTGTTGAAGCCATCATCAAGCGTGAACGTCCGGATGCGCTGTTACCCACAGTTGGCGGCCAGACGGCTCTTAACCTTGCGGTTGAACTCGCGGAAGCCGGGGTTCTCGACACCTACGGCGTCGAGATGATCGGCGCGAAAGCCAAAGCCGTAAAGATGGCCGAAGATCGACTGCTTTTCAAAGAGGCGATGAAAGAGATTGGCCTCGAGACCCCGCACAGCGAAGTAGTCGGAGACATGCAGGTCGCCCGGCGCGTGATCGAATCCATTGGATTCCCTGCTGTCATTCGTCCTTCATTCACACTCGGCGGAACGGGCGGCGGCATTGCCTTCAACAATGAGGAGTACGAGGAAATCGTTCAGAAGGGCCTCGATCTCAGTCCGGTTCACGAAGTCCTGATTGAAGAGTCCGTGCTCGGATGGAAGGAGTACGAGCTCGAGGTGATGCGCGACCTGCAGGACAACGTCGTCATTATCTGCTCGATCGAGAACTTTGACCCGATGGGCGTTCACACGGGAGATTCCGTGACGGTCGCTCCCGCTCAAACGCTCACCGATCGCGAGTACCAGCGGATGCGCGACGCGTCCGTGAAGGTGATCCGTCAGATCGGCGTCGAGACAGGCGGCTCCAATATTCAATTCGCCGTCAACCCGAAGGATGGCCGGCTTGTTGTCATTGAGATGAACCCTCGCGTGTCGCGAAGCTCTGCGCTCGCGTCAAAGGCTACGGGATTTCCGATAGCCAAGATTGCGGCAAAGCTGGCTGTCGGCTATACGTTGAACGAAATCTCGAACGACATCAC
>Ga0111539_10008137_pt1 | contig 13358 bp, 15 predicted proteins | sample RhiMethybrSRZTD1_FD_79667 | JGI IMG/M metagenome (GOLD analysis project Ga0111539, IMG submission 79667) | Populus rhizosphere microbial communities from Tennessee, USA - Rhizosphere MetaG P. TD hybrid SRZTD1 (version 2) (version 2) | ecosystem: Host-associated > Plants > Roots > Rhizosphere >...
CCCAGCCGGCCCAGCCGGCTCAGCCGGCTCAGCCGGCGCGGGCGACCCGCAGGGCGCGCAGCACCATGGGCACCTGCATCGGCAGCCTCGCCAGGCCCATGGCCCGGTAGAGCGGGGTCGGCACCTTCGGCATGGCCTGGTGCTCGGTGCCGGCGTCGAGGACCATCTGCACGTTGGCGGGGAACACGCTCACCATCGTCGCCGCCGCCAGGTACCCGCCCCACCGGCTGGTCCTCCGCGTGAGCAGCAGCGCACCCGACGCCAACTCGGCCACGCCGCTGGCGTACACGAGCCGCCGCGGCTCGCCGAGCCGCCGGGGCACGACCTTCTCGAACGGGTCGGGCTTCACGAAGTGCAGCGCGCCCATGCCGAGCATCGTGGCCGCCAGCCCGAGCCGCGCCTTGCGCCGGTCGGCGGTCTCGGGCACCCGAGCGCCGTCGTCGTCGGCCACCTCGCCGGCGCGGGTCGTCAGGTCCTCGGTCACGGTCGCAGCCATGGGCGACAACGTACCCACGGGCACGGGGTGCGAGCCTCCCCGTCACCCGGGCCGGCCCCGGCCTCACGGCTCGGCCGGTCACCCGACCGGGACCGGCTGCACCTCGCGCCCCACCTCGGTACCGGTGGCGTCGGTCACGACGACGGTGTACGTCGCACCGCCGGGGGCGCCGGGCGGCAGGAAGGCCACGAAGCCGAGCAGGTCCTCGTCCTCGACCGGGAGGAGCTGCGGCACGATCGTGTCGAACTCGGGGAGGTCGATCGTGACCCGGCTCCCCGCGTGGACGAGCCCGAACGCGACAGGTGCCGACCACGTCGCCCCGGTCGACGTGCCGTGCACGAACGGCGGCACCCCACGGTCGGCCGGCCAGCCGGTCGACGCCGCCGAGCCACGGTACGAGAGCTCGACCTGCTGCAACCCCCCTCGCTCGGTCAGCAGCAGGCGCCACTCCGCACCGTCGTGCACCCCCGTGCCGACCACGACCTCCGACGTGAGGGCCAGTGCGGAGCCGTCGGTCCCCGACGGCGAGGACGCGCCGGCGTCCTCCGTCCGGGCGGCGAGGCCCTCGATCTCGCCCGGCTGGGCGGGTCGCAGGCCCTCGGCGACGCGCAGCAGCGTCGCCTCGTCGACCCCGGCGCCGGACACCGTGGTGAGCAGCCCGGACGGCTCCCGCCACTGCACGAACGGCTCGGGCGCCCCGGGCCCGCTGCCGGTGTCGCCCACCACGGCCGCGCGTCCCCGGACCTCGCCGGGGCGGGTGGAGGCGCTGGTGAGGCGCACGAGGTCGACGGCGTCCTCGGCGCCGGGCCGCTGGAACACGCTCACGGCGGCGTCGGGCCCGGACGGGTCGCCCGCCACGTAGGTCAGGACCAGGCCGGCGCCCCGTCCGAGGTAGCCGGGACCCCCGCCGCCCATCATGGCGTCGAGCGTTCCGCGACCGATCTCGACGAAGCCCGGCGGCAGCGCGGTGGGAGCGATCGTGGGCGCCCCGTCGGCACCTTCCGCCGCAGCCACGACGGTGGCCCGGTCGACGCCGACGCTGCCGCGGACCGCGATGCGGCCGTCGCCGGTGTCCCACGAGACGCTGACGCCGTTCGCCTCGTCGACGAACGCGTCGTGGCCCGAGACGGTGATCCGCTCGCCCCCGGGACCGCCGCCGGGGGCCACGTCGGCCGACATCACGCTGAGCGTGGGTCCGGCCCAGGGGTCGGCGGCCGCCCCGTCGCCGTAGACGACGACCATCCCGCCGACCTGGTCGGGCAGGATGGCCCCGCCGCCCACGCGCTGCGCCGACGACGCCGCCATCCCCTCGGGGAGCCACCCGGCGACCAGCTCGTCGGCGGTCCCGCCGGCCACCGTCGAGGGCTCGTCGCCGCCGGTCAGGGCGATCACCCCGCCCACGACGACGACGATCACCACCGCCGCCGCCAGGACCACGCGGCGGCCCCGCCGACGCTGCGTCCCCGTCGCGTGCCCGGCGGCCGGGCCCGGACGACCGGGCCGGGCGTCGGGGTGCGACGGGCCGACGCGCCCGGCCCGCGAGCCTCCGTCCCGCCGGGCCGCCGGCTCGACCGCCGTGAGCAGCGCGGCCGCGGCCGCCCGGCCCCGCTCGTCGACCAGGGCGAGCACGGCCTCGTCGTGTGCCTCGGGCGTCATCGCTCGTCCCCTTCCGTCAGGCCCAGCGTCCGGGCGAGGGCGAGACGCCCCCGGTGGAGGTGGACCCTGACGGTCGCCTCCGCGCAGCCGAGGACCGCCGCGATGTCGGCGACCGAGCGGTCCTCGAGGTAGTGGAGGGCGACCGCCTGGGCCTGGCGGGCCGGCAGGCCGCGCACCGCGGTCCAGAACTCGTCGTTCGGCGGGTCGAGGGTCACCACGGCGTCGCCGCGCCCGAACCACCGCCCGTTGGCCCGCCGCTCGCGCCCGGAGCGACGGGACCGTCCGGCCGCCCGGTTGGCCACGACCCGCCGGGCCCACGTGCCGGGGCGGTCGTAGCCGCCCACGCGCCCCCACTGCCGCCAGGCGGCCTCGAGCGCCTCCTGGGCCAGGTCCTCCGCCGCGCCGAGGTCGCCGGTGAGCGACCATGCGAACGCCACCAACGACCGCCGCTCGGCGCGGGCGAAGTCGCCGAACCAGGGTGCGCCCGCCGGGGGTGGCGCCTCCGGCCCGGGATCCAGCACCGGCTCCCCCGCTGTGTCCATGCCCTCCACTCGTCGGTCGGGCCGCCGAGGTTTACGAGGTCACCGCGTCGCCGGCGCCAGCAGCGCGGCGAGGGTGCGGATCACCACCGCACGGGCGCGGGCGGGGGTGTCGCCGGCCTCGCCCCGCAGCGCCTCCCACGCCCCCCACGACGTGGCGACGGCGAGCGCGTCGAGCAGCTCGCGCCGCTCGGCGCGGGGGACGGCGTCGAGCTCGGCACCGAAGGCCACCTCGACCTCGCCCCGCAGGAAGGCCGCACCCTCGGACAGCGCCTCGCGGAGCTCGGGCGAGAACGGCCCGTGGACCGCGGCGGCCCGGCGGAACGGCGTCACCGCCTCGAGCAGGTTGCCGCGATGGTGGGCGAAGTCGGCGATGCGCCGGTCGAGCGGCAGCGTCGGATCGACGGGCACCACCAGCACGGCGAGGCGCTCGACGACCTTGCGGACGACGGCGGTGTACAGCGCGGGCAGGTCGTCGAAGTGCTGGAAGACCGAGCGCACCGACACGCCGGCGCGCTCGGCGATGCGCGGCGCCGTGGGACGCACGTCGCCCTCTTCGACCAGGGCGACGCTGGCATCGACGATGGCGTCGCGGGTGCGGGCCGCCCGGGCGGCTCGCCCGTCGATGGGAGCGGCGTGTTCTTGCACCAGACCTGCAGGTTACTCGGCCCCGGTGGGGGCCACCGGCGAGCCGTGGTGCAACACCATGCGCCACCGGCCGTCGACCCGGCGGAAGATGTTGACCGCCGCCACCGTGGCCCCGACCCGCTCGCTGATCAGGTTCTCGTCGACCGTCACCCAGGCCGTCTCGCCGGCCACCTGCACGCGCTCGTCGGTCAGGATGAACTGCAGGTGCTGCGGGCCGCCGAACAGGGCGAACCACGACCCGGCGACCGCGCCCCACCCGTGCAACGTCTTCCATCCCGGGTGCGTGCACACGACGTCGTCGTCGTGGTGCCAGATGTCGGACATGGCGTCGAGGTCGCGCGCCTCGAAGGCGTCGTAGTAGGCGCGGTTGGCCGAGCGCACGGCCTCGACGTCGACGGCTTCGGGCATCGGCCGCCGACCCTACCGGGGTGGCGGCGCCCCTCCGTGCCGCCGGCGCGCCGTCCCCGCTGGTTGTGTCGGTCGCCACGGGCGCTGCCAGCATGGGTCGATGGCCCTCCCCCCGCCTGCCGTCCCCGTGCCGTCGTCCGACGGCGTCACGCTCGCGCTGCACGACCTCGCGGGCGACGGGCCCCCCGTGCTGATGTGCCACCCCACCGGCTTCCTGGGGATGACGTGGGCCCCGATGGCGGCCGAGCTGGCCGGGGTCGCCCACTGCTGGGCCGTTGACTTCCGCGGCCACGGCGAGAGCACGTCGCCGGCGTCGGGCGACTTCTCGTGGGTCGGCATGGCCGAGGACGTCCTGGCCGTCGTCGACGCGCTGGGCCTGTCCGGCGGGCGCGGCATCGGGCACTCGATGGGGGGCGCCGCGCTGCTCCTCGCCGAGGAGATGCGGCCCGGCACGTTCCGGGCGCTGTGGGTGTTCGAGCCGATCGTGTTCCCGCCGGTCGAGGGAGGCGGCGGCCGGCCGAACCCCCTGGCCGAGGCGGCACGGCGGCGACGGCCCCGGTTCTCCGACCGCGACGCGGCCTACGACAACTTCGCCTCGAAGCCACCGCTGAGCGCGCTCGCCCCCGCCGCGCTGCGGGCCTACGTCGACTTCGGGCTGCGCGACACGGGCGACGGCGACGCCGTCGAGCTGGCGTGCGCCCCCGAGACCGAGGCGGCGGTGTTCGACCGCGGCCACGCCCACCCCACCTTCTCGCGCCTGGGCGAGGTCGGGTGCCCCGTCGCGGTGGCCGCCAGCGGCGACGTGGCCGGCCCGGCGCAGCTCGCGCCGGTGATCGCCGACGCCCTCCCCCACGGCACGCTCGAGCGCCACCCGGAGGTCACCCACTTCGGCCCGATGGAGGACCCCGCCGGCATGGCCGCGGCGGCGCGCACCGCCCTCGACCTGGGCTGATCCCCGCCACGGGCGGCAGGGTCCGCCGTCGCTGTCATACCCGGGGCGTACCCTCGGTCCATGGCCTTCGAGCTTCCCCGCACGCTCAGCCCGTCGAAGGTGTCGTCGTTCACCGACTGCGCGCTCGCGTTCCGCTTCTCGGCCATCGACCGCCTGCCCGAGCCGCCGACCGTGGCGGCGACGCGGGGCACGCTCGTGCACGCCGCGCTCGAGGGCCTGCACACGCTCGACCCGCCCGATCGCACCCCCGAGGCGGCGCTGGCGTGCCTCGACGCCGCCGCCGCGGCACTGGTCGACGACCCCGAGTACGTGGCTCTCGGGCTCGACGACGAGGCCGCGACGGCGTTCCGCGCCGAGGCCGCGCAGCTCGTGCAGAACTACTTCCGCATCGAAGACCCCACCACCGTCCGCGCCATCGGGCTCGAGCTCAAGGTCGAGGCCGAGATCGACGGCATCCGGCTCCGCGGCATCATCGACCGCCTCGAGCTCGACGCCGACGGCGAGCTCGTGGTCACCGACTACAAGACGGGCGCGGCCCCGTCGACCATGCACGAGCGCAAGCGGCTGTCGGGCGTGCACATCTACTCGCTGCTGTGCGAGCAGCTGCTCGGGCGGCGGCCCCGCACCGTCCAGCTGCTGTACCTCAAGCAGCCGCTCGCCATCACCACCACCCCCACCGACCGGTCGACGCGGGGCACGCGCCGCACCCTCGGCGCGGTGTGGCAGGCGGTCGAGCGGGCGTGCGAGCGCGAAGACTTCCGCCCCCAGCCGTCGCGCCTGTGCGACTGGTGCGCCTTCCAGGCCTACTGCCCGTCGTTCGGCGGCGATCCGGCCGAGGCCCGGCGGCTGGCCGAGCAGCTCGCCGCCGATCGGGCGGCCGAGCACGCGCCCGCCGAGGCGGCGCCCGCCGAGCGCGCGCCCGGCGACCTCGTCGCCGTCCAGGCGTGAGCGGCGCTCCCCGTTCCCCCCGGCCGCCCCGGGCGCCCGGGCCCCACCGGCACCGTCGGTAGGCTCCGCCCCCGATGAGCAGTGGCCCCCTGCACGCGATCACCCGCGCCGTGGCGCGCTTCGACACGGCGATCGACACGCGGGTCGACCAGCTCCGCGGCCACCCCCACCTCGACCGGCTGATGTACACCGCGTCCGAGCTGGGCGACTTCAGCCTGATCTGGCACCTGACGTCGTCGGTCCGAGCCCTCGGGCCCGACCGACGGGTGGTCCACGCAGTACGGGTGGCGGTGGTGCTCGGGGTCGAGTCGGCACTCGTCAACGGGCCGGTGAAGAGCGTGTTCAAGCGGCACCGGCCGGCGTGGGAGCAGGAGCGGCCGCGTCGCCTGCGGCGACCGCGCACGTCGAGCTTCCCGTCGGGTCACGCATCCGCCGCCATGACCGCGGCGGGGGTGCTCAGCCAGAACGATCCGCTGTGGCCGCTCTACTACGCCATCGGTGCAGTGGTGGCGTCCAGCCGCGTCTACGTGAAGATCCACCACCCTTCCGATGTCGTCGCCGGGGCGCTCGTGGGTGTCGTCCTCGCCCGGGTGGCTCGGCGGGTGTGGCCGTTTCCCCAGCTCACACCGCTCGGCGACGGCCGCTGACCACGAGCGGCCCACCACCGGGAATCATCGGGTGCGTCCGCTGGTTCACACCAGGGATGACCGACTTCTCCGTGACCTGGGACTACCGCTGCCCGTTCGCCCGCAACGCCCACGAGCACGTCGTGGCCGGCCTGCGGGCCGGCGCCGACTGGAACGTGCGGTTCGTGCCCTTCTCGCTGGGCCAGGTCCACGTGGCCGAGGGCGAGCCCGACGTGTGGGTGCGCCCCGAGTCCGACAGCGGGCTGCTGGCCCTCCAGGCCGCCGTCGTCGTGCGCGACGACGCGCCCGACCGGTTCCTCGACGTCCACGAGGCGCTGTTCGCTCTGCGCCACGACCAGGGCCGCCACCTCGAGGACGAGGCCGAGGTCCGCGCCGTGCTGACCGCTCAGGGCGTCGACGCCGACGCCGTGTTCGCCGAGATCGGCACCGGCCGCGCGCTGGCGACGGTCCGCGACGAGCACACCGCCGCGTCCGACGACAACGACGTGTGGGGCGTGCCCACCTTCATCCAGGGCGACAAGGCGGTCTTCGTCCGCCTGATGGAGCGGCCCCGAGGCGACGGCGAACTGGCCACGCGGACGATCGACAAGGTCGTCGGCCTGCTCGGCGGGTTCCCCGAGCTCAACGAGTTCAAGCACACGTCGCTGAAGCGCTGACGGCGGCACCGCCGCGTGTGACCAGGGCGCCGGCCGGGCGGGCGACCGGCGGGGCGGCGTCAGCCGGGGACGGCGACGTCGTCGCGCTCGTCGACCGGCGCCGGCGTGGCCAGCAGCGTGCGGACGTCGAGCAGCAGGTCCGCGACCTCGTTGGAGGACACGAGCTCGCGGTGCCCGAGATCGCCCAGGCCCTTGTCGATGACGGCCAGGGCCTCGCTGATCATCTCGTCGAGAGCTCGGGTCTCGGTCACGGGCACCACCATACCGGTGTTCGGCCGCGCCACGACGACATGACGCGAGTGTGACGCTCGGGGACGCCGGCACCACGGCGCGAAGCCGCAGCACCGCCGGCGGCGCGCGCGTCCGGACCCGGCGCCTGCTCGTCGTAGCCTCTGCGTCCGGTGAGCGATCGCAACTACGACCTGATCGCCCGGCTCGGCCGTGGTGGCATGGGAGTCGTCGACCTCGCGCGCGACGACGCCGGCAACAAGGTCGCGCTCAAGCGCCTCACCCTCCACGGCTCGGCCGCCGAGATCGCCCGCTCCCGCGAGCGGCTCATGCGCGAGGCCGCGGTGCTGCGCAGGCTGCACCACCCCAACGTGGTGGGCCTGCTCGACGTCATCGACGAGGGCGACGAGATCGTGCTCGTGATGCCGTACCTCTCGGGCGGCAGCCTCGCCGAGCGGGTCGCGCAGCACGGGCCCGCCCCGGCCGACGAAGTCGAGCGGCAGGCGCGCCGCCTCGTCGGCGCGCTCGCATCCGCGCACGCCGCCGGCATCGTCCACCGCGACATCAAGCCCGCCAACATCCTGTTCGACGACCGCGGCGAGCCGTGCCTCGCCGACTTCGGCGTCGCGCTCAGCCGCGACCAGACCCACGGCCTCACGGTCGCCGGCATGGTCGTCGGCACGCCGGGGTTCATGGCGCCCGAGCAGGCCCGAGGTGAACCGGTGTCACCGGCCACCGACGTGTTCTCCCTGGGTGCCACGCTGCTCTTCGCGGCGACGGGCGAGGGCCCCTACGGCCAGGGCGACCCGGGGCTGCTGATGGTGCGGGCGGCCAGCGGCAAGATCGACAAGGTGCCGAAGTCGCTGCCCGGCACACTTCGCAAGCTGCTGCGGGCGATGCTCGATCCCCGCCCCGACCGTCGGCCGGGGGCCGCATCGCTGGCGGGCGCGGGGCCGGGCGGCACGGCCGCCCACCCCGTGGCCGGTGACGGTGGAGGCGGTGGTGGAGGCGGAGGCGGCAAGCGCGCCGCCGTCGTCGTCGGTGGCGTGGTGGCGGCCGTGGCCCTGGTCACCGCCGGCGTGGTCGTGGCCGGCGGCGACGGCGACGGCACCCGGGCCGACGACGGCGCCGCCGCCCCCGCCCGCGAGGGCGACTGCCAGGACCGGCCGTACCAGCCGTGCGGCTCCGACCCGGCGCCCTACACCGACGGCGAGGCGTGCATCGAGGACCACGCGGACTACGACCTCGACCCCGCCAACGGGTGCGAGGCGATCCCCGACGGGCGCGACGGCGAGCCGTTCGAGGACGAGATCGTGGCCAACATCGTGCCCGCGGACGACATCGACACGTATCCGATGGCGATCGTCGACAACCTGCAGCTCTTCTGCGACGGGCGGGTCACGATCACGCTCGATGCACCTCCCGGCACGACCCTGCGGCTCGAGCTCCGCGACGGCGGCGGCACGCTCACCGAGACCACGGCGCGGGCCGGCGAGCCCGGGGTGATCGTGCTCACCGAGCAGCAGTGCGGCGGCGACGAGACCGCCGAGCTCGAGGTGGTGGTGCGCGCCGAGGGCGAGGACCGCGTGGCCGCCGACTACGTGCTCACCCGCTCGGGCGACATGTGACCTGACCGGGCCGGACACGGGGCCGGACGCGGGGGTGGTCCCCGGACGGCTGTGGACGGTGACCCGACCGGGCGGCCGAAACCTGCGGCGGGTCGTCCTTCAGCGCAGGGCGCCGAGCTCGGCCTCGATGCGGGCCAGGCGGCGCTCGACGTCGCGCAGGCGATCCGCGAGGTCGCGCGGGTCGGGCACGGGTTCGGCCGTCGCCATCGCCACCCGGTGGCCGGAGGCGCGGCCGTCGTCGCGCCAATCGGAGGCGGCGGCGACCAGGCGTCGGGACGGAGGCGTCACCTCGACCGGCGGGGGCGGGGGCGGCGGGGGCACGGGCGGCGTCCAGTCCGCCGCCGGGCGCGGGCGGTCGAGCGCGTCGGCCAGCCGGCGCTCGAGGTCGGCGACGCGCGCCACCAGCGCGGCGTACGACGGCGAGGCCAGCTCTGCGGGGACCCGGCTCTGGGCCAGGTCGATCGCGCCGTGCGAGGGGCCGTCGTCTGCCGGAGGCCCGTCGCCGTCGCGGTCGTCGGCCGGGGCCGGGGCCGTGAGGACCTCGACCCACCGCACCTCCTGGTCGCCGGAGCGACCGCCGACCCGGGCCGCGAACGGCCGCGGCGTGCGGGCCGCCAGGGCGTCGAGGACCGCCTCGACCTCGGTCGGGGTGATCAGGGGCTGGAGCCGCTGGGCGTGGGCCCGCACCTCGGACAGCGTCAACACCCGCCGCACGAGCAGCACGGCCAGGACCGCGAGGTCGGCGTCGCCCATGCGCCAGCGCTCGTCGGCGCGGTGGCGGTAGCGGGTGGTCGGCGCCTCGGGCGACGGCGGCACGAACCGGGCGAGGCCGCGCGACTTGAGCACCAGCAGCGTGTCCTCGACCGTCCGGTCGTCGTACGCGACCACCGGATCGCGTCCCGTCGTCTGGTTGCAGGCGAGCCGGAGGCTGTTGAGCGTGAGCGGCACCGCCCCCGGCGCCAGCGCCTCCTGCTCGATCAGGCACCCGAGCACACGGCCCTCGGCCGCCGTCAGCTCCATGACGGCGATGCTATGGCCCGTCGCCGCCCGGTGGGGCCACCCCTCCCCTCCGTGGCGCGTCCGTCGGGCGGCGCCGGGCCGTGGCGACCGCTCCGGTGGCGGTCCACTAGACAGTGCCGCCATGGGGATGGAACGCGCCGGTGTCACCTTCGCCTCGCTGATGACCCTCGGGCCCGACCTGGCGGTGACCACCGCGGCCGACGCCGCCGCGCTCGGGTACACCAGCTTCTGGACCGCCGAGACGACCGGCCCCGAGGCGTTCTCGCTGCTGGGCGCAGCCGGGGCCGCGGCCCCGGGGCTCGACCTCGGGACGGGTGTGCTGGCCCTCCAGCTGCGCACGCCGATGGTGGTCGCGATGGCCGGGGCCACCCTGCAGGCCCTGCATCCCGACCGCGACATCCTGCTGGGCGTGGGCATCTCGTCGCCCGTCGTCACCCAGCGCTGGCACGGCGTGCCCTACGGCGACCGCCCGCTCGCCCGCGTGCGCGAGTACGTCACGCTCCTGCGGCAGTGCCTGTCGGGCGAGAAGGTCGACTTCGCCGGCGACTTCCACCAGGTCAAGGGCTTCCGGCTCGGGGTCCGCCTGGGCGAGCGCCGGCCGAAGATCGTGGTGGGCGCGCTCAACCCGCGCATGCTCGCCCTCGCCGGCGAGCTCGCCGACGGCGTGCTGCTCAACTACCTCCCGGCATCGCACGTGCCGTGGTCGGTCGAGCAGGTGCGGGCCGGGGGCGACGCCACCGTGTACGCCTACGTCCACGCCGGGGTGTGCGAGCGGCACGAGGGCGTCGACAACGCCCGGCGCGACCTGTTCTCGTACGCGGTGGTCGACAGCTACGCCCGGAACTTCGAGCGGGCCGGGTTCGGCGACGAGGTGGTCGAGATCCGCGGCCGCTTCGCCGACGGCGACCGGGCCGGTGCGGTGGCGGCGGTCAGCGACCGGATGGTCGACGCCATCGACGTGATGGGTGACGAGGACACGGTCCACGCCACCATGCGGGCCTACGCCGATGCCGGGGTCGACGTGCCGGTGCTGATGCCCCTGCCCTGGGGCGCCGATCGGCGGGCGTCGGCCGCGGCCACGATCCGAGCGGCCATCGGCGCCGGCTGACCGCCCCCGGGCGAGAGAGGGCCGAGCACGGGCACGAGAGTGTCAGCGCGCGTGCGTACGATCGGCGCCATGGAGCTTCGTGATCGCATCTGCGTGGTGACCGGGGGCGCCAGCGGCATCGGCCGGGCTCTGTGCCACCGGTTCGCGGCCGAAGGGGCGAGGGCCGTCGTCGTGGTCGACCGAGACGCCGACGGGGCGGTCGCCACCGCCACGTCGGTGGGCGCGGTGGCCACCCCCATGACCGCCGACGTCACCGTCGAAGCTGACGTCGAGGCGGTGATCGACCGCACCGAGGCCGAGATCGGGCCGATCGACCTGTTCGCCTCCAACGCCGGTGTCCTCGGCTACGGGGGCATCGAGCTGTCCGACGACGCGTGGGACCTGGTGTGGCGGGTCAACGTGCTCGCCCACCTGTACGCCGCCCGCGCCCTCGTGCCCCGCATGATCGAGCGGGGCGGCGGCTACCTGCTGTCGACCGCATCTGCGGCCGGGCTGCTGACCCAGCCCGGCGATGCTCCCTACTCGGTCACGAAGCACGCGGCCGTGGCGCTGGCCGAGTGGCTGTCGATGACCTATGGCGAGCAGGGCATCGGCGTGTCGTGCCTGTGCCCGATGGCGGTCGCGACCGCCATGATCGGCCTGCCGGCCGACGTCGCCGACGACGCCGACGTCGCCACCCCGCCCGACGAGCTGGGCGCGGCGGCGGGAGCGGCCGCGGTGCAGGGCATCCTCCCGACCCGGGCGGTGGCCGACGCGGTGGTCGAGGGCCTGCGCGCCGAGCGGTTCCTCATCCTCCCCCACCCCGAGGTCGCGACGTTCGAGCAGCGTCGGGCGTCCGACCGCGACCGGTGGCTGGCCGGCATGCGCCGGCTGAACGCGGCGCTGGCCGCCGGCGCGCCGCCGGCCGACCCTCCTGCGTCCTGACGTGGGGTCCGATCCGCCGGACGGCGGGGGCGCACCGCCCGACGCCGGCCTCGCGCCGCTGGGACTCGTGGCCGGCGACCGGGTGCGGTGGCGCGACCGGTCGGGGGCCCGGTGGCGCGAGGGCCGCGTCGTCGGGCGCGAGCGCGATGGCAGCGTGGGGGTCCGTGACGGCCGCGGGGCGAGCCGCGCGCTGCGGCCCGAGCGGCTCGAGGTGGCGACGCGCGGTCCCCGGGGCGGGGCGACGTGGGAGCCGGTCGTCGAGCGGGCAGCTCGCAGCGAGCAGATGGGCCTGTGGTCCCGCGCCCCGACCGACCTCCCCTCGCGCCTGCGGTGACGCACGGTCATTGCGTGTGACGTAGGTCACCGCTAGCGTCCCGCTCGCGGCCCGGAGGGGCGGGCCGGAACGAGGGGGATGCATGCGCGAGGACGCGGGGCGGCGGTCGGGGTCGACCGGACGCCGGAACCGTCGGGGGCGGACCACGATGGCGGTCGGGCTGGGGGCGGTCGCCGCCGCGGTGGCCGGCTGCACGGTGCCCAGCGGGGCCACGGGGGCGGGGGGCGGGGGCGACCGCTTCGCCATCACCGTGCTGTCGGGGCGGCCGGACCAGGTGTCGGGCGGCGACGCCCTCGTGCAGGTGACGCTGCCCGCCCGGTCGACGATCGCCGACCTGCGGGTCGAGGTGGGCGGCACCGACGTCACCGCCGCGTTCGCCGACCCCGAGGGCGACGGCACCGCGGTCGGCCTCGTCGAGGGCCTCGTCGACGGCGACAACGACCTGAAGGCCACCGTGGCGCGCCCGCGGGGCGAACGCCGGGTCCGCGAGGAGACCCTGGTCAACCACCCGATCGGCGGACCCATCTTCTCGGGCCCGCAGCAGCAGCCCTTCGTGTGCACGACGGCCCGGGGGCGCTTCGACGGCCGCCCGATCCTCGGGCAGCCGCTCGTCGACAACCAGGACAGCTTCGGCATCCCGGTGGCCGCCGAGGCCCCCGACGGCAGCTACCCGCAGGACGGCCGCGGCTACCCCACCGCCGACGCCCAGATCGTCGGGTGGAGCGGGAGCTGCGCGGCCGACACCCGCTACGGGTACGTCTACCGGTCGGCGACCGACGGGCGCTTCCACTGGCTCGACGACCCGGCGGCACCGCCGGCCGACGTGGCCACGACCACCACGATGGGCGGCGCCACGGTGCCCTTCGTGGTGCGGTGGGAGCGCGGCACGATCAACCGGTTCGTCTACAGCGTGGCCATGCTCGCCCCGGTCGGCGAGGCCGACCCGACCGTGCCCGACGACTCCCTCTGGAACCGCCGGCTGGTCTTCAGCTTCCAGGGCGGCGTGGGCATCGGTCACCACCAGGGCACGACCAGTGACGGCGCCATGCTGCCCGCCGACCTGCTCGGCCGCGGCTACGGCGTCATGTGGTCGAGCGGCACCCGCACGAGCACGCACTACAACCTGCAGGTCGGCGGAGAGACCGCGCTGATGCTCAAGGAGCACA
>Ga0111539_10008138_pt1 | contig 13357 bp, 16 predicted proteins | sample RhiMethybrSRZTD1_FD_79667 | JGI IMG/M metagenome (GOLD analysis project Ga0111539, IMG submission 79667) | Populus rhizosphere microbial communities from Tennessee, USA - Rhizosphere MetaG P. TD hybrid SRZTD1 (version 2) (version 2) | ecosystem: Host-associated > Plants > Roots > Rhizosphere >...
CCGCCGCCGACGCCGAAGAGCGCGCTCATGAAGCCCGCGAGGAGCCCGATCGCCACGAGCTTCACGGGCGTATCGTAGGTGCGTGGACGGCGACGAGCTGCTCGAGCGGCTGCGCGAGGAGCCCGGGCGCGCGGCGGTCATCCTCGACGTCGACGGCGTGCTCGCGCCGATCGTCGACCGTCCCGAGGACTCGCGCGTGCCGGACGAGACGCGCGAGGAGCTGCGCAGGCTGAACGGCCGCTACGCGCTCGTCGCGTGCGTCAGCGGCCGCACCGGCGAAGACGCGCGGCGGATCGTCGGCCTCGACGAGCTCGTCTACGTCGGCGAGCACGGGCTCGAGCTCGACCCGGAGGCGCCGCGCTGGCGCGAGCGCGTGCGGGCGTTCGCCGACGACGTGGCGTGGCCGGTCGAGGACAAGGGGCTGAGCCTCTCGTTCCACTACCGAACGGCGGAGGACCCCGAGGCGGCGGAGACGTACCTGCTCGGCGCCGCCGAGCGTGCCCGCGACGCGGGGCTCGTGCCGCGGTTCGGCCGGATGGTGCTCGAGGTCCGGCCGCCGCTCGAGACGAACAAGGGAACGGCCGTGCGCTACCTGCTGAAGCAGCGCGGCCTCGAGCGTGCGCTCTACGCGGGGGACGACACGACCGACCTCGACGCCTTCCGCGCGCTCGACGACATCGAGTGGGGTGTCCGCGTCGGCGTCGTCTCCGACGAGGGGCCGCGCGGGATCGCCGACTCCGCGGACGTCGTCGTCGGCTCGCCGGCGGAGCTCCTCGACCTGCTGCGGACGCTCTGATGTTCGACCAGCAGCTGCTCGCGTTCGTCCCGGTCGCGATCGTGCTCTCGGTCTCACCCGGCCCGGACATGGCGCTCGTGCTGCGGAACACCGTGCGGGGCGGGCGCGGCGCGGGTTACCGAACCGTCGGCGGGATCGCGGTCGGGCTCGTCGTCTGGGCGACCGCCAGCGCGCTCGGCGTCGCCGCGGTGCTGTCCGCGTCGGCGACGGTGTTCACGGCGCTCAAGCTCGCGGGCGCCGTCTACCTCGTCTACCTCGGCGTGCAGTCGCTCCGCTCGCTCCGCCGCGGCGACGCGCCGGAGGTCGCGGCGAAGCCGAGCGGTTCGCCGTTCCGGCAGGGGCTCGTGACGAACCTGCTGAACCCGAAGCTCGCGGTCCTGTTCACGACCCTCCTGCCGCAGTTCGTCTCGCACGGCGACCCGGCCGCGAAGCCGGCGCTGCTCGCCGCGGAGTTCATCGCGATCGGGCTGACCTGGCTCTGCTTCTACACGGCGGCCGTCGGCGCGGTCGCGCACAACCGAACGTTCCGCCGCGTCACGGAGGCCGTCAGCGGCGTCGTCCTGATCGCGCTCGGCGGGCGACTCGCGGTCGAGCGCTAGCGCTTCTTCAGCTTCTCGAGCTGCTTCCACGTGCGCGTGTTCAGCACGTGGTCCTTGGTCAGCCACGCACGCCGCGCCTGCGCGATCCCGATGTCCATCCAGTCGAGCGCGCTCACCTGGTGCGCATCGGTGTTCACCGGCAGCTTGAGCCCGGCCTCACCAGCGCGGCGCGCGTTCACGTCGCGCAGATCGAGGCGATCGGGCTGCGAGTTGATCTCGAGGAACGTCTTCGTCTCGAGCGCCTTCTCGATCACGCGCTCGATGTCGACGTCCGCCGGCCCTCGCTTGTTGATCTTCCGCGCGGTCGGATGCCCGATGCAGTGCACGTAGGGGTGCTCCATCGCGCTGATGATCCGCTCGGTCGGGCTCTTGTCGAACGCCTGGTGGAGCGACGCGACGACCCAGTCGAGCTCGGCCAGCGACTCCTCGTCGACGTCGACCTCGCCGTTCGAGCGGATGTTGGCCTCGATCCCGCGCAGGATGCGAAACGGCGCGACCCGCTCGTTCACCTGGTCGATCTCGCGCCACTGCGCCTCGAGTCGCGCGTCACGAAGGTAGTGCGAGTGGTCGGTGATCACCATGTACTGGTAGCCGCGCTCGATGCACTTGCGCGCCATCTCCTCGATCGTGTTCTTCCCGTCCGAGGACCAGGTCGAATGGAGGTGCAGGTCGCCGCGCACCTGTGAGACGTCGACGAGCTCGGGCAGCTCGCCCTTGCGCGCGGCGTCGAGCTCGCCGAGGTTCTCGCGCAGCTCGGCGGGGATGAACTGGTAGCCGAGGAACTCGTAGAGCTCCGCCTCGTCACGCGTCGTGAACACCTCGCCGGTCTCCACCGTCTTCACGCCGTACTCCGAGACCGAGAGCCCGCGCTTCACGGCGAGCTCGCGGAGCGCGAGGTTGTGGTCCTTCGAGCCCGTGAAGTGCTGGAGCAGGTTGCCGAACGACTCGGGCGGGACGACGCGAAGGTCGAAGCGCAGCCCGTCGTGCGAGACGACGGTCGCCTTCGTGTCGCCGTGCGCCGCGACCTCGTCGACCCAGGCCAAAGCGACGAAGTAGTCCGTCAACGCGCGCGGGTCCTGCGCGGTCGCGATGATGTCGAGGTCGCGGAACGTCTCCTTGCGGCGCCGGACGCTGCCGGCCTCCGAGACGAGATCGGCGGCGGGATGCTCGCGCAGGACCCGCACGACCTCGAGAACGGGCGCGAGCCCGGCGCCGAGCAGCGGGCGCACCGGCTCGAGCGTCTGCTCCTGTGAGAGCGCGTGGAGGATGCGCTCCTCGGTGCGCGCGCCGAAGCCCGAGAGCGTGCGGAGCTGCTCGGCCTCGGCCTCCTTCTTCAGGTCGGCCACGGTCGTGATCCCGAGCTGCTTCCAGATTCGGGCCGCGGACTTCGGCCCGAGCCCGGGCAGCCGCATGAACGAGACGACCTCGGCCGGGACGAGCGACTTCCGCTTCGTCAGCGCGTGGATCTCGCCGTCGTCGACGATCTGGACGATCTTCTCCTCGATCGTCTTGCCGATCCCGGGGAGGTCCTTCGCCGTCCCGTCGAGCGCCATCTGCGCGACCCCGCCGGGCGTCTCGCGGATCCGCGTGGCCGCGCGGCGGTAGGCGATCACGCGGAAGGACGGTTCGCCTTCGAGCTCGAGCAGGTCGGCGAGCAGCTCGAGCTGCTCGGCCACCTCCGGGTTCTTCGGGAGCGTCTTGGCCACCGACAGCGATCATAGGCGCGTGCAGGCGACCGTCTGTCTCCCCACCTACAACGAGAGCGAGAACGTCGAGCGCATGGTTCGCGCGCTCGTCGACCGAGGCGTGCGCGTGCTCGTCGTCGACGACAACTCGCCCGACGGGACGGGCGAGATCGCGGACCGCCTCGCCGCGGAGCTCGACGCGGTGGACGTCCTCCACCGTGAGCGGAAGGAGGGCCTCGGGCCGGCGTACCTCGCCGGCTTCCGACGTGCGCTCGCGGACGGGGCGGAGCTGGTCCTCGAGATGGACTGCGACTTCTCCCACGATCCCGACGACGTGCCGCGGCTGATCGCAGCCGCCGAAGAGGCCGACCTCGTGCTCGGCTCCCGCTACGTCCCCGGCGGCCGGATCCCGAACTGGAGCTTCCTGCGCCGCTTCGTCTCGCGCGGCGGGTGCGTGTACGCGCAGCTGTGGCTGCAGACGCGCGTGCGCGATCTCACGGGCGGGTTCAAGTGCTGGCGACGGGAGGTGCTCGAGACGATCGACCTCGACGCGATCGACTCGAAGGGCTACGCGTTCCAGATCGAGGGGACCTACCGCACGTTGCGGAAGGGGTTCCGCGTCGTCGAGGTGCCGATCACGTTCGTCGACCGCGAGGAGGGCGGCTCGAAGATGTCGCGAGCGATCGTGCTCGAAGCGGTGTGGAAGGTGCCGGTGCTGCGGGTCGCGGCGCTGGCGGGACGGCTGTGATCGAGGTGCTCATGTTCACGGCGCCGTGGTGCGCGCCGTGCAAGCCTGTCAAGCGCGCGCTCGACGAGCTCGCGCCGCGCTTCCCGTCCGTGCGCTTCGCCGAGGTCGACGTCGACAACGAGCCCGAGACCGGGATGCGCTTCGGCGTGCTCACGCTCCCGACCGTCGTGATCCTGCGCGACGACGAGGCGGTCTCGGTGATCGACGGCGCGCGGCCGCGCGCGGACTACGAGCGCGCGCTACAGGAAGTGCTCCCAGCCGCCGGCGGGGACTCCCTCGACGCCTGAGCCCTCCTCGCAGCGGCCGATCACCGTGAAGTCGAGGGGGTCCGGCGTCGCCGCGAGGAGCTCGAAGTCCTCGCCGAAGCGGAGGTCGTCCACGGTCGCGCCGGCGGCGAGTGGCACGCGGTCGAGGTCGATCACGCAGCGAACCCCTGAGCGGGCCGCGATGTGTCCGGCATCGCGTGCGAGCCCGTCGGAGATGTCGAGCATGGCGGTCGCGACCTGCGCGAGGCGCCGTCCCTCGTCGAGCCGCAGCGGCGGGCGGACGTAGGTCTCGTTTCGGAACGCCGCCCCGGCGGCGCCGAGCGGGCCGGTCACGACGAGCAGGTCGCCGGGCCTCGCGCCGCCGCGGCCGGGCACGCGCTCGGAGCGGCCGAGCGCCGTGACGCTCAGCGCGACGAGCTCGGCGCGCGTCGTGTCGCCGCCGACGACCGGGACGCCCGTCTCCGCGATTCCCTCGTAGAGCTCGAACACGTCCTCGGCCTGCGTGGACGACGGCGCCGAGAGGGAGACGAGCAGCCCGCGCGGCTCGGCGCCGGATGCGGCGAGGTCGCTGAGGTTGACGGCCGCCGCGCGCCAGCCGAGGTCGCGCCAGCTGAGCCAGTCGAGGCGGAAGTGCACGCCCTCGACGAGCGCGTCCTGCGTGACGACGAGGCCGTCGACCTGCGCCGCGTCGTCGTCGATGCGCTGCGCGAGCCCGCGGCGCTCGAGCTCCGCGAGGAGCCCGAGCTCACCGAGCTGCGAAAGCTCCATCGATCGCCTCGCGCAGTGCGCGTGCGTCGCGCGCGGCGCGGATCACGGCGACGCCGGCCGCCCCTGCGCCGATGCACGCGCCGGCGTTCGTCGCATCGATGCCGCCGATCGCGATCACGGGGATCGAGACGGCGCTCGCGATCCCGGCGAGTCCGTCGAGCCCGATCGGCGGGTCGGCGTCCTCCTTCGACGGCGTCGCCCAGATCGGGCCTGCGCCGAGATAGGCGGCACCCGCCCGCTCTGCCGCGAGCGCCTGGCCGACATCCCAGGCCGAGCGGCCCACTGTCAGGCCCGCCTCGCGCGCACGCTCGAAGCCCTCGTCGTCCTGACCGAGGTGGACGCCGTCGGCCTCGAGCCGGATCGCGGCTTCGACGTCGTCGTTGACGATCAGCGTCGCTTCGAGCGCGCGCAGCGGCCGACCCCGCTCGACGAGCTCGTCCGTCGTCGCGTCCTTGACGCGGAGCTGGATCACGGTCGCGCCGCCCTCCAACGCGGCCCGGGCGGCCTCGACGTCCTCGACGAGCGCGTGGAGCTTCACGCGATCCTCGCGCGCTCGTCGAGCGTCGCCGGGTCGAGGTTGTACAGCGCGTCGTAGAGCGCGACATGGAACGTGCCGGGGCCCTTCGCGTCCTTCGCCGCGTCCTCGCCTGCGACACCGAAGGCGGCGAGCGCCTCGGCGGCGGCCTCGAGCGCGTTCCCGTTCGCGGCGAGGAAGCACCCGGTGATCGCGGTCGACATGCAGCCCGTGCCGGTCACCGTCGCGAGGAGCTCGTGGCCGTTCGCGACCGAGAGCACCGTCGCCCCGTCCGACACGTGGTCGACCGGACCGGTGACGGACGCGACGACGCCGAGGGCTCGCGCGGCCTCGCGCGCGAGCTCGGCCGGATCGCCGACTGCACCGATCGACTCGACGCCGCGCACCTCGGCCTCGACGCCCACGAGCGTCGCGATCTCGCCGGCGTTTCCTCGGAGCACGGTGACGTCCACGATGTCGAGGAGGCGCTTCGCCGTGTCCGTTCGGTACGTCGTCGCACCGGCGCCGACAGGGTCGACCACGACGGGGATCCCCTTCGCGTTCGCCGCGAGGCCAGCGTCGAGCATCGCGCCGACCCACGGCGGCGAGAGCGTCCCGATGTTGATCACGAGCGCGCCCGCGAGGGCGACCATCTCCTCGACCTCCTCGCGCGCGTGCGCCATGACGGGCAGCGCGCCGAGGGCGAGGGTCGCGTTCGCCGTCTCGTTCATGACGACGTAGTTCGTGATCTGGTGGACGAGCGGCCTCTGCTCGCGGAGGCGTGCGAGCGTCGCGCCGGGAGAGACGGTCATGCAGCTCCTCTCAGGTGGAAGACGTCGACCGGCCCTTCGCCGGCGCCGATCTCGACCAGCCCGTTCTTGACCGCGTCGGATGCGACGCGCGCGGCCGTGCGCGCGGCATCCTCGAGCGCGGCACCCTTCGCGAGCTCGGCGGCAAGCGTCGCGGAGTGCGTGCACCCGGCCCCGTGCGTCGCCGGGACGTCGTGGCGCTCGACCGGGATCTCCAGGTGGCGCGTCCCGTCGAAGAGGTGGTCGACCGCGTCCGCGCCGTGTCCGCCCGTGACGATCACCGCGGGCGCGCCGAGCTCGTGCAGCCTCTCGGCGAGCTCCCGCCGCGGCGCCGCGACGCCGGAGAGCGCGACCGCCTCGTTCAGGTTCGGCGTGACCACCGTGGCGAGCGGGAAGAGCCGGGTGACGAGCGTCTCGACCGCGTCGTCTTGCAGGAGCTTCGCGCCCGAGCTGGCGATCATCACCGGGTCGACGACGAGCGGCACGCGGTGCCCTTCGAGGAACCCGGCGACGGTCTCGATCAGCGCCTTCGAGAAGAGCATCCCCGTCTTCGCGGCATCGACGCCGATGTCGTCCCACACGGCCTCCAGCTGTTCGCGCACGAACGCGGGCGGCAGCTCGTGCACGGCCGTGACGGCCGTCGTGTTCTGCGCGGTGAGCGCGACGAGCGCGGACATGCCGTGTACGCCCGCGGCCGCGAATGCCTTCAGATCGGCCTGGATGCCCGCGCCGCCGCCCGAGTCGGACGTCGCGATCGTGAGTGCTCTCGGGACCAACTGCCTCCCTTCGCCGGCATGACCCGGATCAGGTTCAACGGGTGTGATCTCAGCCGCGCGGCGCGCGGCACCCCGGTCGAAGGCTGATGCTAGCGGCGCCCGACCGGACAGCGCGGGCCCGCAGTGCCTGGCACTGTGCCTGGCACTGGGTGTGACGGTTGCGTGCCGATTCGTCCACAGCGCTCGCTGCGCCGCGTCGGATCGGCAACCATGGAGACGTGGCGGTCGAGCACGAGACGACGGCCTGGGCAGACCTGCTCGAGGCCGAGGAGATCGCGCACGTCTCGACCGAGCCCCCGCGCGGACCGAGGCTCGTTCCCGTACCCGACGCGCTCGACCCGCGCGTCCGCGAGCGGTTGCCGCACGACGCGCTCTTCTCGCACCAGGCCGAGGCGTGGGAGGCGGCGCAGCGCGGCGAGCACGTCATCGTCACGACGGGCACCGCCAGCGGCAAGACGCTCGCCTTCAACCTGCCCGTCCTCGACGCACTCGCGCGCGAGCCGAAGAACCGCGCGCTCTACCTCTACCCGACGAAGGCGCTCGCGCAGGACCAGTTACGGAGCCTGCAGGCGCTGAAGGTGCCCGGCGTACGCGCCGCGATCTACGACGGCGACACCGAGGGCGACCGCCGCTGGCAGATCCGCCGCTGGGCGAACCTCATCCTGACCAACCCGGACATGCTCCATATCGGCATGCTCCCCCACCACGACCGGTGGGGAGACGTCCTCCAGAACCTCCGCTACGTCGTCGTCGACGAGGCGCACGTCTACCGCGGCGTCTTCGGCTCGCACGTCGCGAACGTCCTGCGCCGACTCAGGCGCGCTGCGGCGATGTACGGCGCCGAGCCGCAGTTCCTGCTCGCATCGGCCACGATCGCAAACCCGGCGGAGCTGGCCGACCGGCTGCTCGGCGCCGACACGGCCGTCGTCGAAGGCGACGGGGCGCCGAGAGCAGAGCGCACCGTCCTCCTCTGGAACCCCGAGCTCCTGGACGAGGAGCTCGGCGTCCGCGCGTCCGCGCTCGGCGACGCCTCGCGCCTGCTCGCCGACCTCGCGAGCCGCGGCTTACGCACGATCTGCTTCGCGAAGAGCCGCAAGGCCGCCGAGCTGATCCACCGCTTCGCCGCGGACCGCGTGCCCGAGCTCCGCGACCGCCTCGCGCCCTACCGCGCCGGCTACACGCCCCAGCAGCGCCGCGAGATCGAGCGGCGGCTCGTCGAGGGCGACCTGCTCGGCGTCAGCGCGACCGACGCGCTCGAGCTCGGCATCGACATCGGCCTGCTCGACTGCGCGATCTCCGTCGGCTTCCCGGGCACGATGGCGTCGCTGCGGCAGCAGTGGGGCCGTGCGGGACGCCGCGGGCACGGCCTCGCCGTCCTGATCGCGAGCGAGGACGCGCTCGACCAGTACTTCATGCGCGAGCCGGAGACGCTCCTCAACCGCCGCGTCGAGGCCGCGATCCTCGACTACGCGAACCCACGCGTCCTCGACGGCCACGTCCGCGCGGCCGCGTTCGAGGCGCCGATCGACGACGCAGACCGCGAGACCCTCGGCGACGCCGCCCTCGAGCGCGCCCCCGAGCTCCCGGAGCTCCAGCACACGAAGCGAGGATGGGTCTGGGCCGGCAAGGACTACCCGGCCGCGCGCATCCCGCTCCGCTCGACGAGCCCCGACTCGTTCACGGTCGTCGACGTCGACACCGGCTCGCTCCTCGGCCTCGTCGAGCGCGAGCGCGCGTACTCGACGGTGCACGACGGCGCCGTCTACCTCCACCTCGGCGAGCCGTACCTCGTCCAGAAGCTCGACCTCGACGCACGCCACGCGCTCGTCCAGCCCTTCTCGGGCGACTGGTACACGCAGGCGAAGAAGGAGACGATGACCGAGATCGCCGAGCCGCTCCGCGTCGAGCAGCGCATGGGCATGGAGGTCACGTTCGGCCGCGTCGTCGTGACCGAGCAGGTCGTGGGCTACCAGCGCAAGTCGATCCGCGACCAGTCCACCCTCGACCTCGTCCATCTCGACATGCCGATGACGGAGTTCGAGACCGAGGCCGTCTGGTACCTCCCGGAGGACGAGCACCTCCAGGACCTCGACAGCCTCTCCGCGCTCCTCGGCACGCTCCACGCCGCCGAGCACGCGATGATCGCGATCCTGCCGCTCTGGGCGATGTGCGACCGCTGGGACATCGGCGGCCTCTCGACGAACGTCCACCCGCAGACCGGCCGACCGACGGTCTTCGTCTACGACGGCCACTCCGGCGGCGTGGGGATCAACGAGCGCGGGTTCGAGGTGTTCGAGGGCTGGGTCGAGGACACGGCCCGAATGCTCGCCGGCTGCCCGTGCGAGCACGGCTGCCCGTCGTGCGTCCAGAGCCCGAAGTGCGGGAACCTCAACGAGCCGCTCGACAAGCACGGCGCCCTGACGTTCCTACGCCGCCTTGTCGATTTCCCGACCGGGCGTTCGTCCTAGAAGATGAACCGACCACGGAGGGAGGGCAGATGCAGTACATGCTTCTGATCTACGACCAGGAATCGGTCTGGGAGACGATGCCCGAGGACGAGCAGCAGAGCGTCATGCGTGAGTACTTCCAGTACACCGAGGACCTGAAGAGCTCCGGAAAGTACGTCGCCGGGGACGCGCTCCAGCCGATCGCGACCGCGAAGTCGGTGCGCGTGCGGGACGGCGAGACGTCGACGACCGACGGGCCGTTCGCGGAGACGAAGGAAGTGCTCGGCGGCTACTACCTGATCGACGTCGACTCCGACGCGGAGGCGGAGGAGTGGGCCGCGAAGATCCCGTCCGCGCGACTCGGGACGATCGAGATCCGACCGATCGTCGTCTTCCCCGCCGAGACCCCGGCCTGATGAAGTACCTCGCGCTCATCTACGGCGACGAGACGGCCTGGTCCGACCTGCCCGAGCAGGAGCAGCAGGCGATGTACGAGCAGTACCGGCAGTTCTCCGAGTCGGTCGGCGACAAGATCGTCGGCGGCGCGGAGACCGCCGCCAGCAACACCGCGACGACCGTTCGCGTCCGCAACGGACAGACCGCCGTCACCGACGGGCCGTACGCAGAGACGAAGGAGCAGTTGGGCGGCTTCTTCGTCTTCGACTGCGGCTCGGCCGACGAGGCGCTTGCGCTCGCGAAGCAGATCCCCGGGCTCGACCATGGCGCCGCCGTCGTCGTTCGCCCCGCCTACGTCGAGGAGGCGACCGCATGAAGTACCTGATGCTCCTCACGAACCCGACCGAGCGCGTCGAGTCCTGGGAGAAGCTGAGCCCCGACGAGGCGCAGCGACTGCGCGAGGAAGAGCTGCCCAAGTGGGGCGCCTTCATGCAGTGGGCGCAGGAGAAGGGCATCCAGCTCGACGGCCTCGAGCTCGACACCGGCTCGACGACGGTGCGCAAGCCGAACGGCGACGCCGCGGTCGTGACCGACGGCCCCTTCCCCGAGACGAAGGAAGTGATCGGCGGCTACTTCATCGCGCAGTGCGAGGACCTCGACCAGGCGATCGACGTCGCCTCGAGGATTCCCGTCGCGGAGACCGGCTCGGTGGAGATCCGCCCGCTCGTCGAACGGTGACGGTTGAAGCACTGTTCCGCGAGGAGTGGGGTCGCGCGGTCTCGATCCTGATCCGCGTCCTCGGTGATTTCGAGCTCGCCGAGGACGCGGTGCAGGACGCGTTCGCGACCGCGGTCGAGAAGTGGCCGCGCGACGGGACGCCCCGCAACCCGTCCGCGTGGATCGTCACAACGGCGAGGAACCGCGCGATCGACCGCATCCGCCGCGAGCGCACGCTCGCTCGCAAGACCGAGCTCCTGGCACGCCTGGAGGAGCTGCGAACCCAGGAGGAGGACGACGTGAGCTCGATCCCCGACGAACGGCTGAGCCTCGTCTTCACCTGCTGCCACCCGGCGCTCGCGCCCGAGGCGCGCGTCGCCCTCACGCTGCACGAGGTCGGCGGCCTCCGCACGCCGGAGATCGCGCGCGCGTTCCTCGTCCCCGAGGCGACGCTCGCACAGCGGCTCGTGCGCGCGAAGCGAAAGATCCGCGACGCGCACATCCCGTTCCGCGTGCCGCCCGACCACCTGCTGCCCGAGCGGTTGCGCTCGGTGCTCTCGGTGCTCTACCTGATCTTCAACGAGGGCTACTCCGCGACCTCGGGCGACGCGCTCGTCCGGCGCGACCTCTGCGACGAGGCGACGCGGCTCGCGAAGCTGCTCGCCGTCCTGATGCCAGACGAGCCGGAGGTGCTCGGCCTCCTCGCGCTCATCCTGCTGCAGGACTCCCGGCGCGAGGCGCGCGTCGGCCACGAGGGCGATCTGGTGCTGCTCGAGGAGCAGGACCGCTCGAAGTGGGACGCGGCGAAGATCGACGAAGGCGTGCGCATGCTCGACCGCGCGATGGCGCGCCGCCGCTCAGGGCCGTACCAGCTGCAGGCGATGATCGCCGCACTCCACGCGCGGGCGGCATCGCCCGACGAGACGGACTGGCCGCAGATCGCGTCGCTCTACGGGCTGCTCGAGGAGCTCACCGGCTCGCCGGTCGTCGGACTGAACAAGGCGGTCGCGATGGCGATGGCGTGGGGGCCGAACGCCGGACTGAGCGCGATCGACGAGCTCTCCGGGCTCGAGGCGTACCACCTCTTCCACGCGACACGCGCCGACCTCCTGCGCCGGCTCGAGCGGGCGGAGGAGGCGGCGGTCGCGTACCGCCGCGCGCTCGAGCTCGCGACGAACCCGGTCGAGAAGCGCTACCTGGAGCGGCGCCTGCGCGAAGTCGCCTGACGCGTCAGGATGAACGCGTGACGATGACCGCCCCGCTGCGCCGCGTGCTCGTGCGCCGACCGGGCGAGGTCGGGCGCTGGCGCGAGTTCGGTTGGCGGTCCGCGCCCGATCCCGCGCGGATCGTGGAGGAGCACGAAGGCTTCGTCGCCGCACTCGAGAGTGCCGGTGTCGAGGTCGTCGTCGGCGCGCCGCTCGACTCCGCGCTCGACGCGATCTACGTCCACGACCCGGCCGCGCTCACGAGCGGCGGCGCGATCCTCCTTCGCCCCGGCAAGGAGCTGCGGCAGGTCGAGGTCGAGGCGATCGAGGGCGACTTCGCCGCCGCCGGCGTCGGCGTGATCGCACGACTCGAAGCGCCCGCGACTGCGGAGGGCGGAGACATGCTCTGGCTGGACGACCAGACGCTCGTGGTCGGCCGCGGCTACCGCACGAACGACGCGGGCATCGACGCGCTTCGTCGCGCGCTTCCGGACGTCGACGTGATCGCGGTGGACCTCCCGCACTACCACGGCCGCGACGAGGTGATGCACATGCTGTCGCTCATCTCGCCGCTCGCGGACGACCTCGCCGTCGTCTACCTCCCGCTGATGCCGGTGCGGCTCGTCGAGCTGCTCGAGGCTCGCGGCGTCGGCTTCGTCGAGGTGCCCGACGACGAGTTCGAGTCGATGGCGTGCAACGTGCTCGCGCTCGGCCCGCGACGCGCGCTCACGCTCGAAGGCAACCCCGAGACGCGGCGGCGGCTCGAGGGCGCCGGCGTCGAGGTGATCGTCTACTCAGGCGAAGAGCTGTCGCGCAAGGGCGACGGCGGCCCGACGTGCCTCACGCGCCCGCTCGCGCGCGGCTGAGCGCCAGCTCGACCGCCTGCTCAGGCGTGTCGGCACGCGGCACGTCCTCGAGCTCCCAGCCCGGCTCGAGGATGACGACGTACCGCCCGAGAGCGCGGGCGAAGCCGATCTCCGCGAGCGTTCCCCACCGGCCGCCCACCGCGATCACCGCGTCGCCCGACGCGACGACTGCGAGGTTCCGCGCGTGGCCGATGCCGGTGACGATCACGTGGTCGATCCACGGGTTCGCCGCGCTCTTCGACTCGCCCGGGAGGATCCCGATCGTCGTCCCGCCCGCAGACTTCGCGCCTCGCGCGGCCGCCGCCATCACCTCTCCGTGGCCGCCGCAGACGACGACCGCGCCGCGCTCGGCGAGCAGGCGGCCGACGGCCTCCGCGCGCTCCTCGTGCTCGGCACCCGAGCCGATGACGGAGATCTGCGTCACGGCGTCCTCCGCCTGAGCGTCGCCGCCCCGAGGGCGAGCGCGAGCACGGTCACGCCGATCACGATCGCCGCATCGAGCAGCACCCGCCCCGCATCGCCGCCGGCGACCGCGCGCTGGAGCCCGTCGACCGCCCACGTCAGCGGCAGCGCGTACGAGATCCACTCGAGGAGCGGCGCCATCTGGTCGCGCGGCACGAGCAGGCCGCAGAGCAGGAACTGCGGCAGGACGAACGCGGGCATGAACTGGACGGCCTGGAACTCGGTCTGCGCGAACGCACTCGCGAACAGCCCGAGCGACATTCCCAGCAGCGCGTTCAGGACCGCGAACGCGACCACCACGAC
>Ga0111539_10008139_pt1 | contig 13355 bp, 12 predicted proteins | sample RhiMethybrSRZTD1_FD_79667 | JGI IMG/M metagenome (GOLD analysis project Ga0111539, IMG submission 79667) | Populus rhizosphere microbial communities from Tennessee, USA - Rhizosphere MetaG P. TD hybrid SRZTD1 (version 2) (version 2) | ecosystem: Host-associated > Plants > Roots > Rhizosphere >...
ACGAGAGCCACAAGCGCGCCGACGGGACGACCATCACCCAGGACTGCACGGCGTGCCACACGATCCTCGCCCAGGACGAGAAGGACCCCAAGGTCCTGGCCAACCTCGGTCTCGAGTAGGAGGACGCATGAGTCGCATCCCTCTCCTCGTCGCGGCTCTCGTCGGAGGCGGCCTCGCCCTCGTCGTCGCCTCCAGTGAGCCGCGCGCCCTCGCTTCCGGCGAGGCTCTCGCCGCGGCCTCCGGAGAGGCGCCCCCGGCCGCCGAACCGGTGAACCCGGAGGACTGCCGGACCTGCCACGAGCCGGCGGTAGCGGGGATACAGCACACCGCCCATGCCGGCGTCGCCCAGCGCTGCGAGTCGTGCCACCTCGGCGCCGCGGCGCACATGCAGGGCCAGATGGACGGCAAGGACACTCCCGGTCCCTCGGTCCGCAAGTTGAAGGCCAAGGACGTCACGGCGACGTGCCTGACCTGCCACGACACCGGCCGGCAGGCGCATTTCACGGGCGGCGTGCACGACCGGCGCGGCGTGAGCTGCATCTCCTGCCACAGCGTGCACGCGTTCAAGTCCGATCGCGCGCAGCTCAAGGGGGCCCGCGACGCCGACACCTGCTTCACCTGCCACCAGGCCATCCGCGCGAAGACGCTGCGCACGTCGCACCACCCCGTCCGTGAGGGACGCCTCGACTGCGCGGTGTGCCACGACCCGCACGACTCGACGCACCCCAAGATGATCACGGCCGAATACGTCAACGAGAAGTGCTACGAGTGCCACACCGAGAAGCGGGGTCCCTTCCTGTGGGAGCACGCGCCCGTGCGCGAGAACTGCATGTTGTGCCACGACCCCCACGGCTCGAACCACGACAAGCTGCTCGTCTCCAAGCAGCCTTACCTGTGCCAGCGCTGCCACCTCAATACACGGCATCCGGGATCGCTCTACGACTCCCGCAACGCCGTGGGTGGAACGTCGGTGAGCAACCGCGCCATCGAGCACGGCTGCAAGAACTGCCACCAGAACGTCCACGGGTCCAATTCGCCGTCCGGCCCCTATCTGGGGAGGTAGCCATGCGCTCCACCCTCCGCTTCGCCGTCGCCACCTTCGTGCTGGCCGTCCCGCTGCCGGCCTTGGCCCAGACACCCGCGGCCTCGCCGTCGCCGAAGCCCGCGGCCTCGCCGTCGGCGGCGCCCGCGCCCGCACCGACCGCCGAGCTCGCCCCGAGTCACGCCACCTCGACCGCGCCGGGCCCCCTGGGCGAAGATTTCCAGGGCGGCTCCGCGGAAGCCACCGTACAAGGCCTCGACGTGGACACCGTGTCCTCGAAGTTCCTGGAGTACCGCGACGTGCCCACCGGGGTCGCGGTGCCCAACGTGCGCGCCTTCGGCGAGAAGGACCGCTTCCGCTACGACCTGCTAGCGGAGGGCGTCCGCCAGGCCGACGAGCACTATCGCGGCCTGCTCGGCCACGAGGGATTCCGGCTCGGCCTCGACTTCCGCCGGATCCCGCACCGATTCGGCAACGAGGGGCGCACCCTCCTCGCGCCGACGTCCGAAGGCGTGCTCGAGGTGTCGGACACCCTCCAGCGCGCGTTCCAGGGCGCGCTGGAGCAGCAGTTCGCGAAGGACCCGAACGGCATCAACTTCACGTTCCTGTCCGGGCTCGTCGCACCGAGCCTGGCCGCCGGCAATGTCGTGGACCTCGCCCTCGAGCGGCAGCGCAGCCGCGTCGACCTCGAGCTCCTCCCGGGCCGCGACTTCAGTCTCCACGTCAACTACTTCCACGAGCGGCGCACGGGCGACCGTGCCGCCGCGGGGACGTCTTTCGGGTTCGGCAACGTGGTGGAGACGCCAGAGCCCGTCCACTACCTGACCCAGGACGTCTCCGCCGTGGGGTCGCTGGAGCGCAAGTGGGGCAGCGCGCGGGCCGGCCTCGGTTACAACCGGTTCGACGACCGGTTGCAGTCCGAGACATGGGACAACCCGTTCCGCGCCGTCGACAGCCTCGGTTCCAGCAGCTCGCCCAACAGCAGCTCGATCGGCGGGCCCACGCAGGGACGGATGGCCCTGCCTCCCGACAACGAGGCCTTCCGTGGGTTCGGCGGGGCTACCTTCCGCCTGCCCGGCCACACGCGGATCATGGCGGACCTCTCGCTCGCGCGCTGGCGCCAGAACGACACGTTCATCCCCTACTCCACGAACACCGCCATCACGAGCCCCTTGAACGCCTCCAACCCCGCGACTCTTCCCACGTCCTCGCTGGATGGACGCATCGGGGTGTTCTCGCAGTCGTACACGCTCACGTCACGGCCGCGCCTGCCTCTCCAGTTCACCGCGCGCTACCGCGACTACGACGTGAACAACGACACTCCGCGGATCTCGTTCCCGGGCTACGTGCAGTTCGACGAAACCTGGCAGACCACCGGCCGCATCAGCGTGCCCTACGGCTACCACTCGCGCCGGTTCGACGCCACCGGCGCTTACGACTTCGATCGCCTGAACCTCGAGCTCGGGTACCACTACAACGGTTTCGACCGCACGTTCCGCGAGACGGGAAAGACGACCGAGAACACGGTCAGCGTAGCCGCCAACCTGCGCTTGGCCGAGTGGTCCTCCCTCCGGGGAAGCTACGAGCGCGGCTCGCGCGGCTTCGACCACTACGACTTCGCGCACAGCGAGGAGGCCTCGTTCGTTTCGCCGGGCACGCCGACCAACCAGCCCATCCTGCGGCGCTACGACCAGGCGGCACGGGACCTGGACCGCGTCACCGCCCTCGTCCAGGGCTCGCCCGGGGACAAGTTCTCGTTCTCGGCGTTCTACCGGCTCGACAACGAGGACTACGACCTCGAATCGGGGCTGGGCCTCTCCAGCGCGCACTACTCCGCGCTGGGCGCCGACCTGGACTACACGCCGAGCACGCGCTGGAGCCTCTTCGGCTACTACTCGCACGAGAACGGCGAGGGCTTCCTGCTCGGCCGCCAGAGCGGCAGCAGCATATCCGTGAACTCCGCCGACGACTGGACCTCGCGCATTACCGACAAGACCGACACCTTCGGCGCGGGAGCGAACCTCCAGCTCGTGCCCGACCGCTGGGCTCTGAACCTCTCCGCCCGGTACCAGAACACGGACGGCTTCAACGACCTCTTCAGCCCGCCGGGCGGCTCGCCGGACGTCGCCTTCCCCATCTCCGACTTCGACGACACGCGGCTCGTCACGCTCACGGGCGAGCTGCGCTACGCGGTCAGTCACGGCTGGCGCCTCGCCCTCGGCACCTGGTGGGAGGACTACCGGATCCGCGACTCGCAGACGCAGAACACCGGCAACTACGCGCCGAGCTCGTTCCTGCTCAATGCCAACGACGGAGACTACAAGGCGATCGTCGCCTACGTAGGCGTGACGCGTTCCTGGTGAGGCGGCGCTTCCTCTTCTAGCGCGTCACACCTTCCGCAACATCGTGCCCCGCTTCTCACCGGAAGCGCGCAAGGCCAATCAGACGCTGGTCGACCTGCTCGGGTCGATCGCGGTGGAGAAGCAGGCGACGCCGGCCCAGATCGCGCTGGCCTGGCTATTGGCGCAGAAGCCGTGGATCGTGCCCATCCCGGGCACCACCAAGTCGCATCGCCTGAAGGAGAACCTCGGCGCCGCCGGCATCACGCTGACCGAAGGCAACCGGCGCCGGATCGAGGAGGCCCTCGGCAACATCAAGGTGCAAGGGGATCGCTATCCCCCGCACCTTGCCGCGCGCGCGGGCCGATGAGGTCCTAGACATGCGCATTGGCATCCTCGGTTCAGGATTGATGGGCAGCAAGCTCGGGACGATCTTCGCGCGGGCTGGACACGAAGTGGTCTTCAGCTATTCGCACAGCCCGCGAAAGCTGCAGCGACTCGCTCGCGAGGCACGGGGACGCGCGCGGGCCGGCACGCCACGTGAGGCGGCCTCGAACGCGGATGCGCTGCTCCTGGCCGTGCATTGGTCGCGCGTCGATGACGTGTTGAAGCAGGCCGGCAGTGTCGCGGGCAAGGTGATCGTCACCTGCTCGCTCCCGATGAGCGCGGACGACAGCCGGCTCGTCGTCGCCCGTACGTCGTCGGGAGCGGAGGCGCTGGCGAGGAAGGCTCGAAAGGCCAAAGTCGTGTCCGCATTCGGCACGGTCCCGAGCGAGGTCTTCTTCGACGTCTTCGCCGCGAAGCGACGCCGTCGCCGGCGGCCCAGTCTCCTGTATTGCGGGGACGACCAGCCGGCGAAAGACGTCGCCGCGCGTCTCATTCGTGATGTCGGCTTCGAGCCCGTGGACTCGGGGCCGTTGCGGATCGCCCGCTATCTGGAACCATTCACGATGGCCATGGCCCAACTCGCGTACGAAGGGGACGAAGGGCCCAGGATCGCGTACAGAATCGAACGCTTCGGGAAATAGAGGAATGTGACGGCTCCTCCGACCGGGCCCATCGTCCGGCGCGCCACGTCCGCCGACCTGCCGAGCATCGGCCGCCTCGGCGCGCTGCTCATCGCGGAGCATCACGGCTTCGACTCGCGCCGCTTCCTGGCCGCGAGACCGCGGACGCCGGCCGACTCGTCCTTCCTGGGCACGCAGCTCGAAGAGCGGAACGTCGCCGTCCTCGTCGCCGACGACAACGGGAGCGTGATCGGCTACGCGTACGCCGCCGTCGAAGGGTACGACTACATGTCGCTTCGGGGGCCGGCGGGCGTCCTGCACGACGTCGTCGTGGGCCCGGAGCATCGCCGCCGCGGTGTCGGCCGCCTGCTTCTGGACGCAGTCCTGGCGTACCTGAGGTCGCGCGGCGCGCCTCGTGTGGTCCTCTCGACCACGGTGCAGAACGAGCCGGCCCAGCGCCTCTTCGCGAACCTGGGCTTCCGCCGGACGATGATCGAGATGACGCGGGAGCTGGACGACCCCGCGCCGGAGCGGAGAGGATCCGAATGAAACGACTCGTCACCGTCGCATCGCTTTCCCTGCTCGCGTCCGGATCCGTCCGTGCCGGCCAGGCCCGCCAGGCCGTGGACGCGCCAAAGATCCGAGGACATCCGGGCTGGAGATGTGGTCTGGACTCCGCCCGGCCTGAAACACTGGCACGGCGCGTCGCCAACGGCGGCGATGACGCACATCGCGATGACGGAACCCCTCGGCGGCAAAACCGCCGACTGGATGGAAAAGGTCAGCGACGCCGAATACGGCGCGCGCGTGGCGCCACGAGGCTCGGATGGCCAGGAGCAGACAGCGCAGGTGGACCGGTAGGCCGGAACTAGAATGGAGCCATGCTCCATACGCTTCTGGACGCCCTCAGCGTGCAAGTCTGGACGGCCAAGCCGGCCGGTGAGCTGGACTTCGTCAATCGGTTCACCGCCGACTACTTCGGGCGGACGAGGGAAGAGCTGATCGGCGAGGGCTGGACGAACGTGTTGCACGCGAGCGACCTGCCCCGGGCCGTCGAACACTGGACGCGCTCGGTGCAGACGGGCGAGCCCTACGACGTAGACTTCCGGCTGCTCCGCGCCGAGGATCGCATGTACCGCTGGCATCACGCGTCGGCGCGGCGCCTGGCCGGGCCGGACGGGCCCTTCTGGATCGGCTCCAACGTCGATGTCGACGCCGCGCGTCGAGCCGAAGAGGTGCATCAGGCGCGCAGCCGTTAGCGCCGGCCGGACCGCATCGGGCCCGGCAATCGGCCTACACTGAAGTAGCGTGCTCCTCTCGTTCCTCGCGCTCGTCGGCGCCGCCTTCCTGCTCGGCGCCGCGGTGAGCCTCTTCGGATCCTGGGGGCGCCGCCCCACGGCCTATCGCGTGACCGACGTGCCACCCGTCGATTCCGCCGACTTCCTCTTGTCCGTCGCGGGGGCGGCGGGCGCGCCCGTGCGGTCGGGAGGCACGGCGACCCTTCTGAACAACGGCGTCCAGATCTTCCCCGCGATCCTGCAAGCGATCCGCGATGCGAAACACACGGTCAACTTCGCCGCCTACATCTGGGAGGACGGACGAGCCAGCGACGACCTCTTCGAGGCCCTGATCGAGCGTGCCCGCGCCGGAGTCCAGGTCCGCGTGCTGCTCGACGGCGTCGGCGGACTCCGGGCCCCCGCCGAGAAAATGGCCGCCCTGCGCGCGGCGGGTGGCCGGATCGAGCCCTTCCGGCCGGCGCGGCTCGGCAAGCTCACGAGGTTCCACAAGCGCAACCATCGGCGGGCCCTGGTGATGGACGGCGAGGTGGCCTTCACGGGAGGCGTGGCCGTCGCCGACAAGTGGCTCGGGGACGCCGATCACCCCGATCACTGGCGCGACACGATGACACGGCTCACCGGGCCGGCCGCGAGCACGACCCAGACGGCATTCGTCTCGTTGTGGGCGCCGGTGGCGGGCGAGCTCCTGAGTGGCCCGGCGTTCTTCCCGCCCCGGGACGGCAGGGTGAGCGACGGCGACATGGTCCACGTCGGAATCGCCAGCTCACCGTCGAGTGAAGACCATCCGTTGCGCTTGTTCTTCCTGCAGTCGATGCTCAGCGCGCGGCAACGCCTCTACATCACCACTCCCTATTTCGTGCCCGACGAGATCATCAGGGGTGCGGCCGCTTCGCGCGCGCGAGCGGGAGTGGACGTCCGCATACTCCTCCCGAACGAGCTCACCGACGCCAAGCCCATTCGCCTCACGTCTCACCGCTACTACGAGGAGCTGTTGGCGGCGGGAGTCCGCATCTACGAATACCAGCCGACGATGATGCACGCGAAGGGAATGGTCGTCGATGGGAAGTGGTCCGTGGTGGGCTCCGCGAACATGGACATCCGATCCCACGAGCTGAACCAGGAGAACGTGCTCGGCGTGCTCGATGCCGGGTTCGCCGCGCAGATGGAGGCCGCGTTTCACGCCGATATCACCCGCGCGCGGGAGATCCAGCCCGAGGAGTGGCGCCGCCGCGGTGCGATCCCGCGGCTGGCCGAGCGGGCAGCGGCGCTCTTCGCCGAGCAATATTAGGTCGCGGGCGGCAACCGCGGCGTCAATTCACCTTCAGGCCCAGGCGCTGCGCTTCGGCCAGGAGACCCTGGGCCTTGCCCTCGTAGCCGGCGACGTTGGGATGGAAGATGGACCGCAGGAACCAGTTGTCCTGCGTCGGAGAACAGTAGCCGTGGCCGCGCGAGTCGCGGAACCAGCGGTCGGACGCCGTCCAGCCGAACCGCGCGCGTGATTCCAGGGCCAGCGAGTTCAAGGTGTTGGTGAACGGCAACGCCACCACGGCGCCCCCGGCCTCCGGGGTGTAGGCATACGCGGACGGAATGCGATCGTCGGGAGCGGGGTCCGCCAGTCCCAGCATCACCGTCCCACCCCACGCCCACTCGGAGCCGCTGATCAAGGGCGACCGGACATCGCGCGGCGGCCGCCCGTTGATCAAGCCGTCCGGATCTCCATCGAGAAGGTCGTCGGGGGAATTGACGGCTCCACTGGGACAGGTCTCGGTACGGGGCTGGCCGCTCGCGTCCAATACGGGATTGCCCGCCGCGTCCCTCACGAATCGCGTGCTGAGGTCGGGATACGTCACCTGGACGACGCGGTCCTGGGCCCGCAGCGGGATCCGCGGGATGCGGAGCGTCTGCGTGTCGTCGTCTCGTCCCGAGGGGCCCGTCACTTCGCAGGGCCGTCCTTCGAAGCCGGATCCGAAACAGGCGGCCACCCGGGCCATCGTCTCGCGCAGATCGACGAGCTGGCGCTGGATGCGGTCGTGCGTCCGCTCTCCATCGAGGATCGAGAGCGGTCCGTCCGGCTCGCCGATGAGCTGCTCGATCACCTCCGAGAAGCGCACGTCGTTGCCGCCGATCGTGAACGAGACGAAGTCCACGGCCTGGCCCGCGGGCAGGATCTGCTCCAGCTCCAGGATCTGCGGGGGCTGGCCGTTGTGCGGGCCCAGCATTCCCACGGTCGCGCGCGCGCCGCCGCAGGCCAGATGGATGAAGGTCACCGAGGTCTTCTCGTCCGCCTTCTCGAGGGCCAGGGCGGCCAGCGCCTGCCCCGAGCGGCCCGTGCGCGTGCAGTGGACCTGGTCGTAGTCGATCGACACGAGGCCGTTGCGCGAATTCCCCGATCCCGCGGAAAAGGAGTCCCCCAGCCCGACCACGATGAGGTCCTGTACGTCCAGGGTCAGGCTCGCGCGGCTTTCGTCACCCGAGCTGCCGCGTGCGATCAGGTCGGCGCGGTGGGCGCCTTCGGTCAGGCGCACCGTGTGCAGGCACGACGCCGCCGGCTCGAACGGCCCGCCGTCGACGGACCAGGAGAACTCGTGGGCCCAGCTCGAGCGGCAGGCATCGAGCTCGACCTCGTAGCGGCCGTCGGCGGGAAACTTCGTCGAGATGTTCCCGTTCACGCCGCGGATCAAACGGCCTTGCGCGTTGTCGTAGTCGTCCACGAAGCCGTCCGCTCCCTCCACGTCCTCCTCGCCGGGCGGACGGTCGGTGAAACGATCGACCGTGCGGTCCACCATCCGCCAGTCCGCGACGGCTTCGGGCTGATGGCCGCATCCGGCGGCGAGGATCAGGCTGAGGGCAGCGGCCAGGCGACCCGGAGTTCCGGCGAGGCGGAGTTGATTCATTTCATCAGCTCGGTTCCCACGCACACTGGCGCGCCGGACGAAGTCACGTCAAGGGTGTGGGACCAAGGTCCAATACTTCGATTAGCCTCATCGGAATGGCCTCCTCTTCACGCCTCGGCTTCATGGTGCGGGCTCTCGGGCACCGCAACTACCGGCTCTTCTTCCTCGGACAGGGGACGTCGCTGGTCGGCACCTGGATCACCCGCGTGGCCACGAGCTGGCTGGTGTATCGCCTGACCGGGTCCGCGTCCGTGCTGGGCCTCGTCGGCTTCGCGGGCCAGATCCCGACGTTCCTGCTCGCGCCCCTGGCCGGGGTCTGGGTCGATCGCTGGGGACGGTACCGCGTCCTCTGCGTCACCCAGGTCCTCTCGATGCTGCAGTCGTTCGCGCTGGCCGGCCTCGCCCTGACCCGGACGATCGACGTCACCTGGATCCTTCTCCTGAGCGCCTTCCAGGGTGTCGTCAACGCCTTCGACACGCCCGCCCGCCAGGCCTTCGTCGTGGAGATGGTCGAGGACCGCGCCGACCTGCCCAACGCGATCGCGCTCAACTCTTCGATGGTCAACGGGGCCCGCCTGCTCGGACCGTCCGTAGCGGGCGTGATCATCGCGGCCGCCGGCGAGGGCTGGTGCTTCCTGCTCGACGGCGTTTCCTATGTGGCGGTCCTCGCGTCGCTCGCGATGATGCGGCTGCCCCCGGCCACGCCGCGGCGATCGGAAACGCGTGCGCTCGCGGAGCTGCGCGACGGCTTCCGCTACGCGTTCGGCTTCGCGCCCATCCGGTCCGTTCTGCTCCTGGTCACCCTGATCAGCCTGATGGGCATGCCGTACACGGTGCTCATGCCCGTGGTCGCGGCCCAGGTACTGCACGGCGGCCCGCACACCCTCGGCTTCCTGATGGGGGCGATGGGCATCGGCGCCCTGAGCGGCGCCGTCTACCTCGCGTCGCGGGCGAGCGTCGTCGGACTGGGCCGCGTCATCTCCGCAGCCGCCATCCTCTTCGGGAGCGGGCTGATCGCGTTCTCGCTCTCGCGCCACATCGCCCTGTCCCTCGTGCTGATGGTGGTCACCGGCGTCGGCTTCATGGTCCAGCTCGCCTCGAGCAACACCGTCATCCAGACGATCGTGCGCGAGGAGATGCGCGGCCGCGTGATGGCCTTCTACACCATGGCCTTCATGGGCACCGCGCCTTTCGGCAGCTTGATGGCGGGCGTGCTGGCCACGCGCATCGGCGCGCCGAACACGATCCTGCTTGGCGGCGTGGTCTGCATCGCGGGCGGCCTGGCCTTCCGCCGCCAGCTGCCGCGGCTGCGCGAGATGGTGGTCCCGATCTACGTGGAGCGCGGTATCCTGCCCCCGATCGCGGACGGCCTGGCGGACGCGGCCACGCTCCGCGACGAGTCCGAGCGGTGAAATCGCATCTTTCCCGGAACTACCGGACGGGAACGTGCGTCTTACCACCAGCCCGCCCTGGAGGTCACCGATGAGTGTGCTCACCGACTTGCGCTTCGCCTTGCGGCTCTGGAGGCGCCACCCCACGATGGTGGCCGTGGCTGGGCTCTCCCTCGGCCTGGGGGTGGGAGCGACCACCACCATGTACAGCGTGGTGAGCAAGGTCGCCCACTACAAGCTCGGGTTCAAGAACGTGGACCGCCTGGTGATCCTGTGGAGCACCGATTCCGAGCGCGGCTTCAACGAGCAGCCTCCGAACTGGGAGATCGTGCAGGCCATCCTCAAGGACGGCACGTCGTTCGAGGCCTTCGGCGGCATGCAGTTCGGCGGAGCGCCCGTGACCCTGTCCGGAACCGACGAGACGAGCCGCGTGGAGCAGATGCCCGTGGACGTCGGCGGCCTGTCCGTGGTCGGAGTGCCGCCTCTCCTCGGCCGGACCTACCAGCAAGAGGACTTCGACGACGTCGTCAAGCAGAAGGAAGCGCGGTCCATCGTCATCGCATACGAGACGTGGCAGCGCCGCCTCGGGGGCAAGCAGGACGTCATCGGCTCGTCCTTCCACGTGGACGGCGAGCCGCGGACGGTGATCGGCGTGATGCCGCAGGGGTTCAAGCTCGTACCCTGGGAGGACGGCATCGCGTTCTGGGCCGCGAACGACCTCCGCCGGATCCCCCAGGCGCGCTGGCAGACCTTCATCGGCCGCCTGAAGCCCGGCGTCTCGCTGGCGGCGGCGGAAGCCGAAGCCACGTCGATCAGCCGGCACGTTCTCGAGGCTCGCGGCGAAAAGGCAGGCGGCGTGGGCGCGCGCGTGGTCCCCATCCACAAGGCGATCTTCGGCGGCGCGGAGAACATCCTCACGTTCCTGCTCGGGGCCGTCAGCTTCGTCCTGCTCATCGCCTGCGCCAACGTCGCGAACCTGCTGCTGGCTGCGGGAGCGGCCCGGCAGAAGGAGCTCGCGCTGCGCGCGGCCACCGGGGCCGGCCGGGGCCGGCTCGTGCGGCAGCTCCTGACCGAGAACGTCGTGTTGTCCCTCGTCGGATGCGGCTGCGGGCTCCTGCTCGCGTTCTGGGGAACGCGTCTCTTCGCCCTCATCGTCCCCACCGGCTTCCCGGAGCTGCTGCGTGACGTGCACGTCGACCTGCGCGTGCTGGCCTTCGCCCTCGTCGTTTCCGTCGCCTCCAGCCTCGTCTTCGGCCTCCTGCCCGCGTTGCGCGCGTCGCGCGTCGATCTCAACGACGTCCTCAAGGAAGGAGGTCGCGGGGGCAGCGGGACGCGCCAGCGCGGCCGGGCGGTCCTGCTGGTGGCGGAGGTCGGGCTGTCGATGGTCCTGCTCGTGGGCGCGGGCCTCATGATGCGGGCCTTCGTGCGCGAGCAGAAGGAACTGCCCGGGTTCGACACGCGCAACCTGCTCAGCGCCGACATCCTGCTCGGGGGGACGCGCTACTTCGACAAGACGCCGGAAGACATGAACGTGGTGACGCCCGCCGTCGAGGTCTTCTACGACCGCGTGCTCGAGCGTGTGCGCGCCCTTCCCGGCGTCCAGCAGGCGGGGATCGCCAGCCGCCTGCCGTTCCAGGTATGGACCCATCCCTTCGTGATCGTCGGCAAGCCCGCGCCCGAGCCGGGCAAGGAGCCACAGGCGGACTTCAACGAAGTCGATGCCCAGCTCCTCCCCACGCTGGGCATACGCCTGCTGCGCGGGCGGATGATCGAGGAGCGCGACACGGCCTCGTCGCCGTGGGTGGCCGTGGTCAACAAGACGTTCGCGGACCGCCATTTCCCCGGCGCGGACCCCCTGGGCAAGACGATCCGCTTCACGGTCGGACAGCCCGGCGGCGACAAGTGGTCGACGCCGGAGCAGCCGCGCGAGATCGTGGGCATCGTGGCCGACGTGGCCTATCCCAGCTTCTTCCGGGAGACGCCGGCCGCGGCCTACGTCCCCTTCCGCCAGCACGTCTGGCAATACGGACGCGAGGACGAATGGATCCACACGCGCAAGTCCCTGGTCGTGCGGACGGCCGTGGACCCGATGAGCCTCGTGCACTCGATCGAGGGCCTGGTGCGCGAGGTGGACCACGATCAGGCCGCGCATGACTTCATGACGCTGGACCAGCGCGTCTCCAGCTCGCCCTCCGTGACCAACAGCCGCTTCTTCGCCTCCCTCTTCACGACGTTCGGAGTGCTGGCCATCCTGCTGGCCATGGTCGGTGTCTACGGCGTGATGTCGTGGGTCGTCGGCCAGCGCACGAGCGAGTTCGGCATCCGCATGGCCCTGGGCGCGCGTGCCCGTGACGTCGTGACCATGCTGCTCGCGCAGTCCCTGCGGCCCATCGTGATCGGGCTCGTCCTGGGGGCCCTGGGCGGGTTCGGCCTGAGCAAGGCCCTCAACGCCATGTTCTGGGAGATGACCTCCGCCGATCCGATCGTCTTCAGCGCGATCGCGGCCCTCATGCTCGCCGCGGCCCTGGTCGCGGCCTGGGTGCCCGTGCACCGCGTGACCCGCATCGACCCCCAACAGGCCCTGAGGTACGAGTAGCGCGCCGTTGGAATGGGACCCGCGTGACGGCCGCCACGCGGGTCCCTGCCCTCAGCGCGCGAAGCAGTAGATGCGTCCGGAGCCGCCGCGCGGCGCCGTGTCCGCGCAGCTCTGGTTCGCGTGGGCCGAGTTCCACGACGAGAGCGAGCCCGAGGAATCGCCCCCGGGGCCGAGTCCGTCGGAGTGGCCGACCTGGGCCTGGACGCTCGCGGAGGACGACGTCCAATCGCCGCACGTCAGCCCGGCCATCAGCCTTCCTTCCGCGTTGGAGCCGGTCAGGACGTCGTGCTGGACCGGCGAAGGCGACCCCGCCCATTGGCCGTTGATGCGTTGGCCGCGCTCGTCCAGGAAGACGGCGGCATCACCCCGGCGCGCGTGCAGGGCCGCGAGGTCGCTCGCCACCATGACCCCGGCCGAGTTGAACCAGGGCCCGCTGCCGATCCGGCTGCGCGCGTCCGTGGGCGCGTTGCCGTTGCCGGCATCCCGCTCCACGCTGAGGTAGGCGCGCCAGGTCCTGGCGCCCTGTCCGGCGGCCGCGCCCAGGCTCTGGCAGCGCGCAACCGCGCCCGCCAGCCCGCCGAGGTCGCCGGTCGTATTCGTGGTGCTGGTGACGAAGAAGCTCATGCTGGTCTGGGTGGCCGGCGAAGGCGAAGCCGAGGTCGTCGGAGTCGCGGGATCGTCGTCGCCGCAGGCCGCGGCCAGGACAGCCACGAGGGTCGGAGGGAGGAGGGTACGGACCTTCATCGGGGACGCTCCTTGCGAGGGACCGTTCCCCCCCATCTTAAACA
>Ga0111539_10008140_pt1 | contig 13354 bp, 14 predicted proteins | sample RhiMethybrSRZTD1_FD_79667 | JGI IMG/M metagenome (GOLD analysis project Ga0111539, IMG submission 79667) | Populus rhizosphere microbial communities from Tennessee, USA - Rhizosphere MetaG P. TD hybrid SRZTD1 (version 2) (version 2) | ecosystem: Host-associated > Plants > Roots > Rhizosphere >...
GCAAAACGATCCAAGGCCTTCCGTCGGGGCGCGCTCGCCGAGGTCGAAGGGAGGTCCGGGCTCGCCGTGATGTGGCTCGAGCATCTGCTCCTGCACTCGATGCTCCAGCACGAGAGCGGCACGTGGACGTGGGGCCGCTACATCGTGGTCCATCCGGCGGGCAACCCAGACCTCGCCGACGGATGCGCGCGGTACCGCGAGCTGCTCGCGGACGACTCGACGTTTGCCTCGACGACGCTGGAAAACCTGCTCGGCGCCGGAGTCCTCCCGGCGGCGACGGCGCTGCGCGAGCGCTACCTGCCTAACGCGTGATCGAGGCAGGCGCGCCGAAGTCGCGCAGGACGTCCGGCACGTCGCCCTGGAAGTTCTCGAGGATCGCGAGCGCGACGCGGTCGACCGTCGCCGTCCCGTTCAGCGTGTGCACCGGCTCGAGCCCGCGCTCGCCGCGGAAGCGGATCCCGAGCCGCCGCGCCTGGAAGTCCGTCGTGTTCGAGCACGAGGTCACTTCGCGGTACCGCTCCTGGCTCGGGAACCACGCCTCGATGTCGTACTTCTTGGCCGCAGGATCGCCGAGCTCGCCGGCCGCGATGTTGACGACGCGGTAGGGCAGCTCGAGCTCCTGCATGAGCGACTCCTCGATCGCGAGCAGTCGCTCGTGCTCGTCCCAGGACTCCTCGGGACGTTGGTAGACGAACATCTCGACCTTGTTGAACTGGTGCACCCGGAACATCCCGCGCGTGTCGCGGCCGGCCGCGCCGGCCTCGCGCCGGAAGCACGTCGAGAACGCCGCGTAGCGGAGCGGCAGCTCGTCGAGCGTCTCGCCCATGTGCAGGCCGGCCATGCCGACCTCGGACGTCCCCGTCAGGAAGAGGTCGTCGCCCTCGATCGGGTAGATGTTCGAGCGCTCGGTCGGGAAGAAGCCCGTGCCGTACATCGCCTCCTCGCGCACGAGCACCGGCGGCATCGCGGGCGTGAACCCCTGCGCGACGAGCCGGTCGAGCGCGAAGCGGTACAGCGCGAACGCGAGGAGCGCGGCGTCGCCGAGCCAGTAGCCGAAGCGCGCGCCGGAGACCCGCGCGGCGCGCTCCATGTCGAACCGGCCGATCTCGGTGTGCTCCTTGGGGTGCTCGAGCTTCGGGGGCTCGCCCCAGCGCCGGATCTCCTCGGCCTCTTCGTCCGTGTCGCCGTCCGGCGCTGACGGATGCGGTGGATTCGGCACCCGGGTGAGCGCCTCGTCGCGGAGGCGGGCCGCCTCGGCGTGCTCGTCCTCCAGCTGGGACAGCTGCTCCTTCACGCCGCGGAGCTCCTCGAGCTGCTCGGGCGTCGGCTTGCCCTTCGTCTTCGTCTTCGCGCGCATCTCGGTGACCTGCGTCTCGAGCTCGCGCCAGAGCGTGTCGCGGCGCATCAGCTCGTCGAACGCCTCCGCCGCGCCCTTTCGCGCGACGGCGGCTCGGAAGGTCTCCGGATCGCTGCGCGCTGCGCGGACGTCGATCATGAACGCCAGTCTAGGAAGGCTTCGATGACCTGCGCGACGCCTTCGTCCCGGTCGCGCGGGCAGACGAAGTCGGCCGCCTCGAGCACGCGCTCGTGCGCGTTCGCGACGGCCACGCCGTAGCCGACCGCGCGGACCAGCTCCACGTCGTTTTCCCCGTCCCCGAACGCGACGATGCGCGACAGGTCGACGCCGAGCAGCTCGGCCGCGAACGAGAGCCCTTCCGCCTTCGTGACGCCGGGCGCGGCGAGCTCGAGGAACTGCGGCAGGGACTTCGAGATATAGAGGCGCCTGTCGAAGCGCTCCTTCAGCTCGGCCTCGAGCTCGTCCATCACGTGGCGCTCGCCGACCGCGACGAGCTTCGTCGGCGGCCTGTCGAGCCAGGCGAGCAGGTCGCCGACCGGGTGGATCGTGAGGTCCTGGAAGTCCGCGTACGCGCGCGCCTCGGGAGTCACCTCCGACACGTAGAGCTCGTCGTCGACGTAGACGTTGAGGTGGTGGCCGCCGGCGACGATCGCCGCGATCGCCTCGCGCGCGGGCTCGAGCGGGATCGGGATGTGTCGCAGGAAGTGACCCTCGGCGTCGGCGACGACGGCGCCCTGGTAGCAGACGATCGGCCCGGAGAGCCCGAGGTCGTCGAGGTAGTGCTTCGCCGACCGGTACATCCGGCCCGTGGCGATCACGAAGGGAAGTCCGGCGTCGCGGGCCGCCTGCACCGCGGCGCGCGTGCGCGGGTGGACGAGCGCGTCCTCCGAGATGAGCGTGCGGTCGAGGTCGGACGCGAACGCCGCGACGTCGCGCGGGAAGTCCGGGGGAAGCTGCAGCGCTACTGCTGCGAGACGAACGCGGCCACGTCGGCGATCTCCTGCTCGCTCAGCTGATCCTTGAACGGCGGCATCCCACCGCCGCCGTTCTCGATCTGCGTGACCGCCGCGTCGAAGCTGACGTTTGCGTCGTCGAGGTTCGGGCCGACGCTGCCGTTGGAGCCCGCCGGCTCGAACGTGTGGCAGCCGCCGCAGCCCGCGGAAGCGAAGACCGCCTTGCCCTTGGTCGCGTCGCCCTTGGCCGTGGCCCCGCCCGTCTCCTGCGGGAGCGTGCCCTCGACCGTCTCCGGCGTGGCCGTCGTCTCCTCGCCGCCGCCGCAGGCGGCGACGCCCAGAACGAAGACCAGGGCGACGATGAAGAGGGCGGCGCGCTTCACGACGGGGAGTCTATTCCGACGCGCGGCGTCGTCGAAACCGACCAGGCGCGAAGCGCCGCGCAGACGAGCGCTCCGTACCCCGCGACCTTCGTCGGAGAGTCGTTGACGACGAGGGAAACCGCGGTCGCGACGAGGAATGCGTCCACGACGGGATACCGCGGCCGGAGGGTGGCGAAGTAGACGAGCGCGGCCAGGCCGCCGAGCAGTGCGGCGAGCTGCCAGACGCTCGAGGTCGCGATCGAGACCGAGCGCTCCGCCCGCTCGCGCAGGACGTCGACCAGGTGCCCGGGGCCTTCCGAGACGGCGTCGACCACGTGGCTCGAGCCGCCCGCGAGTGCGTCGATCCCGACGAACGCGAGCCCGAAGAGCACGACCGCCGCGAGCGCCCACGGGATCGAGCGCGGCCGTCCGTTGAGCAGGAGCCACAGCACGGCGAACCCGGTCGCGAAGACGAGGATCCCGCCGCCGTCCGCCCCCGTCTCGCTCGCGCCGACGACGACGACAGCGAGCAGCGCGAGGCCGGCGAGTCGCCAGCCGCCGACGAGCGCACCCACCGCGAGCGCGGGACCGAGCAGCAGCGTCTCGATCATGTTCGTCACGCCGTAGAAGCGGCCGCCGCTCCAGGGATGCGGACCGATCGCCATCAGCGAGTTCGTCTCGGGCGAGAGCGCGAGCACGAGGCCGTACAGGCCGAGGAACACCGGAACCGCGAGCGTCAGCGGCACCCAGCGCGCAACGGCGTACCCGAGCGGCACGCCCAGCAGGACGACGAGCGTCGTCTCCACCGGGCCGACGAGCTCGAGCGCGCTTGCGAGCAGCGCGAGAACGATCGCCGCGAGCGGATAGAGCAACGCGGTGCGCGCGACCAGCGCCGAGCGCGTGACGAGCGCCGCGGCCACGAGCGCGAGGAGCGCCAGCGTCAGCGTCACGGTCGCGGGGATCTGCGCGTCGCGAGCGTCGGTCAGTCGCTCGTCGAGGTGGCGCAGCTGCTCCTCCGGATCGTCGCTCTCCCGCCACTTCAGGGGCGGGTCGCGACCCTCCTCGAGCGCGGCGACGGTCTTCGGGATGTCCGAGATCGCGATCAGCCCGGGGATCCGCGTGCTGTCCGAGGTGAGGATCCCGTGGGCGCCACCGCCGAGGATCGTCACCTGGTACCGCGTGTCGTTCGTCTGGGCGCCGAGCGGGGGGACGGAGACGAAGAGCTCGAAGGGACAGCGGCCGATCGCCCCGCAGCTCATCTGCGGGAGCGGGCCGAGGCGCTCGAGCGCCTCCTCGCGGCTGACGTACAGGCCCTGCCCCGGAACATAGAGCCCGACTGCCCCACGGCCGCGTACGGCGGCCGGTTGCTCGCCGGTGACGACGAGGGCGTAGACCCGCTGCGCGGCCTGCGCGGGGGACGCGGTAGCCAACAGGGCCAAAGCTACGATTGAGGCGACCCTCGCCAAGGAGCAAGGATTCTGATGAAACGACAGGCTTTCGGTCGCGACCGTGGTCTGACCCTGCGGATACTCGCCACGGGCGGATTGCTCGGGCTGCTCTACGTCGTCTTCGGCGTCGTGCTGATCTCGTACCTCAACGTCGGGATCGTCCCGATCATCCTGATTCTCGGGGCGCTCGCCTTCTTCCAGTACTACACCTCGGACAAGCTCGCGCTGAAGGCGTCCGGAGCGAAGATCGTCTCCGAGCAGGAGGCGCCCGAGCTGCACGCGATGGTCGAGCGGCTCGCCGCGATGGCCGACCTGCCGAAGCCGAAGGTCGCGGTGATCGACAGCGACGTGCCGAACGCGTTCGCGACCGGCCGCAACCCGAAGAACGCCGCCGTTGCGGTCACGACCGGCCTCTGGCGTCGGCTCGAGCCCCGCGAGGTCGAGGGCGTGCTCGCGCACGAGCTCTCGCACGTCGTCAACCGCGACGTGCTGATCATGACGCTCGCCGGGTTCTTCGCGATGGTGGCCGGGCTGCTCGCACGGTGGGCGCTCTACTCGGGCATGTTCGGCGGTGGTCGGAGCAGGGACAACGGCCCGCCCGTCTTCTTGATCGTGTTGGCCGTCTCGATCGTCACCTACTTCCTCTCGTACATCCTCATCCGGACGATCTCGCGCTACCGCGAGTACGCCGCCGACCGCGGCGCGGCGCTGCTGACGGGCGCGCCGGAGGACCTGATGAGCGCGCTCCAGAAGATCTCTTCCGGGATCGCGACGATTCCGCAGCGCGACCTGCGCGAGGTGCAGGCGCTCAACGCGTTCTTCATCGTCCCGACGAACTGGAAGTCGTCGTTCGGCGAGCTCTTCCTGACGCACCCGCCGATGGAGAAGCGGCTCGCGGCGCTCGCGGAGATCGCACGGGAGATGGGCCGCCCCGTTCACTAGTGGGCCTGACGGACGTCCTCTTCGGCAGGAAGAAGCTCAAGGAGGCGAAGGGCGAGCGGCTCTTCGCGATCTCGACGGCGCGGGTCACGCTCGAGGTCGAGCTCGGGCTGAAGCCGGCGCGGCGCGCGGCCGTCGTCTTCAAGCCGCTCTCGTCGGGCGACTTCGTCCGCGTCGAGAACGAGACGCAGGAGCTGCTCGACGTCGCCGCGCGCGAAACGATGTCGAAGGTCTCGCGCACCGAGGACGAGTTCGGCTTCAACTGGATCGTCATCGAGGACGACGACTTCGAGGATCTCGTCGCCACAGTGCACCTCGTCGCGTCGGAGCTCCAGGCGCGCGGCTTCGGGCAGCAGCTCCTCGCGGCGGTCTTCCGCTTCGACGGGGCCGAGCATCCCGTCTACTTCATCTACGGCTTCAAGCGCGGGGCGTTCTGGCCGTTCGTGCCGACGGGTGAGGAGAAGGGGCGCGACAACGCGAAGGAGCTCGAGCTGAAGGCGAAGCTCGAGCACGAGCTGCCGATCGAGCAGGACCTCACGCGCTGGCTTGCGCTCTTCGACGCTCCTGTCTGAGGTTCTGCCGGAGTACGACTTCCGCGAGCGCCACGCACGGCGGATCGATGCGCCGCGCGAGCGGGTCTTCGCGGCCGTGCGCGAGCTGAGCGCGGACGACACGCCCCTCGTGAGCCTGCTCTTCCGTCTCCGTGGGCTCCGCGGGGAGACGGCGCGCCCGATCTTCCAGCAGATGGAGCGCTTCGGCTTCGAGGTCGTCGCGGAGGAGCCGGGACGCGAGCTCGTCGTCGCGGCGATCGGGCAGCCGTGGAAGCTCCGCGGCGGCACGCGTCCGCGCGGCGTCGACTTCCGGACGTTCGACGAGCCGGGCTACGCGAAGATGGCGCTCGACTGGCGGTTCGAGGACGGGACGCTCACGACCGAGACTCGCGTGCAGCTGACCGACGCGAACGCGCGCCGCGCCTTCCGTCGCTACTGGCTCGTTGTCCGCCCGTTCAGCGGCCTCGTCCGCCGCGCGTGGCTGCGCGCGATCGCCGAGCGCGCGACGCGCTAGCTGTCGAGCTGCTTCTGCGTGTCGCCCGCGCCGACCTCGGCCTTGAGCCGCTCCAGCTCGCGGTCGACCTGGTTCGACGCCTGGATCGCCTCGAGCTCGCGGTCGAGCTGCGTCTTGTCGCCCGCCGTGATCTCCTCGAGCGTCCCGGCCTCGATCAGCTCCTCGACGGCTGACGCGCGCGCCTGCATCTGCTCCGTCTTGTCCTTCGCGCGCTGGATCGCGAGGCCCGTGTCCGCCATCTGATCGCCGATCCCCGTCGCGGCCTCGCTGATCCGGACCTGCGCCTCCGCGGCCGAGTACTGCGCCTTGATGACCTCCTTCTGCGAGCGGAAGGCCTCGACGCGGGCCTGGAGCTGCTTCTCGGAGGCGACGAGCTTCTCCTGCTGCTGCTCGAGCTGCGCGACCTGCTGGTCGAGGTCCTGGAGCTGCTGCTGGACGAGCGTCTTCCGCTCGAGCGCCTGGCGGGCGAGGTCCTCGCGGCCGGCGGCGAGCGCTTCGCGGGCCTGGGTCTCGAGCTTGACGACGTTCTGCTCGAGCTGGGCGGTCTGCATCGTGAGCCGCTTCTTGGAGGTCGTGACGTCGACGACGCCGCGCTTCACGTCCTGGAGGAGCCGGAGCTGCTGCTCGTACGAGTAGTCGAGCGTCTCCGTCGGGTTCTCCGCGCGGTCGAGCAGCTTCGAGAACTTCGCCTTGATCACCGTCGCGGCACGTGAGAGCAGACCGGCCATCGTTCCTCCGTCGTCGGGTTCCCGGTTAGCCTACCCACGTGCCCGTCGAGAAAAGCATGCACCCGGAATGGCTCTCGAACGCGTACCTCGTCTGGGACGAGGGGACGCGGGAGGCGTACTTCGTGGACAGCGGGGCGCCGCTGGAGCCGCTGCTCGACGTGGTCGACCGTGAGGGTCTCACCGTGACCGCCCTCCTGACGACCCACACGCACCCCGACCACGTCGCCGGCGACGCCGAGCTCGAGCGTCGGTTCGGCGTCACGGGGATGCGCGAGGCGGAGTGGGCGCAGTCGATCCCGACGCCGGGCCACGCCGACGACCACATCACGTTCGTCGCCGGCGACCTCTGCTTCTCGGGCGACCTCCTCTTCAAGGACGCCGTCGGCGGCGGCAACGCCGCGCAGGTGCGCGAGTCGGTGCTGAGGCTGATGGAGCTCCCCGACGACACGAAGGTCTATCCCGGCCACACCGAGGACACGACGATCGGCCGCGAGCGGGAGGAGAACCCGTTCCTCCGCTACTGGCTCGGCGCCGCGCCGTCGATCGACGAGGCGGTGAAGGTGGCGGGAGACGACGCGACGCTCGTCGTCTGGTCGCCCGACTACGACGGCAAGGGCAAGGCGCTCGTCCGGATGGCCGACGGCACAGAGCGGATCGTCGGCGGCTCGCGCGTCCAGCGGTCGTGAAGCCCGAGCCGTACCTCGCGGCTCCGCAGCGGTACGAGCGGATGCCCTACCGGCGGACCGGCCGGAGCGGCCTGCTGCTGCCGACCATCTCGCTCGGCCTGTGGCAGAACTTCGGCGGGGAGCGCCCGCTCGAGACGGCCCGCGAGATGCTGCGTCGGGGCTTCGACCTCGGGATCACCCACTTCGACCTCGCGAACAACTACGGCCCGCCGTACGGCTCCGCCGAGGAGACGTTCGGCCGGATCTTCGCGCAGGACTTCCGGCCGTACCGCGACGAGCTCGTGCTCTCGACGAAGGCGGGCTACGACATGTGGCCCGGCCCGTACGGCGAGTGGGGCTCGCGCAAGTACCTGCTCGCGTCGCTCGACCAGTCGCTCCGGCGCATGGGCGTCGACTACGTCGACATCTTCTACTCCCACCGCCCAGACCCCGAGACGCCGATCGAGGAGACGATGGGCGCGCTCGACACCGCGGTGCGCCAGGGGAAGGCGCTGTACGCCGGCATCTCGTCGTACTCCCCGGACGAGACGCGCGCGGCCGCCGAGGCGCTGCGCCGGCTCGGGACGCCGCTGCTGATCCACCAGCCGTCGTACTCGATGTTCAACCGCTGGATCGAGGACGGCCTGCTCGACGTGCTCGGGGAGGAGGGCGTGGGGACGATCGTCTTCTCGCCGCTCGCGCAGGGCCTGCTCAGCGAGCGCTACCTCGAGGGGATACCCGAGGACTCTCGCGCCGCCCGGAACGAGACCCTGCCGACGAGTCGCGTGAACGAGCAGACGCAGGCGAAGATCAAGGGGCTCGCCGAGATCGCCGCACGGCGCGGCCAGACGCTGCCGCAGCTCGCGCTCGCGTGGACGCTTCGCGACCCGCGGGTGACCTCGACGCTCGTCGGCGTGAGCAGCGTCGCGCAGCTCGAGCAGAACGTCGCCACACTCGAGCGTATGGATTTCTCCGAGGACGAATTGGAGGAGATCGACCGGTTCGCGACGGCGTAGGCGTCGACAGTTTGGAACACGATTAGCTAACCGGGCGCCACCGCATGTCGTCCAAACGAATGTGACGAGCGGCCGGCACGGGATCGGCGGCGGCCTCCACTCGGGGCGCGTCAAGCCCACGTCGTTCGGCGGAGCGCCTGACCCGACCTGGGCGAGTGCGGCCGAATCGCTGCTCGTCCAGCTCGCCACCTCGGCCGCGCGCGTCGAGGACGCGCGGCTCGGTCGCGCAAAGCCGTGGCTCCGAGACGTCCACGACTTCGTCCGCGAGAGCGCGCCTGAGCGCTACTCGCTCGGCGACCTGGCGAAGCGCGCCGGCGTCCATCCGGTGCACCTCGCGCGACAGTTCAAGCGGACGTACGGCCAGACCGTGGGCGAGTACAACCGCGCGGTGCGCCTCGACTGGGCCGCCGAGCAGCTCAACGGCGACGTTCCGATCTGCCGGCTCGCACTGGACGCGGGGTTCGCGGACCAGAGCCACTTCACGCGCGCGTTCCGGCGCTACACGGGTGTGACGCCCGGGCGCTACCGCGAGCTCGTGCAGCGTTAACCGCGTTCCAAACTTCGCTCAACGCGTTCAAGAAGTGACGCATCGGGCGTCGTACGTTCAGCGCGGCGATGGCGACGTACGTCATGCGGCGCTTGCTCTTCAGCATCCCGGTGCTGTTCGCGTCGACCTTCCTCGTCTTCACGTTCGTCTCCGTGTCGGGCGACCCGCTCGCGCAGCTGAAGATGCAGCCGGGCGCGGACCAGACGACGATCCGGAACATCGTCGAACGGAAGCACCTCGACGAGCCCGTGCCCGTGCGCTACGGCTTTTGGCTCCGCGACGCCGTTACGAACAAGTTCGGCACGACACTCCTCGGCGACCGCCCGATCTGGCCCGAGCTCAAGCGCGTGATGGGCAACACGCTGCAGCTGCTCATCGCGGCGCAGATCCTCGCGCTGCTCGTTGCGATCGCGGTCGGCGTGTACTCGGCGCTCCGCCAGTACTCGGCGTTCGACTACGGCGCGACGACGTTCAGCTTCCTCGGCCTGTCGACGCCCGAGTTCTGGCTCGCGCTCATGCTCCAGGTGCTCGTCGTGAACATCTTCCTCGCGACAGACGTGCGCGTCTTCTACGTCGCCGGGCTGAGCTCGGTCGACCCGGGCAACCCGCTGGTCGACCGGGTGCAGCATCTCGCGCTGCCGGTGTTCGTGATCGCGATTGGGAACATCGCCGCGTACAGCCGCTTCATGCGCGCGTCGATGCTCGAGGTCGTCAACTCGGACTACGTCCGCACGGCGCGCGCGAAGGGCATCAGCGAGCGAGCGGTCGTGATGCGCCACGCGTTCCGGAACGCCCTCGTCCCGCTCGTCACGCTCGCGGCGCTCAACTTCGGCGGGCTGATCGGCGGCGCCGTGATCGCCGAGACGATCTTCCAGCTCGACGGGATGGGCGCGTACTACATCACCGCGCTCGGCGAGGCCGACCCGTACCCGATCATGGCCTGGCTCGTGGTCACGGCCACGATGATCGTCGTGGCGAACCTGATCGCCGACGTTGTCCTCGCGTGGCTCGACCCGCGCGTGCGCTTGACCTGAACCGTCAGAATCGGCCGATGGACATCGCAGACCCGCGGCTCGAGGAGTACGCCGCCGCACACACGACACCGCCGGAGCCGTTGCTCGCCGAGCTCGCCGACGAGACGCGCGCGACGCTCGAGCTGCCGCAGATGCTCACCGGCACGATCGAGGGGCGCTTCCTCGAGCTCCTCGTCCACGGGCTCCAGGCGCGACGCGTGCTCGAGCTCGGCACGTTCTCGGGCTACGGCTCGCTGTCGATGGCGGCAGGGTTGCCGCCGGACGGGCACATCGACACCTGCGAGATCTCGGAGCAGCACGCCGAGGTCGCGCGCCGCTACATCGACCGCGCCGGCTATTCGGACCGCGTCACCGTCCACGTCGGCCCCGCGCTCGAGTCGATCCGCTCGCTCGAGGGCGACTTCGACTTCGTCTTCATCGACGCCGACAAGGAGAACTACGTCGCGTACTACGAAGAGGTGCTGCCGCGCCTCTCGTCGAGCGGCCTGATCGCCGCCGACAACACCCTCTGGAGCGGCCGGGTGCTCGACGAGTCCGACCAGGAGGCCTCGACGCAGGCGATCCGGGCCTTCAACGACCACGTGGCGGCGGATTCGCGCGTCACGTCGGTGATGCTCACCGTGCGCGACGGTGTCACGCTGATCCGACGGAAGTAGAGTTCAGCGAGGTGCTGTGACGGCGTCGCCTGATCGGGAGCGGAGTCCCGGCCCGTCCGAGGGGCGGCCTTCGCCGACGCCGCCTCAGCTCCCGCGGTTCCGATGGAGCTGGCGCTGGGCCATCTTCTTCCTCGCGCTGCTCGCGCTCAACATCTACATCAGCTCGCGCGCGACGCAGCCCGAGTCGCGCGTTCGTGTCCCGTACAGCCCGTTCTTCCTGAACCAGGTCCGCGCGGACCACGTGAAGGAGATCACCTCGAAGGGGACGGCGATCCAGGGCACGTTCAAGGAGGCCCAGAAGTACGCGGACGAGAAGCCCACGACGAACTTCAGCACCGAGATCCCCGCGTTCGCCGACAACGACTCGCTCTCGAAGCTCCTGCAGCAGCACGGGGTGATCGTGAACGCCGAGCCGCTCGACACCGGCGCGCCGTGGTGGCAGAACCTGCTCCTCGGCTTCGGGCCGACGATCCTCTTCCTGCTCTTGCTCTTCTGGCTGCTCCGCCGGTCGTCGTCGATGCAGAACATCCTCGGCTCGTTCGGACGGTCGCGCGCGCGTCGCTACGAGCCTCCGCCCGATCGCGTCACGTTCGCCGACGTCGCCGGCATCGACGAGGTCAAGGAAGAGCTGACGGAGGTCGTCGACTTCCTGAAACATCCCGACAAGTACCGCCGGCTCGGGGGCCGGATCCCGCACGGCGTGCTTCTCTCGGGCCTGCCCGGAACGGGCAAGACGCTGCTCGCGCGCGCCGTCGCGGGCGAGGCGGGCGTCCCCTTCTTCTCGATCGCCGCGTCGGAGTTCGTCGAGGCGATCGTCGGAGTCGGCGCGTCCCGCGTCCGCGACCTGTTCGCGCAGGCGAAGGAGGCGAGCCCGTCGATCATCTTCATCGACGAGCTCGACGCCATCGGCCGGTCGCGCACGTCGGGGGTCGCGGGGTTCAGCGGCGGCAACGACGAGCGCGAGCAGACGCTGAACCAGATCCTGACCGAGATGGACGGCTTCGACTCGTCGAGCAGCGTGATCGTGATCGGCGCGACGAACCGGCCCGACGTCCTCGACCAGGCGCTGCTGCGTCCCGGTCGCTTCGACCGCAGGGTCACGGTGTCGCCGCCGGACCGGACCGGGCGGGAGGCGATCCTCAAGGTGCACACGCGCGGGATCCCGCTCGCGCCCGACGTCGAGCTGGGACGCATCGCCGCGAGCACGCCGGGGATGGTGGGCGCCGACCTGGCCAACCTCGCGAACGAGGCGTCGCTGCTCGCGGCGCGGCGCGGTCACGATCGCGTGGACGAGTCGGACTTCGCCGACGCGCTCGAGCGGATCGTCCTCGGCGCCGAGCGCCGCGTGATGATGGACGTGGAGGACCGGCGCCGGACCGCGTACCACGAGGCCGGGCACGCGGTCGTCGGGATGCTCACGCCCGGCGCGGATCCTGTGCGGAAGGTCTCGATCATCCCGCGCGGCCAGGCGCTCGGCGTGACGTTCGCAGCGCCGGAGAACGACCGCTTCAACTACCTTGAGCCGGAGGTGCTAGCGAGGATCGCGGTCGCGCTCGGCGGGCGGGCCGCGGAGGAGGTCGTCTTCGGCGCGACGAGCACGGGCGCCGAGTCCGACATCCAGCAGCTCACGCAGATCGCACGGCAGATGGTCGGCCGCTGGGGCATGAGCGCGGCGATCGGCCCGATCGCGGTCATCCCACGCGACGGCGACCGCGCCTACGTCCCGCCCGACTCGTCGGTGCGGACGCAGGGGCTCGTCGACGACGAGGTCCGCCGAATCGTCGACGAGCAGCACGCGCAGGTCCTGACGCTCCTGCATGACAACCGCTCCAAGCTCGACGGCCTCGCCGAGGCGCTGCTCGAGCACGAAACGCTGGACGAGGCAGATGCATATGCCGCTGCGGGTGTCGAGCGAAGCCCAGATCCCGCGCTCGCGCGCGGCTGAGTCGACCTCGAATCGACGCCGCTACACTGAGTCCCGCGCGGGGCTATAGCTCAGTTGGGAGAGCGCCTGGATCGCACCCAGGAGGTCGCCGGTTCGAGTCCGGCTAGCTCCACTCCCTCCCTCGCACCGCTTCGCTTTCCTGGCTGGGGCTGCGCCCTGCTGGCGCCGGTCGGTAATGGGCAGGTGAACGTCGGACACGTCGATCCGGGCACGTCGGCGGGGCGTTAGGCTAGGCGCCGCAAGCAGCAAGGAGGGGGACATGACTCGGAAGTCGCTCTACATGCGCGTCACCGCGCTGGCTGCGGCTGCCACGCTCGTGCTCGGCGTCAGCGCGTCGGCGGCAGTGGCGCCGTCCGGTCCGCCCACGTCGGTCGGGACTGGAGGCGCCGCGGCATCTGTCGAGACGCTTGCGACGCAAGCTGCGATCGACACGTTGAAGAAAGGCGGGAACGCGATCGATGCCGCCGTCACCGCCGCAGGCGTGCTGGGGGTCACCGAGCCGTTTTCGTGCGGCATCGGCGGCGGCGGGTTCATGGTCATCCGCACGGCGGACGGCCGGGTCGTCACAATCGACGGGCGCGAACGCGCCACGGCCGCCATGACACCGACCTCGTTCTGGGAGAACGGCGTTCCGCTGCC
>Ga0111539_10008142_pt1 | contig 13353 bp, 10 predicted proteins | sample RhiMethybrSRZTD1_FD_79667 | JGI IMG/M metagenome (GOLD analysis project Ga0111539, IMG submission 79667) | Populus rhizosphere microbial communities from Tennessee, USA - Rhizosphere MetaG P. TD hybrid SRZTD1 (version 2) (version 2) | ecosystem: Host-associated > Plants > Roots > Rhizosphere >...
ATCCCATAGGCCCGCGAGTTGTCCAATATCTTCAGCAAATCCTCCTTCGACCGTTGGGGCTTGGCCGAGATTCCGATGAGCGCGGGGAATATCGCCGCCCCCTCGCCGTTATCGCCGTGGCAGGCAGCGCAGTTCTCCGCGTAAGCCTTCGGCTGCTCCATCGGTTTCCCCCCAGCAGCCGCGGCGCCGACGATCTGCGGCTCGAAAGGCTTGGCGAAATATGCGCGCATATCCTCTTCCTGCTGTTTCAACTTCCCGGCGAATTCGGGATTGGTACTGTCCTGGTGTTTGGCGAGGAAGATCAATCCGATTGAACCACCGATGACCAGAACCAGCAGCGCGGTCGCCAGAGGTCGCCTGAGCGGATGCCGCTCCTCGCGCCGGTCGAGGAACGGCAATAGGAACAGCGTCCCGAACAAAACGGCGGGCAGGACGACGGTAGGAATAATCGCCCACTTGCCCGGAAAATATTTCAGCAATTGAAACAGCGGCATGAAATACCAGGGCGGGCGCGCCAGGTAATCGGCCGTCGGATCAGCCACCGGCCCTAATTCGGCGGGCGAATATTTGACCATCGCCACCAGCGCGGCGAAGCAAATCAGGATCGCGATGGAGTCCTTGAAGGCCTGTTTCGGATAAAACCGTTCAACCTTTTTATCGTCGCGATTGTGGAAAGGGCCGGCCGGCGTGGCGCGGCGGAAAAGGTAGAGGTGCAGCCCGACTAAGCCCGCGAGCGCGAGCGGCAACAGGAAGACATGCGTGGTGAAGAATCGCGAGAGCGTTACCGTGGTCAGATCATTGCCGCCGAGCATAATACGCTGCTGCGCGGGGCCTACGACAGGAATCTCGCCTGCAATATTGGTTCCGACTTTGGTCGCGAAATAGGCGGCCTGATCCCAAGGCAGCAGATACCCCGTGAACGAAAACGCGAGGATGATCAGCAACATCAACACGCCGGCGCCCCAGAGCAATTCGCGTTTTTTCTTGTACGCGCCGAAGAGGAATGTCTGCGCCAGATGCGCCACGGCAAGGATGACCATCGCCGTCGCGCCGTAATGATGTAGCCCGCGCAGCAGAGCGCCGCCGGGCACGGCCTTCTGAATATATGAGACGCTGGCATGCGCGTGGTCCGCGCTCGGCACGTAATAGAGTGATAGGAATACTCCGGTGACTACTTGAATTGCGAACAGGAACAACAGCAGGCTGCCGAAAACATATGCCCACCGCGCGCCTCCGCGGATCGGCTCGTCCAGCGCCTCGCGGGTAATCTCCTTGACGCCCGTCCGTTCGTCCAGCCAGTCATAGAGTTTGTTTAGTTTCGTTTCCGCCATATTCTCCTCAGCTCAGAACCTCTTTCGTGGAGAGGCCTTGTTTGAAGTCCTGATATTTAACCTTGAGCTTGTTGTCCTCGATGCGGAACTCGAGCGTGTCAAGCCCGCGCGGAGTCGGTCCGGCCATTGTGGCGCCCTCGACGTTCCACTCGCTGCCGTGACAGGCGCAGATGAATTTATCGGCGCGCGTGTTGACCGAACATCCGAGATGCGGGCAGACGCCCGAAAAGATCTTCACGCTTTCGCCTTTTTTGACGACCCACACCGAACGCTGTGTCTGGAATTTGCCCCAGCCGGCGTCCTGCGAAACGATTACGTTTTTCTTGACCAACTTGTCCTCGGCGAATTCATTGAGCGAACCGAGGTCGGTCCAATCCTGCTCGTTCGAGGTTGAGAACGCCGGGGAGATCGAATACCGCCCGATCGTCAAGCCCAGCACGGTTGAAACGCCTGCGACGATCAGTCCGCTGATCACGCCGAGAAATGAACGTCGTTCTGGAGCCGGAGCGCCGTCATGATCATGTTCAGTTGCCATCTAAATATTTCCTCCGAAAATGTGAGGTGGACCACATTCGCGCACTCTTATGTGAAATGCTTGTAAAAGAGCCGATTGTTGGTAATTCCTGGATTTAAGGTTTGCGAATGGTGGAGCGAGAATATAACAGTGATTCGGCCATTAGCCAAACCGGACGGGCCTTCATAAGCCGGAACAGATAAAATTGATACAACCCCCAATAAAATGCAATGACGAATTCGGCAATCCAACCGGCGGCAGTAGATAGGATTCAGCAGTCGTTGCATTTATTTCCCAAACATCATCAAAGCTGGGGCGAAATCCCCTGCCGCGGAGCGGCATTTGACCCTAGCCCGGCTTTTCAAAGCCGGGTCGACTAACACATATTCGTTCTCAGTCGCGGAGCGACGGTTGATACCGACGATCGGTATCAACCGTCGCTGCGGCGACTCAAACAACTACGTAACCGCCCTCCCGGCTTTGAAAAGCCGGGCTAAGCTCACGTGGTCGCTCCGCGACCGGGAAGAAGGTTTCGGCGATCCGGCGCCGCGGCCACGAAATATCTGAAGATTGCACATAATTCTTTGGAAGCAATAACTACCCGGTTTCTATAAACATCTGGTTCCTACGGAGCCTGACATGGAACTCTCTGAATTACGCACGGACTTCAATGCCTGCAGGAAGAGGTAACTTCAGCCACAAAGCAAATAGGTTCCAGCCCTGGAACTAATGATTATTCACTTGGCTTACAGCGAACTCACGTTTATTATTTCCAGGCGTATAAATGTCTTAAGTCTCCTCTGTTGGTTATCCGTCACACCATGCGTTTCCGCATGGTTCTCAATTGAAAGCACCAAAATAAACAGCCTCTTCAAGGCTAACTAAAGGAGTAAAAGCCCATGTTGACCTTAGTGTTTCCGACCAAAGGAATGAACAAAGCAAAGACGAAGGCGCGGAAAATCTTCTCGTATAAACGTATCTGCTTGACGATTTGCGGCGTTCTGTTGGTCACACAGTTAGCCGCCCCTAGAGCCCAAGCCGCCCCAACCGTTATTTATACTGCGCTCGGCGATTCGATCGGTTTCGGACTCTTCGCGTCCATCGGCAATGGCTATGTGCCTACCTATGATCGGTTTCTCGAGGCTGACTCCGGGGCCAATGTCAAGACGATCAATCTCTGTGTTCCAGGCTGGACGAGCAGCGACCTTCGGAATGCGATAAGGGGGAATCTGCTTTTCCGCGTATCCGTAGCCACATCCACGATAGTCACCGTAAACATCGGCGGCAACGACCTGCTCGGCGCTCGTGGCGACTATAAAGATCGAACGTGCGGTGGAGCCGACAATCAGGACTGCCTGAGGTCGGGAGTCGCGGTCTTCGCCGCCAACTTCAACGCGATCCTCTCTGAAGTTCGCTCGCTGCGCGGCTCAAGGGCTACGATCATCCGCACAATGGACATCTTCAACCCATTCGTCAATGAAGACCGGGCGCAAGACACCTGGCCGAATGACCAGGGCAATGACTTTCAAGTATTCAAACCGTATCTGGAAGCGATCAATGGCCAGATCGCCGCGGCGGCCACAGCCAGAAACGTCCCCTTCGCCAGGGTCTACATGGCATTTAATGGGCCGAATGGCGATATCGATCCGAGCAACATGGGGCTCCTCTCCTTCGATGGCCTCCATCCCAACACAATCGGCCACCGGCGGATAGCCGAACTGCTCAGAGGTTTGGGATCCAGTCCATTTCAGTTTTAAGTATGTAGTTGAATGACCGATACAGTACCGGGCGCGTAAGCAAGCGGCTGTTCAATGGAATAGCCGCTTGCTTACGCGCCCGGGTAGCGCAAACTGGCAGTTTGCGCCATATCTTCACTCGCTAACTGATCGCCAGTCGCGCCAATCATCCATCGGCCTTAGTTCCTCTGAATGGTAACGATTCGGAAACCGCGCAAACTGCCAGTTTGCGCTACCCGCGCCTAATGTTGCGCGGTCCGATTCAGGCGCCAACGCCCGTAGCCTGAGCGGGCAGGTAGACTTTGAACTCCGTTCCTTTCCCGACTTTGCTGAAGAGGCTAACGAAGCCGCCGTGTCCGCGAACTATTGCCAGGACGGCGCCCAACCCCAATCCGGTCCCTTTTCCTTTCTCTTTCGTCGTGAAGAAAGGGTCGAAGACGCGTGAGATGACTTCGCGGGGAATGCCGGCGCCGGTGTCGGCCACAGTGACGCGGACATACCGTTGATGCGGCTCGCCTGGCGCCAGCAGTCGTTCCTCTTCGACCAGGAAGCGGTTTCTGGCCCTGATCATCAGCTTTCCTCCGGCGGGCATCGCGTCGCGCGCGTTGATGCAAAGGTTCATCAGGACCTGGCCGATCTGCGTCGCGTCGCCGATGACGCTCCACAAATCTTTCGGAACGCGAACCTGAAGTTCGATGTTTTTCGGCAGAGTGTCTTTAAGAATTCTGGCGACGTCACGGATCATCTCGGCCGCCCGTAAGGGGACGCATTCGCCAACGCCGCCGCGGGCGAAAGCCAGAACGCGCTCGACCATGTCTTTACCCCGCTCGGCGCTCAGACGCATCAGCGACAACCACCGGCGGCTCTCCTCGTCCGCGCATTTCTGTTGCAGAGCTCCCAGCCCCATCAGAATCGGCGCCAGCGCGCTGTTGAGATCGTGCGCCAGCGCGCTGGCCAACGCCCCGACGCTTTCCATCCGCTGCGCCTGCAAGACCATCGCCTCCAGACGCTTCTTTTCGACGTCTTCTCTATCCTCATTATTCGGGCCGCGCTGAGCCGGGACGAAATACGCGCGCGCTCCGCGACGGTCACAATTCGGAGATACGCGCAATTCCAGGGAATACTCGGACCCGTCTTTGACGAGGATCGAATCAAGGGCGGTCACCCTCTCGACATCAATGAAGTCGCGCGGCGCGCCGTCGGCCAATGCCGTTCTTCCGCCGGCCAGGGGGCGCGAACGATCGTCTTCGACAATGAGCTTTGTCGCCTGTGACGCAACCATTTTGAGGGCCGCCGATCAAATGAGGCCTACATGCCTTATGAGACTTATAAGTCCCATTCGATAGGCGGGCCATGACTTGAACGAAATATGAGAAGAGGAGCCAGCGGGAGTGCTTGTGATTCTATGCCCCTCAGTTAAGTTCCGCAAGACCATGTCATTCACAAATCTTTGGTAGGACTTCCTTCCCAGATGGTCGAGCCGCAGCCGGCGAACTACATCAACGTGCCAGATAAGCTGCGAGGGATCGAGGCGCCTTAACCAAAATGGGCGCCCACGACTATCTGTAGAACCGCCAAATTGGCCTCTTGCGACGATGTATGCCCCATTGAACCAGTGTAATAAATGCACTGCGGGTCCGCATTGTTGGAGGCTACTTCAAAATGTCGAATGTAATTAACCCTGTCCCTCCTCCCTTAGGGTCTGGCTACATCCCGGAACAGTAGGAAAAGTTATGGGAAGTTTGCGTCCTCGTCAGTTAACAGAACTCATCGGCGTACTGTGGCGAAGAAAGAAGCTAGTACTATTGATGTTTCTTGCGATGTTGCTCGCAACATTAATCGTCATCCGCCGGATACCGAACTTGTACGAATCCAGCGCGCTGATCGCAATCAATCTGCGCAATGATGCGGAAAGCATGCCGGAGATGAACTGGTTCGCCAAATTGCAGCAGGAGTTGACCAGCCGTGAGGTCTTCGCCACTTTGATTCGCAGACACAACCTCTATCCGAAAGCTCAGAACGAGGAAGAGGCCGTCGGGGCGTTACAAAAAGCCCTCAAGATCGAAACCAAGATGCGAAATTATTCGCCTCAGGTTCCCGAAGCGGTCGAGATCAGCCTCCGCCATTGGGAGCCGAAGATGGCGCAGGCCGTCGTGACCGATCTGGTCAGGATGTTCGAACACGGCAACGAGCAGAAGAAGACCGAAGCATCGGCCGAGGCCGGGCGTCTGACGAATCAAATCACCGAAGTCGAAGAACGGCTCCGGGAGTTGGCCCCGGAGCGCGACCTGGAGATGATCCGCCTCGAATCTTCGTACCGATCGAGGACGGGCGCGACGATCGATACGAGCCAGCGCCGGGCGGTCGAGTCTTCGATCGAAAGTCTGGGCGACACCGAATACTCGCTCAAACACCAGGTCGAAGAAAGGCGCAAGGAGGTCGCCGAGTATGAAAAGATCGTCAACTCTTTGCCGGCGACGACGGGCAGCGCCGCTTACGGCGCTCTGCTGACCGAAAAATCCAAGATCGAGGCCGACATTCAAAGCTACTCCGATCAATACACGGACAAACATCCGAAAATGATCCAACTGCGCAACCAGTTGGCGGAGATCAATCGCCATATCAACCGCCTGGAGGCGCAGACGGCGGGCGCCTCGCCACTGTCGATGACGCCCGAAGGCCGAGATTTAATCGCCATGCGTCGGGACCTCAGACGAATGGAGGCGGATCTTGAAGTGACGCAGATGCGACTACAAAGAAGGAATCAGCAACTCGGCGATCTGCCGAAAGGCGACATGCGGGCGGCGCCTGACAGGCCGGCGAGCCTGATCGGCAGGAATGACATGGCCCGCGCGGAATACGACACACTGGTCAAACGCTACAACTGGCTCCTGGATAAACAGGATTCGCTGTTGAAGTCGAGAGCCGAGGGGAACGAGTCTCGCGCGATGTTCTATGTGATCGACAAGGCGAGTTTGCCACGGCTCCCGTCCGCGCCCAATCGGCTGTTACTGCAAGTCTTCGCGCTGGCGATGGCCGCCGCCTTCGGCCTGGCGGTCGCCTTGGCGATCGAGACGCCGCGCATGTTCAGGATCAATGACAGCCGCGACATCGAATATTTCCTGGGCGCGCCAGTGTTGGCGGCGATTCCCGAATCGCTCACCGCGGCTGAACGAGCCCGCAAACGCAAACTGCGGTTGACGCGCGGCGCGCTCGTCATGACGGCGGCCGTCGCACTGGCGCCGGTCCTAGTTTTCTTGCTGACATACCTTAGGGTGTTTCAGATCATCGCGAGCAGGTAGTTCGGAGGAGGTTGAATGGCTCAATCAGTTTCTGAAGGTTTTCTCGAACTCACCGGGTTAGAAGATAACGGCGCAAGAATGCCAAGGAGCGGCGTCCAAGGAGCGGCCGCGGGGGCGGCGCCGGGGATGCAGCCCCAACGCCCGGTGATGCTGCCGTCGCGCGAAGTCGAGTTGACGCTCGCCAGGCTCGACCCGCACCTGGTCGCAATACACGAGATGGATCCACAGGCAGTTTCGCAATTCACGCGCCTGGCGATTTCACTGATCTCGGGCTCGGCGCGTCAGACGCTGAAACGCGTCCTGCTGGCGTCGGCCCACTCCGGCGAAGGGCGCACATGTGTGGCGCTCAACCTGGCGGCGGCGCTGGCGCGGTCGCGCCAACGCGCGCTGGTCATCGACACCGATCTCAGACGGCCTTCGATCGGGCGCATGCTGGGGCTTGAGTCGGAGATCGGGTTGGCCGAAGCGATCGCGCTTGGCCTGCAGCCCGAGGAGGTCATTATTCGGATACTGCCCAACGATTTTCACGTCATGCTGACGCGCGGGCAGGTCGATAATTCGGCCGAGCTTCTGGTCTCCCCCAATTTCAAGCGACTGCTTTCAGAACTCGACGCTTATTACGACTTTATTTTGTTCGACTCAGCGCCGATGCTCAAATCCGCCGACGCGAGCCTGCTGGGTCTGTTGACCTCCACAACGATCCTCGTGGCGCGTCCCGGCGCCACCTCGACGGAGGAGATGCGTAAATCGGTCTCCCTGCTCAACGAGGAGGCCTTTTTCGGCGTCGTGATGAATCAGGTCGACGATTAATGCTGACGAAAACCATTCGGAGGTGTAATCGTGTTTCATTTTCCATCACGGCTCGCTGAGCGCGTCTTGATTCTCGGAACCGACCTTCAGGCGGTCGCCGTCGCGCAAGAAATAATTCGGCGCCGCGGGCGGGGATATGAGGTCATCGGATTCGTCGGTCACGATTTCGCCCTGGTCGGTAAGAGCTTGCTCAATCCGCGCGTCATCGGCGTGATGGACGATCTGGAAGAGTTGGTCCGGCGGCGGCGCCCCGACCGCATCGTGGTCGCGCTCTCAGACCTGCGGGACAAGGCGCCGCTCGACCTTTTGCTCAGGCTCAAGGTCCGCGACGAGATTCAGGTCGAGGAGGCGTCAGGATTCTTCGAGCGGCTTACGGGCAAGGTCAACACTGACCATTTGCAAAACTGGCGCATGGTCTTCGCTGAAACGGGCCGATGGGCGCGGCCCTATCGCCGCCTCCGGCGCGCGTTCGACGTCGTCTCTTCCTTGATCGGGATGGCGGTCTCGTTACCGTTCATGATCCTGACGGCGATCGCCATCCGGGTCGAATCTTCGGGGCCGGTTTTCTATACACAGGAGCGCGTCGGCCTGCATGGGCGGAGGTTCAGGATCTTCAAGTTCCGCTCGATGCAGGACGACGCCGAAGCCCATGGGCCGGTATGGGCTTGCGAGAACGACCCGCGCGTGACTCGAGTCGGGCGGATCATCCGCAGGCTTCACATCGACGAGACCCCGCAGTTTTTCAACATCCTGCGCGGCGAGATGAGTCTGATCGGCCCGCGCCCGGAGCGCACGGAGTTCGTCGAGCGGCTCGAAAAGCGCATCCCTTATTACTCCGAGCGCCACCTGGTGAAACCGGGGCTGACCGGCTGGGCGCAGGTCAGTTACCCCTACGGCGCATCGATCGAAGATGCGCGGGAGAAACATCAATACGATCTTTATTACATCAAAAACCAATCGCCGCTTCTCGACGCGATCATTCTGCTTGAAACGGCGCGCGTCGTGTTGTTCGGACATTCTTCGCGGTGAATAGGACTTATGGGACTTATAGGACATATGAGGCTTGTAAATTCGTATGTCCTACAAATCCTATAGCTCCTATATGTCCTATGGGAGACTTTATGACTATACAGAAATCATTGTTCGCAGCGGCGGTTTGCTTTTTCGCTGTGGCGCCGGCCGCGGCGCAAACGAACACCGTGGCGCCGAACGACGCCAACGCCGTAGAGGCGAAATACCCGTATCTCGACAAGGCGTTTCGCATATACAACGAAAATTATCGCCTCGGCCCCGGCGACGAGATTTCGATTCGCGTCAAGGGTCAGCCGGCCTATTCGGTGGAGAAGACGAAAGTTTCGCCGACCGGGTCGATCTATCACGAGTTAGTTGGAGAGGTCAGCGTAGCGGGGCTGACGACCACCCAACTGACCGAGCGGCTGGCTAACGACCTGAGCGAATATCTGAAAAATCCGCAGGTCAGCGTCCAGTTGGTCGAGGCCGCGAGCGCTAAGATCAGCGTGTTCGGAGAGGTGCCTCGCCCGGGAATAGTCGTCATGTCGAGACCGATGAGACTGCTCGACGCCATCTCCGAGGCGGGCGGATTCTCCGATACAGGAAAAAAATCCTCGGTCGAGATTCTACGTCAACAACCGGACGGAACCCGCGTCCCGATGCGGGTCGACGTCAAAAAATATCTCGAAGGTAAGGGCAGCCCGGAAAGCAACATAACGTTGCAAGCCGGCGATCTGGTGGTGGTGCACGGAAATACGAGAAAGACACTCGGGACTATCGGCGCATTAGCCGGTCTTGGAAGTTTCGTCGGCGTCATCGCCAGGGGTTGGTGAACGGCGGAGCTCATGAATGCGACTTATGGGCGCCGCAACGATCAATAACCACAAGTAGGGAGAATTATGGCAACACGAACGCGAAATATGTCCCCGACGCCGCTAGCGATTTTTGTGCGTGAACGACTGGCCGAACTGGAGATCAGGCAGTCCGATTTCTGCCGCTTAAGTATGTTCGATCAGGGGTTGCTCTCCAAGATTCAAAACTCGGTGGTGACGAGTCTGAGTCTGGAGAGCGTGCTCAAACTCGCGGTCGGCTTGTCGGTTCCGCCGCAGCGAATATTCAATCTTCTGGATCGGATGGATATGCACGATCTGGTGATTAAATCCTACGCCAGCGAGTTCTCGGAAATGGTGACCGACAACTTACGCGACGAGGCGCCGGAGATCGCCGACCGGCTGCGGGCGGCGCTCAAGGAGGCCGCCGGCAAACTGTCGCTGGAGAACGGCAAAACTCGCCGCCGCCGCTGGCGTCCCGATGCGCTCGCCAAAGCCATGACCGGAGCGGAGACGGGGGCGTGATCAAACAGGCGTCGCTCAACCTGCTGCGAGTGTCAGGCGCATTCGATCTGATGCGCCTGGCCCATCGCCGCCATGCGCTGATCCTGATGTATCACCGCTTCAGTTCCGGCGGCGATGGGGGGGCGAACGTCTGGCCAGGCTCGGGGGATAAGACGCCGGCCAAAGTCTTCGCCGAGCAGTTGGAGTATCTGACTAGGCGTTACAACGTCGTCCCACTGAGCCGATTGGCTGAGAGCATGAACCACCGGGGACGGCCGCAAGCGCAATTGGCCGCCGTCACGATTGACGACGGCTACCGCGACGCCTACGAGGTCGCCTATCCCTTGCTGCGTCGCTTCGGCGCGCCCGCGACTTTGTTCGTTCCGCCAGATTTCATCGACCGGCGCGCCTGGATATGGACGGACAAAGCGCGTTTTCTGACCCGAAGAGCCGTTTCGCAACGACTCGCGATCAACATCGGCGGGCCTCCTGCCCGCCTCAACCTCGACGATCCCATGTCGAGGCGCGACGCCGCCGACCTCATCAATGCGAGGCTCAAGCGACTCCCCGAAGAGATCAAAGAAGAGGCGATCGAGCGCCTGGCTCGCGCCCTCGGCGTGGCTCTGCCGCAGACGCCCCCGGACGAATTCGGCCCCATCGCCTGGGCCGAGGCGCGTGAGATGCAGGCGAACGGGATCGAGATCGGCTCGCACACCATGACGCACCCTATACTCACCAGGGTCAGCGACGAGCGATTGAGATCGGAATTACAGGAATCGAGATCGCGTCTGGAAGAGGTTCTGAGGCGCAGGATCGAACAATTTTGCTACCCGAACGGAGACCACGACGAGCGGGTGCGAACCGAGGTTGCGCTGGCAGGCTATCGTGTCGCCGTTACCTGCGTGAGCGGACTGAATAAAAGAGGAGATGACCCGCTCACGCTACGCCGAATCCACACGGAACGCGACCTCGCCCATTTCGCCCAGAGCGCAAGCGGGTTCGAGGAATTAAAAAGCAAGATGAATAGGACTTACAGGGCTCATATGACTTATAGGACCGACTTTTAAGTCCCATTCACTGTAGATTTCATGATTGTTACCAAGGTTCCAACCGAGAAAAGCTTTATCGAACGCGCCGCGTGGCTGACGGGAGCGAACCTGCTGGCGTTCGCGCTCTCTTTCCTTACGCCACTCGTCATAGTCCGCGTCTTCGACAGGGGGGAATTCGGAACGTACAAACAGTTGTTCCAGATTCTGACGACGTTCATGACGGCGCTCTATCTACAGGTTCCGATGAGCGCCTACTACTTCATGCCGCGCGAGCCGAACAAACGGCTGCAGGTGGCGATGAACATAATACTCTTTTACCTGGTGGTCGGCCTGCTGACGGCGCTCGTATTCGCCGCGTATCCCACGTGGATCACTTACATTTTCCATAACCCGGCGCTAGACCAACACATTCCGCTGCTCGGAGTGGCGTTGACGCTGTGGCTGATCGCGGCGAACGTCGAGATTTTACCGCTCGCGCTGGGCGACGTCAGGACGGCGTCCAGATTCATCGTCCTCGCGCAGATCAGCAAATCGCTGATTATGATTTCGGCGGCGCTCATGTTCGGCAGCCTGAGGGCCGTCTTGTGGGGATCGATCATCCAGGGCGCGATTCAATGCGCCTTTATGCTGGGCTACATCCATTTCCGCATCGGATCGCTTAAGGTCCGTCTCGACCAACTCTTCGACTGGTCGCTGCTGAGAAAGCAGCTCTCCAATTCCCTGCCCTACGGGGGCGGGGCCACGGCTCAGAGCATTCAGGTGGACCTGCACAATTATTTCGTCTCGCACTATTTTTCCGCCGCATCCTTCGCCGTTTACGCCAACGGCTGCTTCCAGGTCCCGCTGATTTCGCTGCTGCAAAGCTCGTTCAGGGACGCGCTGACGCCGGAGGTGGCGCGCCTCGAGGCGTCCGGCGATTACCGGGCGATCATTCAGGCCTGGCTGAACGCCATGCGGAGACTGTCTTTCGCGATTTTGCCGACCTGCGCTTTATTGTTCGTCGTGCGGCGCGAACTGGTCGTCACGCTCTTCACCGAAGAATACGCCGATTCCGCGCAGATCTTCGCCATCTATCTGGTCGCCCTGCTGACGCAGGTGGTATTGACCTCATCGATCATGCGCTCGATCGCCGATTTCAGGTACTTCCGCCTCAAATTCAACCTGGCGCAGATACCGCTCGCCTGCGTCGCGCTTTACGCCGGCATCAAACTCGGTGGGCTTGAGGGGGCCGCCGTCGCGACAGCCTGCCTGAGCATGTTCGACGTCGCGGTCGGCGTGACCGTCATCTGCCGCAAGCTCGGCGTGAAGCGGAAGGACCTCAGACAACTAGCGCCGGTAGCCAGCGCGGCCCCGGCAATCATCGTGGCGATGATCGCGTCGTCCGCGGTCAAGACACTGATCGCTCCCGCGCATTCGATCATCATACTCGCAGCATGCGCGATAGTATTCGCGTTAGTTTACATAGTCGGGGCGCTCCTCTTCGGGGCGTTGACTCCTGAAGATCAGGACGCCATCTACAAACAGGCGCGGCGCCTGAGCAGGAAAATCACGTCGGTTGTGGTCTCAAAGCCCGCGAGGGTCGAGGATCGAGGATCGAGGATCGAGGATCGCCCCATTGCGAGTAAGACGATCATCGATCCTCCATCCTCCATCCTCGACCCTCCCCTTTTCACCCCCGAATGCAAAGCGCGCGCCGTTTTGCGAGTTCTGCAAGACCCGGGAAGCTCGGCGCAAATCTGCGGCGAATTACAGATCGATGAAAGCCTGCTCTCGGATTGGAGGGAAATGTTCACGAAGCAGGCCAGCTCGGTCTTTGAGAAAGAGCAGGCCGCGCCCGACGCCGACGAGCGGGTTGCGGAACTCGAACGTCTGGTCGGACGCTTGAGGCGGGAACTGGAGAGCGAACGGATCGCGGAATTGGAGCGTCTGGTCGGGCGTTTAGTGTTGGAGCTGGAAGAGTCGAAAAGAGAGCCTGCGATCCTGGGAGCGCCCGTGCGCAGTAATGGAAAGCATGAATGGGATCTATAAGACCTATAGGACTTGCTGGCTTATACGGCGGATTACAATCGCGCGCACGGTGTGGGGCGATTTGTTTAATCGCCCTGTTTGTGGCCTCGTCTGATCAGGAAAAGAGCGCGAGTAAACAACTCGCGCCACAATGCCGTGTTTGACAAATTATGCATAGCCCCGAATCGCACAAAACAATGATCGTTCCTGTTACGGCCGCGCCAGGGCCTCGTCCCCTCAAGGGGAAATTCTTCCGGAC
>Ga0111539_10008143_pt1 | contig 13353 bp, 10 predicted proteins | sample RhiMethybrSRZTD1_FD_79667 | JGI IMG/M metagenome (GOLD analysis project Ga0111539, IMG submission 79667) | Populus rhizosphere microbial communities from Tennessee, USA - Rhizosphere MetaG P. TD hybrid SRZTD1 (version 2) (version 2) | ecosystem: Host-associated > Plants > Roots > Rhizosphere >...
TCCTGCATCTTCAGGCGCGGGATGCCGTACTGCAGCCATTCAGGCGCCGGCGCGCCTTTGAGGTAGTGATCGAAGAACTCCTTCATCCGCACCGTGTAGTCCTGCTGGTTGGCGGGACGGGCGAGCCCGTGGTTCTCGCCGGGGTACTCGAGCAGCACGACCGGCTTCTGCAGCCGCCGGAGCGTGTTGAAGTATTCGATCCCCTGCGTGAAGTCCACCGCGCCGTCCAGATCGTTGTGCAGGATGATGAGCGGCGTCTTGACGTTCTTCGCGTGCGCAACGGGCGAGTTCCGCGTGTAGGCGGCCCACTGGTCCCAGGGACCGCCGGTGAACCGGCCCTGGCTGCTCTCGAAGATCGCGCCGTTCGTGCCGCCGGTGTTCTTGTAGATGATCGAGTACATGCTGATCATGTTCGTCAGCGGCGCCCCGGCGATCGCGGCGGCGAAGATGTCCGTCTGCGTGATCGTGAACGCCGTCTGGTAGCCGCCCCACGAGTGTCCGTGCAGGCCGATCCGCTTCGGATCGACGACGCCGGTCTTGATCGCCGCCTGCACGGCGGGCACGAGCGCCCACACCGCCGACATGCCAGGGTCGTTCACGTAGTACTTGATGTCCGGCTGCAGCACCGCGTAGCCGTTGCTCGTGTACGACTGCCGGCTGAACCCGTTGGCCGTCGGGCGGCCGTACTGGTTGTGCCCCTGCGTCAGCCGCTCGTAGATGTACACCACCATCGGGTACTGCTTGCCCTTCTCATAGTTCGCGGGCAGATACAGCGACGCCTGCAGCTTCTCCTTCTTGTCGTTCACGTAGTCGACGAGCTGCGCCCCCGAGGACCACAGGAACGGCGAAGACTCCGCGGCCGTATCCAGGAACTTGCGCCCGGTCGCGAGCGAGGCATCCGTGACATACAGGGTCGTGGCCTGCGTCGGCGTCTCGCGGCTGTAGATCCAGATGTCCGCCTTCTCTGCCTTCTGCAGCCGGCCGATCGACGCGTCTTCCCAGAGGACCATCTTCATGCCGGTCTGGCCGGGCTGAAGGACGGCGTAGCCGGCGCGCTTCGTCCATTCGGACATCGCAGCGAAGTACTGCGGCTTGCCAAGGTCGATGCCGCGCTCATCCGGATCGATGCGGACGCGTCCCTGATAGCGAATCTGATCTTTGCGGCCGTTCACCGTCAGGTTCACGGCCGCCGCACCCGCGGCCACGGGAATCTTCCAGACGTCCCAGCGATCGGAGATCAGCACGGCCGCGTTGTCCGACGTCCAGCCGACCACGTTCGTCGGCGGATCGATGATGTTGTGGTCGTCCTCGAGGTTGACGAAGCTCACTGGGAGGCCCAGGGTCACGTTGCGCGACGTGCCGCTCTCCATGTCGAACACATGGAAGTGCTTGTCCTCGTAGTAGAGGTACTTGCTCCCGTCGGGCGAGGCAGCGTTGCCCCAGCGCAATCTTTTCTTGATGACTTTTTTCTGGCCGGTCTTCGTGTCCACCGCGTAGACGTCCAGGTAGCGCTGGCCGTCGAGATTTCCCTGGAGCTCGTACGGATCGTCGCTCGTGCCGACGGCCCAGCGGCCGCGGCCGGTCACCACGAGATCCGCGACCTCGTCGTCCGCCAGACGGACGAGCTTCTTTTCCTCTGGCCGATACATCGTCACGTAGTTCGCCTGGCGGTCGCGCGTTTCCTGCACTTCCTGCTGCGACTGGAGGCGGGGATCCTTGTAGTGCCAGATCACGAGGTTCGGGCGCTCGCTGTTGGTGTCGTCACCGGCAGCGCCGGCGTTCGCGCCGCGTCCGCCGCCTTCAGGTGCGTCGGTTTCGGCCGCCGCGCCGGCCCCGCGGCCGCCCGCGCCCGCGCGCGGCGGCGCCTTGGTCAGCGCCGCGATCCCGAAAATGAGCGCGTCGCGGCTCTCGGTCCACTGCGGCTGGCGGTTGCCGCTGACCGACATCCCCGCGGGGAACGTCTTGTCCTCGCCCGGATCGAACGTCGTCTTCTTCGGCGCGCCGCTCGCGCCAAACCCGGTGAAGCCGACGACCGAGAACAGCCGCTCGCGATACTGTCGATCGTCCTTGCCTTTGAGCAGCGCGAGCGCGTCACCTTCCTCGGCCCATGCCATGCGCTCGTAGAACGACGGGCTCGTATCGAGCGGCATGATCGCGCCGCTCTGCATGTCGCGAATCTGGAGACCGTTGCCGATCTGGTCGGCGGCGTCGATCACGAGGGCCAGGTAGCGGCCGTCCTTGTTGAACGCGAATTCCGACACGTTGCCGACGCTGAGCTCCGCGCCCGTCTTGAGTTCCCGGAGGATGAGATCGGTGCCGCGCGGCCGGGTGTCGCGCGGGGCGTCAGCCGAAGCACCCGCCCCGCCACCCCGGCCACCCCTTCCCGCGCCGGCCGCAGCCGCCGGGGCTGCGGCGCCGGCAGGTTCCGGACCGTACCGATGCATCGCGATCCAACCGCCCAGCTCACCCGAAAACGCGAAGCGCCGGATCTTCGAGACCGTCACCTTGTCGCCAGTCGCCAGATTCACGATGGTCACGCTCGTCTGGTTCGGCCGGCGCGCGCGCGTGTTCGCCTGCGCGTCCTTCCGCGTCGGCGAAATCGTGATCGCCGCCCACGCCGAGTCGTCCGAGAATGCGACGGCCCCGCCAGCCCCTTCGCCGACCGGGAACTTCATCTCCTTGTCCGACGAGGTGCCGCGCAAGATGACCTCGCTGTCGCCCTGGAGGGGCGACAAGCGGTAGGCGAACCACTGGCCGTTCTTCGACAGCACGGTCGTGCCGAGCGCGCGAAAGGCCAGAATGTCTTCGAGATCCATGGCCCGCTTCGCGGCGTTCTGGGCGCCAACCGGCACCAGCGCGATCGCGGCGACGAGCACGATCAGACAAGCGAGCATGGGCCGAAGACCACGCAGCTCGGGCGAGGGGGACTGACGCTTCATACGGCCTCCGAAATGGCGGGAACGGGCGAATGGTAGCACCTCGCACGGTGCACGGTGCACTGGGCACTCGGCACTGGGCACTGGGCACTGGGCACTGGGCACTCGGCACTCGGCACGACCGCACCCGGCACTCGGCACTCGGCACTCGGCACGACCGCACCCGGCACCCCACCGAGCACGACCGCACCCAGCACCCGCACTGCACTCTGCACCGTGCACCGGTGCCTCGGCCTGATACCCTTTCCGCATGCGGATCCTCTCCCTAGCCATTGCCGTAGGCGGGCTGCTTTGGGCCCCGGGCGGCTACACGGTCCAAGTCCCCACCGACCTGGGCGTCGGCTCGAAGACAGGGCTGGTCGTGTCCAACTCGGACATCGCGTCGGACCTCGGAGCGGCTGTGCTGGCGCGCGGCGGAAACGCGGTGGACGCCGCCGTGGCCACGGCGTTCGCGCTGGCCGTCACCTATCCCAGCGCCGGCAATCTCGGCGGCGGCGGATTCATGATCGTGCGGACGCCGGACGGGAAAGCGACGTCCTTCGACTACCGCGAGGTCGCGCCCGGACGGGCGACACCGACGATGTATCTGGGCCAGGACGGGAACATCGATCGCAGCCTCACGGCGGCCGGATATCTCGCGCCGGGTGTGCCGGGAACGGTCCGCGGCATGGCCCTTGCCCACCAGAAGTTCGGCAAGCTCGCCTGGAAGGACGTCGTCATGCCGGCGGCCGAGCTGGCTGAAAAGGGATTCCCCTTGTCGGCGTCGCTCGCGCGCGGGCTGAACAACGAGTTGCGTTCCGAGGGCGGGCCGATGCGGCGCTTCCCCGCCTCGGTCGCCGCCTACGGCAAGCCCGGCGGCGGCGTGTGGGCGGCGGGCGATCGCATCGTGCTGACCGATCTCGCGGCCAGCCTCAAAGCGATCGCGACCGACGGGCCCGACGCGTTCTACACCGGCCCGATCGCCGATCGGATTGCCGAAGACATGGCCGCGAACGGCGGGCTCATCACGAAGACAGATCTCGCCGGCTACCGCGCGAAGGAACGGGCGCCGGTCAAGGGCACGTTCCTCGGCTACGAAGTGATCTCGATGCCGCCGCCGAGCTCGGGCGGGACGGCGCTCATCGAAATGCTCAACATCCTGGAAGCGATCGAAATCCAGAAGAAGGCGCAGGCTTCGCCCGAGGCGCTGCACCTGGTCACCGAGGCGATGCGGCGGGCGTATCTCGATCGCGCGCGGTTTCTCGGCGATCCCGATTTCGTGGAGGTGCCGGTGTCGCGGCTGACGTCGAAGCCGCATGCCCGCGATCTGGCGAAGACGATCGACCCGGCGCGCGCATCGAGCAGCGCGGAGCTGGGCAAGGACATCATCACCGCGGGTCAGGCCCCTGAGCCAGACGACACGACGCACTTCTCCGTCGTCGACAAGAACGGCATGGCGGTCTCGAACACGTACACGCTCGAGGGCGGCTACGGATCGCATGTCGTCATCAAGGGCACCGGCATCCTGCTCAACAACGAGATGGGCGACTTCAACAGGAAGCCGGGGACGACGAACCTCACGGGCGACATCGGCACCGCGGCGAACGTGATTGCGCCAGGCAAGCGGATGCTGAGCAACATGACGCCGACGATGGTGACGCGCGACGGCAAGCTCGCGCTCGTCACCGGATCGCCCGGGGGACGGACGATCATCAACACCGTGGTCAACATCGTGCTCAACGTGACGGCGTGGAAGATGACGGGGCGGGAAGCCGTGGACGCGCCGCGCACGCACCATCAGTGGCTGCCGGATCGACTGCAGATCGAAGCCAACGGCGTCTCCGAAGCGACGCTCGCGAAACTGAAGGCGCTCGGCCACGACGTGCGCATGCAGGGCACGCAGGGTTCGGCGCAGTCGATCTGGATCCATCCGATCACGGGCACGGCGTTCGGCGTCGCCGACATGCGCAGTGACACCGCCAAGGCCAGCAAGCCGAATTGACACGGACAAGGCCCCCGGGCCCAGGGCCACGGGCCCAGGCGGGTACCGCGCCCACGACGAGGCCGCGGACGCCCCGGTCGAACGCTTCCTTGACCTCGAGCGACTGCTTTGGCGCGATGGCTCGGCGGATTTGACATGTCCGGCCGGGATCGGTACTCTCAAGCCAATGTTCACGCGCCGGCACCGCCACCATCATCATCACTGCCATCTGGCAGGCCGGTGGAGTTGCGCGTAACAGACGACTGACACGAGAGTGTTCATCAGCAGCCCCGCCGGATCTGGCGGGGTTTTTTATTTTCCCCCGCCACTCCGGCCCGGCAGAAGACAACGCGGCGCGCGCCGCAAGAGAACGGGTCATGGACTATTCGAAGTTGAACGGCCTCATCCCCGCCGTCATTCAGGACGACGAGTCGGGTGAGGTGTTGATGGTGGGCTTCATGAACGACGAAGCCCTGACCGAGACGCGGGCGTCCGGGTACGTCACGTTCTTCTCGCGGACGCGGCAGTCGCTGTGGCGGAAGGGGGAGACGTCCGGCAATCGCCTCGCGGTTCGATCGATCGCGGTCGACTGCGACGAGGACACGGCGCTCGTGAAAGTGCGGCGGGAAGGCGACGGCAACGTCTGCCATCTCGGAACGCGCAGCTGCTTCACGAGGCCACTGTCATGACGCTGAAGCTCGGACTCCCGAAGGGGTCGCTGCAGGACGCGACGGTGCAGCTCTTCGCTCGCGCCGGATTCAACGTGTATTTGAGCACGCGGTCGTACTATCCGACGATCGACGATCCCGAGATCGAGTGCCTGCTGATTCGCGCGCAGGAAATGGCGCGCTACGTCGCCGACGGTGTCCTCGACGCGGGCCTCACCGGCCAGGACTGGATCGCTGAGCATGCGGCCGGCACGTCGAATGGATCGGCGGTCGTGCCGGTCGCCGATCTCGTCTATGCCAAGCAGAGCTTCGGCCGCGTCCGCTGGGTGCTCGCGGTGCCGGAGAATTCAGCCTACCAGAAGCCGCAGGATCTGGCGGGCAAGACGATCGCGACGGAGCTCGTGCGCGCGACCGAAGCGTACTTTCAGCGGTTGGGCGTCCCGGTGAACGTGGAGTTCTCCTGGGGCGCAACCGAGGTCAAGCCGCCGGTGCTGGCCGACGCCATCGTGGAGGTCACCGAAACGGGATCGTCGCTCCGCGCCAACCGGTTGCGGATCATCGACACGCTCATGGAATCGAACACACAGCTCATCGCGAACGGCCGCGCGCTGGCCGACGACTGGAAGCGGACGAAGATCGACAACATCGCGCTTCTCCTCAAGGCCGCCATCGAGGCGCAGGGCCGGGTCGGGCTGATGCTGAACGTCAAGCGCGAGGATCTGGACGGGATTCTGTCGCTGCTCCCGGCGCTGCAGCGTCCGACGGTGTCGTCGCTCAGCGACGCCGAGTGGGTCGCGGTGAACACGATCATCGAGGAACGCACGGTGCGGGAGCTCATTCCGCGTCTCAAGGCCGCCCGCGCGCAAGGCATCGTCGAGTATCCGCTCAACAAGATCGTGCTGTGATGCGCATCCTGGACTCGCACGATCGGGCCGCCATCGATCGTCTGGTCACGCGCGACGCCTCGCGCGATCCGGCGGTCACCCGCACCGCCGCGCGCATCATCCGCGACGTCCGCCGCCACGGCGACGCCGCGCTCCGGGCCTGGTCGATCAAGCTCGGCGATTTCCACAGGTTGGGGGACGGGCCTGTTTTCCACAGAAACGGCCGTTTCGGGGACAGACCTCAGGACAGGGCCCAGGGCAGAGGCGCCGGCAGAGCCCAGGGCCAAGGGCCCAAGGTCCAGGCCAGGGACTACGAATTCGCCCTGTCCCGCCGCGATCTCGAGGCGGGCTGGAAGGCGACGCCGCCTGCCGTCCGCCGCGCGATCCAGACGGCGATCCGGCACATCGAGGCGGTCGCCCGGCGCCAGCGGCCCGAACCGTTCGCCGTCATAGTGCGGCCGGGCGTCCGCATCGAGCAGCGCGTCCAGCCGTTGTCACGCGTCGGCTGCTACGTTCCTGGCGGCCGCTACCCGCTGCCGTCCACACTGCTGATGACCGCCGTCCCGGCACGCGTCGCCGGCGTACCGGACGTCACCGTCGTGTGTCCGCGCCCCGCGCCCGCCCTGCTCTGCGCCGCGCTCGAAGCGGGCGTCACGCGACTGTTGACGATCGGCGGCGCGCAGGCGATCGCGGCGCTCGCGTACGGCACGGAATCGGTTGCGCGCGTGGACAAGATCGTCGGGCCGGGCAACGCCTGGGTCGCAGCCGCCAAAGCGCAGGTCTCCAACGACTGCGCGATCGACTTTCATGCCGGCCCGAGTGAGATCGTGATCTGCTCGGACCGCGGCCGCGCCGAGTGGATCGCGGCCGATCTCCTCGCGCAAGCGGAGCACGATCCGGCCGCGCGTACGATCTGCGTCACCACGCGGCGCAGCCTGGCCACGGCCGTCGCGGCCGCCGTCCGGACGCAGATGCCGGCCGGGGGCGCGGCGCGCGCCGCGATCACGCGAAACGGGGCGATCGTCGTCATGCGCACCAAACGCGAGGCGATCGATTTCGTCAATCGCCTCGCGCCGGAACATCTCGTCTGCGATCGCGCCGCCGACGTCGCGCAGTTTCAGAGCGCCGGAACGATCTTCGTCGGCTCGTGGTCGGCACAAGCCGCGGGCGATTACTGCACCGGATCGAATCACGTCCTGCCGACGGGCGGCGCCGCGCGCTTTCGCGGCGGCCTCAGCACCAGCGACTTCGTCCGCGTGTTCACGGTGCAGTCGCTCACCCGCCGCGGCATCCGCGCGATCGGCCCCCACGTTGTCGCGCTCGCCGCCGCCGAAGGACTCACGATGCACGCCTCGTCTGTGGAGCGACGACTCCGATGAGTTACCAGAAACCGTCGACGTCCCCAGGCCTGCGACTTCACTTCAACGAGAACACCGGCGGCTGCTCGCCCGCCGTGCTCGAGGCGCTGCGATCCATCGGGCGTGAAGACGTCGGCTTCTATCCCGACTACGCCGAGATCACCAGGGCGACGGAACGGTATTTCGGTGTCGAGCCCGGCTGGGTGCAACTAACGAATGGACTTGATGAAGGACTGCACGTGGCGGCGCAGTTGGCGGCGAATAAGGCTCGGACGAGCACCGAGACAGGTAGTGACAGCTTGTCAGACCGGGCTCAGACCAGCACCGATCCTGGGCCAGGCCCGGCTTTCGCCACTCGGGGCCAGGCCCCGTCAACATCTCGGCCTGAACCAGTAGTTGTCGTCGAGCCTGCCTTCGAAATGTACGCCGCGTCGGCCGAGGCCGTAGGCCTTGGCGCCTTGCACATTCAGCCGGAAGAAGACTTTCGATTTCCGCTCGAGGCGATTCTCGCGGCGGTCGGACCGCAGACTCGGCTCATCTACCTCACCGATCCGAACAACCCGACCGGCCTTCCGATTCCTCCGGGCGCGGTCGAACAGATTGCCGCCGCCGCTCCGCACGTGATGGTGCTCGTGGACGAAGCTTACGCCGAGTTCAGCGGCCGCACGTTCATCGGACCGGCACTCGACCGCCATCGCAATCTCGTCGTCGGCCGGACGTTCGCCAAGGCGCACGGGCTGGCCGCACTGCGCGTCGGCGCGCTCGTCGCGCATCCGGACACGCTCGCGCCGATTCGCCGCATCCTGCCGCCGTACAGCCTGAACATCGCCGCCGTGCGCGCGCTCGCGGCGGCGCTCCAGACACCCGACTATCTCGAACAGTACGTCGCGCAATCGCAGGAGTCGCGCCGGCTGATCTGCGCCGCGTGCGACCGTCACGGGTTCAAGTACTGGCCGAGCGAGGCGAACTTCGTGCTGTTCCGCGTTGGGCCAGATGCCGCCTGGATCGCCATGGAACTGGCCGCTCGTGGCGTGCTCATTCGCGATCGGTCAGCGTCGCCTGGCTGCGGCGGCTGCCTCCGGGTCACCGCTGGCATCGTCACGCACACGCGAATCCTTCTTTCGGCCCTGGAGGTGGTGCTTGCGTCGCGCCCGCGTTGACCGACAGACGAATGAAACGCAGATCCGGCTTCGCCTGAATCTGGATGGACGCGGCACGTACTCGATCCGGACCGGACTCCGGTTTCTCGATCACATGCTCGAGCTGGTCGCGCGCCACGGCGGCCTCGATCTCACGATCGACGCGAGCGGAGATCTCGACGTCGATGCCCATCACACGGTCGAAGACGTCGGCATTGCGCTCGGCGACGCCGTCCGGCAAGCGCTTGGCAGCAAGCGCGGCATCCACCGCGCCGGCTACTTCGTCATGCCGATGGACGAAACGCTCGCCGTCGCGGCGCTCGATTTTTCCGGCCGGCCGTTCGCCGTCGTGGACCTGAGGCTCGCAGTGAAAAAGGTCGGCGATCTTCCGACCGAGCTCGTCCAGGACTTTTTCGAGGGCTTCGCGTCGGCGGCGCGCGCCAACGTCCACCTCAAAGTCTTGTACGGCCGCTCCAGTCATCATCAAATCGAGGCGATTTTCAAAGCCTTCGCGCGCGCCTTGCGATCGGCGTGCGCGCGCGACCGACGGCTGGGGCGCACGCTGCCGTCCACGAAGGGCCTGCTATGACGGTCGCGCTCGTCGACTACCGCGCCGGCAACCTCACGTCGGTGGCCAAGGGTCTCAGCGCCGCCGGCGCGACGGTCCGCGTCGCCCAGACGCCGGCCGATCTCGGCGACGCGGGCGCGATCGTCATTCCCGGCGTCGGTCATTTCTCGGCGACCGCCGCGCTGGACGACGACTGGCGGCGGGCGATCCTTCAGGCAATCGACGAGGGCAGGCCGCTGCTCGGTATCTGTCTCGGGCTCCAGTGGCTGTTCGAAGGCAGCGACGAGATGGCGGACCAGCCGGGCCTTGGCGTGTTCGCGGGCCGATGTTTCGAGCTCCAGGGCGACGTCAAAGTGCCGCACGTCGGCTGGAACACCCTGGCGCGGACCGCGCTGCGGTCGCGTCTGCTCGACGGCGTGCCGGCCGACGCGTCCGCGTACTTCACGCATTCGTTCGCCGCGCCGCTCGCGCCAGAGACGAGCGCGACGACGACACACGGGATGGAATTCACGTCGGTGGTCGAACGAGGACGGGTCGCGGGTGTGCAGTTCCATCCGGAAAAATCCGGAACGGCCGGCCTCCGCCTCCTCGCCAACTTTCTCACGTTCGCGCGGGGGGCCTGACGCATGCTCAGCCGCCGCATCATCGCCTGCCTCGACACGCGCGACGGCGAGGTCGTCAAGGGCGTGAACTTCGCCGGCCTCCGGTCCGCCGGCCGGCCAGCCGACCTGGCCGCCCGGTACAACGCGGATGGCATCGACGAGCTCGTCCTGCTCGACGTCACCGCCACGCTCGAGAACCGGGGCGCGCTGCTGGCCACCGTGCGCGACGTCGCCAGGCAACTCTTCATCCCGCTCACAGTCGGTGGCGGGATTCGATCGATGGACGACGCGAAGGCGATCGTGGATGCCGGCGCGGACAAAGTCAGCATCAACAGCGCCGCGCTCCGCGATCCCTCGCTCATCACGCGACTGGCGCAGCTCTACGGCAGTCAGGCGGTGATCGTGGCGATCGACGCACGGCGCGCCGCGGACGGATACGAGGTGCTGAGCCGCAGCGGGACGGCACTCGAGACCAGACGCGCCCTCGATTGGGCGCGCGAGGCCGCCGCCAGAGGCGCGGGAGAAATCCTGCTCACGTCGATCGACCGCGACGGCACGCGGGCGGGATTCGACTGTGAGCTCACGGCGGCGGTGAGCGGCTCGGTGCGCATTCCGGTGATTGCTTCCGGCGGCGCCGGCACGCCGGAACACTTCGCCGAGGTCTTCACGGCCGGCCGCGCCGACGCCGCGCTCGCCGCATCAGTCTTTCATTTCTCGGAGCACGCGGTACGCGATCTGAAGCAGTTTCTCGCGGCGCAGGGCGTGCCGATGCGGCTCGCGTGGTGACGTCATGCTGATTCCGTCGATTGATCTGATGAACGGCCGCATCGTCCAGCTTCAGCAGGGCGAGCGGCTCGCGTTCGAGACGGACGACATCGACGCGTGGATCACGCGGTTCTCGACGTTTTCCATCGTGCAGTTGATCGACCTGGATGCGGCGATGGGACGCGGCGGCAACGGCGCGCTCGTCGAGCGCATCTGCCGTGCGCTGCCCTGCCAGGTCGGCGGCGGCGTCAGGACGCTCGAGGCGGCACGGGCCCGACTCGATGCCGGAGCGCGGCGGGTCATCGTCGGCAGCGCGCTCTTCGATAGCCAGGGTGTGGCGATCGATCGTGCCGCGGCGTTTGCCGAGGCGCTCGGGACGGAGCGGTTCATCGCCGCGGTGGATAGCCGCGGCGGCCAGATTGTCATTCACGGCTGGAAGACGCCCGTTCCCGTGCGCGCGGTGGATGCCGTGCGGACCCTCACGCCCTACGCGGGCGCGTTTCTCGCGACGCTGGTTGACGGCGAGGGCATGCTCGGCGGCCTGGATCGGGCCGCCGCGCGCGAGCTGCGCGCGGCCACCGATCGGCAGCTCATTGCGGCCGGCGGCATCCGTGACATGGAGGAGGTGAACGCGCTCGATGGGGAGGGGATCGATAGCGTCGTAGGGATGGCGATATACACGGGGGCGATGCGGTAGCGGGTTCCGGGGTTCCGAGGCTCCGGAGTTCCGGGGTTCGGTCGGCAACCCTCTTACCCCGCGGCCCGTCATACCTCCAGGAGAGAACAATGCGCTTGACGTGCATCGTGTGCGGCGGGGTGATTGCGGTGGGGCTTCTGGCGGGACCGGCGGTCCTCTTCGCACAGCGGGAGACCGAAACGGTCAACCGCACTGTCCCACTTCCGGACAGAGGCATCCTGAAGCTGCGCAATTTCTCGGGCCCGGTGAAGATCACCGCGACCAGCGGGCGCGATGTCGTCATCAAGGCGATTCGGCGCGCCGACCGCGAGCGGCTCGATCGCATCAAGCTGGACATCACGACGACCGGCTCGACAGTGTCGATCGACGCCAACAAGCGTGATTCGGACCGCGACCGCGATCGCCGCGACCGCGACTACAACGACAACAACGTGGTCGAGACAGACTTCGAGATTCAGGTGCCGGCGTCGGCCGAGCTCGACATCGAGGTGTTCGAAAGCGACGTCACGATCGGCGGCGTCACAGGCGAACAGCGGCTCAAGACATTTTCCGGCCGTCTCGTCGTCACCGGCGCGCGCGGGCCGATCGAGGCGAACTCCTTCAGCGGCGAGCTCGAGATCGACCTGACGGCCGCCGGTGCCACCCCGGATCTTTCTGCCGAGACGTTCAGCGGCCGCATTCGCACGCGCCTCGCGGACGGCGCCAAGGGATCGGTGCGGTTCACGACCTTCAGCGGCAACTTCGACAGCGACCTCCCGCTGACGATGCGGTCGTCAGGGAACGGGCGCAACAACAACCGGGTGAGCGGCGATCTGCCCGGCGGCTCGGGCGGCGCGACGTTGCGGTTCCACACGTTCAGCGGGGACGTCAGGGTCACGAAGTAGGGACCAGCGGCTCGTCACGCGGAGCCGACAGTGATTCGAGATCTCTGGCAGGACCTGCGTTACGCCGCGCGTGTGTTCTGGAAGCGGCCCGCCTTCTCTGCCACGGCGGTCCTGTCACTCGCGCTCGGCATTGGCGCCACGACGGCCATCTTCAGCGTCGTCCACGGCGTGCTGCTGAAGCCGCTGCCGTTCAGCGAGCCCGGGGGGCTCGTCAGCCTGCGCCAGCGCGCTCCGCACGGCGCTGGAGCGAACCACGGTCCGGCTACCTACCTCACGTATCGCGAGAACCAGCATGCGTTCGAGGCGATTGGGGCCTGGGATCCGAAAGAGGTCTCGATCACCGGCGCCGGCGATCCGGAACGAGTCCAGGCGCTGCTGGTCAGCGCTTCCACGTTGCCGATCCTGCGGGTGCAACCACGTGTGGGACGCGTCTTCGGCACCGAAGACGACACGCCGGGCCAGCCGCTGCGGGTGATGCTCACGTTCGGCTATTGGCAGCGCCGTTTCGGTGGCGCCGACGCGGTCGTCGGCCAGCGACTCGCGATCGATGGCACGCCGGCTGAGGTGATCGGAGTGCTGCCGGCGTCGTTCAAGTTTCTGCGTACCCGTCCTGATGTCCTGCTGCCGATGCCACTGGACGCCAGCGCGCCTCGCAGCATCAGTTTCGGGTTCCAGGCTCTCGCACGGCTGAGACCAGGCGTCACGCTGGCTCAAGCCAACGCCGATGTCGCGCGCCTGATCGCGCGGCTTCCACCCACCTTCGCTCGGTTGGAGCTGCAGCCGGACGTGCGCCCGCTGGCCGATGACGTGATTGGCAATGTCGGTGAGATCCTCTGGATCCTCCTTGCGGCCGTGAGCACTGTCCTGCTCATCGCCTGCGGGAACGTCGCAA
>Ga0111539_10008147_pt1 | contig 13347 bp, 12 predicted proteins | sample RhiMethybrSRZTD1_FD_79667 | JGI IMG/M metagenome (GOLD analysis project Ga0111539, IMG submission 79667) | Populus rhizosphere microbial communities from Tennessee, USA - Rhizosphere MetaG P. TD hybrid SRZTD1 (version 2) (version 2) | ecosystem: Host-associated > Plants > Roots > Rhizosphere >...
GGAATTACCTTGCGCGCGATGTTCTAGCTTAACTTCGAACCTCAAACTTCAAACTAGAAACCAAAAACTAGAAACTAAACCATGGACTTCAAACCCTCCGGATACAACTCCCTTTCACCCTACTTCATCGTAGATGATTGCCGGAAGATGGTGGAGCTACTGAAAGGCATATTTGACGCCAAGGAATTACGCATGTATGAACACTCAGATGGTTCGATTATGCATATGGAATTGAAGATCGATGATTCGGTTATAATGCTGGCGGATTCAAGTAAAGAGTTTCCAGCCAATCAACATTTGATTCACGTTTACGTACCCGATGTAAAGACGACGTTCAAAAAGGCAATCACGCTTGGGTGTGAATCGGTGGAGGAACCCCAAAATAAAGGAGGAGACCCGGATATGCGCGGAACGTTCAAGGATTATCAGGGAAATATGTGGGCAGTGGGAACCCAGCTCAGCTAGCCTTCCAACCAGGAACCAGAAACTCAAAACTAAAAACTCGAAACTAGAAATTACTATGCCCTACGTTAACATCAAAGTGACAGACGATGGAGTAACCCCTGAACAAAAAGCCGACCTTATCAAAGGTGTGACAGAACTCCTGCAAAAAGTTTTGAATAAAAATCCAGAAACAACGGTTGTTGTTATTGACGAAGTCTCAACCGATAACTGGGGAATTGGGGGACAGTCTGTAACCGTAAGGCGAAAGAAATAACAGCCATTATAAAAAGCCCTTACTTCGCTTTCTCAAAATAATCTTCCCAGGTGAATTTTTTGCCGTCTTCGAATACGCTGACGCCGGTGACCCGAAGCTTATCGCCCTCAATCTTTTGCGTCCATTCTGTTTTGCCCCAAAGCTTTTTTGGGAAGGATGCGACATCGAGGCTAGGATAACATTTGCCGCCTTTCATCGTGTATGCCCCGCCCATGGCGTGCTCGAATTTTTTGTTTTTGCTGCTGACATACATCCAGTGTGTGGGTGTCATTAGCTGCAAGGCTGTAATAGTCTCATTGGTTTCAGAATGATTTGTCCCGTCGGTGGCGGTGTATTTTGAGGTCAAGAGTTTCCAGGCTCCATTACTGGGGTTCTTTGCGTACGACTGTGGGGTCTTTACACGTTGAAAAACCAACTCGTCGAGGACGACTTTTTTGCCATCCGGCCGGATCAAGGTTCCTGATTGAATGAATCGATCACCGATGACTTTCCATTTAAAGTCGGTTTTGACGCTATCAAAAATTGTGACTGAGGAAACCATGGGAATTTCGTTGTAACTATCGCCATCAATTTTTACCGCTCCTGCATAGCATCTGTTAAAAACCAGAGAGTCCCCTTCAACATCCTGGGCGATCAGCATATAATGAGTAGGGGTGATTATTTTGATTTCCCGGATCGCTGACGTGTCGCTTGAGAACTTTTCGCCGTTTGCGTCGATTCCTTTGATGGTTACCATTTCCCAGGTTCCGATCAGAGGATGCTGGGCGCACAAAGTCGCAAAGGTAAAAACGAAAACGACGAGTAAAAGTGAAATTTTCTTCATAGGTATAGGCTCCAACATTTAAGTAATGGAATAAATCTTGGAAAATCAACTGATCGGTAAGAATCTTAAGGGAAGTTAGTCAATAAGGCTGAGGTCAAAAATAGCTAATTGCTGAACAGCACTTCCCGATATACCGGGAATAAAATTTTTTCCATATTGCACGCTCACCTAGGCAAGCTAGCTGATAGATGATCCCCGCCGTAAGAATCGCGCCACCCTTTAACATTGCGTTAACGAGTTCTTCCTTCTCGTTGTCCCGTCGCGAATGCAGGAGGTAACACCGGACCTGCAGACCGCTAAACCACCTACCGATGCGCTGGGTCATGGTGGGGCTGGCGTTCCTGGCAACTGTTTTAAATTACGTACACCGACTGTCTTTTAATTATCTCAGTGCTGATGGGCCGCTGCGGGAATTGATTCCCGAGGATGCCTTTGGCTACCTGCGTACGGGCTTTTTTTATTGCGTACATAATATCAAATGCATTTTCCGGTTTTGTCATTGATAAACTTGGAACGCGTTTAGGCTATGCGTTGTGTATGGGTTTCTGGACGATGGCCGGGTTGATTCATGCGTTTGCCGTTACACCCTTGCAGTTTGGAATCTGTCGATTTCTGTTAGGAATAGGAGAGACGGGCAACTGGCCCGCTGCTGTGAGAATGACGAGCGAATGGTTTCCACCACATGAGCGATCGACAGCGTCGGCATATTAATAGCGGAGCAGCGTTAGGGGCAATCATTGTGCCGCCTTTCGTAGGATATGGATTAATTTGCAATTGTGGGAGTCCTGATAGTTGTTTGTCTGTCATGGGACCGCTGCACAAGGACGAGGAACTGCATCGATATGCCGTCACGATGGAGGAAAAACAATAACTAGGTGCCTCGCGGAACAACGGAGCACGTTATCAGGTGATATTTCGTGATTTTATGTTCTGTTTCTTCAAGTATTCCTTTACTTTCAAAGCACTTGTTCCCACTTTATCTATGGCACTTTTTAGGTCGCCCATGGAAATATCAAACATATGACACCACGCCTCTACCTCATAGATCTCGTCGAGATGTATTTTGTCGATTTCCCAATCCATATTTAGTTTTACATCGTCTTTCATAGGTATCGTTTTGTGATAGCAGACAAAAATTATTCCACCTCAATCACGCGATCGCTTCCACCATTTCTATAAAACATTGTAGATCATTGTCCACAAGTCATGACACAATTCTACTATTTGGACGGAAAAAATATGGTGGGCAAAAACATTTGTTGATACAGCACTGGTGATGACCAGATTTGGAAATCCGTTATCCGTTATCATCGAAAATAAAAAAGGAGTATTGAGAACATCAATACTCCTTTATTTGCGCAGAATTCTTTTTCTCTATTAACTATTAACGGATAACGGATAGCGGATAACTAATTCAAAGCAACAGTCACACTTCCGCTCGTCTGAATACTCACAGGAACACCGCCACCATTTATTTTCCCATCCACCTTATGCTCTTCTTTGTTACCATTGAAGTTCTGCATGTTTTCTAAATGAATGCGCTCGGCTCTTAGCTTGAGGTCAAGGCCAACATTTGCTGGTAATGTGACGTGAATATTTCCGCCCGAATTATGAACGGTCACATATTTATCTACTTTATTTATTTCTATTTCCATATTACCTCCGCTGGTTGACGCGTCAACGCTGCCTTCAAGATCTTCGAGATCAACGCCGCCACCTGAGGTGTGGGCAATCAATTCGCCTTTGATGCTGTTTCCGCGTATAGGCCCGCCGCTGGTATTGACTTTTACTTGCCCGCTAAGGCTGTTTAGCTTAATCGATCCTCCAGAGGTTGAGAGGGTCAACGTTCCATTGCAGTTATCGGCGTCAATACTTCCACCGCTTGTTGCCAGGTCGATGTTATCCTTCGTATTGCTGACTTCTATGCTTCCTCCGGAAGTTCTGCCCTTGATCTTGCCGCTTAGCCTATCGATTGTCAGGCTGCCGCCACTCGTTGAAAAGTTTTGGCTGCCGGATAAATTTTTCATGCTGATGCTTCCGCCGCTGGTACTGATGTCAGTCGATACTTGTTGAGGCACAGATATCTTGAAAGAAATATTCAAGGCATTTTTCCAATTAAAAAATTTGTCCTTGGGTTCTGCAACAACCTTTAGCTCACCTCCAACGACCGCAATCTCTAATTTATAATCTTCATCTAAGCGCTCCTTTATCTCATCCTTTGAAAGCGACCTTCCATTATTTCCCTGGATAAATACCTCTACGCGAGCTTGATTACTTCCGCCTTCAACGTCGATGCTGCCCCCAGATGTGCGGGCATATACTTCCCGAACCGACTCACTGGAAAACGATTTTGTGATAAAAGGTTCTCGGTCCTGACTTTGGACATGTACCGCTACCGTCAGGAGAATAACAAATAAAAGGTTGGCAATCTTTTTCATCTTAATATGGTTGTTAAAGTTTATAAGCCAGTTATCGCCGTCCTGGTATTCCAATACTTATGCCATGCAATAGGATAGCAAAGGGGCCAGGTAACGAGGACTTTTGAAATAAATCAATGTTCACATTCATACTTCACCTGCACGAATTCGAACAATACATTCATTTACGCCTAAGGACTACCATGGAAATAAGAAGGTTGCATGGGCGCCTTTCCTTTTTTAAAATACTTTGACGCTGATCGTGGGCGGGGGTTACAGACAACTGCTGACTATGTGGCTAGTTCTTGCAATTCTCTCTTCAAATTTTTCCTTGCCTGATAAAATTTTGCGGCTCCCTCTTGCAAAATTTTTTCCGTTGTAAAAAGTGCTCCAATACGTTTTTCCGGCTTGGTTTATAAATGAATGGGTGTTGCCAACGAAACTTGAAAACATCGGTTTTTTGAATCGGAATCGTCGTTCAGGTTGATGATGCCCAGGCCATAGCGGCATTCGACCTGAATTCTTTTTAGAATAAGCGCGCCGAAGCCGACATGAAATCCGATATCCCACTGTTTGTCAAAATAGGTATCTTCCGTATTCGTGGATGGTTCACTGCCAAACTTAATGTTTCCAGATCCTTCTTTATGAAGGGGGTCGAGATAGCTGGAGGTTGCATCATAGGTGTATTCATGCGATCCGCCCAATCCGATGCCTGCTGAAAATCCCCCCAACACAAAAAAGTCGTCGTGTAATATTCTGGCTTTAATCAAGATTGGTAGTTCCAGATAAGAAATCGCATATTGGTCTGAACCAGTTTCATGGAACGCATACAGGTCTTCACCATATTGAATGGTCGTGGTGTTTGAATAATTAGACTCAAAAGATTTTTGAACATAGTCTAATTCAGCCTGCACTGAAATTAATTCAGACAGTGTCAGATTATAGCCAATTCCCAACATGAAACCGACCTTGGGTTTGATGTCGTAGTTCGACGGATGATATGTATTCGCAGAAGCCGTGATTCCGATTCTTGGATAAAGCGTTTGAGCATCGGTTATGAGGCAAGCGAATGCAAGCGTAAAAACTAAATAAAGATGTTTCATGGATTAGACGAGATTCACACGGATGAAGATAATTTAAAAATTTAACCTAAACATGAAAGGCAAGAGAGTTGACGGAAAATCAAGTTTTAACCTTTAGCCCCGCCAGTGCGCTTTGTCTGAAAGCACGGCCAAAAGGAAGAATTTTACCTGCAATTTCTACGCCGTCGGATGCGATGGCAGTGATAGATTTTATGGAAACAAGAAAGGAGCGATGAATTCTTACGAACCGTTCAGGGGGTAGTTTTTGTTCGAGCACGCTGATGTTTTCGCGCGTTATCATCAATTTGTTTTTTAGGTGGACCTTGACATACTCATCAAGGCTCTCAATAAAAAGAATTTCGTTCACGGAAATTCTGTGCATCTTTCTTTCCGCGCGTACATATATAAAAATTTCTTCTTCAGGTGAGCTCACAATTTTGGACGCCGAATCTGCACGTTTATCAAAGAATTTATTTACTGACTTTAGCAAACGCTCGAACCGTATGGGTTTCAACAGGTAATCAATCACATCAAGTTCAAACGCCTCAGGTCCGAAATCACGATGTGCGGTCGTAATGATAATTCCGGGTGGATTCTTCAGTGTACTGATGAATTTCAGTCCGTCAATTTCGGGCATTTGAATATCGAGAAATATCAAGTCAACCTTTTTGTTTCTCAATAAATTACTGGCTTCGATTGCGTTTGTACACTCGCCATAAAATTCAAGTCCTTCAATTTTCGAGGCGTGCGAACTGATTAACTTCCTGGCCAGGGGCTCATCGTCAACGATAACGTATTTGAATTTCATTGTTTCTCCTTTTGTATTACGAGATTTACGCCGAAAGATTCGGCAATGTTATCATCAATAACCAGTCGAAATCTCTCCCCGAATAAATGTTTCAGTTGGCTTTGGAGATTTTCCAATCCGATTCCATGACCGTTCATTTTATTTTTCCTGCCATTATTAACATTAATGTTCATCACCTTATCATCGCAATCGACTGACATATGGATCCACGGTTTTTCCGCAACTGGTTCGACACCGTGTTTAAATGCATTTTCCATTAACGTGATCAACATCATTGGACCAATGACGTGGTTTTCGGGTTTCCCAATAATTTTTATATCAACATGGGCCCGGTCTTCGTAGCGAAGGAGTTCCAGATCCACGTAGTTACGAAGGTGCCTTAGTTCCCTGTCAAGGGGTACATACTTTGATTTACCTTCCTTCAACACGTAGTCGAGCACATCGCTAAGGCAAAGGATAGCTTGCGGGGCTTTATCCGATTTGACAGTAGCCAGATAGTAAAGGTTATTCAATGTGTTGAATAGAAAGTGTGGATTGAGTTGCGTTTTGAGAAATTTCAATTCAGTCTCGACTTTTTCTCGCGTTAGCCTTTGATACTCTTCTTTTGATTTTTTCCAATGCAATAGCATTTTAATTCCACTCGCAAAAAAAATTACCATCAACAACGACGTGAGCAAAAAGACAATGTCGATTGAAGCAGGACTCATACTTTTAATGCTGAGCTCTGCCATAATGATAAAGGTAATGAGAGCAATAACTGTCTCCAGAAATATAGAGCCGAGTAGTGTGTAAGAGAAGTAAATTCCGAAGAAGAGATACTGTTCCCGCATAAGATATCGTGGAATTAGCACATAGTTTACGAAGTAAGTAGTACCAATGGTGACAGGCATTAATAGGCCGACAAAGAAAAATGTAAGGGAATAATTTTCTGTCCTGCGCCCAAAAAAGATGACGTAGAATGCCAGGATCAGCAGCCAAAAACAGCCGTGGGCAACCCATCTCCGCTGTGTAAAAAAAGTGTCGAAAAGTACCGTGAGGCGGTTCATATCAGATTGCATAATTAGGAAAAAAATGTGGGGCTGTAATAATTAAAGACTCACATAGAACAATTAAATGTCCCTTTCAACACATTTCGGTGCCCTTTCGCCACAACCGGTTCAATTATATTCTTTGGGTTCTCCAATATCACCTTTGACCAAAAGAGTAAGATCGCTCCGAATCTTTTTGATAAGCTTGCTGAAGTAAAATTTAAACTTAAACTTTATATCATGTCGAACCTCATCAACACTTACATCGCTGGCGGACCCGCATATATGCATCCAATAACCCTGTTGTTTCTTTTTAATTTGGGTGTGATAACCTATGTCATCTTTAATCACTTAAAAAAGAAATCCATTGACAAAAAATGGATCGAGACTATCAAACATGTAGGCGGTTTAGCTTTGGCTGCTGGAACAATTGGCACTTTGGTAGGTTTGTTTTTAGCTTTTGACGCTTTGGAAGCGAGCAAAGAAGTCATTCCCTTTCCAGTAATTATGGGCGGTTTGAAGGTAGCCCTTATTAACATTCTATACGGACTGTTTATTTTCTTTATTTCTATGATTGTGTATGTCGCGATGAAATTGAAGTTGCAGGGTAAATCCGTTGCGTCATGATATTGAGAGCAATAGTATTATTGTTCATTGCAGTTGGGTTTATAATTTATATCATTGCATTCGTTCGCAGCAGGAAGACCATCCAGGCGCGATGGAACGGCGCTTTTAGGCATATCGTTGCATTAATAATTGGATGGGTTTCATTTGCAACATTATCGGGCCTTCTTGTACTGTTGGACTTGTTTGAGTCCAATAAATTTTCATTGGTTACTTTTGCCGATTCGTTGTTCACCCCGCTGGTAATATTTATAGCGGGAATGGTTGCCTTGAGAATATTTTTAACCACTTCAGATTAATAGAGCCTTTGATCAATCGTAAGGTGAGCGAGACTAAAAATCAAGCCAGGCGAATTTGAATGCATTCAATTTGTATTACTCATTCCTCAAAGACCTTACGGGATTACCTTCGGCGGCCTTTAGCGCCTGAAAACTTATCGAGATAAATGCAATTACGATCGTGACTACGCCAGCAACAAGCAACACCCACCAGGGGAATGGTATACGAAACGCAAATTCGTTTAACCACGTGTGCATTATCCACCAGGCTACAGGCCATGCAACCAGATTTGCAATGCCAACCAGTCTCATAAAGTCACGGTTGATCATCAATACAATTTCGCGAACACTAGCGCCCACGACTTTGCGGATACCAATTTCCTTCGTCCGTTGTTCCGCGATGAAGGCCGCCAGCCCGAACAATCCCAGGCAGGCGATGAAAATAGCGAGGGACGTAAACAAAAGGAAAAGTAGTCCGATGCGTTTTTCAGTTTGATGTTTTGCTTCAAAATTTTTGTCAAGGAAAGTATATTCAAACGGAGCGTTGTCTGCATACTTTTTCCATAATGATTTTATCAGATCTATTTTTCTGTCACTATCTCCCCGTGTCAGACGTATTGCCATCTCCCAATTAGGCTGTGGGCCGAGTAAAATAGCAAGAGGCTGGATGGGTTCTTTCAGCGATTGAAAATTGAAGTCCTTCATAATACCAATAATTTCCCGCTCGCGTTTTACCTGATCATAGCTTGTGACGAGCTTTTTGCCCTTGAAAATAGAAAGTCCCAGCTTTTTGGCGGCAGTTTCATTCAGGATCACTGTGTTTGTATCCGCTGCATTTTGTTCCGAGAAGAAACGACCTTCTGCCATTTCAAAGCGCATAGTCTCCTGGTGGTCGAAATCCATTTCATAAACACCCAATAAATAATCTTTCTCTGTGTCAAGAAGCGTAAACACCGATTGCCAGTCAACATGGGGTGGGAGCCTGTTCGCGTAACTTGCCGCATTGATTTCCGGATGTGATAAAAGTTCCTTTTTAAAAGCAAGACCATTCTTACCTAAATTTCGGGTATGTAGGATATTAATAATGTTGTCTTTGTCGAATCCTATATTGGCTTGTTGGATATACCGGACCTGCAAGTACACCACTAGCGTCGATATAATTAGGACCGAAGAAATGAAGAACTGAAAAACAACGAGGCTGTTCCGAATGCCATAACTCCGAAACTGTTCCCGTAATTTTCCTCTTAAAACTTCTACTGGAGTAAAGTGGGATAAGTAAAAGGCAGGATAACTTCCGGCGAGAATTCCGGAGAGAACAACGCATCCAATGGCAAATGCCAGGAACGTGGGGTTAGCGAGTACGAAAAAGCTAAGCTGTTTGCCCGTGAATAAGTTAAATACTGGCAATAACACCATGATAAAGAACAACGAGATCACAACAGCAATCAGAATGTACAAGTATGACTCTAATAGGAATTGCGTCATCAGCCGGTTATACGGCGCCCCGACAGCTTTTCTGATTCCTACTTCTTTTGCGCGGCTGGCAGAACGCGCTGTTGATAAATTCATAAAATTGATGCAAGCCAGTACCGTGATAAATAACGCAATCGATCCAAATGTGAAGAGGTATTGCACATCGCTGTTGGGTTCGAACTCATTACCCAATTGGGACTTTAAATGAATGTCAAGCATCTGTTGGGTGAAGAAAGCAATATCATTTCCCTGTGCCTTAAAATTTGCCAGCGTAGTATTATGTTCTTTTTCTAACTGTGCCCCGATCTGATATTCGACGATGTTATTAAATTTTACGAAGGCATCTTCCAGCTTTGCCTCCGGCTTCACCTTAAAATATGTAAATACCGTGCCGGTCATGTAATCACCCGGTTCGGTGCTGGTAAAGGATTTCAGCGAAAGGATTACTGAAAAATGAAAGTGGGAATTCAGCGGAGGATCCTCTGCGATTCCGACGACTTTTGCCGCGTACCCTTGTGCCAGGTTTACGTTTTTTCCAAGGGGCGATCTATCCCCTTTTCCTTTATAATTAAAATAACGTCTGGCGGCAGATTCGGTCATTACGACTTTTCGTTCGCCGGCAAGTACGCTGTCGGGATGACCCTCGATCAGTTTGAAATTAAAAAACCGGAAAAAATTAGAATCTGTCAACAACAGGCTAGGCTCTGTAAATGATTTGTCCTCGTAACGAATGGGAAAGGTTTTCCAACTCGCGATGCGGAGTACACTTTCGATTTCGGGAATATCCTTCAGACTTTGTGATACCAGCAGTCCGGTTTGCGTCGAGTTAAATTTTTTTCCCTCCAGTACGCCCTTAAATCCTAACCTGTGGATTTGCTGGGCATCGGGATGAAATTTATCAAAGCTTAATTCGTCGAAGATATAAAGGATAATCAGTAGGCTGCAGGTGATCCCAATGGTAAGACCAGCGATGTTGATGATCGAAAAACCCTTTTGCCTCAACATGAAGCGAAGGGCTATTTTCAAATAATTCTTTAGCATTGAAGTTTGCGCGTGCTAATATAAGATGTAATCGGTAAACAGTAATCGGTTATCATCAGCATCAATAAAGTCGCGTCGGTATACATGTAATTTGGTTTACTGTCGATAGATAATTATTCGATTTTTCATTAAGCTAAATCGATTCCAACGATCTCATGATCTTCTATTTTTGGAATTGATATTGACATGATTCCACCCTCAATTTTGTGACTTATCACCTGACCACGCAAAAGTAGTTTCATTCCCTTGACCTTAATATTTGAGGGAAGTCTGATCTGAACTTCCGCATCTACGGGGATGAATTCTCTAAAAGGTCCTTTCATCATCATGGGATTTGTAAGGTTAACAACATGTAAAGTCAGGGATTTTTCCTGACGCCAGGTAGTTACATCGATCACCCCGGGAGATTTCAAGCTGACGAACGGTTCTTCGTTCAACGCCCACCGAATGGTATTTTTTAAAAGGGTTCCGTGATCCACGCACATAATTTGCCAGAATGCGCGATCTATGTCTCCATTGAAATAAGCAACTCGGCCGTTGTCGACTTCACGCAGATAAAGCTCCCGAACGGCAGTATCTCCGGTCCGTGGGTAAACATCTTCCATGGGAAGGTCCGGATACGTGGGAACAAGTGTAACCGGACTGGGAAACTCGCCCTTGGCAGTTACGTTCACCCGATGCGTTCCATTGATGATCCGGTAAGCGTCTTCCAGATTTTTTAAAACCGGATGAAATTGAGATGTCCCTGGCTCGCCTTTCAACCTTAAATAACTGTTTTGCAACGGCCCTTCAACGCTTTGGCTGTACGAAACCCCGAATAGATCAGACAAGCCGAAGTCGGCTCGGGACTTTCCCGATTCATCATAAAGCGAAGTTTCATAGGTAGCAACCACGCTGCCGCCTTTTTTAACAAACGCCCGGAGTTGATCACATTGGGCGTCAGACAACGCTGCAATGTTGGGGAGGATCAGTAACTTAAAGGGGTTTAGGTGCTCTTCATCCATTAGCCGGTCGTTTACCATTTCAAAAGGCAAATGGTCTTCAATCAATGCATGATAAATTCCGTTGGCATGATCATGATAATTTTTCTGCCACAGTTTACCACCATAATTTTGATCGGTCTGTTCAGAATAAACGACACCCACACGTACGAGTGGCCCTGTATTTCTTAAATAGGGTTCAATTTCGTAGTACTTCTGATACATTTTTTGCACGGTGGCCATCCATCGTTTATCAAAAATATAACCGCCAAACTTGACGAAGCAAGGACGAAGTCCGTTGGCAATTCCTTCGGCGACCCATATCCTGATCTCTGCGTTGCTCTGAACAGAATCCTTCCACCGATAAGGTTCCTCGACACCGACACTAAAAATTCCCACCTGAGGTTTCATACCCATAGTAGCACGAAGTTCTTTCGCATGTTTGCCATTGGACCATGGTGGGATCACACCACTGCGTGCCTGTTGATCGGCAAAAAAGAAATCGGAATATTGTCCGGTAATGAGTTTGTCTGGAAATCCATTGGGGATGTATCGTGCCGTAGGTTTTTGTTTGCGGATTTCGGCATCCCATAAAAACCACAATTCTTTTAACCGGTTTGTACGCCACACTCTGTATTGACGATAGGCGGGATCGCTCATGTCTCCATTTGCCATTGCCGTGCTCAACCCGGACTGATTTAGTTTTGGTAGGTCCAATCCGGAAAATGCTTTAAAATTCTTCACACAATGTTCACAATAACAGATACCATGTCCGGACCATCTATTGGAAAAGATCGCTTCCGGTTGATAACGTTCCATGATCTCTTTATTCACGCTGGTCATAAATTCAAAATTGTAAGGACCAAGCGCGCATGTTACCCATAAATCTTTGTTTGCCCAGTGGCGCCGTTGTTGCCCGTCAGCGCTCACGGCAATCCAATCAGCGTGTGCCTGGTAAACGTCTTGCCTTGCTGCGTGCGGATCTGTGCGAAGGATGACTGACATGTTCATCTTACGACAACCTTTTACCAGATAACCAAGGGGATCAGAATCTCCCAGCCATGCACTGCGATGATGTAGGGGAATATTAGTGGGATAGAAAGCGACGACTCCCCCTGCGCTTAGCAAGGCACCATCGGCATGAATACTTTTAAAATAGTCAAGCCAGAAATCGGGATCATAGTGGCCAGGATCATTTTCAACAAAGGCGAGCTGTGCCCAACGCATGGATCGATCAAACCATGGAGCATCAACAGTTTTGAAATGTTGAATGGAATCATCGAGTGAAAATGTATTGCCCATCACTGTCGCCCCGCCAAGAGCGCCTGTGGTTTTGAGAAAATTTCGTCTATCCATAGATGGTAATATAAAAGATTTTCAGGCGTGATACAGGCGATTTTTTGCAGACGTGGCAGTCGATCGGAACAATGGGAAAAATTCAATATTTGAGAGAATTTTTGCCAGGGGTCCATTTGGACCCGGCGAATAGCTGAATATCTTCGAACGATTGATCTGTTTCTAACAGGTAGCGTTACGAGTTGATTAGGCTCCGTAGGAGCCTCCTGCTACTTGCACTAAATTGTGGGCGAATTATCAGGCTCCGTAGGAGCCTCCTAATAAATCCCGTTATTTTCGATAAAATCGAACGCGTATTTCTCGTCAAACGTGATGTTAAATTTTTTTAGAAATTCAAAATATTCGACTTTGAACGATTTTGAGTGATGATGTTCTTCCTGATTTAAAACATATTTTACGACGGTGTCAACATGAGAACGGGAATAGGAAAACACACCATAGCCTTCCTGCCACTTAAATTTGCCGTCAACCCATTTTTTACTATTAATAAATTGGTTGCTTTCTACTTTAATTTCTTTAACGAAATCAGAGATTGAAATTGTGGGTTTGAATCCTACAAATAGATGAACGTGATCAGGCATGCAATGAACGGCAAGCATTTTGGCATTTCTTCTTTGCACCAAACCTGTAATGTACTTGTGCAATTCTTCTTTGTGCTCCCTGGGGATGAGACTTCTTCGTTGACTAACGGCAAATACAAATTGCAAATAGATCTGTGA
>Ga0111539_10008150_pt1 | contig 13346 bp, 4 predicted proteins | sample RhiMethybrSRZTD1_FD_79667 | JGI IMG/M metagenome (GOLD analysis project Ga0111539, IMG submission 79667) | Populus rhizosphere microbial communities from Tennessee, USA - Rhizosphere MetaG P. TD hybrid SRZTD1 (version 2) (version 2) | ecosystem: Host-associated > Plants > Roots > Rhizosphere >...
CTTCACTCCGGACACTCGTCGCAGGAGGCGGTCGAGCGCTGGCGGGACGTGGCGCAGACGCGGCGCGCCTTCCTCCAGGCCTCGTCGGCCGCGGCCGCCTCGCTGGCCCTGGCCTCCTGCGCGTCGCGGCGGCCGGGCGTGACGGCCCGCTCGCCCGAGCCCGTGATCGTGGTGGGCGCCGGCATCGCCGGCCTGACCGCCGCCTGGCGGCTGCAGCAGGCGGGCGTGCCGGTGCGCGTGCTGGAGGCCCAGTCCCGTGTGGGGGGCCGCATGCTCAGCCTGCGCGGCCACTTCGGGGACGGGCAGGTGGTGGAGCTGGGCGGCGAGCTGATCGACACCGGCCACGAGAAGATCCAGGCCCTGTGCAAGGAGCTGCACATCCCCCTCGACGACCTCTCGCAGGAGGAGGACGGGCTGGCCACCGACAGCTGGTTCTTCGGCGGCCAGGGCCGCACGCCGGCCGAGGTGGTGGAGGCCTTCCGCCCCGTGGCCGAACGCGTGTCGGCCGCGCGCGCGCCCCTGGGCGAAGACGGCGTCACCTACCGCGAGCCGCACGGGGCCGAGGGCCTCGACCGCACGCCGCTGGCGGCCTGGCTCGACGGCGCCGGCGTGGACGGCTGGCTGCGCGCGCTGCTCGACGTGGCCTACACCACCGAATACGGGCTGGAGACGGGCGACCAGTCGGCCCTGAACCTGCTGACCATGATCGGCACCGAGGCGGACGCCTTCCACGTCTTCGGCGAGAGCGACGAACGCTTCCACGTGCGCGGGGGCACCGACGCCATCACCACCGCCCTGGCCCGCGACCTGGGCGCGCGCATCGAGACCGGCTCGGTGCTGGAGGCGGTGGGCCAGGGCACGGACGGACGTCTGGCCCTCACCGTGCGGCGGGGAGCGTCGTCCCAGGTCCTGTCCGCGCCCTACGTCCTGCTGGCCCTGCCCTTCACGCTGCTGCGCGACGTGCAGATCGACGTGGAGCTGCCGCCCGTGAAGCGGCGGGCCATCGCCGAGCTGGGCTACGGCACGAACGCCAAGCTCATGGTCGGCTTCGACCAGCGCGTGTGGCGCGCCCGTCACCGCACCAACGGCAGCCTGATGGCCGACCTTTCCTTCCAGAGCACCTGGGAGACGAGCCGCAAGCAGGCGGGCCGCGCGGGCGTGCTCACCAACTTCGTGGGCGGCCGGCACGGCGTGGAGATCGGGCAGGGCTCGGCGGCCGAGCAGGCCGCGGCCCTGGTGCGCGACCTCGAGTCCGTGTGGCCGGGCATGGCCGCGGCCCGGGCCGGCCAGAAGGAGGTGCGCTTCCATTGGCCCTCCCACCCGTGGACCCGCGGCAGCTACGCCTCCTACCGCGTGGGCCAGTGGACGGCTTTTGCGGGCGCAGAGGCCGAGACGGTGGGACGCCTCTTCTTCGCCGGCGAGCACTGCTCGCTGGAGGCCCAGGGCTTCATGGAAGGCGGCTGCGAGACGGGCGAGGCCGCGGCCGCCGCCATCCTCGAGCAGATGGGCGCGCGGCGCGCGGCCTGACCGGCGGCTACGGCACGGTGGGCGGCGAGGGACCGAAGAACGCGACCGCCTGCAGGGCGGAGCTCATCGTGACCAGGCAGACGGGGGTGGACCCCGCGCAGGCTCCCGACCAGTACAGGAGCTTGCGGCCGGGATCGGGCACCGCGATGAGCGTGACCGGAGTGTCCGGCGGGAAGGCGTAGACGCACGGGCTCGGCGCGCCGCCGGGCCCGCTGTGGCACAACGGCCCGCCCGGCTGGACCCGGACCGCACCGCTGCCGCCGTCGAGTCCGGCCGGGATCACCTGGAGCGCCACGCCGCCGTTGAACAGCGCCGAGACCTGCTTCGGGTTGTCCATCGTGAGCGTGCAGGGGGACAGCCCGGAACACTGACCGCCCCAGCCCATGAATACGGACGTCGGGTTGGCCACGGTCCAGAGGTCGATCGACGTGCCCAGCCGGTAGTAGAAGGTGCAGGCCTGCGTGGTGTCGGGCTCGGCGTGGCACAGGTCGCTGGGACCCACCAGGACGTCGCCGCCGCCCCCGGCCATGCCGATGGCCGTCACGTACACCGGCTGCGGTCCGCGGAAGCGCGCCGTGACGGCCTGCGGGGCGTCCATGGTGAGGACACACGTCTCCGTGCCCGCGCACGCGCCGGAGAAGCCGAGGAAGACCGACTGCGGATCGGCGAAGGCGCCGATGAATACCTCGGTGCCCACGGGGAAGGAGAACGTGCAGGTGTTGGACGCGCCGGGCAGGGCCGGGCACACCTGGGACGGGATCACCACCACGTCGCCGCCGCCGTTCTCGATGCTCTCCACGGTCACCACCAGCGGCTGCGGGCCATGGAAGGGCGCGATCAGGAGCGCCGGGCCGTCGACCGTCAGCCCGCACGGGCCGGGGCCCGTGCAGGCGCCCGCCCAGCCGGCGAACACCGACTGGGGATCGGGCGTGGCCACCGCGAGCACGTTGGCGCCGAGGCGGAAATGGAACGTGCAGGAGTGCGCCGTGCCCGGGACCGCGTGGCAAACGTTCGGGGGACCCAGCGACACGTCGCCCCCGCCGTTCTCCAGGCTTTCGATCGTCACCGTGACCGGCTGCGGGCCGCGCAGGCGTGCCGTGACCGCCTTCGGGCCGTCCATCTGCACGGAGCACGGAGCCGTCCCGAAGCAGGCCCCGTCCCAGGCCACGAACACGGAGAGCGGGTCGGGCGTCGGGTACAGGCCCACCACCTCGTCGATGCGGAAGTAGAAGGTGCAGGAGTGCGACGTGCCGGGCTCCGCGGGGCAGACGTTCGACGGCCCCGCCGTGACGTCGCCGCCGCCGTTCTCGATGCTCTCCACGGTCACCACCAGCGGCTGCGGGCCGCGGAGGCGCGCCGTCACCGCTTTCGGGCCGTCCATGGTCAGCGCGCACCCCAGGACGCCGGTGCAGTCCCCCTCCCAGCCCAGGAAGACCGATCGGGGATCGGGCGCCGCCGAGAGGCCCACGGGCGTGCCGGCCGGGAAGTGGAACGTGCACGAGTGCGACGTCCCGGGCACGGCCGCGCACACGTCGCTGGGGCCGACCTGGACGTCGCCGCCGCCGTTCTCGACGCTTTCGACCGTCACCGTGACCGGCTGCGTGCCGCGGAAGGTGGCCCAGACGGCGCGGTCTTCGTTCAACGTGAGCGTGCAGGAGCCGGTACCGGTGCAGGCGCCCACCCAGCCGGTGAACACGGAGCCCGCGCCCGGCGTGGGCACCAGCGTGGCCACCGTGTCCACGGGCAGCGGGTAGACGCAGACGTGGGGCAGGCCGGGCACCGTGTCGCAGGCTTCGCCCAGCGCACCCACGCTCACCACGCCGGTCCCCTCGTCGGTTCCCTCCACCGAGACCGAGAGGATGCGGCGCACGACGTCGTCCACCGTGACCACCACATCGTCCTGGCTGCGCCCGCCCAGGCCGTCGCGCACCACCAGCGTGAACGGGTGGACGCCGGCGGGCAGCGTCAGGGCCAGGCTCGACTCGCGGCTGATCACGGCACCCGTGGCGTCGTGCCACTCGTAGAACAGCGGGCCGCCGTCGGGATCGAACGAGGCCGCGCCGTTGAGCCAGGCCTGGTCCCCGACCACCACCACCTGGTCGGAGCCGGCGTAGGCGGTCGGCGCCTGGTTGGCCAGGCTCCACAGCTCGCGGCCGCTGGCGCCGTCGTCGGTGGCGGCGAAGTACACGAAGGACCCGATGTTCATGATCTCGCCGGGGGAGCTGGGATTGGGGCCGGGCGCGATGTCCTGCACCGGGAACGTGCCCTCCGGCGTGCCGTTGCTGCTCCACAGCTCGGCTCCGAACCAGGGGTCGGTGGCCTGGAAGAGCAGGGTCCCGTTCACGTTGGTCAGGGACTGCGGCGACACCCCGCCGGGCAAGGGGGCCGTCACCCTGACCGTGCCGGCCGAGGTGCCGTCGCTCCTCCACACTCCGAAGTCCTGCCACCCGTCGTCGGCCACGAAGAAGAGGGTGCCTTCCACGTTGAGGAGGCTGGTGGGAGTGGACGAGAGGATCGGGTTGGAGATGGGGTTGATGTCCAGGACCAGGGCCGTGCCGGCGGGCGTGCCATCGCTCTTCCACAGCTCCACACCCGTGATCCCGTCGTTGGCCGCGAAGTAGAGCGTGTTCCCGACGGCCGTCAGGCTGGCCGGGCTGGAAGAGGGCGGGCCGGGCCGGATGTCGGCCACCATGAAGGTGCCGCCCGGCGTGCCGTCGCTCCGCCACAGCTCGGCCCCGAAGCCCGGAGTGTTGGCCGCGAAGTAGGCCACGCCGTTCATCACCGCCATGCCGCTGATGGACGATCCCGCGAAGCCGGGGACGATGTCCTTCACGAGGGCCGTGCCGCCGAAGCTGCCGTCGCTGCGCCACAGCTCGTCGCCGCTCACGCCGTCGTGGGCCGCGAAGACGAGCGTCCCGCCGAGATCGACGAGGTCGTGTGGAGTCGACGAGTTGGGCCCCGGCCGCAGGTCCTTGACCAGCGTGGCGCCGAGGGCCGGGCCCACGATGCTCCAGAGCTCGGTGCCCGCCGTCCCGTTGTTGGCCGTGAAATACAGCGTTCCGCCGGACACGGTGAAGCGGGACGGGTTGGAGTTGCCGGCCGGGTTGATGTTGGCCACGGGGAAGGTGCCGGCGGGGGTGCCGTCGCTGCGCCAGGGCTCGACGTCGCCGACGGTGGGCACGAAGACCAGGTTGCCGTTGAAGGATGTGAGCTGGCCGGGAGACGACGACGCGCTGCCCGGGTTCACGTCCGCCACCAGCACGGTGCCGGCCGCGGTGCCGTCGCTCTTCCACAGCTCCACGCCCGCGGTGGGATGTTTGGCCGTGAAGAAGAAGTTGGGGGGGCCCAGGGGCGGCTGCAGCCCCACCGGTGTCAGCTGGGCCGGGCTGCTGGAGACGGCGGAGCCGCAGATGTCGCGCAGCATGAAGGTGGCGCTGGCGGTGCCGTCGCTGACCCACAGCTCCTGCCCGTGCACGCCGTCGTTCGCGCTCAGCAGGACGTGCCCGTTCGAGGACAGGAGCTGTTGGGGACTCGATCCGGAGCCGCCGGGACGGATGTCGGAGACCTGCGTGGCGCCGAAGCCGGTGGTGGCCCACAGCTCGGTGTTGCCGCTGGAGCCGCTGGCGACGAAGAAGAGGAGCGGCCCGGCGGCGGTGAACCAGGAGCCCCCGCCGCTTCCGCTGCCGGGCAAGGTGTCGTTGAGGAGCATGGTCGTGGGACCCGGGCCCAGGGTCGTCCAGACCTCGGTCCCGTGGATCCCGTCGAAGGCCGTGAAGAAGAGCCGTCCGTTCCAGACGAAGAGGTTGGCCGGTGAAGAGGAGGACGCCCCGACGCTGATGTCGCGCACGCGGATGGCCCCGGTGCCGGTCGTCCGCCAGAGCTCGTTGCCGCCGGAGGGGTCGGTGGCCGCGAAGTAGAGGGCGCCGGCGAAGACCGTCAGCTGCGAGGGAGCGGCGTTGCCGCCGCCCGGATTGATGTCGGTCACGCGCAGGGTGCCGGCGGCCGTGCCGTCGGTGGCCCAGACCTCGCTGCCCGCGTTGTCGGCCGCGGCGGCGAAGTAGCCCCGGCCGTTGAGCTCAACCAGGCCGCCGGTGACGAGTGGCTCGCCGGCGGGCAGGTCCTTGACCTTCACCGTGCCCGACGTGGTCCCGTCCGTCTTCCACAGGTCTTTCCCGGTGACGCCGTCGTCGGCCAGGAAATAGAGGAAGGGGCCCACCGTGCCCAGGGGCGTGGCCCCCGAAGAGGCGCTGCCGGGCCGGACGTCTTTCACCATCACCGTGGCCGTCCAGCTGCCGTCCGTCCTCCACAGCTCCGCGCCGTTGACGCCGTCGTTCGCGGTGAAGAAGGTCCCGAAAGGGGTCGACTTCAAGTTGCTCGGCGAGAGGTTCCCCACCTGCTCGATGTTGAATCCATCCGTGCGCCACAGCACGCCGCCCAGCCCCCGGAAGCAGACGTAGCCGCCGCAGCGGACCAGGAGGGTGGGATTCGAAGAATCGCTGCCGGGCGCCACATCCTGCACCAGGAACGTGCCCTCGGTGGTTCCGTCGCTGCGCCACAGCTCGCGCCCCAGCGCCGAGGTGGCCGCGAACAGCACCACTCCGTTGTAGTCGATGAAGTCGGTCGGGCTCGAGCTGGCCACCACGGTCGTGGGGTTCAGGTCCTTCACCTGGTAGGCCGGCTGGGCGGCGGCCGAGGCGGCGGGAAGCAGGGCGGCCAGGGCCAGGGCGCGGAGGGGGCGGCGGCAGGCGGCAAGGTTCATGGTGATCTCTCTCGATCCGAGGGGGATACCCCTCCCGGTCGCGGAAAACGGCCCGCGCACTCTAGGGCATTCCGGCCCCGGGACCCAAGTCGCCTGTGACAGTTCGGGGAAGGCGTGGCCCGTTCCGGGGCCGGAGTACGATCTTCATCCAAGGAGCCCTCGCATGAGACTGGCCGTCGCCCTCGCCCTTCTGGCCGCCGCCGTGACCGCCGCCGTGCCCCCCGCCGGGGCCCGCCCCATCACCGAGACCGACCTCTTCCGCTTCGTCTGGATAGCCGATCCCCGCATCTCGCCCGACGGCCGGCAGGTCGTCTTCGTGCGGGTCACCGTGGACGCCAAGAAGGAGGGCTACGAGACCGCGCTCTGGACGGTGCCCGCGGACGGCAGCCAGCCGGCGCACGCCCTCACGGACGGGCCCCGCGACCAGGCGCCGCGCTGGTCGCCCGACGGCAAGACGCTGGCCTTCCTGCGCGCGCCCGTGAAGGACGGCAAGCCCGAGCCGCCGCAGATCCACCTGATGGCGGCCAAGGGCGGCAAGGCGCGCCAGGCCAGCGCGGTGGTGCGGGGCGCGGGCCCTCCGGTGTGGTCGCCCGACGGCCGCTCGCTGGCCTTCACCTGCGAAGCCAACGCCAAGGACCTGCAGGAACGGCCCAAGGAGGGGGGGAAGGGCGGCCCGCGCACGAGCGACGTCCGCGTCATCACCCGCTCCGTGTACCGCTTCGACGGGGCCGGCTACCTCGACGCCGCGCGGCCGGGCCACGTGTGGGTGCTCGACGTCGACGGCGGCAAGAAGGGCGCGGCCCGCCAGCTCACCAGCGGCGCCTACGACGAGGACGGCCTCTCGTGGTCGCCGGACGGCACACGCATCTTCTTTACCAGCGACCGCGTGAAGGATCCGGCGGCGGTGCCTCCCGACACCGACATCTACTCGGTGGCCCGCGCCGGCGGCGAGGCGCGGCTGGAGGTCAGCATCGACGGGCCCATCAACGACTACTCGCTGGGCCCCGACGGCCAGGTGGCCTTCGTGGGCTACGAGAACCCGAAGGCCGTCCGCTCCCACGACCAGCAGGACCTGTTCCTCGTCCGCCCGGGCGGCGGCGCGCCCGTGAACCAGACGACGGCCTACGACAACGACGTGGACGGCGCGCTGATCGGCGACCAGCGCGCCCCGCGGGCCGGCCTGGCCACGCCGCTCGTGTGGAGCAACGGTGGGCTGCTGGTCAAGACGGCCGAGCGCGGCGTGGGCGCCCTCAGCCGCTTCGACCCCTCCGGCCGGTCGCTCACGCGCGTCACCACCGGCAACCAGGAGGTGCTCGGCTTCTCGGCCAGCGCGGACGGCGGCACGCTGGCCATGCTGGTGTCCACGCCCACGGTGCTCAACGACCTGCTGGCCCTCGACGCGAGGAGCGGCCAGACGCGCGTGCTCTACCAGCCCAACGCCGCCCTCTTCTCCGAGCTGGACCTCACGCCGCCGGAGGAGATCGAATACACGAGCTTCGACGGCCAGCGCATCCAGTCCTGGATCCAGAAGCCGCCGGGCTACGTGGCCGGCCAGCGCTACCCGGTGATCCTCAACATCCACGGCGGCCCCCACGCCGCCTACGGCTGGCTCTTCATGCACGAGTTCCAGTGGATGGCGGCCAAGGGCTACGTGGTGCTCTATCCCAACCCGCGCGGCAGCACGACCTACGGCGCCGAGTTCGGCAACGTCATCCAGTACCGCTACCCGGGCGACGACTACCTCGACCTCATGGCCGGCGTGGACGAGCTGGTGAAGCGCGGCATCGCCGATCCCGAGCGCTTGGGCGTGACCGGGGGCAGCGGCGGCGGCGTGCTCACCAACTGGGCCATCACCCAGACCGACCGCTTCAAGGCCGCCGTCTCCCAGCGCTCCATCTCCGACTGGGCCAACTGGTGGTACACGGCCGACTTCACGCAGTTCCAGCCCGAGTGGTTCCGGGGCGCGCCCTTCGAGGTGCCGCAGGAGTTCGCCGAGCGCTCGCCCATCACCCGGGCCGCGCGCATCAAGACGCCCCTCATGCTGATCGAAGGCGAAGCCGACGCCCGCACGCCCTCCACGGCCGGCGGCGAGCCCATGTTCCGGGCCCTCCGCTACCGCAAGGTCCCCACCGTGATGGTCAAGTTCCCGGGCGAGACCCACAACCTGTCCCGCAGCGGCGGCCCCTGGCACCGGGTGGAGCGGCTGCAGCACATCGTGGCCTGGTTCGACCGCTACCTGCTGGGCAAGCCGACCATCGAATACGACGTGGACTGAGGTGTCGAAGTGCCCGTGGACATCATCCTGAACCGGAGGGCGGGCATCCCGCTCCGCGACCAGATCGTGGCCCAGGTCGAGATGCGCATCCTGGCCGGCGACCTGGCCCGCGGCGAGAAGCTGCCCAGCGTGCGCGACCTGGCCGCACGCCTGGGCATCCACCCTCGCACCGTCCACGCCGCCTACCGCCAGCTCCAGCTCAACGAGAACATCACCCTGCAGCCGGGCTCGGGCGCCTACGTGAGCCGCGGGCAGCCGGGCCCGCACCGCCCCGCCGAGGGCCTGCAGAAGACGATCGACGCCCTGCTGCGCGAGGCCATCGGTGCGGGGCTGTCCCTGCACCAGATCCGCTGCGCGGCCCGGCGCTGGCTCGACGGGGCGCCCCCGCGGCGCGCGGAGGTGATCGACAACTGCCCCCGCTCGGCCGAGATCATGGCCGCCGAGCTGCGCGCCCAGGGCCTCCCCTGCGGCGCCCGCAGCTTCGAAGCGGCCGCGGCCCGGCCCGACGAGCTGGAGGACGCGCTGTTGGTGTGCCTGCCCTTCCACGCCTCGCGGCTCCGGAAGCTGCGGCCTTCGGCCGAGGTGGCCCCGGTGGTCCTCGAGATCGCGGCCGAACACGGGCAGGCCGTCATCGACCTGGCGGCGCCGGCCACCATCCTGGTGGTCTCGCACTCGCCGCGGGTGGCGCCCTACGCGCGGGCCTTCATGCGCAGCCTGCGCGGCGACGAGGTGGAGGTGACCTGCCACCTGACCCCCGAGCGTGAACAATGGATGCCGCTGGCCCAGCAGGCCGGCCTGGTGCTGGCCGACGTGCTGGCCGCGCCCGAGGTGCAGGCCTGCCGGCCGGATGCCCGCCTCTTGAGCCTGCTGGGCCCGCGGGCCTATGCCGCCGTCCGCGCCGGGCTCACCCTGCCGCCCCCGCCCCCGATGCCTTTCTAGGCGATCTTCGCCTTCCCCCGCCTGCGGAGCGCCGCCGACGCTATGATTTTCGTGGCGAGGCTGTCCCGCACGGGGACGGCCGGCGCCGGGGGGCTGATGCCCGACGCGCTGCTGGTGGACGACGACGAGCCCTTCCTGGCCGCCCTGGCCGAGGCGGTGTCGCGGGAGAACTTCGCCACCCGCACCGCCACCAGCCTGGCCGCGGCCAGGATCGCCCTGGCCGGGGGCGCGCCCGACGTCGTGCTCATCGACCTCCACCTGCCCGACGGCAACGGCCTGGAGCTGCTCGAGCACCTGAGCGCCTTCCCCACCACGGAGGTGGTGCTCATCACCGGCCAGGCCAGCGTGGACACGGCGGTGGAGGCCCTGCGCCGCGGCGCCTCCGACTACCTGGTGAAGCCGGTCGACCTGGCCCGGGTGAAGACGGTGCTGGCCAACGTCTCGCGCACGCGTGACCTGAAGATCCTGGCCTCCAGCCTGCCCTGGACGCGGCGCACCAACGAAGACGGCCTGCCCGTGGGCTTCGGCCGCTACGAGGCCGAGGCCGAGATCGGCGACGGCGCCATGGGCCGCGTGTACCGCTGCCGCGATCCCCTGGTGGGGCGGCTGGTGGCGGTGAAGACGGTGAAGTCGGAGTACCTGAGCGGCGACACCCGCGAGGACTACCTGAACCGCTTCCGGCGCGAGGCCCAGGCCGCGGGCACCCTCTCGCACCCGGGCATCGTCAGCATCTTCGACGTGGGCGACGACTACCTGGTGATGGAGTACGTGGAGGGCGCGACCCTGCACCACCTGCTGCGCGACCAGCGGGCCCTCGACTTCTCCTCCGCCCTGCGCGTGCTGGCCCCGCTGGCCGAGGCCCTCGACTACGCGCACCAGGTGGGCGTGATCCACCGCGACATCAAGCCGGCCAACATCATGGTGCAGCCCGACGGGCGGCCGAAGCTGATGGACTTCGGCGTGGCCCGGCTCGACACCTCCACCGCCACCCGCACCGGCCACGTGTTCGGCTCGCCCTCGTACATGGCGCCGGAGCAGATCCTGGGGGGGCAGCTCACGGCGCGGGCCGACCTCTTCTCGTTCGCGGTGGTGGCCTACGAGGCCCTCACCGGCCAGCGTCCGTTCCAGGGCGACTCGGTGGCGGCCATCGTCTACCGCGTGGCCCACGAGGCGGCGCGCCCCGCCTCGTCGCTCAACCATGCGCTGCACCCTGCCTGCGACGCGGTGTTCGCGAAGGCGCTGGCCAAGAAGCCCGAGGACCGCTTCCCCGACGCGACGACGTTCGTGGCCGCGCTCATGGGCTCCGAGAGCGGCGAGCACCCCGACCTCTCGCCCGACCCGCTGCTGGAGTCGCTGGTGGAGATGGGGCCCGACCCGTATCTGCAGCCGGAGGACGAGCCGGCGCCGGCGGAGGCCGTCGCGCCGGCGGCGCCCGCGCCGGAGCCGGCCCCCGCGCCGCGCGCCTACCCGCGCCCGCGGCTGGGGCTGCTGGGCGCGGTGGCGGCCCTGGCCATCCTGGCCGCGATGGTGGCGTTCTGGGCCGCGCGGCCCGCGCCCTCCGGTCCCGGCGCCACCGGGCCGCTGCGCATCGAGACCCAGCCGGCGGGCATCCCGGTCTGGATCGACGGGCGGCCGGTGGGGTTGTCGCCGCTCTCGCTGGCCGTGGGGCCGGGGTCGCACCAGGTGCGCGTGTTCCAGGACGGCTACGCCCCGGCGGAGCTCACGCTGCAGCTCGTGCCCGGCACCACCGCCGCGCCCCTGCGCTTCGTGATGGTGCCCCTGCCGCCGGCGCTGCTGGCGCAGGCCCAGGCCGCGGCCTCGCCGGCCATGATCTCGACGTCGGACGGCGCCGCGACCGCCGCGGCGGAGGCGCCGCCCGCCGAAGCCCCGGCCGAGCGGCGCGCCGACAACGCGGCCGCCCCGACGCGCGCGCCCGCCCGCCGCGAGGCGAAGGCGCGGGCCTTCTGGACGGCGGTGCAGCCGCGCCCCGGGACCACCACCACGGCGCCGCCGCCCCCGTCCACGGCGGCGGCCACCGCGACCGCCTACACGCGCCCCCCGCGCCGCATCGCCGGCGACATGCCGCACTACCCCGACGGCGCGCGGCGCCTCGGCCTCTCGGGCTCCGTGCTGCTCGACATGGTGGTGAGCGAGACCGGCCAGCCGGAGCAGGTGCGGGTCATCGAATCGGCGGGCTCGCTCCTCGACGAGACGGTGCTGGCCGCGGTGGCCGGCTGGCGCTTCGATCCCGCCGAGCGCAACGGGGCCAAGGTGGCCGTGCACTGGCCGTACCGCCACACCTTCACCACACGCTGACGCGGCCGGACTCCGTGGCCGTTTGACTCGCCGCGGCACGCGTGCACTACTCTCGTCCCGCACGGGCGCCGCATGATCCTCGCCGCCACCCTGATCGCCGCCGCGCTGGCCGACGGGCCTCCACCCGTCGACGTCCTGCATCCGGACATCGCCCTGGGCCGCGACTACGCGCCCATCCTGTGGATGGCGGACGACGAGCCGCTGCACCCGATGATCCCGCACCCCTTCGCCTTCGACGGAGCCGACAACGACTGCACCGGAGGCCAGGACCTGCAGGACGCGCACGAGATCCTCTTCGAGGACGGCGCGGCCCGGGCCTGCTCCGGCGCGGGGGGGGCCGGCCAGGCCCAGGGAGCGTCCGCCATGCAGTCGATGATGGCGTACGTCGAGCGCGCGCGGCGCCGGGAGCTGCAGCCGCCGCTGGCCGCTCCCTGGCAGCGCGGCATCAACCTGCCGCCTCCGGCCGTCGTGTACTACGGACCGGCCGCGCACGGGGAGGCGGCCTTCACCCTCAAGCCCACGGCCGCGTCCCGCGAGGCGCTGGCCGCCGGCGCGCTCCCGCCCCAGGTGGCGGACGCCCTGCGCGCGCACCGCCTCCAGGCGGCGCCCGCGCCCGGCGGCGGCGCGCTCTACCAGAGGATCGGGGACCCCGCGCGCGAGTGGTACCTGGGCGACGCCGCGGACGGGCGCGACGTCATCCTCCAGGACGGCGCCGACGGGAAGTGGCGCGTCTACGTGGGGCCGTCCTGCCGCTTCGAGTTCTGGTTCTACTACCTCTACGACCAGGGGGTGAACGGCCACCAGCACGACTCCGAACACGCCTTCGTCTTCGTGCAGCCGCAGGTGCGCCAGGGGACCCACGACCTCTGCCAGGCCGATGCGGCGGCACTGGCCGACGGCGGGTCCATCACCCCGCCCCTGGTGCGGGCCGTGGTGGGCGCCGGGCACGAGGCCCACACCGCCAACAACATCCTGGTGGCCAGCCCGCTCGGCCCCCTGGCCAGCGACGCCGACCTCGTGCGCCCGCGCCGGAACGCGGTCTTCCCCCTGGCCCTCATCCCCCACATGCCCATCCTGGTGGAGCTGGGCAAACACGCCAGCGCGCCCGACCGCAACTTCGACGGCCGCTTCGACCTGGGCACCGACGCCAACGTGTTCCCGGAGAGCGTCTGGGGCACGCGCGACGTGCAGTCGGGCAACGTGGGCCGGCTGAAGCTGGGCGCGTTCGAGGGCTGGTTCTCGTTCCCGCGCGCCGCCTCCGGCATCGTGCTGGAGGAGCACTGGCGCAGCCATCCCGAATACGAGGCCGTGTTCCCGGTCCAGATGAGCCAGCTGAAGGACCTCACGCTGCGCACGTTCCGGCTGGTGCCGCTGGTCGACCTGCGCCGGCTGTTCGAGCTGCTCTCGGCCGCGGTGGGCGAGGAGGAGAAGCGGGCCGGCGTCGAGCGGTTCCTGGACGAGCACCGCCGCTGCTTCTGGGGAGACGAGTGGCCGCCTTCGGTCTCGTTGAGCACGGCCGCGCTGCAGGCC
>Ga0111539_10008152_pt1 | contig 13345 bp, 10 predicted proteins | sample RhiMethybrSRZTD1_FD_79667 | JGI IMG/M metagenome (GOLD analysis project Ga0111539, IMG submission 79667) | Populus rhizosphere microbial communities from Tennessee, USA - Rhizosphere MetaG P. TD hybrid SRZTD1 (version 2) (version 2) | ecosystem: Host-associated > Plants > Roots > Rhizosphere >...
ATCGCGGACTCCGAACATCTGCCCGATCTCGCCCAGACGGTCGCGCACTTCGCGCAGGATCTGAACGACCGGCAAGAGGTCGCAGTGAACGCGTTCGACGGCAACGACGAGGTCGCGCCGTTCATCGCCTTCGGCGCCGGGAAGGAACAGTTCAAGAACCTCGCCGATGGCCTGCGCAAGTTTCGCCCGCGCACCCGCAACTCGAACCTGTACGGCGCGGTCTACCAGGGGATCTCGGCGCTGGAAGAGAAGCTCGCCAATTCACCGCTGGAGGACAAGCAGGCGACTCTGATCGTGTTCACCGACCGGCAGGACCTGTCGCACACCGTCGGCATCGAGCAGATGAAGGAAAAGCTCAAATCGACGTCCGTGCAGATCTACATCATCGGCGCGGGCGAAGGGATCGGCCGGCAGGACCTCACGATGCTGGGGCGGACCGGCACGTTCCTGTCGAACGACCCCAAGGATTTCAAGAAGGGCTTCGCGGAGATCAACCAGAAGCTGGTCAGCATCGCCGACGGGCGCTACGTGCTGTCGTACTGCTCGACCAAGAAGAAGGGGCAGCACAAGCTGGAGATCGAGATCGAGACCCCCGGCGGGGAAGCGAAGGTCTCGCACAAGTTCAACGCGGCCGGCTTCAACCCGAGTCGATGCTCGCCCAAGACGAAGCCGCTGTTCGAAGAGATCGAGGCGCTGAAGGCGGACGCCGCCGAGAAGCAGAAGGTGATCGAGGCGAAGGAGAAGGAGAAAGAGGCCGCGGAGGCCGAGGCGGCCCTGGCGGCGATCAAGGACCCGGGAGGCAAGGAAAAGACGGGGACCAAGACCGCCGCGAAGGAGCCGGCGAAGGCCGCCGCCAAGGAGCCCCCGAAGGAGATGGCGAAGTCCGCCAAGGAGCCGGCCAAGGCCGCGCCCGCGTCGCCCGCCAAGGAACCGTCGCAGCTGGATCTCCCGCCCGCCGAGCCCGAGGCCCCCAAGGCGCCGACGCGGGCCAACCAGGTCATCGACAAGGAGTAACCGCCGCCTGGGGCCCCGTCCCCCAGGTGCACCACCCAGTTCGCTGGACCGCTTGACCGGGGTCGCGGCACGTACTGGTTAGGACTGGTTACGAAGTCATGCGATGCGGCGCGATTCGTCAGATAATCGGGGCAAGCTCGGGCGGGGAAGGCCTCCCGGAGCGCGGACGGATCCATGGCGGTGACCAGCGGTTCGCTCACGAGATCGGGCGCGGGCCCGACCGACGCCGCGCTGGTCGTGGCGGCCCGTGCGGGCGAATCGTGGGCACGCGAGGCGCTGTTCCGGCGGCACATTCGCATGGCGCTCGGGCTGGCGCACCGGCTGCTTCCCCGCGACGAGGAGGTGGACGACGTCGTCCAGGACTGCTTCGTGTCGGCGCTGAATCGTCTGGGGTCGCTGGACAACCCGCAGGCGTTCGCGGCGTGGCTGGGCTCGATCGTCGTGCGGACGGTGGGCAAGCGGCTGCGACGGCGGCGGCTGCTGGCGCGCCTGGGGTTGCGGGCGCCGGAGGAGATCGACGCGGACGCGATCGCGGCGCCGTCGGTGCCGGGCGACGTGGCGGTGGAGCTGCGGCGCGTGTACGCGGTCATCGCCGAGCTGCCGGCCCAGGCCCGCATCGCGCTGGTGTTGCGGCGGGTGGACGGCCTCGAGGTGCCGGAGATCGCCCGGCAGATGGGTATCGGACTTTCGACGGTGAAACGGCGTTTGAAAACGGCGGAGGAGTTCCTTGAACGATCGCGACGATAGGTTGGCGCATCACGTGCGGGTGGATCTGTCCGAGGCCCGGGTCGACCGGCTGTGGGGCCGGGTGTCGGCGCGGCTCGGCGTGCCGATGCCGGGGCGCGGCTGGGTGTGGGCCACCGCCGCGGTGTGCACGGCGGTGGCGGTGATCGTCGTCGTGCGGGCGCGCGGGATCGATCCCGGCACGCAGGGGACGGCCGCGTCCGCGTGGGAAGGCGCGCAGCTCGAGACCGCGGCCGACGCGCTGTCGGTGACGCTGACCGACGGTTCGAGCCTGAAGGTGGAGCCGCGGTCGCGCGTCGAGGTCGGTGACAGGACCCCGTCGGCGCTGAAGCTGGTGCTGGCGCGCGGGCGCATCGCCTGCGACGTCACGCATCGCCCGGGGCGATCGTTCGTCGTCGCTGCGGGCGGCGTCGAGGTGCGGGTGGTCGGCACGCGGTTCTCGGTCGCGAACGAGGAGGCGGAGGGCGGCGCGCGCGTCGAGGTCCGCGTCGAGCGCGGCACCGTCGAGGTGCGCGGGGCTGGCCCGGGCGCCGAGATCGTGCGCGTCGAGGCCGGTCACAGCTGGTCGCAGGTGACGAAGACGGAGGCGCTGGCGGGCGAGGGGAGCGCGCCGGAGGCCGAGGTCGAGGCGCCCGTGCCGCGCGCGGCCGCCCCCGAAAAGGCCCACGTGGCGGCGCGCGCGCGCCCCGCCGCCGCCGACGGGCGCGAGCTGTTCGAGCAGGCGCGCGGCCAGTGGCGCGCCGGTCGGATGGCGGAGGCCGCGCGGACCTACCAGACGCTGCTGGAGACCCACCCGCGCGATCCGCGCGCCGGCCTGGCGGCGTTCGAGCTTGGCCGCCTGCGCATGGACCGCCTGGGCGACATGCCCGGAGCGGTGGTGGCGCTGCAGCAGGCCGTCGCCCTGGCGCCCGGCGCCGAGCTGCGCGAGGACGCCCTGGCGAGGCTGGTCGCCGCCAGCGCCGCGGCACACGATCGCGCCGGCTGCGCCCGCGCCCGCACCCGCTACCTCACCGAATACCCGACCGGCGTCCACCACCGGACCGTCTCCGCCGCGGCCTGCGAGTAGCGCCGGAACAAACCGCCCGGCGCGGCGTCATCTGCCGGGGTTTGTGGTTCAGGGCTGCGATGGCTCGATGCAGTTGCGCAGCACCGAACGTTTGACGGTTGATCCGTTGTTCTGATCGAGCCAGCGTTCGGCAGCCTGGCGCGATTCCGGGCCGGGGTGCTCGAGGCAGTCGATGATGACGGCGTAACCGCCCTGAAGCTGCCACTGATCCTCGGGGAACTCGCGGCGGTATTGCGCAAGGAGCTGCTTCATCACGGCGACATCCTTCGCATCCGTCGCGTCGTCGAGCGCGAAGGCGACGCGGTTCTCCGCGAAGATCCTCTGGTGCTGCGGCGTGATCGGGTGTGGATGCGCCCCTGGCGGGATCGGATCCCCGTCGCGCTGGGGCATGAAACCGATTCCGTCCGCCGCGACGTGCTCGTGTTCGGCGGGCGCGGGCGCGAGCGGACGTTTCGCGTCGCGCACGGGCACCGGCGGCGGAGCTGCCGGCGCTTCGGTCGTCGCCACGTCCTCGGCGAGGGGCGGGGGCCCGTGGTGGGCCGGGCCCCGCCCCCAGAGCAGCCATCCCGCCGCGATCACGATCGCGCTCAGCGCGAGCGCGAGGACCACGATGAGGCGGTTGGGGGAGGTTCTATCGGCGCGCAAGTGCTACTTCGTGAACGTCCACATCACCGTCTGCGTGGAGTTCTTCCAGGCGTTGCGATGACAGTACCAGCCCGAGGGCGCGTTGGGCTGGCACGTCGAATCCTTGTAGCGGACCAGGTCATCGCCGGCGTTGTCGTACGCGGTGGCTTTGATCGTGTGCGCCCCGGCCGCGAGCGTCGACGTGTTGAACGTCGTGCCGCCGTTCTTCATGACCGTACCGTCCACGTCCCAGTCCACGTTGATGACCGCCGGGTCGACGACGTTCACCTTGAGAGTGCCGGGGCTGGTCACCGCGCCCGCCGCCGGCTCGGTCGAGTCGATCGGTTTGACCTTCTTCCAGATGCTCATCACGATCTGCTCGCGCGAGACGGAGTTGAAGGCCGTGTTGGGCGTGCACTTTGTTTGATCGGTCGCGTTGCAGAACATGGAGTTCATCATCGAATTCGCCGTGGGCCGATAGTTCGAAGCGTTGTAACGGCTATGCGACCACGTCGACTGGAGGCCGGTGGCGCCCGTCTGGTTGTAGCCGATCCACTTGTCCCACTTTCCGTCGGTGGTCATCGGGTTGCCGCACGAGTTTATCTCTTGGTACGCCGTGTACGTGCTGCCGGTGCCCTTGGTGTCGGATCCGCAACTGGCCCCTATGCAGTCGGCGTATTCGTCCGCGAGCGCGTGGAAGGCATGGCCGCCCTCGTGAAGCGCTGCGGCCGGCTGGTCGGAATGCCCTCCTGCCAAGGTGAGAAGGCCCTGACCGCCGGAGTTGCAATAGTCCGTCGTGTTGAACATGCCCGCGCGCCAATCGATGATGAGCGACTTCGGCAATTTGCTGTTCGCGTAGGTCATCATCGCGCTCGTGTTGCAGCTGCCCACGCGATCGCCCGAGCACGCGCATCCGAACATGCCCGGCTTTCCAGTGCTCGCCGGCCGGAGAACACAGATGTTCACGAAGTTGCGGTAGCGAAGGTACGGCTGCGCGTTTTCGCTCCAGCGACGCGGCAACATCTTGTTGAAGTGCGTTTCTACCAGGCCCCCGGGCGCCACCTCGCTGGCGTTGTACCCGTCGGCGTAGATGACGAAGTTGATGCGGTTCGCGGGGGGACCGTGGTTCTCGATCACCCAGCCATCCGGGCCGCAATCGAGCGGCTCCGGCGGCGTGGTGCCGCCGGTTCCCGCGGTGCCTGTGCTGCCGCCGGTGCCCGCCCCCCCGCCCGCGGAGCCGCCCCGGCCGGCGCTGCCCGTCGATCCACCGCTGCCACCGCTGCCACCGCTGCCACCGCTGCCACCGCGGCCGGCGCCGCCGCCCCCAGTACCAGCGCGGCCGCCGGTTCCCACCGCGCCACCCGTGCCCGCAAGCGCTCCGCCGCTGCTGCCGGCCGTTCCGGTTCCGGCCGTGCCTGCGCTGCCTGTCCCGGCGGTCGCCCCGGTTCCGGTCGTCCCGCCCACGCCCGTGGTTCCCGCGGCACCCGTCCCGGCAGCGCCGGTCGTTCCCGCGCTGCCGGTCGTTCCTCCTGTCCCTGCGCTACCAGGTGTTCCGGACTGGCCGGCGGTTCCGGTGCCCGTCGGCGAGGTTCCGTCAGTGGGGGCACATCCGGCGGCCAGCGCCAGCGCGCACATTGCGAAAAGGGGGCGAATGCGGCTCATGCACGGTGAATGTCGGCGGACGTGCGTTTCCGTGGCTCGGGGCGCTACGTCCGGGACGGCATCGGTCGGAACGTGTCGGGTGAACGCCTGACGGTGGCACGGGAGACGACCAGATAGGCGAGCGCCGGCGCCGTCACACCGACGGCCAGGATCACTCTTGCGGACAGGCTCTGGGCGCGCGGGGCGTTCCACCAGAAGGCCTCTATCGCGGTGAGAATCGCGTCCGCGCCGATGGCGAGCGTGAGCAGGCGCGCCAGGCGGTCCCGCCAGCGGGCTCGCAGCGCGAACAGCCCGATGGCGAGGGCGGCATCGAAGAACACCCAGGCCCACTTGACGGCCGGGTGGGGGAACCAGCGGTGTGGATCGACGGTCGCGAGCAACAGCGTCCAGGGAATCAACAGGACCGCGAGCAGGCCGACGACGACGGCCGGCCCCCGGAGCAGTGTCCGCAACCCGAAACGGAGCAGGCCGCCGCGGGCAAACGCGGTCAGGACGTCGAGCACCGCGCGCATCGGGGCGGTCTCGTGCGGGAACGAAAGGAAGATCCGGTCCCAGCGGGCAGGTTGCAGCTTGGCCTTGAAAGAGCGCAGGCCCTCGAAGTTGTAGAAGGGCGCCCCGACGGCACGCGCGAGGCGGAGAGGCGCCTGCACGTCGCCGGCGAGCGGTGCGAGACCCAGGGTCACCAGCCTCACGCCTTCATCCACCGCCCTCCGCATCGCGTGATCGATCAGCGCCTCGGCGGTGCCATTGGGCGCGTCCGGCGACCGCAGCAGGTTCTGCAGCAACCAGCCGCGGCGTCCGTAGATAGGCGCCACCGAGAGCAGGCCGACGAGGGTGTCGCCGCGTTCGGCCAGGAACAGGCGGTGGTCGGGCCGCAGCGCCAGCGGCTCCACGCGCGCCAGGAAGCCGAGGGGGGCGAGCTCGCGCCTCCGGAGCCAGTGATCAATCAGGTTCGCGATCGGCCCGACGGAAATGGCTGCCTGGCGGGGATCGAGAGCCCGGATGCGAATGTTCTTGGCGCGCGCCCGCCGGAGCTGTTCTCGCAAGCTCGAGCTGTCGCGAAGGGCGCCGTCCCATCCCGCCGGATCCCACATCGCCTGCTCTCCGATCAGGAGCGAACGGAATGGACACACGGAGGTGAAGCGCTCCTCGGTCGCGAAGAAGCTGACCCGACGATTGCGGGCGCGCGCCGCGGTGGCGAAGGCGGCGGCGATCTCGCCGAAGCGCGCTTCGTCGGCCAGCGGCGCGCCGGCCGCCACCCAGGCGCGCCCGGTATCGACGTATGCGACGCAGGCGTCGTCATCGACGAAGTGGTAGTGGAAGTCGGGCTCCAGCACCTGAAACGAGGTCGCGTTCCACCCGTGCCGCCGCACCAGCGCGAGCACCTTCTCTCGCGATTCGAATTCGGGAGCGGACGCGGTCACTCCGGAGAGCCTACCCGGTGAGGGCAAGCCGAGACCATGACAGACCTGTCGCGGTCCGGCGGGACCCCATCCGTAAACTGACGCGCGGGCTCCCAATTTCTGCGGCTGACCGTCGGTCCAGCATGTGCAAAGAAGGACCGCATGCGATGGGTCGCCCTGGTTGGACCGGAGCTGGAAGAGAACCTGAGCCTGCGCTACCTCGCCGCCAGCCTGGCGGCGGCCGGGTTCCAGAGCCGCATCCTCGCCTACAACAGCGACGCTGACTTCGGGTCGGTGCTGACCGCGATCACGGCCGCCGACGAGCCGCCGTTCGCGGTCGGCCTGTCGATGGCGTTCCAGTGGCGCGCGCCCGACTTCCTGGCGCTGGCCGTGGCCCTGCGCGAGGAGGGATATGGTGGGCACATCACCGCGGGCGGCCACTTCGCGACCTTCGCGGCGGCCGAGCTTCTGCGCGATTTTCCGGCGCTGGATTCGATCTGCCGCCAGGAGAGCGAGGCGACGGTGGTCGCCCTGTGTCAGTCGCTGGTCGACGGACGCCCGTGGCACGACCTGCCCGGCATGGTCAGCCGCGACGACAGCAACGGGGGTGGCGCGCGCTTTTCGGAGCTGCCGGCCATGCCGGATCTCCAGGCGCTCCCCTGGCCGGTTCGGACGGGCGAGCCCGCGCGCTGTTTCGATCACGCGATCGCGCCGATCGTCTCCAGCCGCGGCTGTTATGCGAACTGCACCTTTTGCTGCATCGCCGCCTGGCACGAGCAGACGCAGCCCGGAAAGCGCTATCGCCTGCGCGAGCCGGGCGACGTGGCCGCCGAGATGGCGGCGATGCAGCGCGAGCGCGGCATCCAGGTGTTCGTCTTCCACGACGACAACTTCTTCATCCCGAACCACGGCAAGAGCCTGGCCCGCCTCAACGCGCTGGCCGACGCGATCGAGGCGGCGGGGGTGCGCGACTTCGCGACCGTGGTGAAGGCGCGGCCCGGCGACGTGACGCCGGCGGTATTCAAGGTGCTGGTCGAGCGGCTGGGCTGCATCCGCTGCTACGTGGGTATCGAGACCGACGCCGACCAGGGGCTGATCACGCTGCGGCGCTGGGGCCAGTCCAGCCAGAACCACCGGGCCATCGAGGTCGCGCGATCGCTGGGGCTGTTCGTCTGTTTCAACATGTTGATGTTCGACCCCGACACCACGCTGGACAGCGTCCGCAAGAACCTCGACTTCATCGAATACGCCGCCGACTACCCGTTCAACTTCGGCCGCGTCGAGCTGTACGCGGGGACGCCGCTGCTCGCGCGCATGCTGGCCGAGGGGCGCTGCAGCGGCGACTATCTGCAGTGGGACTATCGGCTCAAGGACCCCGACATCCAGCGCTTCTACGAGCTGGCGATGGGCTGCTTCATGCCGCGCAACTTCGGCGAGGACGCGCTGGCCAACACCATCCAGGGGATGCGGTTCGACCTGGAGGTCGCGCGGCGCTTCCATCCCGAGGCGCACGACCGGCGGCTTTACCAGGCGGGAACCGCGCTCAGCCGACGGCTGTCGCTGGATTCGGTCGCCACGCTGCGGGTGCTGGTGGATCACGTCACGTCGGGCGGCGCCGAGAACGACGCGGCGCTGGTCGCGCGCCTGGCCGCGCGGGCGCGCGCCGTCGAGGCCGCGGTCCGCGGCGAGATGATGGAGATAGCGGCCGAGCTGCACGCGCGCGTCGGGCGCGGCGTGCCGCTGACGTATGTCGGCGATCGGGTGGCGACGCCCCTGCAGCGGGCGGTCGCGACGGCGGTGTCGCCATGAAGAAGACGTTGCTGCCCGAGTTCCTGCCCGCGCCGATCAGGGGGGGCGCGCAGAGCCCGCGCGAGCGCGTCGCCGAACGCGCGCGCCTGCTGCTCGAGAGGTTGCGCGGCCTCGGCCCGGCGGCCGGCGCGGCGATCCTGAGCCTGCAGTGCAGCGGCAGCGGCTACACCGTCGTCGATCCGATCCCGCCGCCGCCGATGCAATGCACCAGCGAGCCGATCCCGTTCGAGGGCATCCACCCGGGCCAGGTGTACGAGACCGGAACCACCCTTCCGCGGCCGGTCGTCATGGCGCTGGTGACCAGCGGGTACCCGCCCTCGAACTTCGTGGGTTACCGCATCGACGCCGTCCGCGTCACCGGCGGTACGCTGGTCAGCGTCGAGGACCTGAGCCAAACCGGCGGCGGCGGCAGGACCGAATTCCAGATCACGATTGCCCGCGACAGCGGGCCCCCCGGGACGCTTTTCGTCGACGTCGACTTCGCCTGCGGCCCCGCCGCGGCCACCAAGCGCTACAGCATCATGTTCCCCACCGACCCGAACGGCCCCATCACCGCCGTGGAGATCCCCCTCCCCGTCGACGGCGGCACCGACTGATCGTCCTCGACTACTTCGGCGCGACGTACCCGGCCGCGATCGCGCGGCTCTGGTACAGCGTGTTCTTCTGGTCGTCGTTGTAGACCGTCGAGAAGCTGGTGCCGTTGGTCGACCGCGCGATCTTCCCCTGCCAGTCGGCGCGCAGATACGCGCCGTCGTACCAGGACGAGTCCTTGCAGTCGGTCTGGCTCTTCCAGCTGTTCTCGCAGTAGGTCGCCTGCCCGATACCAGCCATCACCGTCCACGTGAGCGCGTCGGGCGATTCGTAGCTGGTCTTGGTGTCGCCGTAGGCAACGAACTTGCCGCCGCGGTAGATGAGATACACGTGGGAGCCGGTGTTGGGGATGGTCGAGTGCTGCGTCCAGGTGAGGGCGTCGGTGGATCGGAAGACCTTCCCGTCGCAGACGCCGTAGAAGGTGCCGTCCTTGTAGGCGAGACCCTCGATGATCGCGCAGGCCTTGACCGGGCCGTCCTTCAGCCTGCCGTGGTCGGTCCAGTGGACGCCGTCGGTCGACGTCCAAAGCTTCCAGCCGGTGGCGACCCAGATGCCCTTGCCGTAGACGATGGCGCGCAGCAGCACGTCGTCGTCGCCGCCGCTGGTCGTCTCGTAGGCGCGATCGCCCCAGGTCTTGCCGCCGTCGCGCGACGCGATCCGGATGCCGCCGTAGCCGACGCCGATCAGCCCCGGCACCCAGCCCGCCGGATCGCCGGTCGTGCCCGCGGCGCCGGTCGCGCCCGCGGCGCCGGTCGTGCCGGCCGCGCCGCCGCCACCGCGCCCGCCCGCGCCGCCGCCGCCCACGCCCGCCGATGCCGAGCCGCCCGCGCCGGCGACGCCCTGGGCGCCGCCGCGTCCGGCGGAGCCAGCGCCGCTTCCGGCCGCGCCCGTGACGCCCGCGGCGCCGGCGGGAGCTGCGCCGGCCTCGCCACCGCCACCAGTCGCGATGGTTCCACCGGCGGCGCCGCCGCCGCCGGCCGTGCCCGGCGATCCACCGCCGCCACCGGCGCCGGCTGCGCCCGCGTCATCCGGAGCGAGGGGACCGCCGGCCGCGCCACCCCCCGACGGCGCTCCGGCGGCTCCCCCGTCCGAATTCACGCCGACGGCTCCAGTGCACGCGGCCACGAGGCCGAGACAGCCGAGCACGAGCACCCTGGCGGCGAACATCCGGGGCGTATGAGCCCCGGCCGGGCGTGGGCGGTCCACGGACGGCGATCGCGCCGATCGGGAGAGCCGGGGCCCCTCTCCCTGGCCCTATCCCCGCTGCGCGGGGCGAGGGGACCGGAATCTGATCTCCCTCTCCCGCTTGCGGGAGAGGGTCGGGGAGAGGGCAAGCCGCCTGAGGGAGCGCTCGCGCGAGAGCGGGGCCCCCCTCCCTGAGGTGGACCGTTTCGTCGTCGCCGGGGGTCGTACTTGGCAGGATGCGCGCCGCGCCGCGATATCTCCTGCTGGCGCTGGCCGTTGCGGGCTGCACCGGCCAGGTCGGTGTGAACGGCCAGGGCGCCACCGGCACCGGCACCGGCTCCGGCTCCGGCAGCGCCGGTTCGTCCGGGTCGGCGGGGGCGGGCAACAGCCCCGGGCCGGGCGTGGGCGGCAGCGGCAACGTCGGCAGCATCGGCGGCCCCGGCACGGGCGGCGCCAGCGTCGTCCCGCCCGACCTCTCGTTCGCCTGCGACGCCACCGCCAAGGCCCCCGTCGCCGCGCTCCGGCGGCTGACGATGGCGCAATACCGGAACACGATCGCGGATCTGGTCACCTGGGCCGTCGGCGGCGCCAGCGCGGGACAGACGGTGCTGACCGAGATCGGCGCGCCGCTCGCCGCGCTGCCCGAGGATCGACGCGAGGCGGTGCCGCAGGATCTGCACGGCAGCTACCGGCGCCTCGATCAATCACTTCAGCAGATCCACGTCGAGGCCACCTACGACGTGGCGGTGGCGCTGGGCGCGGCGCTGACGACGTCGGCGCGGCTCGGGACCGTCGTCGGCGCCTGCGCCACCGACACCACCACGTCGAACGACGCCACCTGCCTCGACGCGTTCATCAAGAAGTTCGGCGCGCGCGCCCTGCGGCGCCCGCTCGCGACCGACGAGGTCGATTTCTACAAGACGGCCACCGGCACGACGTTATCGGCGGCCGCGTACGCCGATCTGATCGGCCTGTTCGTCACCGCGCCCGAGTTCATGTATTTCGTCGAGCACGGCGCCGCCGCGGTGTCCGGCCAGACCGGCGTCTACGATCTGTCGCCCCACGAGCTGGCGTCACGCCTGTCCTACCAGCTGTGGCAGACCGCGCCCGACGACGCGCTGCTGGCAGCGGCGGCTGACGGCACGCTGCTGGACCCGGCGGTCTACGGCGCGCAGGTGACGCGCTTGCTGGGCGACGCCCGCGCCCGTCCCGCCCTGGACGAATTCTTCGCCGACTGGACGAAGGTCGAGGACCTGCCGGCGATGGACGCGAAGAACGCGGACGTCGTGTTCAAGGCATTCGCGGGCACGGATCTGCCTGACGCGAAGCTGCGCCAGGCGATGATCGACGACGTGGTCGGGATGCTCGACTACTACACCTGGACGGCCCCGTCCGGGATCGCGTCGCTGTTCACCAGCGATCTCGCGTTCGCCCGCGACACGCGTCTGGCGAAGCTGTACGGCGCGCCCGCCTGGAACGGCACCGGGACGCCCCCCGCGCTGCCGGCCGGGCAGCGACCCGGCCTGCTGACGCGCGCGCTGTTCCTCGCGTCCGGCAGCGCGAACACGCGCCCGATCATGAAAGGGGTGTTCATGCGGCAGAACATCCTGTGCGACACGATTCCGCCGCCGCCGCCGGGCGCCAACGCCAAGCCGCCCGAGCTGGGCCCGGGCATGACCACGCGCGAGAGCGTCGAGGCGATCACCGAGATGCCCGGGACGGTCTGCGCCGGCTGCCACCAGACGGCCATCAACCCGCTGGGCTTCGCGACCGAGGGGTTCGATGCGCTGGGACGCTTCCGGACCTCGCAGCGGCTGTTCGACGCCGCCGGCGCCGAGACCGGGACGAAGCCGGTGAACACGATGTCCGTCCCGCAGGTCGTCTATGGGGATCCGACCGCGGTCACGTCGCCGTCCGAGCTGATGTCGTTGATCGTCGCCAGCGGCAAGGTCGAGGCCTGCCTGTCGCGCAACTTCTTCCGCTTCACCTACGGCCGCTGGGAGGCGGCCGCCGACGGCTGCGCACTGGAGGACGCGCGCAAGGCGTTGATGGGCGGCGGCAACGTCAAGGACCTCGCCGCCGCCGCGGTGAAGGCGGCCCAGTTCAAGCGGCGCACGTTCCAGTAAAAGGAAGCAGAGATATGGCCCGACAGGTGATCGACATATCGCGACGGCAGATGCTGCGGGGGATCGGCGGCGCCACCCTCGCGTTGCCGATCCTGCCGTCGCTGCTCAGCCGGACTGCCTACGGCGCGGACCCGCTGTTCACGCGTCCGCCCCGCCTCTACTGGGTCACCACCGACCACGGCGGTGCGTTCGAGGCCAGCATGTTCCCCAGCACGTCGCTGCTGACCGCCAGCCAGGCGCTGTATTCCGATCACACCGTCCGCTCGGGCGCGCTGGTACCGACGACGTCGGGCAGCGACACGGTGGTGTCGCCGGTGCTGCGCGCGCCGTCGTCGTCGCTGTCGGCGGCGCTGGTCAAGAAGATGAACGTGCTGTGGGGCCTCGACGTGCCGTTCTACATCGCGCACAACACCGGGTTGCACCTCGGCAACTACGCGCGCAACGACGGCAACGGCGGCGACGGCAAGGCGGTGCAGGCGTTCCCGCGTCCGACGATCGACCAGATCATGGCCTGGTCGCCGTCGTTCTATTCGAACCTGTCCGGCATCCGCGAGCGCGCGATGGTCATGTCGGGCCGGCCGGTGTCGTGGAACTACAGCGATCCCGCGATGACATCCAGCGCGATCCAGAACGTGCGCGGCTATTCGAGCTCGCTGGAGCTGTTCAACAAGATCTTCGTGCCAACCGGTGGGCCGGCGCCGCGCGCGCCGATCGTGGACAAGGTGCTGGCCAACTACAACCGCTTGCGGCAGAGCAACAAGCGGCTGTCCGCGGCCGACAAGCAGCGCCTCGATGATCACGTCGCGCGCATCGCCGAGCTGCAGCGCAAGCTGACCACGGTGGTCAGTGGCGCGTCGTGCTCCAGCGTCACGACGCCGGCCGACAACGCCAACAAGCACAACGCCAACACACCCGAGGACGCCGGGAAGCAGCTGCAGCTGTGGAACGAGGTCGCGGCGGCGGCGTTCATGTGCGGCACCAGCCGGATCGGGGTGCTCGCGTATGGCGACACGTCGCGCTTCGTGTCGTACGGCGGTGACTGGTACCAGGAGGTCGCGCACCAGTGGTAGCTGGTCGAACCGCAAGCGCTGCTGGTGCAGTCGTACCAGCGCTTCTTTGCG
>Ga0111539_10008153_pt1 | contig 13343 bp, 8 predicted proteins | sample RhiMethybrSRZTD1_FD_79667 | JGI IMG/M metagenome (GOLD analysis project Ga0111539, IMG submission 79667) | Populus rhizosphere microbial communities from Tennessee, USA - Rhizosphere MetaG P. TD hybrid SRZTD1 (version 2) (version 2) | ecosystem: Host-associated > Plants > Roots > Rhizosphere >...
CGACCTTGCCGGTCGTGAACTCGATGCAGATCGGGAAGCCCTTGCTCTGCCCGTTGCCGCTGTAGATGTGGTTGCCGACGAGCACCATGCCGCCGTGGTGGTTCTGGAACGTCTTGGCGGGAAGGAAGTAGAGCTCGCTCGCCTTGACCCCCTCGGCCGACTTCGACAGCTCCACGAGGCCGGCGCCCGTCTGGTAGCCGGTCGAGGCGAAGGCCCAGTTCGCGCGCACGAGCGGGGTCGAGATGTTGGCGACCTGGTTCGCCACGCGGTTGTAGCCCCACAGGAACTTGCCGTCGCTCGCGCGCACGCCGACGAGGCCACGGCCGAGCAGCTGCACGTACTGCTTCACGCCCGACGCGTTCGAGATCACGACCGACGCGTAGCCCGCGCCGTCCTTGCCGGCGGGACCGAGATCGGGAACGGCGCTGCGCCAGATCTCCTTGCCCGTCGCCTTGTCGAGCGCGACGAGCGTCGCGGCCGACGCGCCGGGAGTGACGATCACGCGGTCGCCGTCGACGAGCGGCGACTCGGCCCACTTCCACATCGACATCACGCGTCCGCCGAAGTCGGACGGCAGGCTGCGCCGCCAGCGCTCCTTGCCGGTCGCCGCCTCGACCGCCACGAGGTCGCCTTCCGTTCCCATCGCGTACACGGTGCCGCCGTCGACGCTCGGCGTGCCGCGCGGGCCGCCGTACTCGTCGTTCCAGGTCGGACCAACGCGGCTCTTCCAGACGAGCGAGCCGTCCTTGGCGTCGAGCGCGAGCAGGTACTGCGCGCCGTCGCGGTCGCCCATCGTGTAGATGCGGTCGTCCACGACGGCCACGCTCGAGAAGCCCGCGCCCATGCCCGTGGCCTTCCACGCGAGCGGAGGCCCGCCCGCCGGCCACTGGCTGGCGAGGCCGGTCTCCGTCGAGAGCGCGTCGCGCGACGGCCCGCGCCAGCCGGGCCAGCCGGGCGCGGCGGCCCGCAGGTCGGGAAGCACGGCGAGGCCAAAGGCGGCGGCGACGGCGATGCGCGAGAGCTGCATGTTCACTCCTTTGAACGGCGGACCGAAGCGCTCCCACGATTCTGCCGAGTGCGCAAGCGGCCTGTCGAGCGGCCGCCGCTTGACGCCGCCCTGACCGCAAGAAAGGATCGACGGACGCCCTGACGGCGCCCAGGATGAAGAACACGCTGCTCGCGCTCGCGACGATCGCCCTCTACCTGCTGCACCAGGACGTGTGGCTCTGGCGGAGCGCGCGCCCGTTCGTGTTCGGCTTCCTGCCGGTCGGGCTCGCCTTTCACGCGCTCTACTGCCTGCTCGCGTCGCTGCTGATGCTGCTGCTGGTGAGGCACGCCTGGCCCGCGCGGCTCGAGCGCGAGGCCGGCCCCCTGGACGACCCCCGCCGCCGCCCGTGATCCCCGCGCTGATCGTCCTCGCCTACCTGGGCGTCGTCGTCTACATCGGCGTGTTCGCGTTCCGCCGCGCGCACGGCCGCAAGGAGGTGGAGGACTACTTCCTCGCGAACCGGTCGCTCGGGCCGTTCGTGTTCCTGATGTCGCTCTTCGGCACGAACATGACGGCGTTCTCGATCCTCGGCTCCTCGGGTCACGCCTTCGCGAACGGGATCGTCACCTTCGGGCTGATGGCCTCGCCGGCGGCGCTCGTGATGCCGCTGATGCTCTTCCTGGTCGGCACGCGCGTGTGGGCGCTCGGCAAACGCCACGGCTTCATCACGCCGGTCCAGCTGTTCCGCGACCGCTGGGAGACGAGCCACATCGGCACGGTGATCTTCGCGGTGCAGGCCGCGCTGCTCGTGCCGTACGTGATCATCGGCGTGATGGGCGGCGGCACGACGCTTTCGGCCGTGAGCGGCGGCCGCGTGCCCTACTGGCTGGGCGGCGCGCTCGTCGCGCTCGTGGTGATGAGCTACGTCTTCTTCGGCGGCATGCGCGGCACCGCCTGGGTCAACACCTTCCAGACGACGCTCTTCCTCGTCTTCGGCGCCGTCGCCGTGCTGGTGATCGGCTGGGGCATGGGCGGCTTCCGCGCCTCGGTCGAGGCGCTCGCCGCCTCGCCGCAGGCCTTCCTGCTCACGCGCGAGCGCTTCTCGACTCTCGACTTCTTCAGCTACACTTTCATCCCGCTCTCGTCGATCGCCTTCCCGCACATCACGATCTTCTGCCTCACCGCCGAGCGCATGGCCCACTTCAAGCGGACGGTCGTCTTCTACCCGCTGTGCCTGCTCGCGATCTGGCTGCCGTGCACGTTCCTGGGCGTGATGGCGAACCGGGCCGTGGAGGTGCCGGAGGTCCAGGGCAAGCTCGAGGCTCGAGCGACGCTCGCCACGCAGGCGGCGACGCTCGCGCCGGGCGAGCGCGCGGAGCTGCGCGCGAAAGCCGCGGGCGACGACGTGCTGGTGAGGCTGCTCAACCACTACGCGCCGGCCTGGCTCGCCGGCCTGCTGGCCGCGGGCATCATGGCCGCGGTGATGGCCACCGACTCGCAGATCCTCGCGCTCTCGACCATGTTCACGGAGGACGTCTTCGCCCACTACGAGGGCAAGGCGCGCTTCGGCGAGGCGGCGCAGGTGATGACCGGAAGAGCGTTCGTGATCGGCCTGACCGTCGTCGCCTACCTGATCGCGCTGCGCATGCCGGAGAGCATCTTCGCGATCGCGGTGCAGTACGCCTTCACCGGCTACGCGGGGCTCGCGCCGCTGCTCGTCGCGGCCCTCTTCTGGCGCGGCAGCACGAAGTGGGGCGCGCTGGCCGCGACGCTGTTCGTGGCGCTCGGCGTGCTCGGGATCGCGGCGGTCAACGCCTACGTGCCGGCGCCGCCGCCCGGACAGCCGGTGCCCGTCTGGTCCCTCGCGGGACAGGACGTGATCGTGCGAACCGCCGGAGGCCTGAGCGTTCTCGGCTTCATGCCCGTCGTGCCGATGGTGGTGGTCTCGTCGCTGCTGCTCGCCTTCGTCTCGCTCCTCACGCCGCGGCCGAGCCCCGCGACGCTGGCGCGCTACTTCGCCGACTGACTCTACTCTCGTCCGGGACGGGGCCCGCCTAGCCGCGCGTCACCGCGGCGCGCAGCTCCACGTCGCCGATCCGCACCACGTCCCCGTCCGCGAGCGGCGTGAGCTTCTCCACCCGCTTGCCGTTCAGCCGGGTGCCGTTGATGCCGCCCTCGTGCCGCAGGTACGCCACCTTGCGGTCGTCGCTCAGGATCACGGCCGCGTGGCGGCGCGAGACGGTCGGATGGTCGACGCGGAGCGGCACCTCGGCCGAGCGGCCCATCAGGTGCTCGCCCGGCTCCGAGACGACGAGCGAGAGCGCTTCGGACGTCAAACGGATCTCGCGGATGGGACGTGCGACGGGGGCGGTGGGCGTCTGCTGCTCCGCCGCTTTCGGTGGCAGCGCCGCCTTGGCCCCGGGCGGACCACTCGGAGCGGCAGCCTTCGGCGCCGCGGCCGCCGGTGCAGGAGTGGGCGCCGGCGCGGCCGGCTTTGCGGGTGTCGGAGCCGCCGCGGGCTTCGCGGGTGTCGGGACCGCCGCGGGCTTCGCGGGTGTCGGGGCCGCCGCGGGCTTCGCGGGTGTCGGGGCCGCCGCGGGCTTCGCTGGCGCCGGTGCTGGCGCCGGCTTGGGTGTCGGCGATGCCGCGGGCGGCTTCGTGGGCACGGCCGGCGACTTCTCCGTCTGGCCCTCGGACCGCGCCGTGCGCTCCGCCTCCTGCTCTCGCAGGCGCTGGCGGAACGCCACCACGCGGTCGCGCTCCTCGCCGGTCAGCAGCATGCGGGTCTTCCATTCCGCCGAGAAGCGCTGCTGCTCGGCGCGCGCCTCGCGCGCAAGCGTCTGGCTGTGCCGGCCGGAGCCGGAGTGCGCGGGGCCCATCTCCACGTCGACCACGAATCTCTCGGCGCCTCCGAGGCGCACCACGTCCCCCGACTTCAGGAACGCGCTCTGCACGCGCACGTCGTTCACGAACGTGCCGTTGGCCGAGCCCAGGTCCTCGAGCAGCAGCTGGTCGCGGGTCCGCTCGACGCGCGCGTGGACCTTCGAGACGTCGCTGGTGTCGGCCACCACGTTGCACGAGGGCGAGCGGCCGAGCGTCACCTCGCCCACGGCGACCTCGTGTGCCGTCGCGTCGCCGCCCTGCTCCACGAGCAGCGCGCGCACGATCGCCAGGGTCGGCGCGGGCGGCGCCGCCGCCTCGCTCGTCAGGAACACGAGCTCGACGCCCTTGCCGACCGTCACCACGTCGAAGTGCCGGAGCTTCTCGCGCGAGACCGGATGCCCGTTGACGAAGGTGCCGTTCGTGCTGCGCAGGTCTTCGACCCAGTGGCTCTTGCCGTCCCACGTGACGCGCGCATGGCGGCGCGAGACGCCCTCGGCGGGAAGCGCGATCGCCAGCCCGGGCTCGCGGCCGAGCACGGCCTCGCGCTCCGTGAGCTCGAACGAGAGCGTCAGGCCGGCACGCAGCCGGCACACCAGCCGGCCGCTCACGGCGTCGCCTCGGGGTGGTAGCGGTGGCACGACGCGCAGTCCGCCCGCACCGCGCGCGGGCCGTGGCACTCGCGGCAGCTCGCGACGCCGGGGACGAAGAGGTCGGAAGACTGCTTGCTCGCCTCGATCCCCTGGTGGCAGCGCGAGCACTCGGCCTGCATCAGGTGCGGAGCGTGCTCGAAGCGCGCGCGCACGAGCCGCGGCCGCGCGACGCGGGCCGGGGCGAGCGCCGCCGACTCGAGCACGTGGCATTTGCGGCAGGGCGCGCTCAGCAGCTCGAGCGCGGCACGCCGCCTCGTGCGCCCGGCGTCGTCGAGCGCCGGCGCCGGACTCGCCTCGTCGAAGGCCGCGAGCTGCTGGCGCGCCGCGGCGAGCGCGTCGCGCAGGCCCGACTGCTCCGCGGCCAGGAGCGCCACGGACGGCGGCCGCACGCCGAGCGCGCGGAGCGCCAGCTCGTCGCGCACGCGGGCGAGCTCGGAGCGCCGCTGGTCGCGGACGCGCGCGAGCAGCTCCGCCGGACGCTCGCCCGGCGCCAGCGCGATCAGCCTCCGCCGCAGGTCCTCGGTGCGCGCCCCGAGCTCCGGGTCCGCGGCGGCCGTCGCGTCGAGCAGCGTGAGGATCTCTTTGCGCCGCGCCTCGGCCTCGGCCAGCGGCAGCGACAGCGTGTCGGCCGTCGCTCCTCGGAGCGGCTCGCCCTGGGCCGCGAGCGACTGCGCGGCCGCGGCGGCGTCGGCGTCGCCGCTGGCGGCGGCCGCGGCGGCGACCTCGCGCAGCCGATCGAGCCCGGCGGAGGTCGAGGCCGCCTGGGCCTGGCCGGCGAGCCGGGCCTCGAGGCCCTCGAGCTCGGCCGCGAGCGCGGCTTCCCGGGACTGGAGCTCGTCCGCGTCGAGGCCGGCGAGCGGCGCCGCGAGGGCCTGCCGCCGCGCGAGCTGTGCCTCGCGGGCCGCAAGCGCCGCGCGCTCGGCGGCGAAGCCTGCCGGGTCGAGCTCCCGCCGCAGCCGACGCAGGTTCAGCACGACCCAGTCGTCCCGATGGCGCACGGACGTCTTCGCGATCCGCCCACGGCTCTCCTCGAACTCCTCGGGGCGGAGGCTCACGCCGGAGGCCGCGAGCTGCGCCGGAGCGGCGACGTCCTCGAGCGGGATCGGCTCGACCAGGCCGAGCGAGCCGTTCTTCTCGTGACAGGTGGCGCAGTGACGGGCGAAGGAGATCGGCGAAAGGTCGCGGCCGGGGCCCTCGGGCTCGTGGCAGCGCAGGCAGGCGTCCTTCGCCGCCACGTTCTGCTTGGCGAGCTCGCGCATGTGGCGCTCGTGCGGGAACTGGATGCCGGGCGCGTCCGGCGTGCTCGTGCGCAGCAGCGCGAACTCGGGGTGCGCCGACAGGCTCTTGAAGTGGCAGCTCCCGCACTGGCGCTGGTCCACGGCCGCGAGGCGCGTCCCGCGTCCGTGGTGGTCGACGTGGCAAGAGACGCAGGCGCGCGGCTCGCTCGCCGCCGCCTTGCGCGGATCGCCGCTGCCGAAGAGCACGTGCGCCCGGCCGGTGAGCCGCCCGGCGCCTGAGGCGTCGTGGCAGCGCTGGCAACGCACGTCGGCGACGCCCGCGCGCGGCGTGTGGCACTCCTCGCAGCGCGCTTCGAAAGGCGCGTGCGGGCTCGTCAAAGCACCCGGAGAGACGCTGCCGCGCCAGCCGATCGCGTGGAGCGCGAGCGGGAGCACGAGCGCGAGCAGGCCGAGCCCCAGCGCGGGCCCGAGGAAGGTCCACTTCGCGCGGAGCGGCGCGTAGTGCGGGGAGCGGCCCGGCGTGCCCCAGCTCACCCCGCGCGCCATCAGTACCAGACCCAGGCGAAGACGTGGACGACGACGAGTCCCATCAACAGGCCGGCGGGCGGAACGTGGATCCACAGCCAGCGGCGCAGCACGCCCTGCAGCCTGAGCTGCGCGTCGAGCTCGAGCTTGTCGGTGTAGAGGCTCGCGAGGTCCTCGAGCCGCTCCTTGTCCTCCTGCGGGACGTACGCGCGCATGCGCCGGAACGGATCGAGCGCCGCCTCGCGCCCCGCGCGCACGTCGAAGAGATAGCCCCACGACGGCGAGAGCGACCCGAGCCGGTCGCGCACCTCCTGCCGGTAGAAGCGGTCGAGCGCGTCCGACCCCTCGGCGGCGAGGCTGTCCGCCTCGGCGACGAGCCCCTCGACGAGCTCGGGGATCCGCTCGTAGAGCGCCTCGACCTGCAGCCCGCCCGCCATGGCCGCGGGGATCCACTTCTGCAGCCAGACCCCGAAGAGCCCGCTCGCCGTGGTCCAGAGCGAGAGCAGCAGCAGCAGCCAGCCGAGCGTCCCCCCGGGAAAGCGCAGGCCGGAGTGGATCACCACGCAGACGAAGGCGAACGCGCCCAGGTAGACGTGTGCCTGGAGATAGCGCAGCGCGGTTCCGAGCGGGCGCGCGCGCGAGCGGCGCGCGGGATAGAGCATCTCGAGCACGTAGACGAGGGCGGCGGCGATGCCGAAGGCGAGACCCAGCCCGCGCTTCGGGCTCCACGCCCAGCGCCAGGAGACGAACAGGAACAGCGCGAGCGCGACAAAGGACGCGGCCACGGTCGCGTGCAGGTTGCGCGGGACCTTGGGCCGCAGCACCTCGGCGAGGCTCAACGCTCCAGCCTCACTTCAAGGTGGAGACCACGCGCTCCATGTCCTTGAAGGAGATGCGCACGGCCGAGCCGTGCGGGCACATCTGGACGCAGGCCGGTCCCTCGGCACGCCCGAAGCACAGGTCGCACTTCGTCGCGACCTCGATCGGCTTGCCGTCGGGGCGCGTCTCCTCCTGCTCGACCATCACGATGTTGCCCCACGGGCAGCGCTTGGCGCAGTTCGAGCAGCCGATGCAGGTCGACGGGTCGATCTGGACCTCGAGCGTCCCGATCGCGCGCGTGATCGCGCCGGTCGGGCAGTCCACCATGCACACGGGGTCGGTGCACTGGTAGCACGCCGTGGGCACCAGCCAGTTGCGGTAGCGCTGGCCCTCGCGCACGAAGCGCGCCTCGCCGCCGTGCGCGTCGGCGCAGCCGCGCACGCACTCGTCGCAGCGCGTGCAGGTCGCGAGGTCGATCAGCAGCACGCTCTCGCCGTGGATCAGGCCGGTGTCCATGGCCATGCGCATGTACTCGGACGACACCGGGCTCTGCAGCGCCGCGCCGCGCTGCTTCAGGCGCGCGAGCGTCGCCGCCCAGAGCTTCTCCTCGACGGGCGGGTGCGCCGCGAGCACGCGCCGGAACTCCTCGCGCGTGATCTTGACGAGCTCGACGTGCTCGAGCGCCTGCAGCGTGAACGGCCAGGGCTCGTCGAGGATGAGCGCGGCCTCGCCCGCGAAGTCCCCGGTTCGCAGGTACGTGATCGCGAGCTCCGAGGTGCCGGCCGCGGCGCTCACCTTCACGTAGCCGCCGCGCACCAGGAAGAACGCGTCCGCGGGCGCCCCCTCCTCGACGATCACCTGCCCCGGCTGGAACGCGACGAGCTCGGCTTTCTCGCTGACCGCGTCGATCACCGCCGGGCTCACGTCCTCGAACAGGCTGACCCCGCGCAGGTGGCGTCCGAGCGTTCGCTCGCGGTAGCGGGTGTCGAGGAACTTCTTGAAATCCTTCGACGCCGCCTGAAGCATGCGCAGGCCCGGCAGGCGGATCTGCAGCAGCCGCAAGTCCGAGGCGGCGCGCACCGTGGCCGAGATTGGATAGCGCGACAGCGCGCTGATCTCCCCGAACACCTCGCCGGCCTCGAGCACCGCCCTGCCGCCGGGCGCGATCTCGGCGGCGGGATGCGCGGACAGGATCACCGTGCCGGGCACGTGGCCGCGGCCGATCATCCCCGAAGCACCCGGCTTCGCGCCGCCTTTCGCCGAAGCGGCGTGCGCTCCCCCGCGGACGCGCGGCGCCGCGCGCCGGTCAGCCGCTGCCGGTTTTCCGAGCAGCACCTCGGCGCTGCCCTTGACGACGTAGTAGGCCGAGTCGCCGTAGTCGCCTTCGCGCAGCACCACGTCGCCACGCCGGTAGGCGGCGAAGTGCATGTACTTGCGCACCTTCTCGAGCACCTTGTCGCGCGCCTTCTCGGGGATGCCCGCGAAGAGCGAGAGCTCCGAAAGCGCGGCGAGCTCCGCCGGCACGCGGAGCTGCAGCCGCTCCTCGTAGCGCCGTCGCAGCTCCGTGCGGTCGGCGCCGCTCGTCACGGGCGCCTCAGCGCTTCGAGCGCGAGCGCCATCGCCTCGTCCTGCAGGCGAAGCAGCTCGCCGTCGGGTCCCGCGAACTCGATCGGCCGCGTGGGCGCGGCCGCGCCCGGGCTCCTGGCGCCATTGCGGAGCAGCCGCTCCAGGAGCACCGCCGCCCGACCGCGCAGCTCGGCGATCTCGGCCGAGCGCGGACGCAGGCGCGCGGCCGCAGGCGCCGTGGGCGACGCCGTGAGAGCGGGAGTGGGAAGCGTGCGCGGGACGGGCACGTCCTCGGCGAGCGAGAGCGGAACCGTTGTGGCAATCCGAGCCGGCGGGGCGGGCATGGCTTTCGGCGCCGAGGCCGTCACGGGCTCCGGCACGTAGTCCTGCGGCAGCGGCCGCACGGGCTGGGACCAGTCCCACGGCGCGGCCGCCGCGGGCGCGGGTACCGCCTTCGCGGTATCGGCCGCGGCGGGTCCACGCGAGGCGACGGCAGCCGGCGCTGCCGGGGCGCGGCCGGCGCCGAGCGAGCGGCCCACGGCACTCACCTGCGCGAAGTCGTAACGCTGGTTCCAGTGCACGAGCTTCTGGAGCGAGAGGCCGGCGTCGAAGGCGTCACCCGTGGGGTGCCCCGCCGCCGCGAGACGCCGGTCCGTGAGCACGTGGCACTCGACGCAGACGCGCGCGATCGCGGCCGGCTTGTCGCGCAGGTCGTGCATCCCGGCGGCCACCGCCTTTGCGTACGACCCCTTCTGCTGGTGCAGCTCGTTCCAGCCGCTCGCCGGGCCATGGCAGCTCTCGCAGGAGACACCCGCGTTCGCGTCGCCGCGGAACACCGTCGCGTGGCACTTCACGCACGCGCCCTTGAGGTCGTACGGATCGACGCCGAGCGCCTTCGCGAAGCCGGCGGCTTTCGTCCCGTCGAGCTGCTTCAGCGTCGCGAAGTGGGCCTTTCCCTTGAAGGCCAGCGGCTCCTCTCTCTGCCACTTGGCCGCCTGGCGGTCGTGGTCGTGGCACTGGACGCACTTGCTCGGGCCGAGGTACGTCTGGGCGCCGACCGGGGTAGCCAGCGCCAGGAGCGCGAGCGCGAAGCGGCACCGGCTGCTGGCCCGCGCGGGCCGCTCCCCAGGCATTGCGGGCATTGGACCGGATCGTCGCTGCGGGTGTCAAGACAATGCAGCGATGCCGGTCACAGACGAATTCCGTGTGCTTCCGCAGCATCTCCGAGCTTGAACCTCTCGCGGGCTCGGCCTAGAGTTCACACAATTCGAACGCCACGGCCCACGGCCTCGGGAGGCACCGCGATCACCGACCACAAGCGCAGCACGGCAGCCCTGAGCGTCCTGCTGGGGGCCGTGCTGATGCTCCCGAGCTGCGGCGGCGGGTCGGCTTCTCCTGTCGCCGCTTCCAGCGCCGCGCCCGCCACGTCCCTGAGCGCCGACGAGGCACGCCGGATCGTCGAGCAGGCGGCGGCGGCGGCGCGCGCCGCGGGGCTGGCCGCCACGATCGCGGTGACGGATGCCGAGGCCAACGTGCTCGCCGTCTTTCGGATGGACGGCGCACGTACGACGAGCCGCGTCGCGGGCGACGGGGGTGGGCTCGAAGGCCGTGGCTTCGGCTCGGACGCGGTGGCGGTCGCGAAGGCGGCGAGCGGCGCCCTGCTCTCGAGCGGCGGGAACGCGTTCTCGACGCGCACCGCCAGCTTCATCGTGGAGTCGCACTTCCCGCCCGGCGTCGACTTCACTCCCGGCGGCCCGCTGTTCGGAGTCCAGCTCTCGAGCCTGCCCTGCGGGGACGTGAAGCGCCCTGGCTCGCCGCTCGGGCTCTCGGGCGACCCGGGAGGCGTGCCGCTCTATCGCGACGGCCTCGTCGTGGGCGGCCTCGGCGTGGAAGGCGACGGCGTCTACGGGATCGACACCGATCCCGCGAGCGCGCCGCCCGAGGAGGGCATAGCGCTCGCCGGCGCCGCCGGGTTCGACGCCCCGGCGCTCGTTCGCGCGAGCGAGATCCTGGCCGACGGCATCCGCTTGCCGTTCGCGAACGCAGCCGCCGCGCCGGGCGGAAGCGGAGCCGGCGGCGGAACGTGGCTCGTGCTGCCACGGCCGGCGCCGCCGTCGACGCTGGTCCAAGCCACGATCGGCGGCGTCGCGGGACGCGTCGACCCGCGCTTCCCGACGCGCGCGGGTGCGGTCCTGACCGCGGCGGACGTGGCCGCGGTCCTCGACCAGGCGGCGAGCCAGTCGGCGAAGACGCGGGCCGCGATCCGCCAGCCGCTCGGCTCGAGCGCTCGCGTCTCGATCGCCGTGGTGGACACGACGGGCGCCGTGCTCGGCTTCTTCCAGACGGGCGACGCGCCCAACTTCGGCCTCGACGTGTCGGTGCAGAAGGCGCGCACCGCCGCGTTCTTCAGCAGCGAGAGCGCGGGGCTCGAGCTGTCGCGCGCGGGGCTCTCCGCCTATCTCGCGAGCGACGTGCCGCTCGACGGCCGCTACGCGTACACGTCGCGCGCCATAGGCTTCCTCGCGCAGCCCTTCTATCCGCCCGGGATCGGCGGCGCCGGCTTCGGCCCGTTCTCGCTGCCGATCGACCAGTGGAGCCCGTTCGACACCGGGCTGCAGCTCGACCTGCTGAACCTGGCCGGTGCCGGATCGTGCTCGGCGATCGCGCGACTGCCGAACGGGATCACGATCTTCCCGGGCGGCATCCCGCTCTTCAAGGACGGGCGGCTCGCGGGCGCCGTCGGCGTGAGTGGCGACGGCGTCGACCAGGACGACCTGATCGCCGCGGCGGGCGGCGCGTCGTTCGAGGTCCCGCCCGAGAAGCGCTCGGACCAGCTGGTGGTGCGCGGGACGCGGCTGCCGTGGGCGAAGTTCCCGCGGCACCCGGAGCTCTGAGCGGCGTGCGGCGAAGGGTCGCGGGATCGCTCGCGCTCGCTCTGCTCGCCCTGGCCGCCCTCGTCGCCGCCGACGAGGTGCTGGTCCTCAAGGACGGGCGCAGGATCCCGGTCACTCGTCTCGCCCGGCGCGACGGGCAGGTCGTGTTCCAGACCACGCGCGGCGAGGTGTTCTCGGTGCCGGAAGGCGACGTAGTCTCGCCTCCGCTCGCCTCGATCGCGGCCGACGAGAGCCAGCAGCTGGTCCTGAAGGACGGGCGCAAGATCGCTGTCACCCGGCTCGCGCGGCGCGGCGGTCTCGTGCTCTTCACCACGCCTCGAAACGAGTCCTTCTCGGTCCCGGAGAGTCAGGTGGTGTCCCCGCCGCTCGATTCGATCCCGCGCCTCGACGCTCCTGCACCGGCTCCTCCGCCTGCGCCGAGCGCGCCGACGCCGGAGCCGACAGCGGTCGAGCCCGAGCCCGCTCCCCCCGCGACTGCCCCGACGCCGCCTGCGCAGGTGCTGCCTGCGGCGCCGCGCCCCGCCTCGGGCGAGCCGGAATTCGTGCCGCTTCCCGACCGCTGGTCGATCCCCTACCCGGACAGCCCGCGCCTCGTGAAGGGAGGAGGCCTCGATCCCTACGACCAGAACGTGCTGAAGGGCGACCGGCCCGTGATCGGCGACTCCGTCTTCTTCGTGCTCGGGGCGACGCTCGACCTGCCCCTCGAAGTACGCGGACTTCCGGTCGGCAGCGGGGTGAGCACCGCCAACCCAGAGAGCCTCGAGTTCTTCGGCAGCGGCGACCAGCTCTTCACCACGCCGCGCGCCTTCGTCTCGGCCGAGCTCTTCCACGGCCAGACCGCATTTCGCCCGCGCAGCTGGGCGCTCAAGGTCACGGGCGCGTTCGACCTCAACTACCTGCACGTCGAGGAGCAGAACGTCGTGAACCCCGACCCGCGCGAGGGACGCACGCGGCGGCGCGAGGATCTCGCGCTCGAGGAGGCCTACGGCGAGCTGAAGCTCAAGGACCTCTCGCCGGCCTACGACTTCGTCTCCGTTCGCGCCGGCATCCAGCCCTTCGTCTCCGACTTCCGCGGTTTCGTGTTCAGCGACCAGAACCTCGGCGCGCGGCTCTTCGGCAACGCTTCGTCCAACCGCTGGCAGTACAACGCCGCCTTCTTCGACCTGCTCGAGAAGGAGACCAACAGCGAGCTCAACACCTTCGAGAGGCGCGAGCAGCAGGTCGTGGTGGCGAACCTCTACCGGCAGGACTTCCTGGCGCACGGCTACACGCTCTCGCTGAGCTACCACTGGAGCCGCGACCACGCGAGCGTGCACTACGACGCGAACGACTTCCTGGTGCGGCCGGCGAAGGTCGGCAGCGCGCAGCCGCACGAGGTCGAGGCGCACTACGCAGGCTTCGCCGGAGACGGCCACGTCGGACGCCTCAACCTGTCGCACGCGTTCTACTGGGCGTTCGGGACCGACTCGCTCCAGCCGATCGAAGGCCGGCCGGTCGACGTGAGCGCGTCGATGGCGGCGCTCGAGCTGTCGCTCGACCGCGACTGGGCGCGCATCCGGCTGAGCGGCTTCTTCGCCTCGGGCGACGACGACCCGCGCGACGGCAAGGGCCGCGGCTTCGACTCGGTCTACGACAACCCGAACTTCGCGGGCGGGCCGTTCAGCTTCTGGGTTCGCTCCGGCATCGCGCTCACGCAGACCGGCGTGCTGCTCAAGGCGCCCGGCAGCCTGCTGCCCAGCCTGCGCGCGAACAAGTTCGAGGGCCAGGCGAGCTACGTCAA
>Ga0111539_10008154_pt1 | contig 13342 bp, 12 predicted proteins | sample RhiMethybrSRZTD1_FD_79667 | JGI IMG/M metagenome (GOLD analysis project Ga0111539, IMG submission 79667) | Populus rhizosphere microbial communities from Tennessee, USA - Rhizosphere MetaG P. TD hybrid SRZTD1 (version 2) (version 2) | ecosystem: Host-associated > Plants > Roots > Rhizosphere >...
CTCCGCCGTAAGGCTGCGCAACGCCTGCACCCAGCCAACCGGGGAGGGATCCCAGCCCACGAACGGCCAGTCGCTGCCGAGCACCACGCGGTCGGATCCCACCTGGTCGAGCAGGAAGCGCAGCGCCTCCTCGCTGCCGGTGACGGTGTCGTAGTACAGCCGGCGCTGGTACGCACTGGGAGGCTGCGGGATGCGGCGCACGTCGGGACGGCTGTGCCAGCCCCGGTCGAGGCGTCCCATCGCGAAGCAGGCCGGGCCGCCGCCGTGGGCGATGCACACCCGGAGATCCGGGCACGCCTCCAGCACGCCGCCGGAGATCAGGATGGCGACGACGATGGCGTCGTCGAGGATCACGCCGAGGCTGTTGACCAGCCCGTCACGCGACGTGCGCTGCACCAGGAAGTTGTGGTGGGGCTGCGGGTGGAAGAACAGCATCGCGCCCATCGCCTCGGCTGCCTTGAAGAACGGCAGGAACTCCGGCTCGTCCCACTGCTTGTCGTTCACCTGGGTGTCGAGCTCGGCCCCCTTGAGGCCGAGCACGGTCACCGCGCGCTCCAGCTCGCCGATCGCAGCCTTCACGTCCTGCACCGGCAGCGTGGCGAGTCCGGCGAAGCGCTGCGGCCGCTCGCGGACCATCCCGGCGATCTCGTCGTTGACCTCGCGGGCCAGGGCCAGCCCCTGCGCGCTGTCGAGATGCTGGCCGAAGAACGGCGTGTGGATCGAGACGACCTGCATGTCCACGCCCTGCGCGTCCATGTCCTTCAGCCGCTCCTCGACCGTGAGGCGCACTTTGGGCGAGCTGAAGGCAATGCGCCGGCCACCGCCCGTCAGGGTGCCGAGGCCTTCGCCGGGCTGGTGCCGGTAGCCGAACCACTCACGGCCGGCCTCGATCGCCCGCCACAGCGACTGAGGGACGAGATGGGCGTGGATGTCGATGGTGCGCATGGGCGAGTCTCCTAGCGGAAGCGCTCGACGCCGGTGCCGCGATAGAGGATCTTGGCCGAGCGCGCTACCGACTCCGCGTGGTGGGCGCGCGCCTCGGGCGAGAGATCGGCCGCCGGCGCACGCTCGGGGACGTAGTACTGGTGCTCATCGACCCCGCGCACGAGCATGGCGCCGTCGACCGCTCCGGCCAGCTGCCGTACGTAGGTCGGGATGTAGCGGATCGCGAACCCGATCCGCCGGTCGTCCGACCGGTTCGCGGGCGAGCCGTGGACCATCCGCACGTGGTGCAGCGACATCTCCCCGGCGCGCAGCACGATGTCCACCCCGCGCGCGTCGTCGACCTCGACCTCGATCTCCTGGCCGCGCGACAGCAAGTTGTTGGCGGCGAAGGTGTCACGGTGGGCGAGCTGCTCGCCGTGCGAGCCCGGCACCATGCGCATGGCGCCGTTCTCCACCGTGGCCTCGGTGAAGGCCACCCACGCGGTGATGACGTCCGGCTCGCTCAGGCCCCAGTACGTCGCGTCCTGGTGCCAGGACACGAACGCGGAGTCGCGCGGGCCCTTGATGAAGAAGCTCGTGCTCCACACCAGGAGGTTCGGGCCCAGCACGTCCTCGACGGCGTCGAGAATGGCCGGATGGCGTACCAGATCGGCGAGCCACCTGAACAGCAGGTGCGGCTTCTGTCTGATCTCGGCGGTGAGCGTTCCACCGTGCGCAGCCTCGACGGCCTCGAGCCGCCGGCGGTATTCACGCGCCTCCCCGGGCGTCAGCACGGGTATCGGGAAGTAGAAGCCATCGCGGTGATAGCGCTCGACGGCGGCGGATGTGAGTGTCTTCATGCGGTCCTCGCCCACACGGCGTAGAGCGGATCACCGTTGCCGTCCGGCGACCGGTCCTCGTCCGTGACGTCGCGCCAGCCCCCGGCGGCCTCGAAGTACGAGCGCACGAGCATCAGATGCTGCTGATCGCTGGTCCCGAGCCACACGGAGACGGCCTTGGTTGGAAAGCAGCGGTTGGAGAACGAGACGACGAACGGCGCACCGGGGCGTAGCACCCGCTTCAGCTCGCGGAAGACCAGCACCGGATGCGTCATGTACTGGATGGAGACCGCGCACATGGCGCCGTCGAACTCCGCGTCGCCGAACGGCAGGCGCGGGTCGCGATTGAGATCGTGGACCACCGACTTGGCGAGCTGCGGGTTGTCGCCCATCTCTTCCGCGTTCATCCCGAGTCCGATCACCTCGCCCGCGTGGGCACGCGCCGGCAGGTGGCTACGCCAGCTGCTCATGAGGTCGAGCAACCGTCCACCCGGCGGTAGCACCTCCGCGTAGAGCGCCCCCAGCGCGACGATGGCTCCATCATCGATGTGGACGACCTTGCGCGGGAAGCCGTAGAACCCGGGATCCGGGGACTCGTCCTCCCGCTCGTAGGCGTCCGGCGGGAACAGACCATCGCCGCGCGGCGACTCGGTGCTCAGCGCTTCACGACCTCGCCGGTCTCGATGTTCAGCAGGTCGCGGGCCGGCCCCATGGTCTGCATGGCCTCGAACCCGTGCTCGACCATGTCACAGTAGAGCTCCACGCGGTTGCCGTCGGGGTCGGCGAAGTAGATGCTCCGCGTCACGTTGTGCGCGATGGTCGACTCGACCTTGATGCCCAGCTCGCCCAGCTCGCGGTGGGCGGCCTGCAGCTCCTCGAAGCTCCCGAGCTGCCAGGCCATGTGGTGCAGGCCGGGCTGCTTGTCGCCCGGCGTCTCACCGGTGGCCAGCTGGAACAGCGCCAGGTCGTGGTGCTGCTCGCCGACACTCAGGAACGCGGCACCCCATTCCGGCTGCTCGTAGGCGACCTTCAACCCCAGCACGCGCGTGTAGAACTCCCTGGACTTCTGCATGTCGCGAACCTTCAGGACCACGTGGCCGAGCTTGCGAGCCTGGATCATGCCTCTGCTCCCCGCGCCGTGGCGGCGCCCCGACGTTCTCGGCGGATGCCGTATACCCTATCGCCCGACGCCAGTATAGACGCCCGGGGAGGCCAGGTCATGGGGATCGCGGAGAGCGGCGCGTTGCGGGGCAAGGTCGCCATCATCACGGGCGCGGCGACCGGCATCGGCCGGGCCAGCGCCCTGCTGTTCGCCCAGGCGGGGGCCAAGGTGGCCCTGGCCGACGCGCGCGAGCCGGAACTGGCCCGGACCGTCGCCGACGTGCGCGCCGCCGGCGGCGAGGTGGCGGCGATCACCGCCGACCTCACCCGCCCGGAGGCCTGCGCGGCGGTGGTGACGGAGACCGTACGGGCGTTCGGCCGGCTGGACGTGCTGCTCAACAACGCCGGCGTCGGCACGATGGTGGTCGGCGGGACGGTCGAGACCATCGCGCTCGAGCACTGGGACCTGGCGCAGGATGTCAACGTGCGCGCGATGTACCTGGTCAGCCGCGCGGCGGTGCCGCACATGCGGACCGCCGGCGGCGGGGCGATCGTGAACATCTCGTCCGTTTCGGCCTTCCGCGGGTCCGTCGAGCGGCCGACCCACGCCTACGCGGCGTCCAAGGGCGCCGTGCTCGGCCTCACCCACGCGATGGCGGCCTCCTACGGACGCGATCGAATCCGCGTGAACGCGATCTGCCCCGGGACGATCCGCACGCGCCTGACGGCCGACATCGTGCCGGGCGTGGAGAAGGCATCGCGCGAAGGGCACGGCATTCCGCTGGGACGCGTCGGCGAGCCCGAAGACATCGCCCGCTGCGCGCTGTTCCTGGCCTCCGACGACGCGAGCTTCATCTCCGGCGCGCACATCGTCGCCGACGGCGGCGCGATGGCGGCGTCGGCGTAGCCTTACGCGGTCGCGCCTGCCCGGGCTCGCTCGCGGTATTTCTCCAGATTGCCACCCGACTTCAGCTTGCCCGGCAGCGGGTGGCCCACCACGCGCTCGGCCAGCTGTCCCGCCTCGATCATCCGATCGAGATCGATGCCGGTCTCCACGCCCATCTCCTGGCAGAGGAACACCACGTCCTCGGTGGTGACGTTGCCGGCGGCGCCCTTGTGCGCGGCGAACGGGCAGCCGCCCATGCCGGCCACCGCGGTGTCGAAACAGTCGACGCCGACCTCGAGCGCGGCGACGATGTTGGCGACGGCGAGCGCGCGCGTGTCGTGCAGGTGGAGCTTGATGGGGGTGCTCGGCCAGCGGTCGCGGACGGCGCCGACCAGGCGCTTGATCTGCAGCGGGTTGGCCCAGCCCATCGTGTCCGCGAGGCTGATGTTGCCGAGACGAGACCCACAGGCGTTCGCCTTCTGTTCAGTCTTCTGCAGGACCGTCACGACGTGCTTGGGATCGACGTCGCCTTCGTAGTTGCAGCCGAACGCGGCCATCACGCCCACGTCGAACCAGTCCATCCCCAGCTTCTGGTAGCGCGCGGCCCAGCCCGGGAGCTCCTCCAGGCGCTCGTCGACCGAGCGGTTGGTGTTCTTGCGCATGAACGTGTCGGTGCCGGCCACGCTGAACATCGGGCGCAGCGTGAGGGAGTCGCGCAGCCTGGCGGCGCGCTCCAGCCCCGCCTCGTTGAGCCAGATCGCCTCGTAGGCGACGCCGGGCACCCGCTTGATGCCGGCCACCATCTGGTCGGCGTCGGCCATCTGCGGCACCCACTTCGGGCTCACGAACGAGGTGAACTCGATGGTCTTGAGACCGGTGTCGGAGAGCGCGTCGACCAGCGAGATCTTGTCGGCCAGGCTGATCGCGCCCTTCTCGAACTGGAAGCCCTCGCGCGGCCCCACTTCCTTGAGCTTGACGGACTTCGGCAGGTCACTCATCCGATGATCCTCCGTGACGCCAGCGCGTCGATGTCGTCCTTCGAGAGGCCGAACTCCTGGAGCACTTCGCGCGTGTGCTCGCCCAGCTGCGGCGCCGGGCGGCGCAGGCTGAACTCGTAAGCGCTGCTGCGCACCGGCATCTTCGGCAGCTTGGCGGGCGGCCGGCCAGGCAGCGGCGTGGTGATCCACTGATCCGATGCGTTCAGGTGCGGATCGTCCACGAGCTGATCGGGGCGGCGCAGCGGCGCGTAGGGGATCTTCGCGCGCGCCAGCCGCTCGGCCAGCGCCGCGCTCGGGTACTTCAGCATCTCCTCCGCGATGCGCGCCGGCAGCCAGGCGCGCGCGGCCACGCGCTTGCTGTTGTCGTCCAGCCGCGCGTCGGCCAGCAGGTCGGCGAGGCCGAACTCCACGCAGAAGCGCTCCCAGTGGGCGTTGGACGTGATGCCGATGAAGACCTGCTCGCCGTCGGCCGCGGTGAAGAGCTGGTAGATGCCCCAGCCCATCCGTGTGCCCTGGCGGATCTCCGGCATCGGCACCGACGGCTCCCCCGTCGCACCGTAGTTGGCCAGCCACTGGCCCACCCAGAACACCGTCGTCTCGAACAGCCCCGAGGTGATCTTCTGGCCGCGGCCCGTGTGCGCGCGCTGCTGCAGCGCCGCCAGCACCGCGATGATGCCGTACGCCGCGGCGCCCACGTCCACGATCGACGCGCCGGCACGCATCGGCTGGCCGCGCGGCCCCGTCATGAATGCCAGCCCCGCCGACATCTGGGCCAGCTCGTCCAGGAACGGCCGCGCCTCGTCCGGCCCGGGCAGGAAGCCCTTCAGCGCCATGTAGATGATGCGCGGGTTCTCGCGCTCCAGGACGTCGTAGCCAAGCCCCAGGGCCTCGACGGCGCCGTAGGCGAAATTGTCGATGACGATGTCGGAGCCGCGCGCCAGTCGCAGGAAGAGCTCGCGGCCTTCCGACGAGCCCTTGAGATCGATCGTGATCGAGCGCTTGTTGCGGTTCAGGAAGTGAAAGTTGGCGCCGTTGCCAGCCGGCATGCCGCGCGTCTGGTCGCCCTCCCCCGGCCGCTCCACCTTGATGACGTCCGCGCCCAGGTCGGCCAGCAGCAGCCCGGCCGATGGCCCGGCGATGATGTGGCCGAGCTCCAGCACGCGCAGGCCGTCGAGAGGAAGCGAACCGCTCATGGCGCCCGCTAGCATGCCACGGTGGCTCCCGCCAATCCATGCCGCTGCTGCACCGGCTGACCCCCTCAGATATGATCACCCGCGTGGGGGAAATCATGAGCAACGACGCGGATCTCCGGGCCCTGGAGCAGCTCAACTGCGACTACATCGACTCGGTCCAGCACGGAGACGTCCGTCGCTTCGACCAGATCCTGGCCCCGGAGTTCTACTGCAGCAATCCCGATGGCTCACTGCTCGATCGAGCCGGCTTTCTCGAGCAGACGGCCAAGCCGGTGACGATCTCCGGCCTCGAGGCCCTGGACGTGCAGATCCGGCTGATGGGCGATTTGCGATCATCCACGCCCGTACGCGCTACAAGCTCGCGAACGGCCAGCCGGGCGGCGGGCGCTACACGGATGTGTGGGCGCGGCAGGGCGGCCGCTGGCTGGCGGTCTCGGCCCACGTGACGCGCCTGGGCTGACGGTCGCGCCCCCAACCGGCGTGCTACTCTTCATCCGATGATCGTTCCACTGACGCTCAAGGACTTTCTCGACCGCGCCGAGGTGGTGTACGGCGACCGCGTGGCGGTCGTCGACGAGCCGGACCCGCCCGGCGGCGGCCTGGGTCGCTTCACCTACGCCCAGTTCGGGCAGATGGCTCGCAGCCTGGCGGTCACCCTCGACGACATGGGCGTGGGCCAGAACGAGCGCGTGGCGATCGTGTCCCCCAACGCCGCGCGCTTCCTGGTGAGCCTCTTCGGGGTCAGCGGATACGGCCGGATCCTGGTGCCGGTGAACTTCCGCCTCAACGCGGAGGAGATCCGCTACATCCTGGAACACTCCGGAAGCTCCGTGCTACTGGTCGATCCCGATCTGGACGAGTCGCTCCGCACCATCCCGGTCAAGCACCGCATCGTGCTCGGCACCGCGAGCGACCCGCAGCTCTTCCTGCGCCAGGGCGCCACGCCGAAGCTCAGTGTGGCCGACGAGAACGCCACCGCATCGATCAACTACACGTCCGGCACCACCGCGCGACCCAAGGGTGTGCAGCTCACGCACCGCAACTGCTGGCTCAACGCGGTGACCTTCGGCTGGCACCTGGCTTTGAGTGATCGCGACGTGTATCTGCACACGCTGCCGAGCTTCCACTGCAACGGCTGGGGTATGCCGTACGCGGTGACGGGCATGGGCGTACGCCAGGTCATCATCCGCAAGATCGACGGCGAGGAGATCCTCAAGCGGATCGAAGCGGAGGGCGTGACCATCCTCAACTGCGCTCCCGCGGTGGTCGCTGCCGCACTGGACGCGGCGGCGGCGCGCCGGCAGAGGGGCCTGGCGGTGCCGGGCAAGGGCCGCGTGCGCGTGGTGGTGGCCGGTGCACCGCCGCCGTCGAAGACGATCGAGCGGGTCGAGGCGGAGCTCGGCTGGGAGTTCATCCAGATCTACGGGCTCACGGAGACCGCGCCGCTGCTCACCATCAACCGGGCGCCGGCGGAGTGGGACGGCCTCGACGCGGCCGAGCGAGCCAAGCGCCTCTCGCGCGCGGGGGTCCCGGCGATCGGCGTGCAGATGCGTGTGGACGCCGAGGGTGAGGTGCTGGCGCGCTCGAATCACGTCTTCGAGGGCTACTGGGAGCAGCCGGAGGAGACGGCCAAGGCGATCGACGACGGCTGGTTCCATACCGGCGACGGCGGCTATCGCGAGGACGCGTTCGTCGTCATCAGCGATCGCAAGAAGGACGTGATCATCACCGGCGGCGAGAACGTCTCGTCGATCGAGGTGGAGGATTGCCTGTTTCAGCATCCGGCCGTCGCCGAGGTCGCGGTGATCGGCGTCCCCGACGAGAAGTGGGGCGAGACGATCAAGGCCCTCGTGGTGCTCCGGCCCGGTGCCAGCGCCACCGATCGCGATCTCATCGAGCACTGCCGCGGCCGGATGGCGCACTACAAGTGCCCGACCTCGATCGAGCTACGGGACGCCCTCACGCGCACCGCGACGGGAAAGCTTCAGAAATTCAAGCTCCGTGAGCCGTACTGGGCCGGCCGTACGCGCCGGGTTAATTAGATGGGGGGTCCCGATATGGCCCCCCATACCCCCCAATCGCTCGGCACGCCCCGGCGAAGCCGTGGCGCGCCTCGATCGCGCGCGAGGTAGGGAACCGCGACAATGGCCTCCCATCCGCTGTTTCTCCCCACCACACGGGCCGATCTCGACGCGCGGGGATGGTCGCAGCTCGACATCGTCATCGTCAGCGGTGACGCCTACGTCGATCATCCGGCCTTCGGCCCGGTCCTGATCGCGCGCTTCCTGGAAGGGCGCGGCTTCAAGGTCGGGATCATCGCCCAGCCGGACTGGCGCAGCGCCGAGCCGTTCCGCGCGCTGGGCAAGCCTCGCCTGTTCTTCGGTGTGTCGGCGGGCAACCTCGATTCGATGCTCAACCGGCTCACGGCCCAGAAGAAGAACCGCTCGGAGGATCAGTACAGCCCGGGTGGCCGAACTGGCTGCCGGCCCGACCGCGCGACCGTCGTCTACGCCCAGCGCTGCCGCGAGGCCTTCCCCGACGTGCCGATCGTGCTCGGCGGCATCGAGGCCTCGCTGCGACGGATCGCCCACTACGACTACTGGAGCGACACAGTGCGCCGCTCGATGCTGCTCGACGCCAAGGCCGATCTGCTCGTGTTCGGCATGGGCGAGCGGCCGGTGTGGGAAGTGGCCGACCGGCTGAACCGCGGCGAGCGCATCGGCGACATCCGCGACGTGCGCGGCACCGCGTTCCTCGTCAACGACGCCGAGATGAAGCGTCACGAGGCTGACCCCGCCCGCATGGTGGCCGACCGCAAGACGGTGGTGCTGCCGTCCTACGAAGAGGTCGCTGCCGACAAGCGCGCCTTCGCGCTGATGTCGCGGAGCTTCCAGCTCGAGACCAATCCCGGCAACGCGCGCCCGCTGGCCCAACGGCACGGCCAGCGGGGCGTCTACTACAACCCGCCGGCGTTTCCGCTGGAGGACGGCGCGGGCAGCGGCGGCGCGTCCGTCTCGATGGACGAGCTGTACGATCTGCCGTTCACGCGCGTGCCGCACCCGATGTACACCGAGCGGATTCCTGGCTACGACACGGTCAAGCATTCGCTGGTGCTCATGCGCGGCTGCTTCGGGGGCTGCACGTTCTGCTCGATCACCGAGCACGAGGGGCGTGTCATCCAGAATCGCTCGGCCGAGAGCGTGCTGCGCGAGATCCGCGCACTGCGCCGGCAAGGCGACTTCCGCGGCACGATCACCGATCTCGGCGGGCCGACCGCCAACATGTACAAGCTGGCCTGCAAGAGCCCGGAGATCGAGTCGAAGTGCCGGCGCCTGTCGTGCGTGCACCCCGGCGTGTGCGAGAACCTCAAGACCGACCACGGCCCGCTGATCACCCTCATGCAGAAGGTTCGCAAGGAAGACGGCGTCAAGCACGTCTTCATCGCCAGCGGGGTGCGCTACGACCTGGCCGAGCGCTCGCCGGAGTACGTCGAGGAGCTGGCCCGCCACCACGTGGGCGGTCAGCTCTCCGTCGCGCCCGAGCACGTGAGCCCGCGCGTGCTGGAGAAGATGAAGAAGCCGGGGATCGAGAGCTACGAGCGCTTCCAGACGATGTTCGCGTGCGCCAGCAAGGATGCCGGCAAGGAGCAGTACGACATCCCCTACTTCATCAGCGGCCATCCCGGCTCGACGCTGGAGGACATGGTCGACCTGGCCCTGTGGCTCAAGAAGAACGGGCGGCGGCCGCGCCAGGTGCAGGATTTCATCCCGACGCCGATGGCGATGGCCACGTGCATGTACCACACGGGCATCGACCCCCTCACCATGCAGCCGGTCTACACCGCCACTGGACTGCGCGCCAAGAGGCTGCAGAAGTCGCTGCTGCTCTACTGGAGCCCGGACCAGTGGCCGCTGGCGCGCGAGGCGTTGCGCGAGGCCGGCCGTGCCGATCTGATCGGCAACGGCCCCGACGCGCTCGTGCCCTCCGAGGAAACGGGCGCGCGCCGGGTCTTGCGCACGACGTAGATCAGGGTGTGGCGCCGCCGGGCCGCGGGCGGCGAGCCTGCTCGGAGCTCTGGAAGTTGACGCTGATCCGTGCGCCCAGCGCGCCCGATGCCTTGGGCACCGAGTGGACCCACTCGTCCTGGCAGCGACCGCCCATCACCACCAGGTCTCCGGCCGACGGATGCAACGCGATACTGGGGCCGCCGGCGCGCGGCTTGAGGAGGAAACGGCGCGTGGCTCCCAGCGTGAGAACGGGCACGATGCACTCAGGCCGGCGGCAGGAGAACCGGTCGCGATGCCAGCCAGTGCTGTCCTCGCCGCCACGGTAGAGGTTGAGCCAGAGATTGTCGTAGCGGACCCCGTAGTGCTCCGACAGCGCGTCGCTGGCGGCCACCAGCGCTGGGTGGGGTGCCTCCGCGAGCCGGCGGTACTCCGCCGTCAGCCTCGGCTCGAGGAATCGCTGACGGAAGAGCCACCGATAGTGCGCTTGCCAAGGCACCGCGTCGGCGAGCCGCTGGAACAGCTCGTTGGCGCCGGTGAGCCAGCCAGGGAACACCTCGACCCACGACCGTGCGTCGAGCGGGGTGCGCCGGCCAGTCCGGAATGCGGCGTCAACGGTCACCTCGCCGCGACTGGAGAACAGGTCCGGCTGCCACAAGACGTCCATGACCCATTGAAACACCAGCCGGACCACCGCGTTAAACGCCGGCAGAGTTTCGCGCCTCGACGTGGTCCGGGCGCCCGGGCCACGTCGAGGCGGTCCGAGATCACCTCAGGTCGAAGCGATCGAGGTTCATCACCTTGTTCCAGGCCGCGACGAAGCCCTGAACGAACTTCGCCTGCGCATCCGAGCTTCCGTAGACCTCCGCCACGGCGGGCTAAGAGCGGCGGGGATCGAAGGCGCGCAGGTCGATCGTCGTGGCGGCGCCGGCGACGATGAGCTCGGCGAGCGCGAACCCCGTGCCCGGCGCGTTCAGCATGCCCCACGGTCCGTGCCCCGTCGCCACGTAGGCGCCGGCCACCCCGGGCACGCGGCCGATCAGCGGCAGGCCGTCGTCGGTGACCGGGCGGTAGCACGCCTGCCGCCGCGTGATCGGCGCCGCCGCCAGCGTCGTGGACACGCGCCCGGCCGCGCGCGCCAGCACCGCGCACGCGGCGTCGTCGACCACCACGCCCTCCGGCGAGTCCGGCAGCGGCTGCGGATCGGCCATGCCGCACACGTAGACGCTGCCGTCCGGCCGCGGAAAGATCTCCGGCTCGAGGGTTCGGCCGTCGGCCGTGCGGTAGTCGACGAAGAGCGCGTGCGGCGGCACGCCGGCGGCGTCCAGCGTGACGCTGTAGCCCTTGAGGCCGCGGATGCGGAGCAGGAGCCGGCCCGCCACATGACTGGTCCACGGCCCCAGCGCCAGCACGACCGCGTCCGCCGCCAGCGTGGCGCCGTCGACGCGCACTCCGACCGCGGCGCCGTCGCGCTGCACGATCTCCTGCACCACACCGAGGTGGACGCGCGCGGGGGCCGCTTCGATCAGCGCGGCGGTGAACGACGCGGGATGGATCTGGGCCGTCGTCTCCGTGGAGCCGAGCGCGGCGGTGACGACGCCGGCGCCGTCGAGCCAGTGGGGCGGCGCCACGCGATGCTCACCGCGCACCGGGCCCCGCTCGCGCGCGGCGAGCATGAAGGTGTCCACGCGGCGGTAGCCGTAATCGATGGCGATGGACTTGGCCAGCTCGGCGTGGAGCGCGAAGCTGGCACGGGCGAGCGGGCCCAGCGGCGAGTCGTCACACCAGTCGAGCGCGAGGAAGCCTCCGGACTTGCCCGAGGCGGCGCAGGCCACGCCCGAGCGCTCGACCACGGTGACCTCGACGCCGCGACGCGCCAGGAAGTAGGCGGTCGCGGCGCCCATCACCCCTGCGCCGCAGACGACGACGTGCCGTGGTGCGCTCATCGCCGGTCGGGAGCGCATTCGCCCCCGACTACTCGATGATCGCCTGGCGCACCATCTGCCGGAAGAGTGCGCCGGTATAGCCGCGCGCGGGACCGGGTGCGCCCTGCGTCATGAGCACGGTGATCATCTCTTCCTTCGGGTCCACCCAGAACGCCGTCCCGGCGGCGCCGCCCCAGCGGTACTCACCGACCGAGCCAGAGGTGGCGGCGATGCCGGGCGCCGTGCGGACGGCGAAGCCGAGGCCGAAGCCATAACCGGTGCCCACGCCGCCGAGCGGGACGATCTTCATCGGCCCGAGGTGGTCGGAGGTCATGAAGGCCACCGTCGTCGGGCTCAGCAAGCGCGTGCCATCGAGCTGTCCGCCGTTGAGCAGCATCTGACAGAAACGCGCGTAGTCGCCGGTGGTCGAGGCGCTGCCCGCGCCACCGGCGTCGTTCTTGGGAGCGACCGTGACGTCAACGAGCTTGATGGGCTGACCGGTGCTCGGCTCCACAGCCAGCGGCTGGGCGAGCCGGCCGAGCTTGGCGCTCGGCACCACGAAGCTCGTGTCGGCCATCCTCAGCGGACCGAACAGCCGCTCGTCGAGGAAGCGGCCCAGCGGGGCGCCGGAGACCTTCTCGACGACGCGTCCGAGCACGTCGGTGGACATGCTGTACTCCCACGTGGTGCCGGGCTGATGCGCGAGGGGCACCTTGGCCAGGCGCTCGATCTGCTCCTCGGGGGTGACGCCGTCCCACGTCACGCCGTTCTTCTCGTAGAGCTCCTTGATTCGTGGATTCGGCGTGAACGTGCCGTACACGAGCCCCGACGTGTGGCGGAGCAGGTCCTGGACGGTCATCTCGCGCTCGGTCGGCACCTGCAAGTAATCGATCTTCCCGGTCACCGGATTGACCTGGGAGACGACCACTTCCCGCTTGGCCAGCTGCGGCAGGAACTTCGCGACGGGATCGGTGATGAGGAGCTTGCCGTCCTCCATGAGCATCATCGCCGCCACCGAGGCGAACGGCTTGGTCATGGAGTAGAGGCGGAAGATGGCGTCCTTGGGCATCACCTCGCCGGTCGACTTGTCGCGCACGCCGAAGGCCTCGAAGTAGACGATCTGACCCTTGCGCGCGACGAGCGCCACCGCGCCGGGGATCTTGCCGGCCTCGATCTCGCCGCGCAGCACGCGGCTGACGCGCTCGAGCCGCTCCGACGACAGGCCGACCTGCTCCGGCTTCGCTGTCAGCAGGCCCTGGGCCCAGACCCCGGGAGCGAAGAGCACGAAAACGAGCAGCGTGACGAGGGCGACGAGGCGTTTCATCGTGGACCTCCGGGTAAGAGGCGGAGCACTCAGCGCAGTCGGAGCGGACACTACGCCGCCCGCTCGCGCGTTGTCAAACGCCGGCCTCAGCAGCGTCGGGGGCGCGATATCGCCCGCCTCGAGTCCGTCTCCGTCGGCTATGCTACGC
>Ga0111539_10008155_pt1 | contig 13342 bp, 13 predicted proteins | sample RhiMethybrSRZTD1_FD_79667 | JGI IMG/M metagenome (GOLD analysis project Ga0111539, IMG submission 79667) | Populus rhizosphere microbial communities from Tennessee, USA - Rhizosphere MetaG P. TD hybrid SRZTD1 (version 2) (version 2) | ecosystem: Host-associated > Plants > Roots > Rhizosphere >...
ACGACCGACACGTTCTGGTTCTTCGACGCGATCGCCCAGACCGGGAAGAGGGCGTCGAGTGCGGCGACCGGGCCGTGCGCGAACGCGGTCGCGGTCATTGGCTCGGCCGCGACGCGGCACGTCTCGAGGAGCTTCAGCGCGACCTCTCGGGCGGTCGCGAGCTCCGTTCCGCGCCCGATCACGAACATGCGGCCGACGAACGCGAACGAGACCGCGAGCTCGGCGACGTGCGCCTCGAGCCCCGGGAGCAGCTCGTCGATCTGATCCGCGACCTTCGCGATCCCGTCGGCGAACTCGTGCCCGCGGCCCGCGGTGTGCGCGGCGAGCAGCGCGAGCGCGGCGACGGTGTTGAGGTACGTCTTCGTCGCGGCGATCGACCGCTCCGGCCCGGCCCCGAGCGGCAGGATCGCCTCCGCCGCGCGGCCGAGGTCGGAGTCCGGATCGTTCGTGACCGCGACCGTGAACGCCCCGCCGGCACGGGCGTGCTCGACGTACGACACGACGTCGGGCGTCCGGCCGGACTGCGAGAGCGCGAGCACGGTCGAGCCCGTGAGGTCGAGCTTCGCGCCCGAGTACACCGTGAGCGAGATCGAGTCGCGGAGCGCCGTCCACCCCGGGAGGAGCCCGAAGGCGTACACACCGTACGACGCGGCGTTGTCGGACGAGCCGTGCGCGACGAGCCGGACAAGGTTCCGCTCGCGCGCGGCCGCCGCGACGTCCGCGAACTCCGCCTCGTGGGAGAGGAGCCGCCGCAACGCGTCGGGCTGCTCGCGGATCTCGTCGCGCAGGAAGCTCCCCGCGGTCGGGGGCTGGATCGCCTCAGGCAGCGACGAGCGACTCACCCCCGACGAGGACCCGCGTGAGCTCGAGGTTGTCGTCGAGCACGACGAGGTCCGCCGGCGCACCGCGCTCGATGCGTCCGAGCCCCGCGGCGCCCACGACGCGCGCTGGAACAGCGGTTGCGGCCACGAGCGCGTCCGCGAGCGGAACTCCGAGAGCGTGCAGGTTCCTCACCGCCTGCACCATCGTGAGCACGCTGCCGGCCAGCACGTCGTCCGCGCTCCGTGCGCTTCCGTCGCGAACCTCGACCTCGACGTCGCCGAGCCGGTAGCGCCCGTCGCCCTGCCCCGCGCCGGCCATCGCATCGGTGACGAGTGCGAGCCGTCCGGCGGAGGCGCGCCAGACCAGCAGCGCGGTCTCGTCCGCCACGTGGTGGCCGTCGAGGATCAGCTGCACGACGACGTCGTCGCGCACGAGCGCGGCCCCGGCGATCCCGGGATCGCGGTGGCGGAACGGGCGCATTGCGTTGAAGAGGTGGGTGACCGCAAGCGCGCCGCGGTCGAAGGCGATCTCGGCCTCCTCGGCGGTCGCGTCGGTGTGGCCGCACGAGACTGCGACGCCGCGCGCGAGGAGGATGTCGATCAGCTCGAGCGCGCCGGGCAGCTCCGGCGCGAGCGTGACGAGCCGCAGCGGCCCCGCATCGAGCAGCCGCTCGAGCAGCTCCGGATCGGGGTCGCGCCGGCCTTCGAGCAGATGGGTTCCCATCCGCGCAGCGGCGAGGAACGGGCCCTCGACGTGCACGCCGAGGATGCGCGGGCCCCGCGCCGTCGGAGGCACCTCGCGGAGCGCCCCCACGAGCGCCTCCTCGGGTGCCGTGATCAGCGTCGGCAGGTACGAGGTGACGCCGGTCTCGAGCAGCGCCTCACCCGCGCGGTCGTACGCGGGGGCGTCTGCGTTGGCGAAGTCGACGCCTCCGAAGCCGTTCACCTGGAGGTCGACGAACCCGGGCGATGCGATGCCGCTTCGGCCGTTGCCGCGCCTGATCCCGAACCGATGGACGCGCCCGTCCCGCACCTCGACGTCGCCCGGCACGAGCCGGCCGTCGACGAGCGCAGCCTCGACCCCGAGCCTCACGTGGACTCCAGCGCCACGCGCACGTTGTCGTCGGACGATGCGAGCCTCTCTCGCGCAACGTCGGCGTCGACGCCTGCGAGCAGCGAGACGATCGCGACCTTGGCGCTTCCGCCCGCAGCCTCGAGAGCGGCGTCCGCCCGCGCCGGATCGGCGCCCGTCGCGGTGTGGACGATCGTGCGAACCCGCTCGCGCAGCTTGTCGTTCGCCGCCGCGACGTCGACCATCAGGTTCCCGAAGGTCTTGCCGAGCCGGATCATCGAGACGGTCGAAAGCGTGTTCAGGACGAGCTTCTGCGCCGTTCCCGCCTTGAGGCGGGTCGAGCCGGCGATCAGCTCCGGGCCGACGACCACCTCGATCGCGTGGTCGCTCTCGCGTGCGAGCTCCGAGCCGCGCGTGCAGGCGAGCCCGATCGTGAACGCGCCCGATTCGCGGGCCGCGCGAAGCGCGCCGAGCGCGTAGGGCGTTCGGCCGCTCGCGCTGATCCCGACGAAGACGTCGTCCTGACCGAGGGCGAGCGTCTCGATGTCGCGCGCGCCGACCTCGGAGTCGTCCTCGAGCGCGTCCTCGACCATCACCGCCAGCACGCGGTCGGTCGAGAAGGTGTTCTCGCACTCCGATGCGTCGACCCAGCCGAGGCGTCCGGACGACCCGGCGCCGGCGTAGACGAGACGGCCCCCGCGGCCGAGCCGCTCGACGATCGCGTCGACGGCCGTCGCGATCGCGTCGCCGGCCTCCCCGACGGCCTCCGGCACGCCGCGGTCCTCGTCGTTCATCAGCCCCACGAGCTCGCGCGTCGGTTTCAGGTCGAGGTCGGCGTGCGCGGTGCGCGCCTGCTCGGTCACCCGTCCGCCCGCGGTGGGGACGAGCTCGCAGAGCCGCTCCCAGACGGGCTCGGAGTCGGGCGTCGCGAGGTGGGTCATGTGCGCGCACGCCTCGTAGCCCCAGATCCAGATGCGTCCGATGCCGGCGCCGCGCGCTGCCGCGACGGCGTCCTCGAGATCGGGGATGTCGTCCTTGGTCAGCCGAAACGCGGGCACCCACAGCTCGGGCACCACGTCGTTGCGAGCGGCCGTCTCCGCGAGCAGCGCCGCGTACTTCCGGACGAAGGGCCCCGCGGGCTCGTCGAACGACTTCCAGTACGGATCGGTCGCGAAGACGTCGACGCCGTCGAGCGAGGCGACCGCGTCCCAGTCGCGCACCCCGTGCGCGCCCTCGACCGCCGGCAGCAGGCAGATCGTGTTGCGACCGCCGCGACCGCGCACGTGGGCGGTGAGCTCGCCGAGGAAGTCGACGAGCGATGCCTCCCGGAACGCGAGCACCTCGTCGGTCAGCTCGCGTGGAAAGTCGTGGCCGAAACGCTCGCGGCAGACGTCGCAGGTGCAGCTCCAGCGCGCCTCGTCCTCGATCCCGACGTGCTCAGGGACGACCCACGCCGGCTCGTCCCAGAAGACGAGGTCGGCTCCCGCCTCGAGCGCGGCGTCGGCCCACTCCTTCAGGAACGCGCGATACGTCGGATGGTTGAGGCAGGCAGCTGCGACGCGGCGCCCGTCGTCGAGCACCTGGCAGGCCTCGGGGTGCATCGTCACGAAGCGGCTCTCCGCCTCGCCGCCGAAGGTCCGCCCCACGCCCCACGGATTCATCTGCACCTCGAGCCCGCGCGCGTGCGAGGCCTCGACGATCTTCCTCATCGTGTCGCGGTAGTACGCGAGGTCGTTCTCCGTGTACGTGTGCAGGACGCCCGTGAAGCCGCGCCGCACCAGGTCGTCCAGGTCGCGTTCCACGTGCCGCGGGATGCGGACGCCGAAGTAGGAGCAGCCGACGATCGCGTCAGTAGACGCGGCCGTCATCTCGAACCGTCAGCACCGGGACGCCGGTGCGGGGAGTCTGCGGGGTGAGCTCGCTGACGAGGACGTAGCGGTCCCCGCGGTAGATGGAGCGGACGAACTCGACGGTCTTCCCGTCGAACGAGCGGCTCGTGCGCTCGAAGAGGAACGCCGGCGAGTGGAGCGGGACCCCGAGCGCGTCCGACTCCTCCTCGTTCGTCACCGTCGGCTCGATCTGCTGGATGCCGCCGGCGATCGTGATCCCGTAGCGCTCGGAGAGCAGCTCGTAGAACGACTGCGTCTCGAGATCCTTGCCGGTGAGGCCCGGCACGAGCGAGTTCGGGACGTGGAGGGTCTCGATCGCCATCGTCTCGCCGTCCGCGAGACGGAGCCGCTTCGCGACGAGCGTCGGCTCCGAGGGCGAGACCTTGAGGAAGCGCCCGAGCCGTGCCCCAGCAGGGACGACACGGAGGTCGATCGTCCTGCTCGTCGGCCGCATCCCTCGGCGCCGCATGTCCTCGGTGAACGAGGTCATCGTGAGCTCCTGGGCGATCTTCGGCTCGCTGACGAACGTGCCGCTGCCGCGCCGGCGGACGAGCTGGCCCTCCCGCACGAGCTCGTCGAGCGCCGCCCGGACGGTCAGCCGCGAGACGCCGAAGTCCACGCTCAGCTGGCGCTCCGAGGGGATCGCCTGGCCGACGGTGAGTCGCTCGATCAGCTCGAGCACGCGGTCTCGTGTCTCGGTCTGCTTCGTCACCCGGACGGCCAAGTGGTCAGTGCCTTTCCGAGCAGATCGCCATGACGCCGCTCATCGTACAAGCCTGGGCGCCAAGTGGTCAATACCAGCGCTCCGAGAATCGCGGTCCGGTACGGTCGCCGCGGTGGCCGAGCGCGTCCTCTCGGAGCGGGAGCTGAACCGGGCGCTGCTCGCCCGCCAGCTGCTGCTCCAGCGGGTGAAGCTCCCCCTCCCCCGCGTCCTCGAGCGGATCTGCGGGATCCAGAACCAGTACGCGCCGAACGGCTACGTCCGCCTCTGGTCGTGCGTCGAGGGGTTCCGGCGCGAGGACCTGACGAAAGCGCTCGAGCGGCGGTCGGTGATCCAGGGAACGCTCATGCGCGAGACGATCCACCTCGTTTCGCGGCGCGACTACGCGCCGTTTGCCGCGGCGATCAGGGAACCGGGCCGGGCGTGGCGCCTGCGGGTGGACAAGCGCACCGACGACCGCGAGCTCGCGGCACTCGCGAGACGGCTCCGCGAGGAGCTGCGCGGGCGGACGATGTCGCGCGCGGAGCTCGACGCATTCTGCGACGGGACGCCGGGCGTGAGCCACTGGCTCAACATGGTGCGCGTCCCACCGGCCGGAACCTGGGACCAGCGCCGGGCACACACGTACGGGCTGGCGGACGACTGGGTCGGGCCCCTCGATGCCGACGAGGACGACGCCATCGAGCACCTCGTGAAGCGGTACCTCGCGGCGTTCGGCCCCGCGTCACGCGACGACGTCGCGAAGTTCACGGCGATCCCGAAGGCCCGCCTCAAGCCGGTCTTCGAGCGGATGAAGCTCCGGCGCTTTCGCGACGAAGGGGGCAAGGAGCTGATCGACGTGCCGCGTGGGCTCCTCCCCGACCCGGGGACGCCGGCGCCCGTGCGCTTCCTGCCGACGTGGGACGCGACGCTCCTCGTTCACGCGCGGCGCACGGGGCTCCTCCCCGAGCGCTACCGCGAGCGCATCTTCAACACGCGCGCCCCGCACTCGTTCCCGACGTTCCTCGTCGACGGACGGGTCGCCGGCACGTGGCGCCACGAGGACGGGCGCGTCCGGCTCGAGCCGTTCGCGCGAGTCTCGCGCGAGGTGCGGCGGGAGCTCGAGGCCGAAGCCGGGCGGCTCGCCGCCTTCCACGGCGAATGACGGAGGGCGGCGCGGGGTGGTGTCGAACGGCACGGCAACGAACAGGAGGTATCGGATGACCGGCTACCAGGCTGAGCGGGCCCGCCCCGTCAGCATGTGGGCCGCAGGCTTCGTCGTCTTCGCCGGGTCGGTGATGCTGATCGTCGGCGTCTTCCACGCGATCCAGGGACTGGTCGCGATCTTCAACGACGACTTCTACGTCGTCGCACGGAACTACACGTTCGATCTCGACACCACCGCCTACGGGTGGATCCACCTCATCCTCGGCGTCCTGGTGGCCTTCGCAGGCTGGGGCGTGTTCACGGGCGCCGCTTGGGCCCGAGCGGTGGGGATGATCCTCGCGATCCTCAGCGCGATCGTGAACTTCTTCTTCATCCCGTACTACCCCGTGTGGGCGATCACGATCATCGCGCTCGACATCGCGATCATCTGGGCGCTGACCGTCTGGGACCGCGGCGCGGCCCGCTCCACGGGTCTCTGAGCGGTTCGACGCGGTGAGGGCGGCGGTCCGCCCTCACCCTCGCAACCGGCCGCCGACTCGCGCATGCTTCGCCTGGTGAGGAACCGGCGCCGTCTCCTCCGCCGCGTGGCCGCGATCGCGTTCGTCGTCGTCGTCTTCGTGATCGTCCTCCCGCGGGTCGCGGACTATCGCGACGTCTGGGACGTGGTGAAGGGCCTCGATGCCGAGTCGATCCTCGTGCTCGTCGTCGCGACGATCGCGAACCTCGCGACGTTCGGCCCGCCGCTGATGTCAGTCCTGCCCGGGCTCGGCTACTGGCGCTCGTTCGTCGTGACTCAGGCCTCGACGGCCTCGACCTACATCGCGCCGGGCGGTGCGGCGGTCGGCATCGCGGCGATGCTCGTGCTGCTCCGCCGCTGGGGGTTCCGGACCTCGGCGGTCGGCCTCGCCGTCGCGCTGACCGGCCTCTGGAACCAGCTCGCAGTGCTCGGCTTCCCCGCGGTCGCGCTCGCGCTGCTGACGCTGACGGGCGGCAAGAACCCGCTGCTCCAGACCGTGGCGGTGATCGGCTTCTCGATCTTCGCCGCCGCGGTGGTCGCCTTCGCCGTGACGCTCGCGAGCGACCGATTCGCCCAGCGCGTGGGCGGCTGGCTCCACCGCCTCGCGCAGTGGGGGTACCGGATCGCGCGGCGAGGGCCGGTCGGGTGGACGGCCGAGGCCGTGGTCGAGTTCCGCGCCCGGACGGCCGAGCTCCTCTCTCGGCGCTGGCACGGTCTGACACTCGCCACGCTCGCCGGCCAGCTGACCGTCTTCGGCGTGCTGCTCGCGTCGCTGCGGACGCTCGGTGTCTCCGGCGGCGAGGTCAGCCTGATCGAGGCGTTCGCGGCGTGGTCGCTCATCCGGCTGCTGGGCTCGCTGCCCATCACGCCCGGCGGGATCGGCGTGATCGAGGTCGGGCTGACGACGCTGCTCGTCGGATTCGGCGGCTCGCAGGCGGAGGTCGTCGCGGCCGTCCTCGTGTACCGGTTCCTGACGATCGTCCCGACGCTCGTGCTCGGCCTCGTGCTCGGACCGACCATCCGCCGACGTCCGGTCCTGTCCACCCCGGAGGGGTGACGCCTCGTCACCCGGATCGCGTCGATGATCGCGACGTGGTGTTCGGCACACGCATGGATTCGTGTTGCCCGGGATCGGGCGGGCGGCGGCCCGTTCGCTCGACAGCGGCTCGCGCGCGCCGGGCCTCGCGCCCGGCGCGCTCGGGGTCGCGGTGCTCGGCCACAGGTGAAGTCGCGCGATCGGCGTGATCGACGTCCCGTTCGGTGTTCGGGCGTTACGGCGGCCCGGCATGACGCCCGCGGCGTCGATCACGTCGGTTCCGGCGGGCGCGTGACCCGCTAGTCGAGGGAGCTGATCCCGAAGGCGACCGCGAAGCCCAGCGTCGTGAAGAGGCCGGCGGCCTTTCCGCCGAGCCGGTACGCCTCCGGAACCATCGTGTCGGCGAGCATCGTCAGGATCGCGCCGCCGGCAAACGCGAGCACGAACGCGATCATCGTCGGGGATGCGCCGTCGAAGAACGCGTAGCCCGCGAGCGAGGCGAAGGCCGACACCGCGACGACCACGGCCCAGAGCCCGAGGATCTTGACCGCGGGCCACCCCGACTTCGCGAGGCCCGTCGACGCGGAGGCCGCCTCGGGGAGGTTCGAGAGGAACACCGCAGCGAGGACCGCGACGCTCACGCCCTCGCCCGAAAGCAGCCCGAGGCCGAGCACGGCCGACTCCGGGATCCCGTCGAGCACGGTACCGAGCACGAGGGCGAGGGCGACCCCGCCGGCCTGCTTCCCCTCCATGCTCTTGCGGTCGTCACCACCCAACGCGTCGATGACGTAGTCGCCCGCGTAGAACGTGAGGCTGCCGGCGGCCAGGCCGGCGGCGACGCCGTCGCTCGACGTGTTGGCCGCCTCCTGCACGAGCTCGTACGCGACCGCGCTGATCAGGACGCCGGCCCCGAACGCGGTCAGGAGCCCGACGACGCGCTCGTGGAGCGGCAACACCAGCGCGACCGCCGCACCGAGCAGCAGCGAGGAGCTCGCGACCGCTCCCCAGAAGAACGCGCCGCCCATGTCGCGCGAGCATCGCAGGTTCGCGCGGATCGTCCCCGACGACCGAGCACCTGGAAGGGGGTTTCTCCGTCCTCGTCTCCAGCCACACTTCGAGGAGTGGCAGTGCCCGCGCTTCATCTGAGCGAGAGCGGTTCGACGTGCAGGCTGTCGCTGAACGGTTGGGCGAGCGGCGTCGGTTCGACGCTGCAGGACGCCGCCGACGACCTGCTCGCCAGACTGTTGGACATCGGCTTGTCGATCCGCGCGTCGGGGTTCGCGGTGCCGTCCGAGCTCGGGCCGCCCGATCAGGAGTGCCTCGAGTTCTTCTGGCGTGTCGGCGACCTCGCGGCCCGCGGCGGCGACGTCCGCGCGTTCGTGTTCGGATCACTCGACGGCGACGTCTGAGTCCGCCACGATCTCCGCGCCGACGAGCATCGCGACGGCGCCTGCGTAGACGACGAGGAGGAAGCCGAGCAGTGCCGCGAGCGACCCGTACACCGCGGCGAGCTGGCCGGACCAGCTGAGGTACCAGCCGTACGCTCCCGTCGCGATCTGGAACCCGATCGCCCCGACCGCGGCTCCGCCCGCGATCGACGACCAGCGCGGCCGAACAGGCGGCGCAACGCGGTAGAGGGCGACAAAGCAACCGAACACGAGCGCGAGCGACGACACGAAGCCGAACGCCTCTCCCGGCCAGGTGTCCGCGCCCGTCAGCCCGAGCGCGTCGCCGGCGTCCCCGCCGAGCTGCGCCACCGACTCGGCGACGATCCCGAGCCCGAACGCGGCGACCGCGATGATCCCGACCGCCAGCGCGAGCGCGGCGTCGACGAGCTTGCCCCGAACGTACGGCCGCCGGGGCGCGCCCGCCCAGATCGCCTGGAACCCGATCCGGATCGACCCCATCATCGAGCTCGCGGCCCAGAGCAGCCCGACGAGCGCAAGCGCGCCCGTGACGGAGGGCGTCAGCGTGCCTTCGTCGAGCACATGGCCGACGCTGTCCTCGAGCCGCGCCGAGCCGAGCAGCTCGACGGTCACCCAGTCGACGAGGCGCTCCGAGAGCGACTCCGGCAGCACGAGGTCGAGGACCGAGATCGTCAAGGCGACGAGCGGCACGAGCGAGAAGAGGACCCGGAAGGCGATCGCCGCCGCCTGCTGCGAGAGCCCGTGAAGGCTGTAGCCGCGCACGGCGGAAACGACGAGGCGCCGGAGCCCGCTCACGACGTGACGATGATCGGCCGGAGCCGCCGAAGTCAACGCATCACCCGGGTGAAATCGCCAGCCGCGGTTGTGGCGGCCGCCTCGCGGTGGGAACCTGTGTGCATGGCGCACGCGACGAACGCGCGCGATATCGCGCTCGGGCTCACGGCGACGGGTGCGCGCGTTGGCATTGCCGTGGGTCGGGTGGTCTTGCTTCCCGCGCGCGTCGTCGCGCGCGCTCCTCTCGTCCGGTCGGTCGTGACGCGGACCGAGGAGCAGCTCGCGTTGGAGGGCGCAGAGCTGCGCGCACGCGGTCGCAGCGAGCTCGAGTCGGCGGCGAACGAGATCGTCGCGAGCCCGGAGGTCGAGCGCACGGTCGACGGCGTGCTCGCCGGGCCACTGCCCGACGCAGTCGCGCGGTCGATCGTGGCGCATCGCGTCGCAGAGCGCGTGGTCGAGCAGATCGCGTCGAGCCCCGAGTTCCAGGAGGCGATCGACCGGGCGCTGGCGAGCCGGATGACGGCGGACATCACGGAGCGCGCGCTGCACAGCCCCGAGGTCCAACACGCCGTCGAGGAGATCGCAGCGAGCCCCGCGGTCCGCGCCGCCCTCATGCGCCAGACGACGACGCTCGCGGACGAGGTGATCGACACGGCGCGCCGACGCACGGCGTCGTTGGACGACGTCGTGCAGCGGAAGCTTCGTCGTGAGCCGCTCGTGGGGTACGCCGGTCTCTTCTCTCGCGCCGCGGCGTTCGGACTCGACCTCGCGGTTGCTCTTGCCCTCTTCCTCGCCGGTGCCGCGCTCGCTGCGCTCGCGTCCTCGCTCGTGGGCGACCTCGGGCCGGGCTGGCTCGCCGCAACGCTCGCCGGCGCGTGGTGGACGATCGTCGTCGGCGGTTACTTCGTCTTCTTCTGGACGCTCGCCGGTCAGACGCCCGCGATGCGCGTCATGCGCATTCGCGTCGTCGACGAGCGCGGCGACACACCCGGCTTCGGACGCGCGGTGCTGCGCTTCGTGGGGATTCTGCTCGCGATCATCCCGCTCTTCGCAGGGTTCCTGCCGATCGTCTTCGACTCCCGGCGCCGCGGGCTGCAGGACTACCTCGCGCGCACGACCGTCGTCTACCCCGAACAGGGACCGCAGGCCGACCCCGCGGTCCTAGTCGCGCACGATGCAGCGAAACCCGATGTGGCCGGTTGACGTGTCGACGGCCTCGCCCTGTCGCGCGGCCGGCCGATAGCGCAGGCAGTAGCTGGGCGCGCAGAGGTGCGAGCCGCCCTTGATCACACGCCGCGGGATCGCCTCCTCGAGCTGCGGTGACGTCACCCGCGGGTTGCGCGGCACGCAGCACAGCCGCTCGACCTCGTCGGAGTGGCGCATCGTGAAGAAGTCGGTCGTCCACTCCCAGACGTTGCCGCACATGTCGTAGAGCCCATGGCCGTTCGGCGCGAAGCTCTTCACCGGCGACGTGCCCTCGAAGCCGTCCTCCTTCGAGTTGTGCCACGGGAAGTCGCCCTGCCACGTGTTCGCCATGCGCGTTCCGTTCGGCACCTCCTCGTCTCCCCAGGCGAAGCGCGCGCCGTCGAGGCCGCCGCGGGCGGCGTACTCCCACTCCGCCTCGGTCGGCAGAGACTTCCCGGCCCATGCCGCGTACGCCTCGGCGTCCTCGTAGGTGACCTGCACGACGGGATGGCGATCGCGGCCGTTGATCGTCGTCCCGGGGCCGCCCGGCTTCTTCCAGAACGCGCCCGGAACGTACTCCCACCAGTTCCGGAAGTCGTCGAGGCTCACCGGTCCAGAGGACTTCCGGAACACGAGCGACCCGGGCACGAGCAGCTCCGGCTCCGCGTCGGGATAGTCGGCGGGGTCGAGCGGGCGCTCGGCGACGGTCGTGTAGCCGGTGTCGCGCACGAAGCGCCGAAAGTCGGCCGCGGTGACGGGATGCTCGTCGATCCAGAAGTCGTCGACGGTCACGCGGTGAACGGGACGTTCCTCGGGATAGAACTCGTCGGAGCCCATCCCGTACGTGCCCCCCTCGACGCGGACCATGCCCTCGGGCATCGCCATTGCTCGAGTGTCGCACAGCCCCGAAAGCGCGCTGCGGCGCGAACGCCGCAACGCGCGCGAGGTCGGCGCCCGGCTAGATCCGCCTGCGGCGCCCTGGTGTGACGGCCGCCGCGACGACCGCAGTCTTCGCGACCGGCGCCGGCCCGGGTGTGACGGCCTTCGCCACCACCGCGGTCTTCGCGACCGGTGCGCCGATGACGCCGACTCTTCCTACTCGTGCTGGTCTGAGGGGCATGTTCACGCTCCTTGGGTCGCAGGGACCTGTTCCGCCTCGATCGAGGCGATGATCGCCTGGATCGGGATCCGTCCGTTGGCGATCAGCTGACCGCCGGACCGCCGCGCCGCCGATGCGAACGGCGCAGCCCACAGGTTCTCCCAGATGATCACGCCGGCCGTGCTCCCCGGCTCGATCGCGGCGGCGAGGTGCTCGACGTCCTCTTCGGCGAGGAGCTCCGCCAACTCGGCCTCGAGCGTTTCGAGCTCCCCGAGCTCCTTGATATCGGACAGCTCCGTCGCGTCGACGCTTCCGTCCTCGTTCTTGGTGAGGATCAGGACGTCGATCACGCGGATGGTGCCTGCGTCGACCAGCGCGAGCAGCTCGCGGGCCATCTCGCCCGTGAAGTTGCTCGCGCCCGCCGGAAACTCGACCACGAGGTAGTCGACGGGGCCGAGCTCGTCTAGCGATCTCTCTGACATCACTCTTCCTTTCGCTACTGGCGCGCCATCGCGACGTGGAGGCGCTCTTCGGGCGTGATGAGGTGGTCCGCGTCCTCGGCGTCCTCGCCGAGGTCGATCTGCACCCACTTGACGGTGCCGGTGAACACGCTCCCTTCGACGTCGTAGTCGTCGCTGACGGGGGAGCCGGTGTCGCGCCCGACGTCGGCCGTCTCGTCTCCGGAGAAGATCATCGGCACGGTCGCCTCGACACGGCCCTCACCCACCTTGGCTCCGTCCAGGTAGAGCGTGACGGTGCCGCCCTTCGCGAGGCCGCCGCCGTCGTAGGCGAACTCCATCCGCACCTGGTGCGTTCCGGTCGGGACCGTTTCATCCCCCTCGACCGTGAAGTGCTGCAGGCCGAGCAGGTTGTAGCAGTACTTCGGGCGCCCAGCTTTCGTGTACAGGCTCCAACCGGCGAAGGCTCCCCCCTGGGCGAGGATGACGCCTTCGGCGCCTGTCTCGGGCACCTCGATCTCCGCCGTGACGGCGTGGGACTTGTTCTTGGTGTTGAGCAGGCTGCTCTCGGTGAGCCGGCCCATGCCGCCGAAGAGCAGCTGCGAGTTTCCCCTCACGAGCAACGGCCTGCCGACGAGCTCGGCGTTGAAGCGCTCGATGCGGCGGTCGTCGAGCGGGAGCACGTTGTACTTGCGCGCCTCGTCGAGCCAGAGCTGCTTCAGCTCGGCGAGCTTCTCCGGTTGCTCGGCGGCGACGTCGTGCGCCTGGCTCCAGTCGCCCGGTTCGTAGAGCTCCCAGACGTCGTCGTCGAACGCAGGCAGCTGCCCGGCCGTCACCCAGGGAATCGAGTGGCGGGTGACCGCGGTCCAGCCCTGGTCGTAGATCCCGCGGTTGCAGAACATCTCGAAGTACTGCCGCTCGTGACGGTCGGCTTCGGTCGCGCCGTCGAAGGAGTAGCGCATGCTCGTGCCTTCGATCGGATGCTGTTCGACGCCGTCGACGGTGGTCGGATGCGGAAGCCCTGCCGCTTCGAGCACGGTCGGGGCGACATCGATCACGTGGTGGAACTGGGTTCGCAGCTCGCCACGGGCCTTGATGCCGCTCGGCCAGTGCACGATCGTGCCGTTGCGCGTACCGCCCCAGTGCGAGGCGACCTGCTTCGTCCACTGGTACGGCGTGTCCATCGCGTGCGCCCAA
>Ga0111539_10008157_pt1 | contig 13342 bp, 12 predicted proteins | sample RhiMethybrSRZTD1_FD_79667 | JGI IMG/M metagenome (GOLD analysis project Ga0111539, IMG submission 79667) | Populus rhizosphere microbial communities from Tennessee, USA - Rhizosphere MetaG P. TD hybrid SRZTD1 (version 2) (version 2) | ecosystem: Host-associated > Plants > Roots > Rhizosphere >...
AAGCGCGTGTTCCGCCCACGCGATCCTTCCCGCTTCCGCCCCGGCCAGCGCGTCAGCGTGCGCGACGGCGAGCTGGTGCCGGCGGGCATGCGCAAGGACGGCGGCTGATCCGGCATGCGCGCCGCGGCGCTCCTCGTCATGGCGCTGCTCGCCGCCGCGGCGATCGCGCAGGAGCTGGAGCCGCGCGCCTACTCTAGCGCGCCGGTCGGCACCAACTTCGCTCTCGCTACGTACACGCACTTCAGCGGCCGCGTCCTGCTCGACCCGTCGCTGCCGGTCGACAATGTCGACGCGGACATCGACGTCTACACCGTCGGCTACGCGCGCTTCTTCGGCCTCGCCGGCCGCTCGGCGAGCTTCGCGGTGGTCCTGCCCTACGTCGAAGCGGACCTGCGCGGCGACGTGATGGACGCCCCCGCCGAAGTGCACCGCGCCGGCTGGGGCGACCTGCGACTGCGAGGCGCGATCAACCTGTTCGGTCATCCGGCGCTCTCGCCGCAGGAGTTCGCGAAGCGGCCCGATGCGCTCGCCGCCGGCGCGAGCCTGAGCGTGGTGGCGCCGACCGGCCAGTACGAGAGCTCGCGCTTCGTCAACATCGGCACCAACCGCTGGGCGTTCAAGCCCGAGCTCGGCGTTTCCTGGCCGCTCGGCGACTGGTTCACCGAGGCGTCCGCCGGCGCCTGGCTCTTCACCGACAACGACGATTTCCAGGGCGGCAAGCGGCGCAGCCAGGAGCCGATCTATGTGTACCAGCTGCACGCCGGCTACAACTTCCGCCGCGGCCTGTGGCTCGCGGTCGACTACGGCTACTACATCGGCGGCCGCACCGCGGTGAACGGCGTGGAGAACGACGACGCGCAGAAGAACTCGCGCATCGGCCTCGTGCTGTCACTGCCGGTTGCCAGCGGCTGGTCGGGGAAGCTCGCCTGGTCGAAGGGCACCGTGGTCCGCGCCGGCGGCGACTACCGCATCGCCTCGCTCGCGCTGCAGTACCGATGGCTCGACTAGTCCTCGCGCTCGCCTGCGTCGCGCTCGCCGCCTGCGCACGGTTGCCCGACGGCGAGCGCACGCGCTCGAGCGCCCTCGACGGCGGCAGTGAAACGCGGCTCGGCCGTGCGCTCGCGCCTGCGATCAAGGCGAATCCCGGGAAGAGCGGCGTCTATGCGCTGCCCGATGGCCGGGACGCCTTCGCCGCGCGCGTGCTGCTTGCGCGCTTCGCAGAACGCAGCCTCGACGTGCAGTACTACATCTGGCGCGGCGACACCACCGGCGGCCTGCTCTACGAGGCGCTTTGGCAGGCGGCGGAGCGCGGCGTGCGGGTGCGGCTGCTCCTCGACGACAACAACACCGGCGGCCTGGACGAGGCGCTGGCGGCGCTGGATGCGCACGCCAACATCGAGGTGCGGCTGTTCAATCCCTACGTCAGCCGCCGCTTCCGCTTCATCGACCTGGCGAGCGATTTCTCGCGCCTCAACCGGCGCATGCACAACAAGTCCTTTACCGCCGACAGCCAGGCGACGATCGTCGGCGGGCGCAACGTCGGCGACGAATACTTCGGCGGCGAGAGCCCGGTCGAGTTCGCCGACCTGGACGCGCTCGCGGTCGGCGCCGTGGTGCGCGAGGTGTCCGCCGAGTTCGATGCTTACTGGAACAGCGCTTCCGCCTACCCCGCTTCGCTGCTGCTCGCGGCGCCCCGGCCGGACAGCGCCGAGCAGGTGCGCGCTGCGTGGACGAAGCTCAACGGCGCGCCGCAGGCCGCGCGCTACCTGGAAACGCTGCGCACCACGCCGCTCGTGAAGCAGCTCGTCGCCGGCGACATGCCGCTCGAATGGGCTCCGGCGCGCGTGGTCAGCGATGATCCATCCAAGGTGCTGCATCCGCCGGAGCGCCGCGACCTGCACATGCTGCAGAAGCTCGACGCCGCGCTCGGCATGCCGCGCCGCGAGCTCGATCTCGTCTCTCCCTATTTCGTGCCCACCGAGGACGGCACCGTGACCCTCGTGGCGCTCGCCGAGCGCGGCATCCGCGTCCGGGTGCTGACCAATTCGCTCGCGGCGACCGACGTCGCACCAGTGCACGCCGGCTACGCGAAGTACCGCGAGGCGCTGCTGCGCGGCGGTGTACGCCTCCATGAGCTGAAACCGTCGGCGCGCGTCGAAGGCTCCGGCAGGGAGCAGCACGGCGGCGGCTCGGAGGCGAGCCTGCATGCCAAGACCTTCGCGGTCGATCGCGAACGCCTCTTCGTCGGCTCGTTTAACTTCGATCCGCGCTCGGCGCGGCTCAACACCGAAATGGGCATCGTGGTCGACAGTCCGAGCCTCGCGGCGCGCCTCTCGCAGGCGCTCGACCGCGAGCTAGCGCGCAACGCCTACGAAGTGCGCCTCGCCGGCGGCAACCTCGAATGGCTCGACGGCGAGACGCGCCACACGTCGGAGCCGCACGCCGGTTTTTTCCGAAGGGCGTGGATCGGCCTGCTTTCGATCCTGCCGATCGAGTGGCTGCTATGACCGAAACGCTGCCCGGCGTCTCCTTCCTGCTGCCGCTGCAGTTCGACCTCTGCGCGACCTTCATCGGCGCGACCACCGGCGCCTGGGCGGCGAGCCGGCGCGGCTACGACATCGTCGGCGTGTGCGTCATCGCCTTCGTTTCCAGCGCCGGCGGCGGCCTGCTGCGCGACTCGATCTTTCTCATGCAGATCCCGGTCGTCATGCAGCACGCGGAGTATCTCTGGACCATCCTCGCCGGCGTCGCGGCCGGCACCCTCAGCCATCGCTATGCCGAGCGCTTCACCAATCTCTTCGATTACACCGACGCGCTGTCCCTTGGCGTCTACGGCATCTACGGCGCGAACCGCGCGCTCATCGCCGGTCTCTCCCCCGAGGGCGCGATCCTGGTCGGCGCCTGCAATGCCGTCGGCGGCGGCCTGCTGCGCGACATCCTGACGCGCGAAGAGCCGTTGCTCTTCAAGCCGCGGCACCTCTACACGCTGACCGCGCTGGCGGGCATCACCGTCTTCGTGGTGCTGTCCTACCGTTACGGCATCGATACGCATCAAGCTGCCTGGATCGGCGTCTTCATCACGGTGGCGCTGCGCCTTGCCGCGATCCGCTTCGACTGGAAGACGCACGAGGTGCGCAACTGGTTCCGCCGCAAACGCGGCCCGGAAAAGCCATGACCGCGCTGCGTGACGCGGGCCAAGCGCTCGCGCGCCTGGTTGCCGGCAACAAGCGGTTCCTCGCCGGCGAGGCGCGCTTCCCGACGGTACGCAAGGAGATCCTCGCCAGCCTGGCGAAAAAGCAGCAGCCCTACGCCACCATCATCGGCTGCAGCGATTCGCGGGTGCCGCCCGAGCTGCTGTTCGACGCGGGCTTCGGCGAGCTGTTCACCGTGCGCGTGGCGGGAAACGTGATCTCCCCCGAGGTGATGGGCTCGCTGCAGTACGCCGCCGTGCACCTGCATACGCCGCTGTTCGTCGTCCTCGGCCACGAAGGCTGCGGCGCGATCCAGGCCGCGCTCGCCCGCAAGTACCAGGGCGCGCGGGAGCGCCGGCGGATCGAGCTGCTGCTCGATCGCATTTCACCGGCGCTGCTCGGCCTGCCGCGTGGACTGGCCGGCGAAGCGCGCATGGCGGCAGCCGTGGAGGCAAACGTGCGCTGGTCGATGAAGCAGCTGCGCGACACGCCGGAAGGGCGGGCGCGCATGAAGGAAGGCATCCTCAAGCTGGTCGGCGCGGTCTATGAGCTGCAGACCGGCCGCGTCCGCTTCCTCTCCTAGCCGCGCAGGCCCCGGCCCAACCCGTCACCGCGCTGGACCGCCGCGGGGAACTGCCACTTCCCTTCCAGCACCTCGGACCGCGGCCGGTACAGGCGCACCATGTAGTTCCAGCCGTCCATGGTCGGCAGGCAATTCGGCGCCCTATCATTGCAGCCGCCGAACTGGATCGTCACCGTGCCTTCCGCGGACTTCCTCGCGGTGATGCTGTTCAGGCTGTAGGCGCCCATGCTGTTCTTGCGGAAATGCCCTGCGGCGTCGTAGACGGTGACGGACCAGAACGCATCGACCGGAACGCTGGCCGGCACGGTCAGGCGGTATACCGTCCTGCCGTCGTTCACGCCCGGCGTGACGTTGAGGTAGAGCGCGTCCTTGTCGGGGTTGCCGCCCCACGCCGCCGCCGTGCCGATCAGGTGGCGCACGGGATCGACCTGATCGCGACGGCCGAACGCTTTCCTCAGGTCGGGCAGGGTCGCGCTCAGCGCCAGCAGCGCATCGCGCACTTTTTTCTGGCTGACCGGATCCCAGGCCGGCAGCTCCAGCTTGCCGGGAGCCTTCTGGCTGACGGTGGTCGCGTCCTGCAGCGCTCGCGCCTGCTGCAGGTCGTCCGCGCTCTCCGGGTCGACCAGCGTGCGCAGCGCGGCGAACACGTAGCGCGTGCCGATCCGCCTGCGGTCGAGCGTGCGCGCGCCCTTGCCGTAGAACACGTCGCGCGCATAGTGGTCCTGGTCGACGATCATCAGCGACAGGAACCGCTTGCCCGGGTCCGGCGTCGTGATCGTCACCGGTCCGGCATCGAGATCGAACACGGCCTGGGAGTAAAGCGTGTCGCGGTTGGGACGCACCCCCGTTCCCTCGAGCGGCAGGTCGCGGAGGTGGTGGAACTTGCCGAAACCGCCACGCTTGGCGAACGTGGCGAAATAGGTGTCGGTTTCGGCGCGCCGGAAATTGTCCGGCGTGACGACGAGCGGCGCGGTCTGGGCAAGCGCAGCCGCACTGACCGCGCCCAGAACCGCGCCGAAGATCCGCAACGCTAGACGGGCGGACGCGGGCGTCGCGCCTGGCCTTTCCTCAGGCCTTCCTGGTAAGGGCCGGGCTGGAACATGTCGCCGCAGATGTGCGCATAGCGCTCGGTCATGGTCATCGCACCTTCCACTCCGTCGCGCTCGCCTACCTGCGCCCAGTCGGCGCGCTGGCAGCGATCCTGGCGGGACGCGTCGATCCTGTTGCTCATGCTTTCGCAACCCGTGACCAGCGCCGCGCTGGCGACAACAAGCAGTAGTCGCATGTGTCAGCCTCCGACCGGCTTCGGCCGGCGGGCGAAACCCTTGGAGTAGCCTGCCTTGTAAGCGGCGTCGTCGTACATGTCGCCGCAGATGTAGCTGTAGCGATCGCTGAGCAGGGTCTGGTTCCCCGTCGTTGCGCCGTCGCGCTCGCCCACCTCGGCCCAGTTCGCGCGCTGGCAGCGGTCCTGCCGGGACGCGTCGACCTTGTTGTTCATGGCTTCGCAGCCCGCGAGCAGGGTGCCCGCGGCAACGATCAGTAACAATCTCATGCAGACTCCTTCATAGGGGAAAGTCCGGCCAGTATGGGAGACCGCCGGCCAGCGGGGTATTGGACCTTGGTGCCGTTTCCGCTGCGGAATTTGTGCCGCCGTCCGGTGTAGGACCTTGGTCCAATATCCTTCTTGCAGCATCCTGACCAACATGGCGCCCTATGAAAAACTATCTCTCCCTCGTCGCCTTGGCTGCCCTCCTCGGCACGATGCAGGTCCAGGCGCAACCCAGGGGCGCAGCCGTCGGTGCCGAAGTCGAAGCGCTGGTCACGGTGGTCGGCATCGACAAGGAAAAACGCATCGTCTCGTTCCGCGGCCCGCGCGGCAACGTGGTCGACATGCAGGTGCCACCGGAAGCGCCGAACTTCGACGCGGTGAAGAAGGGCTCGGTGTTCAAGGTCAAGTACGCCGAGGCGCTGGCAGTGTCGATCACGCGCGGCGGAGCGCCTGCCAAGGGCTCGGAGCAGAACGTGACGGTCGGAAAGAAAGGCGCCAACCCGGGAGGCGTCGCCACGCGCACCGCGTTTGTCAGCGGGCGCGTCGAAGCAATCGACATGAAAAACCGCTTTATCTCCGTGCGCGGCCCTGAGCGGACGGTGGCGCTCGAGGTCGGCAGCGACGTGAAGCTGGAGGAGTTGCAGGTCGGCGATCGCATCACCGTCGCCTACACGCAGGCGCTGGCGCTGGAAATGGTGCCGCAAGCGAAGCCGGCGGCGAAGAAAAAGGCCGAGAAGAAGGCCTGATCAGGACGGCGCGCGCCGGGTGTCGGCCATCCAGGCGTTGAGCAGCGTGTAGGTGACCGCGAGCACCAGCGGGCCGACGAAGATCCCGATCAGGCCGAAGGCGATCAGGCCGCCGATCACGCCGATGAAGATGAGCAGCAGCGGCAGGTCGGCGCCCCGCTTGATCAGGAACGGCCGCAGGAAGTTGTCGAGCGTGCCGGCGATGACGGTCACCACCAGCAGGAACGTTCCCGTGGCGTAGTGGTCGTTCCAGTACAGCCAGATCACCGGGATGACCAGCACCGGCACCGCGCCGATCTGCGCCACCGCCAGCAGGAACATCAGCGCGGTGAGCACCGGGGCGAACGGCACGCCGGCGAGGAGCAGTCCCAGGCCGCCGATCAGGGCCTGCACCAGCGCGGTCACCACCACGCCGAGCGCGACGCCGCGGATTGCCTGTCCAGAGAGCACCACTGCGTTCTCGCCGTGCTGTCCGGCGAGCCGCCGGCCGAAGCGGTGCGCAAAGTCGGCCGCCTCTTCGCCGTATGCATAGAACACGGCCGAGGCGATCACCGTCAGCACGAATTGCAGCAGGAGGCCGCCGAAGGTGCCGAGCTGGCCGATCAGCCAGCGTCCCAGCGTGCCGGCATACGGCGAGAGCTTGGCTGCGAGCGGCTGGAAGCCGTCGACCGCGGCCTGGTTCCAGAGACGTGCCGCCTGCTCGCCGACGAACGGCACGCCGGCGAGCCATGACGGCGGCGCGGGCAGCCGCAGCTCGCCGAGATCCTTCGCCCAGCCAGTGATGACATCGATGTTGCCGACTAGGGTGCCGATGGCCATGGCGACCGGCACGATCAGGACCAGGAGCAGCAGCACCGACATCACCGTCACCGCGGCCCAGCGGTGACCGCCGAGGTGGCGCTGCGTCCAGCGCATCGCCGGCCAGGTGGCGACCACGATCATGATCGACCAGATGATTGCGCCCAGGAACGGCTGCAGGATCCACAGGCTGGCGGCGATCAGCCCGCCGGTGAACAGCACCCCGAGGACGTAGCGCGTCAGGTCGATCTGCACGCGCGGGACCTTATCACTTTGCGAGCGGGTCGGCTGCGTCCACCCAGCCCCCGCCCAGCGCCTTGTAGAGGTTGATCAGCTCGCCGTTGCGCTCGGCGAGGCTCTGCACGGCGGAGAGCTCCGCGGCGAAGAGCTCGTTCTCGGCGTACAGCACCTCGATATAGCCGGTCGTGCCGCCTTCGTAACGCGCGCGGGAGAGCCGGGCGTAGGTGCGCAGCGCGCTGGCGCGTCCGGCGAGAGCGGCGTACTCCTGGCGACGCTTCTGCACGCCGACCAGCGCATCGTTGGTGTCGCGGAACGCGTTCAGTACCGTCTGCTGGTAGAAGGCGAGCGCGAGGCGCTGGCCTGCTTCGGCGCTGTCGACCTGGCCGCTGATGCCGCCGAAGGTGAAGAGCGGTCCGGCGACGGTCGCGGCGAGCAGCCCGGTGCCGGAGCTGCTCTTCGCGAAGTCGCCCAGCGACGTGCTCGCCAGGCCGAGCAGCCCGGTGAGCGACAGGGTCGGGTAGTAGAGCGACTTGGCGACGCCGATCTGCGCGTTGGCAGTACGCAGGTTCTGCTCGGCCTGCAGGATGTCGGGACGCCGCTCGAGCAGCGTCGAGGGCAGGCCGGCCGGCACCGGCGGATCGAGCAGCTCGTCGATCGACTTGCCGCGCGGAATGTCGCCGGGATTGCGGCCCAGGAGCACGGCGAGCAGGTTCTCTTGCAGCGCCACCTGCCGCTCGAGGCTCGGCACCGCGGCCTGCGCCTGCCGGTACTGCGATTCGACCTGCGAGCGCTCGACCTCCGACACCGTGCCGCCCTTGTGGCGCAGCTCGAACACCTGCAGCGAGCCGGCGTAGTTCTTCTCGGTGGCGCGCGCGATCTCGAGCTGCCGGTCGAGCCCGCGCAGCGCGATGTACGCGCTGGTGACGCTCGCCACCACCGACAGGACCACGCCGCGGCGGCCCTGCTCGGTCGCGTACACCTGCCCCTGCACCGCCTCGGACTGGCGGCGCACGCGCCCGAAGAGGTCGATCTGCCATTGCGCGCCGAGCGCGGCTTCGTAGAGAGAGTAGTTGCGGTCGATGCCGGCCGGGAGCGGCGTCGGGCCGTTCAGGCTCAGGCGGTTGCGGCTCGCCTCCGCGTCATAGCCGAACTGCGGATAGAACTGCGAGCGCGTGGTGCGCAGCGCGCCGAGGAACTGGTCGACGCGCGCCGCGGCCTGCACCAGGTCGCGGTTGTCGCGCAGCGCGTCTTCGATCAGCCGATCGAGCACCGGGTCTCCGTACGCGCTCCACCAGCGCGTGTTGGCGACCTCGACCGCATCGGCGTATTCGATGCGCCAGGCAGGCGGCGTCTCGACCTTCGGCTGCTGGTAATCGGGCCCGACCGCGCAGCCCGACAGAAAAAGGAAAGCAATTAAGAAGCGTTTCAAGGCTTCTTCTTCCCCATCGATTCGAGGATCCAGAAGAAGAGCGGCACGAAGAACACCGCCACCAGGGTGGACGCGAGCATGCCGCCGATCACGCCGGTGCCGATGGCGCGCAGGCTGTTCGCGCCCGGGCCGGTGGCGATCGCGAGCGGCACGCAGCCGAGCACGAAGGCGAAGGAGGTCATGACGATCGCGCGCAGCCGCAGGCCCGCCGCCTCGATCGCGGCCTCGCGCACCGCCATCCCCTTGCGCACGCGCTCGATGGCGAATTCGGAAATGAGGATCGCGTTCTTCGCCGCGAGGCCGACCAGGGTCACCAGCCCCACCTGGAAATAGACGTCGTTCTCGAGACGCAGCAGCCAGGTGAGAAGGAGCGCGCCCAGCACGGCGAAGGGCACCGAGAGCACCACGCCGATCGGCAGCGTCCACTTCTCGAACTGCGCCGCGAGCAGCAGGAAGACGATGATCAGGCCGAAGATGAACGCCGAGGACGAAGTGCTGCCCGACTGGCGCTCCTGCAGCGCCTGGCCCGCCCACGCGTACGAGAAGTCTCCCGGCAACTCCCTGGCGACGGCCTCCATCGCCAGCAGCGCTTCGCCCGAGCTGTAGCCCGCCGCCTGGCTGCCGGTGATCTTCGCCGCCGGAAAGCCGTTGAAGCGCGTCACGATCTTCGGCGAGGCGACGTAGCGCACCGTGATCAGTCCCGAAAGCGGCACGTTGGCGCCGCTCTTCGAGCGCAGGTAGACCTTGTCGAAATCCTCGGGCTTGCCGCGGTAGTTGGCGTCGGCCTGCATCACCACCCACCAGACGCGGCTGAACTGCGAGAACTGCCCGGCGACCTGCGAGCCGAAGAAAGCCTGCATGGTCTGGAACACGTCCGACACCGGCACGCCCAGCACTTCCGCCTTGTTGCGGTCGAGATCGACGAAGAGCTGCTGGCTCGCCGCGCGATAGGTGGTCGACACGCCCGCGAGCTCGTGGCGCTGGCGCGCCTTTTCCAGAAGGGCCTGTGTCGCCTGGCCCGTGGCGCGCGGATCGCCGGTGCCCCGGTTCTGCAGGTAGAACTCGAAGCCGCCGGTGGTGCCGAGGCCCGGGATCGAGGGCGGATTGAGCGCGAACAGGAAGCCTTCGCGGATGCCGGCGAACTGCCCGTTGATCCGCTTCAGCACGTCGAACGAAAGCAGCGACTTGTCCTTGCGCTCCTCGAACGGCTTCAGCGAGACGAACAGCACCGAGCCGTTGTTGGTGAACTGGCCGTCGATCAGGTCGTAGCCGTCGACCACCGCCACGTCCTGCACCGCGGGATCGGACGCGACGATCTTCTCCGCACGCCGCGTCAGCCGCTCCACCACGCCGAGGCTTGCCGAATCGGGCGCCTGCACGACGACGAAGAAATAGCCCTGGTCCTCGTCGGGGACGAAGCTCGACGGCAGCACGCGGAACATGAGCCAGATGCCGGCGATGACCGCGGCGAACAGCGCGAGCGCCAGCGGCCAGGCGGCGATCAGGCGCGACACGCCGCCGAGGTAGCCCTGGCGCAGGCGCTCGAAGCCCGCCTCGAAGGCGCGGAAGAAGCGGTTCTTCTCGCCGTGGTGCGCCTTGATGATGATCGCCGCGAGCGCGGGCGACAGCGTGAGCGCCATGATTCCCGAGATCACCATGGAGAAGGCGATGGTGATGGCGAACTGCTTGTAGAGCGTGCCGGTGACGCCGCCGAGGAAGGCGACCGGCAGGAAAACCGCGAGCAGCACGAGCACGATCGAGATCAGCGCGCCGGCGATCTCGGTCATCGCCCGCTTGGCGGCCTCGAGCGGCGAGAGCTTGTGGAGGGTGATGTTCGACTCCACCGTCTCGACCACCACGATCGCGTCGTCGACCACCAGGCCGATCGCGAGGATCATGCCGAACATCGTCAGCATGTTGATGGAGAAGCCGACCAGGTGCATGCCGACGAAGGTGCCGATGATCGACACCGGCACGGCGAGGATCGGGATCACGGTGGCGCGCAGGCTCTGCAGGAAGACGAACACCACCAGGACGACGAGCACCACCGCCTCGAAGAAGGTGTGCACCACCTTGTCGATCGAGTACAGGGTGAACAGGCTGGTGTCGAGCACGACCTTGTAGTCGAGGCCGGTGGGAAACTGGGCCTTCAGCTCCTCCATGCGCTTTTTCACCGCCTTCGCGGTCAGCACCGCGTTCGCGCCGGGCTGCTGGTAGATGGCGATGGTGGTGGCGATCTTGCCGTTCAGGCGGCTGGCGATCGAATAGTCGCGCTTGGCGAGCTCGACGCGGCCGATGTCCTTCACGCGCACGATCGCCGTGCCCTCCCTCGCCGCGCGCACGATGATGTCCTCGAACTCCTCGGGCCGGGTGAGCAGGCCCTGCGCGGTGACCACGAACTGCTGCTCGATCCCCGGCCGCGCCGGCTGCGCGCCGATCGAGCCGATGCCGAAGGTCTGGTTCTGGCTCTGGATCGCGTTCGCCACGTCCTGCGCCGAGATGCCGAGCTGCGCCATGCGGTCGGGCTGCAGCCAGACGCGCATCGCGATGTCCGGCAGCCCCATCACCTGCGCGCGATTGGCGCCCGGCACGCGCTTCAGCTCCTCCAGCACGTACAGGTTGCTGTAGTTGTCGATGTAGGTGGCGCTGTAGCGCTCGTCGGGCGAATACACCGACAGCACCATCATGATCGACGAGGACTTCTTCTCCACCGTCACGCCCTGCTGCGCCACGACCTGCGGGATGAGCGGCAGCGCCTGGCTCACCCGGTTCTGCACGTTCACCTGGTTGATGTCCGGGTTGCTGCCCGGCGCGAACACCACGGTGATCGTCACGTTGCCGGTCGAGGAGCTGGTCGAGGAGAAGTAGAGGAGATTGTCGACGCCGTTGATCTGCGCCTCGAGCGGCGAGGCGACGGTGTTGGCGATGACTTCCGCGGTGGCGCCCGGGTAGCGCGCCTCGACCGTCACCTGCGGCGGCGCCATGTCCGGGTACTGCTCGATCGGCGAGACGCTCATCGCCACCACGCCGCCGAGCACGATCAGGATCGAGATGACCGAGGAGAGGATCGGCCGGTCGATGAAGAAATGCGTGAACATCTACTTCTTCTTTTCCGGCTCGGCGGCTTTCGGCTCCATGAGCTTCACCGGCTGGCCGGGGACCACGCGCAGTGCGCCGTCCACGATCACCCGCTCGCCGCCCTGCAGTCCGGCCATGATGACGATGTCCTTCTCGCCCTGGTAATCGCCCACCACCACCGGACGGATCTCGGCCTTGCCGTCCTGCTTGACGACGTAGAGGAGGTGGCCGTTGGAACCCTGCTGCACCGCGAGCTGCGGCACGACGATCGCATTCGGGCGCGTCGCGCCATACAGGCGCGCGGTGACGAACATGCCCGGCCGCAGCGCCTTCTCCGGATTGGGCAGCACCGCGCGCACCAGGAACGAACCCGTCTCCTGGCTGAATGACGGATCGGAGAAGCTGATGCGCCCCTTGTGCGGATAGATCGCGCCGTCGGAAAGGCTGATCTCGACCTCGAAGTCGAGGTTGGGGGGCGGGACCACCTGCTTCTTCTCGACCATGTCCTTCAGCTTGGTGGTCAGGTTCTGCGAGACGCTGAAATTGACCCAGATCGGATCGAGCGCCGCGACGTAGGTGAGCTTTGCGCTCTCCGACATGGCGTTGATGTAAGCGCCCTGGCGCTGCGTCGAGCGGCTGGCGAGACCGGTCACGGGCGACTCGATCGTGGTGTAGCCGAGGTTGAGCGCGTGCTCCTTCACCTTCGCCTGCGCGGCGAACACCGCCGCATTGGCAGAATCGTGCTCGCCCTGCGCCTTATCGAGGTCGGCGCGCGACACCGCATCCATGTCCGCGAGCGGCTTGATGCGCGCGAGGTTGGCGCGAGCGGTCGCGAATCGCGCCTGCTGCGCGCGCAGCTCGCCCCGCGCCGCGTCGAGCTGGGCGCGGAAGGGTTTCGGGTCGAGCTCGAACAGGAGCTGGCCTTCCTTCACCAGCTCGCCTTCGCGGTAGGCGATCTTGTCGAGGTAGCCCGAGACCCGCGCGACGATGTCGACCTGGCGCGAGCTCTCGGTCTGCGCGACGAAGGTCATCACGTAGGGGATGGTTTGCGGCGCCACCGTCAGGATGCTCACCTGCGGCGCCGGCTTCTGCGGCGGCGGCGCCTCCTTCGAGCAGGCGGCGGCCAGAACCAGGACGGCTGCGGCGAGCCGGGCGATCTTCATCTTGGAAGCCATTGAAACAGGTCGATTTTCGAGGGGTAATTGGACCAAGGTCCTACAGGCGGCGCACGTTCGCGGGACTAGCATGTTCGCGATGAATTGGCTGCTCGTTTTCATCCCCGTCACCCTCGCGCTGGAGCATGCCGCGGTGGCGGAACCCTGGGTCTTCTTCTCCGCCGCGATCTCGATCGTGCCGATCGCCCGCCTCATCGTGCGCTCGACCGAACATCTTTCGACCTACACCGGCGAAGCCGTCGGCGGCCTGCTCAACGCGACCTTCGGCAACGCGCCGGAGCTGATCATCGCCCTGGTTGCGCTGCGCGCCGGGCTGCTCGACATGGTGCGCGCCTCGCTCGTCGGCGCGGTCCTCGCCAACCTGCTCCTCGCGCTCGGCGTCGCCTTCCTGCTCGGCGGCCTGCGCCACCGCGTGCAGACCTACAACGCCTCGGCGGCGCGGGTCTACGCCTCGATGATGCTGATCGCGGCTTTCAGCCTGGCCGTACCGAGTGCCTTCAGCCGCTTCCTCGCTCCCGAGGCGACGGTGCGCGCGGAGGCGCTGCTCAACATC
>Ga0111539_10008159_pt1 | contig 13341 bp, 10 predicted proteins | sample RhiMethybrSRZTD1_FD_79667 | JGI IMG/M metagenome (GOLD analysis project Ga0111539, IMG submission 79667) | Populus rhizosphere microbial communities from Tennessee, USA - Rhizosphere MetaG P. TD hybrid SRZTD1 (version 2) (version 2) | ecosystem: Host-associated > Plants > Roots > Rhizosphere >...
GCGCTGTTCTTTGCCGGCGCCTTCCTGATGCGCGGCGCGGGTTGCACCTATAACGACATCGTCGACAGGGACTACGACGCCGGCGTCGCCCGCACGGCGGCGCGGCCCATCCCGTCGGGCCAGGTCAGCGTCGCCGAGGCGCGGATGTTCCTCGCCGTGCTGTGCCTGGCGGGGTTGGTGATCCTGCTGCAGTTCAATCTGTTTACCATCCTGCTCGGCGCTTCCTCGCTGCTGCTCGTCGCCATCTATCCCTTCATGAAGCGGGTCACCTATTGGCCGCAGCTGGTGCTGGGCCTGACCTTCAAATGGGGCGCGCTGGTAGGCTGGGCGGCGGTGACGGGGTCGCTGGCGCTGGCACCGCTGGCCCTCTATGCCGGCTCGGTGCTGTGGACCATCGGCTACGACACCATCTATGCCCACCAGGACAAGGAGGACGATCTGGCCATCGGGCTGAAGTCGACCGCACTCAAATTCGGTGACGCCACGCCGCGCTGGCTTGTCATGTTCTATGCCGGCGCGGTCCTGCTGTGGGGGCTCGCCGGGGTGCTGGCGGGCGCGCACCTGGCATTCTTCCTGGCGCTGGCCCTGGCCGGTGCGCAACTCGCCTGGCAGGTGGCGACGCTCGATGTGGCCGATGCCGGCAATTGCCTGGCCCGCTTCAAGTCCAACCGGCTGGTCGGCTGGCTGCTGTTTTTGGGGATCGTGGGCGACATGGTGCTGGCAGCCCTCCTCGATGCGACCTGAGAGAGCACGCCAAGCGGAAAGGGCGCACGCGCGGCGGCACCGGTTGTTGCCGGCATCGCCGCGCGCTCACGCCCGAGTTCTGCTAACTCCTGAGCCGTCTGAGCGCGGCCTTCATGGTCGCAACATTGCCACAAAAGGCTTCCGATAGGCTTAAGGGACAGAGTAAACGAGGCCTTGGTGCACGGCCCGATTCCTGCCGAAGGAGACGCCGATCATGACCGCCGCCAAAGCCACCAGCCGGCCCGTCAAGCAGCTTCTCCACCTGGTGTTCGGCGGCGAGCTCAAGTCTCTCGACGACGTCGACTTTGCCGACCTCGACGCACTCGACATCGTCGGCATCTATCCCAACTACGGGGAAGCCTACAATGCCTGGAAGGCCGTGGCGCAGAAGACCGTAGACAACGCCCAGATGCGCTACTTCGTGGTCCACATCCATCGCCTGCTCGATCCGGCGACCGGCCCTGGTGGCTCGCCACCGGGTATCTGAGCCGCACACGCTCGCCCGCATCCGGTGGCTTCATCGCCTGCGACCTGATAGGTACGGACAAGAATCGTACTGCCACACCGTCCAGGAAAGCTTTGGCCAATCGCTCCAAACGCCCGCGCACCCCCCTGCGCTCGCTCAGGCTCGATGCGCGGGCCAAGGGCACGTTGCGGCGCTTTGTCGCCGACTGGATCCGGCCACGCTGGCGCGAGATCGCGCTGGCCTTCGTCTTTACCGGCTGCCTGGCGGCTACTACCGGCGGCTATCCCCTCATCATCAAGCACTCCTTCGACTCGCTGATGAAGGGCGACAGCCGCGCCCTGCCGTGGGTCGTGGCCGCCATCATCGTCATCACCGCCGCGCGCAGCATCTTCCTCTACCTGCATCAGGTGACGGCGGCGCGCATCGTCATGCGCATGACCACCGACATCCAGGAGGCGGCGTTCGCCCACCTGATCCATGCAGACTTCGCCCGGCTGACGCGCGAGACCACCGGCCATCTCGTCTCGCGGCTGACCAACGACCTGACGTTCGTCCAGCAGGCCGCTCAGGTGTCGATGATCGCCTTCGTCAAGGACGCCCTGTCGGTGCTCGCCATCCTCTTGGCCATGCTCTACCTCGATTGGATGCTGACCCTCATCGTCTTCGCCCTCTATCCGCTGGCGGCGCTGCCGGTCGGCAGTGTCGGCCGGCGGCTGCGCTCGGTGGCGCGGCGCACCCAGAGCGAGCTCGGCGATATGACGTCGCGGCTCACCGAGAAGCTGGCCGGTGCCCGCCTCATCAAGGCGTTTCGCCTCGAAAGCTACGCCATCGACCGGCTCAACCAGAATTTCGAGCAGATCTATACCCTGCGCATGAAGGCGATCCGTGCGCGCGGCCGCACCGGGCCCGCGCTCGAGGCGCTGGCGGGCATCGTCGTTGCCGGCGTCGTCGCCTTCGCCTACTGGCGGATCGCCAACGGCATCAGCTCGGTCGGCGATTTCATGGGTTTCATCACCGCTCTCTTGCTGGCGGCGCAGCCCATCAAGTCGCTGGGCACGGTCACGACGGCGACGCTGGAGGGCCTCGCCGCCGCCGAGCGCATCTACGAGCTGCTGGACGAGAAGCCCAAGGTGGTCGACCGGCCCGGCGCGCGGCCGCTTGCCGTCGCGGCGGGCGCCATCGTCTTCGACGACGTGAGCTTCGGCTATAGTATGGCTGCGGGAAAGCTGGCGGTGCGGAACTTCTCTCTCGCCGTGCCGGGCGGCAAGACGGCGGCGCTGGTCGGCCGCTCCGGCGCCGGCAAGTCGAGCGTGATCAATCTGGCCGCGCGACTGTTCGACGTCGAAGCCGGCTGCATCCGCATCGACGGCCAGGACGTGCGCGAGGTGACGCTCGCCAGCTTGCGCGACGCGGTCGCCATCGTCAGCCAGGAGCTGACGCTGTTCGACGACACGATCCGCGCCAACATTGCGCTGGGCCGCCTCGGCGCCAGCGATGCCGATATCGTCGCCGCCGCCAAGGCGGCTGCGGCGCACGAGTTCATCGTCGCCCAGCCTGCCGGCTACGACACCCTGATCGGCGACAGCGGCTTGCGGCTGTCGGGCGGGCAGCGCCAGCGCCTGGCGCTTGCGCGTGCCATCCTCAAGGATGCGCCGATCCTGCTGCTCGACGAAGCGACCAGCGCGCTCGATGCGGAGTCCGAGCGGCTGGTGCAGGAGGCGCTGCTGCGTTTCACGAAAAACCGCACGACGCTGATCATCGCCCACCGCCTCTCCACCGTCCAGCGCGCCGACTTGATCTGTCTTATGGACGAGGGACGCGCGGTCGAGGTCGGCACGCACGCCGAGCTCATCGCCGGCGACGGCGCCTATGCGCGCCTTTGCCGCGCGCAAGTGCTGTTGGACATCGATGCGGCCCCGAAGCGCTCGGCGAACGAGCCGACGCAGGCCGCTTGAGGTCGGGAAGCCGTTTCGCGGGGGATAGATGCAAGGAAGGCCCTGGCGAATCAATGCTTTCTAAGTACGCTGGGGATCGGCTATAGAAGCGCCGATCCCGACCCCTCGTGAGCCAGTCAGGTGCGCCTCGGATGGCGGACGCTCAGAATAGCGCAAGATTGATCGACCGTTGGGCGGGGGCGCTGCTTGCCCGCTACGTCCGCTTCGTGCGGCGCACCTCCTCCAACGTCGAGGAGATGGATGCCATCGTCGCCGACAACATCAAGCACCATCCCTGCATCATCGCCATGTGGCATGGCGAGTTCATGCTGCTGCCGCTCATCAAGCCGCCCGATCGCCCGACCGACATCATGCTGGCGCGGCACAGCGATGCCGCCTTCCTCGGCGAAGCGCTCAAGCGCTTCGACATGCAGCTGATCCGCGGCGCCGGCGCCGCCGGCCGCGCCAAGGACAGAGGCGGCAGCCATGCCTACCGGTCGGCGATCCAGGCCTTGCGCGATGGACGCGGAGTCGGGATGACCGCCGACGTGCCGGGTGGGCAGGCGCGCAGGGCGGGGCTCGGCATCGTCATGGCGGCCAAGCAGTCGGGCAAGCCGATCCTGCCCGTGGCGATCGCCACCAGGCGGTATGTCGCGCTCAACACCTGGAGCCGGATGACGGTCAATCTGCCCTATTCGCGCCTGGGATTTGCAGTGGGCCCGCTCGTGCATGTGCCGCGCGAGGCGAGCACCGAGGAGCTCGAAGGCTACCGGCAGGCTGTCGAGGACGGCCTGAACGAAGCGACGGCGCAGGCCTACGCCCGTGCCGACTCCGACCCGACGCGGGCCACGCCCGGCGCGCGCCGCACCGGCACCGTCGAGCCGGGCCGGCGCCTCAAGGCCTATCGCAAGCTCACGAGCCTGGCCCGCCCGATCGCGCCCCTGCTGCTCGGCCTGCGCGCGCGGCGCGGCAAGGAGGAGCCGCAGCGTCAGCATGAGCGGCTGGGCCAACCGAGCATTGCCAGGCCGGTGGGCCGACTAGCCTGGTTTCATGCCGCCAGCGTCGGCGAGACCAATGCCATTCTCCCGCTCATGTCCTCCCTCGCCGAGGCGCGGCCCTCGCTCTCCTTCCTGCTCACCACCGGCACGGTGACCTCGGCCAAGCTCGCCGCTCAGCGCCTGGGCCCCCGCGCAATCCACCAATACGCGCCGCTCGACGCGCCCGAATACGCGCAAGGGTTCCTCGACCACTGGCGCCCGGATCTGGCCGTCTTCACCGAGTCGGAGATCTGGCCCAACCTGATCCTGGAGAGCTCGGCGCGACACATTCCCCTCATCCTCATCAACGGCCGCATGACCAGGCGCTCGTTCCGCCGCTGGCGCCGCAATCCAGGCGTCGCCCAGCCGCTGTTCAGCCGATTCGACCTGGTGCTGGCGCAAAACGAAACGCTGGCCAACCGCTTCACCGAGCTCGGCGCGCCGAGCGCCATTGCCGCCGGCAACCTCAAGGTCGATGCGCCGCCGCCGCCGGTCGACCGGGCGATGCTGGAGCGGCTGCGCCACGCGCTCGATGGCCGCGCGTTGCTGATCGCGGCCAGCACGCACGACGGGGAAGACGCCATCATCGCCGATGCCCATCGTGCGCTGGCGGCGAGCGTCCCCAACTTGTGCACCATCATTGCCCCGCGCCATCCCGAGCGCGGCGGGGCAATCGCCGATATGCTGCGAGGCCGCGGCTTCAAGGTGGCGCGGCGCTCCCTCGGCGACCTGCCGGACCGCACCAGCGACGCCTACGTCGCCGACACCATCGGCGAGCTCGGCATGCTCTACAAGCTGGGGCCGGTGGCCTTCATCGGCGGCTCCCTGGTCGACCGCGGGGGACAGAACCCCATCGAGGCGGTGCGGCAAGGCGCGGTGGTGCTGGTGGGTCCGCATTGGCAGAACTTCGCCGACACCTATGGCGCCCTGATCAAGAACCGCGGCGCCATCGTCGTGCATTCGGCCGAGGAGATCGCCAGCGCCGCCCGCCGCCTGCTCTCCGACGAGGATGAGCTTGGCAGCATGCGCTCCCGCGCCAGCGCCGCGCTGACCACCATCTCGGGTGCGCTGCCCCGCACCATCGAGGCGCTGTTGCCCTACCTGCCCAGCGACGAAGGCTTGGCGCGTGCGTCTTGATGAGCCCGCCTGGTGGTATCGCGAACCGCCGAGCGGCATGGCCACGGTCCTACAGCCCTTGGCAATGCTCTATGGCTGGCTCGCCATCGCGCATTACTGGCGCGTGACGCCGTACCGGTCGCAGCTGCCGGTCGTCTGCGTCGGCAATTTCACGGCCGGCGGCACCGGCAAGACCCCGCTTGTGCTCCATCTCTGCGAGCGCCTCAAGGCTGCGGGCCACGAGCCGGTGGCGCTGACCCGCGGCTACCGCGGCCGCCTGTCCGGGCCCTATTGGGTGAATGCCAAGTCCGACGTGGCCCGCGACGTGGGCGACGAGGCCCTCCTGCTTGCCCGGGCTGCGCCGACACTGGTCGCACGCGATCGCCGGGCCGGGGCGCAAGCCATCGAGATGGGTCCGCATCCCGCCACCGTCATCGTCATGGACGACGGCTTGCAAAACCCGCAACTGGCCAAGGACCTGACCATTGCCGTGGTCGATGGCAGGCGAGGCCGCGGACTAGGCAACGGGCTGGCAATGCCGGCCGGGCCGCTGCGCGCGCCGCTGCCGTTCCAGCTCGAGCTCACCGATGTCATCGTCGTCAACGGCGCAGAAGCGGACGCTCCCGTGGCCGAGCAGTTGCGCCATTATTTTCCCGGTTCCGTGCTGTGCTCGACCTTGGTGCCGGCGGAGAACGTCGACTGGCTGAAAGGCGCCCGAGTCGTGGCCTGGGCCGGCATCGGCGCGCCCGAGCGCTTCTTTGCCATGCTCGAGGCGCGGGGCGCGCTAATCCTGGGCAAGGTGGCGTTTCGCGACCATCAGTGGCTCGGCGAGGACGAGGCTTGGCGGCTCCTGCAATTGGCCCGGCAGCACGCCGCCACCCTGGTCACGACCGCCAAGGACATGGCCCGGCTCACCGGCGCCGAGGGCCTCGCCGCGCGCGTCGCCGCCGCCTCCCGGGTGCTGCACGTGCAGCAGCGCTTCACAGAGCCGGATGCCGAGCGGCTGATGTCGCTGGTGGATGCCGCACTCGCCGCGCGGCGATGACCGGAGCCAGCTACCTGCGCGCGCGTGCCTTCACGGTGCGAGTGCGTTCGAATGAGATTTCGGCGCTGGCGTAGGCCTCCTGCAGCTCCACGCTCCAATAGCGCAGGTCGGGCAGCATGATCGGCTCGCCGGTGACGGCGCAGCGCACGAAGTCGCCCGGCGAGAGCACCTGGAACTCGCCGTCGAGGAACCGCAGCCTGGCTTCGCCCTTGAGGCCGAGCAGCTTTTCGAACCGGTTCATTCGCCTGTCATTTCCGCTTGCAACCCTCGCGGCCCCTCAGGGCAAGAACCCGGCGCGAGCATACAGACAGGGCTCGCGCCGCGCCAGTGTCGGTGTCAGACCCTCCGGTCTGACACCCTCAAAACAGCGAGCCCTGGCCGCTTCGACCCGACGGCGGGGTCTTGCGCGGCGCAAGCCTGTGTGGTGCTTCGGGCTGCGTCTCGGTGCCGCGCGAGGTGCGGCCGCCGCCCAGCGCCTGGGCATCGACACGGCCGTCCGCCAGCTCGATGTCGAGCCGCTGGCCCGCGGCAATTTGCGCGACCGAGCGCAGCGCCTGCCCGTCGCTGTCGCGCACCAGGGCATACCCCCGCTGCAGCACGCCGTGGTAGCTGAGCGAGGCGAGCAGCTTGGCACAACCGTCGAGATGGCGGCGATGGGCGGCGAGTTGCGCCAGCACGCATCGTTGGGCCCGCCGGTCGAGGTTGGCCAGGCGCTCGTCGCAGTGCGCGATGCGCTGGGCGATCGGCTGCGGGCTGAGACGCCCGGAGATGCGCTCCAGCCTGGCGCGGCGCGGGGCCACTCTGCGAGCCAGCGCCGAATTGGCCCGCCGGCCGAAGCCGTCGAGCCGGTCGCGGGTGCGCGTCAGTCTTGCCTCCAGCAAGCGCAGGGTCAGCCGCGAGGCGCAGCGGGCGAGCCGCGTGCCGTGCGCCCGCGTATTGGCGAGCAGCGCCCGGCCCAGGCGCCGGTCGACGGCATCGAAGCGCTGGCGCGGCAGGGCCAAGAGGTCGCCGCGGCGCGGAAGCCCGCGAGCGGCGGCGCGCAGGTGGGCGCGCATACCGTCGATCGCGCGACGCTGGGCGGTGCCGAGGCGCAGCGCGAGCTTGCCCGTCTGCTCGGTAAGCTCGGAATGCCTCGGCACGGCCCACTCGGCGGCCTTGGTCGGGGTCGGCGCGCGCGCGTCCGCGGCGTGGTCGATCAGCGTCCAGTCGGTCTCGTGGCCGACCGCGGAGATCAGCGGGATGACGCTCGCCGCCGCCGCCCGCACGACCACCTCATCGTTGAAGCCCCACAAATCTTCCAGGCTGCCGCCGCCGCGGGCGACGATCAGCACGTCGGGGCGCGGCAACGGTCCGCCCAGGGGCAGCAAGTTGAATCCGCGGATGGCGGCCGCCACCTCGACGGCGCAGGTCTCACCCTGCACCCGCACCGGCCACAGCAGCACATGCACCGGAAAGCGCTCGTCGAAGCCGTGCAGCATGTCGCGGATGACGGCACCGGTCGGCGAGGTGACGAGGCCGATGACGCGCGGCAGGTGGGGTAGTTGCCGCTTCCTGGCCGCCTCGAACAGGCCCTCGGCGGCGAGCTTCTTGCGGCGCTCCTCGAGCAGCGCCATCAGCGCGCCGATGCCGGCCGGCTCCAGCGCGTCGATCACGATCTGATAGGTCGATTTCCCGGGATAGGACGTGACGCGCCCGGTGGCGATCACCTCCAGCCCCTCCGCCGGCTTGAACTTGAGGGTCTGCACCGTGGTGCGCCAGATCACCGCCTCGATCTTGGACTTGTCGTCCTTCAGCGCGAAGTAGCAGTGGCCCGAGGAATGGGCGCCGCGAAAGCCCGAGATTTCGCCGCGCAGGCGGACGTAGCCGTAGGCGCCCTCCAGCGTGCGCCGGATGGCGGAAGAGAGCTCCGACACCGAGTATTCCGGCAGATTTGCGCCCACCTTGGCATCTTGGCGGGCGGCGCGGACAGGTTCGGCCAACGGCTTGCCTCTGGCTTTGTTCAGCTTCCCTTTCGATGATACATGAGGTTGGGTGCGCGGGGCCAATCCGCGCGCCGCTTTCCAGAGTTTTTGCGGGGATTTCGTTGATGAACGTCCTCCTCATCGGGTCCGGCGGCCGCGAGCACGCGCTGGCCTGGGCGATGTCGGCAAGCCCGCTGCTGGGCAAGCTCTATTGCGCGCCCGGCAATGCCGGCATCGCCGAGGTCGCGGAGTGCGTGGGCTTGGATGTGGCCGACCATGCCGCCGTCATCGCCTTCTGCCGCGACAACGCCATCGACCTGGTGGTGATCGGGCCGGAGGGGCCGCTGGTGGCCGGCCTTGCCGACGACCTCGCCACCGCCCGCATCAAGGTGTTCGGCCCCTCCAAGGCCGCCGCGCAGCTCGAAGGCTCCAAGGGCTTTACCAAGGACCTGTGCCGCGAGTTCTCGATCCCCACCGGTGCCTACGGCCGTTTCAGGGATGCGCCCGCCGCCAAAGCCTACCTGGCGGGGCAGACGCTCCCCATCGTCATCAAGGCCGACGGCCTGGCGGCCGGCAAGGGCGTGGTGATCGCCGAGACCAAGGCCGATGCGGAGACGGCCATCGACGCCTGTTTCGCCGGCGCCTTCGGGGCGGCCGGCGCCGAGATCGTCATCGAGGAGTTCCTGGAAGGCGAGGAGGCCAGCGTCTTCGCCCTGGTCGACGGCCGGCACGTTCTGCCCCTTGCCAGCGCCCAGGACCACAAGCGGGTCGGCGACGGCGACACCGGCCCCAACACCGGCGGCATGGGCGCCTACTCGCCGGCGCCTGTCATGACGCCCGACATGACGCGCCGGGTGCAGGACGAGATCATCCGACCGACGGTGCGCGCCATGGCCGCCCGCGGCATCCGCTACCAGGGCGTGCTCTATCTCGGCGTCATGATTACGAGGGATGGACCCAAGCTCTACGAGTACAACGTGCGCTTCGGCGACCCGGAGTGCCAAGTGCTGATGATGCGCCTGAAATCGGACCTGCTGCCGGCGCTGGTCGCCACCGTCGACGGCGTACTCGAAACGTTCGACTTGCGATGGCATGACGAGCCGGCGCTGACCGTCGTCATGGCGACCAAGGGCTACCCCGGCGACTATCGCAACGGCACGGAGATCCGCGGCCTCGACGCGGCGCGTGCGGTGCCAGGGGTGGAGATCTTCCACGCCGGCACCCGCCAGGAGGGCGACCGATTGCTCGCTGCCGGCGGCCGCGTCCTCAACGTCACGGCGCGCGGCAAGACGGTGGCGGAAGCCCAGCAGCGCGCCCACGACGCCATCGCCAAGATCGATTGGCCGGGCGGCTTTCACCGCACCGATATCGGCTGGCGCGCCATCGCGCGCGAGCGCAACCGCCGATGAGCGCCATCATTGGGGTCCCGCCTGGCCCCTCTTGTGCGCTATCAGGGCCGCCAGGCGCTCGTCGCGCCAGCGCTGCTTGTCGAGGATCTCCTTTGGCGAGGGCGTCCGGCCCCAGCTTGCCACAGCGCGCCCGACATTGTCCTTGCCCCACAGCTCCGGCGTCACCGGCTTGGAGGCGAGCTCGGCGAACACGGCCCCGAAGCGGGCGCAGTAGTCGGGGATGCCGCCGGGCGCGTTGAGCTCGATGGTCTCGAACGGGCCCATGAACGACCACCTCAAGCCCAGCCCGTCGCGAATGGTCTTGTCGAGGTCCTCGGCCGAGACGTAGCCCTCGCCGACGAGGCGCATGGCTTCCGACAGCAGCACCGCCTGCATGCGGTTGAGGATGAACCCGTCGATCTCGCGCTTCACCACGATCGGCACCTGGCCGACCCCGCCGTAGATCGCCCGCGCCCGCTCGATCGTCTCGGGCGAGGTCCAGGGCGCGCCGGAGAGCTCCACGATCGGCACGACGTGCGGCGGGTTGACCGGATGCGCGACCAGGCAGCGGTGGCGGCCCTGGAGCTTCTCCGTGAAGCGCGAGGTGACGATGGCCGAGGACGACGAGGCCAGGATGGCGCTCCCCGCCGCCGCCGCGTCGAGGCGCTCGAAGAGATCGATCTTGACCTCGATACGCTCCGGCCCGCTTTCGATGACGATCTCCGCATCCTTGACGGCCGCCTCGAGCGATGTCGCCGGCGCGATGCGGCTCGCCGCCGCCGCCGGGTCTTTGGCCAGGCCATGCCGCGCCACGTCCTGCAGCGACTGCGCGATCAGCCCCGGCGCCCTGGCGAGGGCTGCGGCCTCGGGGTCCCACAGCCGCACCTCCCAGCCGGCGCGCGAAAACACATTGGCCCACGCCCGCCCGATCAGCCCCACGCCCACCAGCCCAACTCTCGGCATAGATGTCCTCCGCCTCATGTTGCAGGTAAGCCTAGCATGCGCGCCACGGGATGGTAGCGCCGGCGCCGCGGGTGCCCTGCCGAGCGGCGAGCCGCTCACGGGCTCTTGACGCTCTGCCTCCATTGGATGATGAGACCACAGGAGCGGGAAGAGGAGAGCCCAATGCCATTCCGGATCAATCACATCCACATCAAGTCGCCCGACCCGCGCAAGACTGCCGAGTGGTACGAGACGGCGTTCGCCTTCAAGATCGTGAGCGACGAGACGCGCGTGTTCGGCGACCGTTTCATCCGCTGCAACAGCGGCGATGGCGGCATGGTGGTGAGCATCTCCAACGCCCGCACCGGCGAGAAGCTGGGCCCGGCCGACGCTGCTGCGCATTACGGACTGGAGCACTTCGCCATCGAGTCCGAGGACATCGAAGCCGACATCGCTCGCCTCCAGAAGCTCGACGCGCGATTGCAGGAAGGCCCCATCAAGGCGCCCAATGGCGTCCGCTTCGCGTTCCTGCAGGTGCCCGGCGATGTGCGCATCGAGCTCGTCGAATTGCCGAAAAAGCCTGTCGGCTAGCGCGCCGCGATCGATATGATGAGGCGCCGCAGCAGCGCAAGGAGACCGCCATGGCCCGATATCTGAAGCGCGGCATGGATGCCGGCGCGATCAAGGCTGCCGACGCCCAGGTGCGGCAGACGGTCGAAGAGATCCTGGCCGAGGTCGAGACGGGCCGCGATGCGGCCGTGCGCGCCCTGTCGGAGAAGTTCGACAAGTGGTCGCCGGCCTCCTTCAAGCTCTCCGACAGCGAGGTCGAGCGCGCCATCGCCCAGGTCCCCAAGCGCGATCTCGACGACATCCGCTTCGCGCAGGCGCAGGTGCGCAACTTCGCGCAGAAGCAGCGTGAGACGCTGCGCGATCTCGAGGTCGAGACGCTGCCCGGCGTCATCCTCGGCCACAAGCACATCCCCGTCAGCTCCATCGGCTGCTACGTCCCGGGCGGCCGCTACCCGATGGTGGCCTCCGCGCACATGTCGATCGTCACCGCCCGCGTCGCCGGCGTGGAGCGCATCATCGCCTGCGCACCCCCGCACAAGGGCGGACCGCATCCGGCCATCGTCGCCGCCATGCACTTCGGCGGCGCCGACGAGATCTTCGTGCTGGGCGGCGTGCAGGCGGTGGCCGCCATGGCGCTCGGCACCGACGCCATCGCGCCGGTCGACATGATCGTCGGCCCCGGCAACGCCTACGTGGCGGAGGCCAAGCGCCAGCTCTACGGGCGCGTCGGCATCGACCTGCTCGCCGGCCCCACCGAGACGCTGATCATCGCCGACGACAGCGTCGACGCCGAGTTGTGCGCCACCGACCTGTTGGGTCAGGCCGAGCACGGGCCCACCTCCCCCGCCGTCCTCATCACCGACTCCGAGAAGCTCGCCCGCGCCACCATGGCCGAGATCGAGCGGCTCTTGAAGATTCTCCCCACGGCCGACGCGGCCGGCAAGGCTTGGGCGGACATGGGCGAGGTGATCGTCTGCGACGACGTCGACGAGATGGTGCGAGAGGCGGACCGCATCGCCTCCGAGCACGTGCAGGTGATGACCCGCGATCCCGATTATTTCCTGCAGCGCATGACCAACTACGGCTCGCTGTTCCTCGGCCCCCGCACCAACGTCGCCTACGGCGACAAGGTGATCGGCACCAACCACACGCTGCCCACCAAGAAGGCGGCGCGCTACACCGGCGGCCTGTGGGTCGGCAAGTTCCTCAAGACCTGCACCTACCAGAAGGTGCTCTCCGACAAGGCGTCGGCCCAGATCGGCGAGGTCTGCTCGCGGCTGTGCATCCTGGAAGGCTTCTCCGCCCACGCCGAGCAGGCCAACGTCCGCGTGCGCCGCTATGGCGGCCGCAACGTGCCCTACGGCGCGGCGGCGGAGTGACGTCTCCTCTTCCCATCCCTCTTCAGCATCGGGAGAGGGCTAGGGTGAGGGGCAGCCACACGCGCCGAGCTTGCCGCTGCCCCTCACCCCGACCCTCTCCCCGCAAGCGGGCAGAGGGAGAAAGGAGCACCGTCGCATGCCCGAGCCAGCACCCATCGAGTTCCCCGCCGCCCCCTCCTTCCGCCTCGACGGCAAGCGTGTGCTGGTGACTGGCGCCGGCCGTGGCATCGGGCTGGCCGCCGCCGGCGCGCTGGCCGATGCTGGCGCGCATGTGACGCTCGCGGCCCGCACGCAAAGCGAGATCGAGGCAGCAGCAGCAACCATTCGCAGTCGCGGTCAGATGGCCGATTGGTTGGTCCTCGACGTCACCGCCCTCGACGCCGTGCAGGCGGCAATTGCCCGCGCCGAGCCCTTCCACGTCCTCGTCAACAACGCCGGCACCAACCGGCCAAAGATGATGATGGACGTCACCATCGACGATTTCGACGCCATCATGGGGCTCAACGTGCGCGCCGCCTATTTCGTCGCCCAGGCTGTCGCCCGCCGGCTGATCGAGGCTAAAGAACCGGGCTCCATCATCAACGTCTCCTCGCAGATGGGCCACGTCGGCGCCGCGCGGCGCACCGTCTACTGCGCCTCCAAGCACGCCATGGAAGGCTTCACCAAGGCCATGGCGATCGAGCTTGCCCCACACAACATCCGCGTCAACTCGCTGGGTCCCACCTTCCTGGAGACGCCGCTGACGCGGCCGTTCTTCGA
>Ga0111539_10008161_pt1 | contig 13340 bp, 9 predicted proteins | sample RhiMethybrSRZTD1_FD_79667 | JGI IMG/M metagenome (GOLD analysis project Ga0111539, IMG submission 79667) | Populus rhizosphere microbial communities from Tennessee, USA - Rhizosphere MetaG P. TD hybrid SRZTD1 (version 2) (version 2) | ecosystem: Host-associated > Plants > Roots > Rhizosphere >...
ACGGCATGCGCGGTGCGATCAAGGCCGCCGACGAGTTGATCGCCGCCGACAAGAACGCCTGGCAGCCTTCGCAATTCGACAATCCCGCCAACCCCGCGATTCACGAGAAGACGACCGGCCCGGAGATCTGGCGCGACTCTGGCGGCACCATCGACATGATCGTCGCGGGCGTGGGCACTGGCGGGACGATCACCGGCGTGACGCGGCACATCCGGCCCATGAAGCCCGACTTCAAGGCCATTGCGGTCGAGCCGTCAGCATCGCCGGTCATCTCCGGCGGCAAACCGACGCCGCACAAGATCCAGGGCATCGGCGCGGGCTTTATTCCGCGCAACTGCGACACGACGCTGCTGAACGGGGTGGAGACCGTCACCAACGAAGACGCGTACGAATGGGCGCGGCGACTCATGGCCGCGGAAGCGATCTGCTGCGGCATCTCAACAGGCGCGAATGTCTGCGCCGCGGCAAGAGTTGCGGCACGGCCGGAGAACAAGGGCAAGACGATCGTCACGATCGGCTGCGACTTTGCGGAGCGCTACCTCTCCACGCCGCTGTTCGAGGGGCTGTGGCGCTAGCGCGCTACGTGTTGTATTCCATCGGCGGGCATACGCACACCAGGTTGCGGTCGCCGTAGGGATTGTCGATGCGGCCGACGTGCGGCCAGAACTTGTTGTCCTTCAGCCACGGCGCCGGATACGCGGCGGATTCACGCGTGTACGGATGCGTCCACTCATCGGTGATGAGCGAGGCCATCGTGTGCGGAGAGTTCTTGAGCGCGTTGTCCTTGCGATCCGCCTTGCCTTGCTCGATGGCGCGAATCTCCTCGCGTATCGAGATCATTGCATCGCAGAAGCGATCGAGCTCGATCTTCGATTCGCTTTCGGTCGGCTCGATCATCAGCGTGCCGGGCACGGGGAAACTCATCGTTGGGCCGTGGAAGCCGTAGTCCATCAGGCGCTTGGCGATGTCGTCGACCTTGATGCCCGCCGATTCGTCGAAGCCGCGGCAGTCGGCGATGAACTCGTGCGCGCAGCGGCCGTTGTGATTCGTATACAGCACATCAAAGTGCTGTTCGAGGCGCTTGGCCATGTAGTTGGCGTTGAGGATCGCGATCTTGGTCGCCATCGTCAGGCCGGCCGGGCCCATCATCGCGATGTACATCCATGAAATGGGCAGGATGCTCGCGCTACCGTACGGCGCGGCGCTCACCGCGCCGACACCAGCCTCAGCGCCGCCGTTCAGCGGATTGCCCGGCAGAAACGGCGCGAGATGTTTCGCCACGCCGATTGGTCCCATGCCCGGGCCGCCGCCGCCGTGCGGGATGCAGAAGGTCTTGTGCAGGTTGAGGTGGCACACATCCGCGCCGATCGCGGCCGGCGATGTCAGGCCGACCTGCGCATTCATGTTCGCGCCATCCATGTACACCTGGCCGCCCCATGTGTGCACGATGTCGCAGACTTCCTTGATCGATTCCTCGAACACGCCGTGTGTCGAGGGATAGGTCACCATCAACGCCGCGAGATCGTTCTTGTGTTCTTCCGCCTTCGCGCGAAGATCGGTGACATCGATGTTGCCCTTGTCATCGCACGCGACGACGACGACCTTCATGCCGGCGATCACCGCGCTGGCAGGGTTGGTGCCGTGTGCCGAGATGGGTATGAGGCAGACGTTCCTGCCCCCCTGCCCGCGCGATTCGTGATACGCACGAATGGCCAGCAAGCCTGCGTACTCGCCCTGCGAGCCGGCGTTGGGCTGCAGCGACACGGCGGCGAAACCCGTGATCGCCGCCAGCCAGGTTTCCAGTTCGCGGAACATCTCCGCGTAGCCCTGCCATTGATCGGCCGGCGCGTATGGATGCATGCGGCCGAACTCCGGCCAGGTGACGGGGATCATCTCGCTGGTGGCGTTGAGTTTCATCGTGCACGAGCCGAGCGAGATCATCGACTGCGCCAGCGAGAGGTCGCGCGATTGCAGTTTGGTGATGTAACGCAGCATCTCCGTTTCGGAGTGATGCGTGTTGAAGACGGGGTGTGCGAGGAAGTCGGACGTGCGCGCGAGGCGCTGCTCGATCGTCACGTCGCCATCGGTGCCCTCGAGTCTTGAGGCGCTCGCGCCGAACGCCTCCAGAATCCCACGAATATCCGCCAGCGTGGTGGTCTCGTCGAGCGTGATGCCCAGCGCGCCGTCGCCGAGATCGCGCAGATTCATGCTCTTCGCGTATCCCGCGGCCAGCACCGCCTTTGCATTCTTCGGCCTGATGCGGAGCGTGTCGAAGAACGAATCCTTCGACGCATCGACACCAGCGGCGGTCAACGCCCGGCTGAGAATCGAGGTCAAGCCGCGCACGCGCCGCGCGATGCGCGTCAGGCCATCAGGCCCGTGATACACCGCGTACATGCCGGCCATGATGGCCAGCAGCACCTGCGCGGTGCAGATGTTGGATGTGGCGCGATCACGCTTGATGTGCTGTTCGCGCGTCTGAATCGCCATGCGGAAGGCGATGTTGCCGTGTGCATCCTTGCTTACGCCGATGAGGCGGCCGGGCATCTTGCGGACGTACTCGTTCTTGGTTGCCATGAAGCCCGCGTGCGGCCCGCCGAAGCCCATCGGCACGCCGAAACGCTGGGCCGAGCCGACAGCGATGTCGGCCCCCCCGCCCGCCCACTCCCCCGGCGGCTTGATCAACGTGCACGCGAGCAGATCGGTCGCGGCCACAACCAGCACCCCAGCCTCGTGACAGCGTGATGTCAACTCATCGAAGTCGTCGATGCGGCCATCGGTGGCCGGGTATTGCACGAGACATCCGCACAGATCGCCCGCGCCGTCGGGCTTGTCGCGATGGTCGCCGACGGTGACTGTGATGCCCATCGACTTCGCGCGCGTCTTCACCACCGCGACCGTCTGCGGATGGCAGCCGACATCGACGAAAAAGCGCAGGCGAGTTCCTTCATGTCCGCCCGCCACCGCGAAGCACATCGCCATTGCTTCGGCCGCGGCTGTCGCTTCATCCAAAAGACTCGCGTTCGCCACTGGCAGCGCAACGAGATCGCTGACCATTGTCTGGAAGTTCAGGAGTGCTTCCAGGCGTCCCTGCGCGATCTCGGCCTGGTAGGGCGTGTACTGCGTGTACCAGCCGGGGTTCTCCATGATGTTGCGCAGGATCACCGGCGGCGTGATCGTGTCGTAGTACCCCATGCCGATAAAGGAGCGATTGACCCTGTTCTTCATGGCCATCGCGCGCAGCCGCTGCAGCGTTTCGAACTCGCCGGCGTTGTCAGGGCAATTCGTGAGGCTCAGCGGCGACGTGAATCGGATCTTGGCCGGAATCGTCTCGTCGATGAGATCATCCAGCGAATCGCAGCCCAGGCCATCGAGCATCGCGCGGATGTCGCGGGCGTCGGGGCCGATGTGGCGGCGCGGGAAGGTGTCGGACGGCTTCAGGAGTGTTGCCGGCGAGACGCCGCTTTCGCCGGCTGTGGCAGCGGATTTGTCCAGACCAATGTCATCGAGCACGGTGGAGGGCTCTTGGCGGGGCGATACGTTCGTTTGGGGCATGGATTGATGGCAGAGGTGAGCGGCGAATTGAAGCAGGACTATATGAGCGGCGTCGGGCCTGAGCAATGCATCGACGACGCTGCCGCGGCGTTTGCGACGGCAACGCTCGACATCCGCAGCGGTACACTTGGCGTCGGTTCGCACCGCCTCCAACGGAATCTTCGCACATGCCCATGACTCGCCTGCAATTGTCAGTTTCGATTCTCTCCGCACTCACACTGAGCCCCGCGGCGCTCGCCCAGGGCGCCGACGAAGGCGCCGCCGTCGCCGAGAAGCCGCAACAGGCGAAACCGCAGGGCAAGATCGTTGATGGCCCGCGCAACATCCGGGAGTTTGATCCCGATGACAAGTCGCACACCGTCGACGCCACCGACATCAATCTTCGCAAGGTGTTCGAGGATTTGGGGGCGGATGCGACGCTGTGGTACCAGCACGTGCAGACGCTGGCGAATCCGTTCTTCGAGGGCCGGGCTCCGGGCACGCGCGGCGGCGAACTGGCAGCCGAGTACGTCGAGTTCTATTTCCGCGAGTACGGCCTGAAGCCGGCATTCCCCGCGTCGGGCGACGCGGGAGAGAAGCCTGGCGGCGGCGAAGGCGATGCCGCCATGACCGCCTACATGCAGCCGTTCGACTTCGGCTCGCCCGATCCGAAGGTCGAACTCGTTGAAGGCGTCGCGGCGGTCGACAACAAGCCCCTCAAGCGCGACGACGACTTCGCGGTGCTGGGCGTCTCAGGCAACGGCACGGTTTCCGCGCCGATCACCTTCGTTGGATATGGCATCGAGGACCGCGATGGCTACTCCAGTTTCGACGAGGACACAGATCTCACTGGCCGCATCGCTCTGGTTTTTCGCTACGAGCCGCTGACTGAGGAAGGCAAGAGCCGCTGGGCCGATGCACGCTTCAGTCGTTTCTCCAGCATCGGTCCCAAACTCCAGGCCATCAGCAAGCGCAACGCCGCCGGCGTGATCCTGGTCAACCCTCCCGGCGCAATCGATGGCAAGACCGGGCTTGAGACGCTGTCATCCAGCAATCGCTTTGGCGAACGGCTCAACGTGCCCGTTGTGCAGATGACGCCCGACGCTGCCGAGGCGCTGCTGGCCAAGGCCGATCCGAAGAAGCGCGACCTGATGGCATGGCGCAAACTGGCGGATGAGGGAACCGTGACATCGGTCAGCCTCAGCGATGCGATCAAGGTCAATCTCACGACTGATCTGAACGTGGATGATCGACTGCACACGCAGAACATCGCGGCGATTCTGCCTGGCCGCGGGGCGCTGGCCGACCAGTGGATCGTCATCGGCGCCCACTACGATCACGTCGGCTTCGGGTACACGGGCGCGATGCCGAACAACGTCGGCAAGCTGCATCCTGGCGCCGATGACAACGCCTCGGGCACCGCCGGCATGCTCATCGCAGCCAAGCGACTCGCCAACGACTACGAAACCTCGCCCGGCGCAGCGGATCGGCGCTCGATTCTCTTCATGGCCTTCGGCGCGGAGGAGGCTGGTCTGCTGGGCTCCGAGCACTTCATCGAGCACAGCAGCATTCCCTCCAAGAACATCTATTGCATGCTCAACATGGACATGATCGGCCGGTTGCGGCAGCACAACGTGCTCGTGCAGGGCACAGGCACAGCCAAGGAGTTCGATGAGGTGCTCAAGCCGCTGTTTGAGGCCAGCGGCATGACGATCTCGAAGGTGCCGGGCGGGCGCGGACCGTCGGATCATGCCAGCTTCTACAACGCGGGGATTCCCGTGCTGTTCATGTTCACCGGCGAGCACGGCGACTACCACAAGCCGCAGGATCGCGCCTATACCGTCAACCCGGCGGGCGCGATTGAGATCGTGGAACTGGTGCAGGCGATCGCGCTGGAGTTTTCGACGCGCACCGGGCCGCTGACGTTCAACTCGCCCAGCGCCGGCCAGAATGCGGGCGCGGCTGCAGCTGCACGGCCCGGGCAGTCGCGCGTGCGCTTGGGCATCATGCCCGGCTACAACGCCAACCTCGAGACCGGGATCCTTGTCGATGACGTGACGGCTGGCACCAGCGCTGGCGATGCCGGCATCCAGACGGGCGATGTGCTGCTGTCGTGGAATGGTGAGGAACTCACCGGCGGTGCGAAACTCTCGGAGATGCTGGGCAAGGCCAACCCCGGCGACAAGGTGAAGGTCACGCTGCAGCGCGGCGACAAGAACATGACGATCGAGATCACGCTCAAAGCACGCGACTAACGCAAGCAAAAACGGCGGCGGGCGTCCCGTTTTGCGAGACGCCCGCCAATGGTCGACGTGGACATAAGCCGAATTCTGTTGTTCTCGCTTGCGCGAGAACCGGCGATCATTCCTCTGGGACCGATGTTGCCATCGGCCTCAAGCACGCGACCCGTTCCAGTTCACCGAAGCGAAGCCCGAGGACGCGGGCAGCACCGGGTTGTCACCAAGTGCTCTGAAACTGCTTGCGCTTGCACGCGGCGGGGTTTGCCGTGCCTCGACTGTCGCCAGCCGAGCGGTGCGCTCTTACCGCACCGTTTCACCCTTACCGTTGCACTCACCGAAGTGTGTGCACCGGCGGTTTGTTTTCTGTGGCACTTTCCCTGACTCGATTCGACCAGAGCCGGTGGGTGTTACCCACCACCGTGTCCTGCCGTGTTCGGACTTTCCTGTCGCCATGGGGGCCGACCGATCGCCTGTCCACACCCTGAGTATAGGCGCGATCACTCGACCAACTCACCGCCGAACGCGATGCGGCCCCTGGCGTCGGGCTCGTACAGGACGTGTACGTTGTCGGCGTTGCGATCGACGATGGCTGCAATGGCGTTGGTCAGCAGGCGCACTTCGCGCTGGAGAGTCTCGCCCTGCGGCCGCTGCGACTTGAGGATCGTGACGAACACGGGCTGGGCATAGTCGGGCGTGCCGCCGTTCTCGCTGTAATCGCTTCGCGGCAGTGAGCGCAGCCGGACCCACGTGCGGCCCTTGGGAGTTTCGAACACGCTGCCGATGACTTCTGCCAGTTCCGCTGCGAGACTGGCCCGCAGCGACTGGCCATCGTTCAGCACGATCTCGACATCGACGATGGGCATCTTCGGTCGCCGAATGTCTAATGCGCCAGGATCGCCTCGCGCAGCGGGAGGATGACATGCGGCAGGACGCGCTCCTCGGCCAGGCGCTCGCTGTGGCCGGCGAGCGCGCCGAAGCAGTTCTTCACATCGTCGACGGTCTTCATCGACCCGTACTGCCGCACGGTGAGGTAGACGCTGATGGGCTCATCCTCGAATTTGCCCGCAGCGATTTCCGCGGTGCGCGTGCGCGACTTGACTTCGACGTACGCCTGCACATCGCAGCGCGTGTTGAGCGCAAAGCCCAGGAACGGCTGCGATTCGATGATGGTCTCATCGTGCGGATCGATCAGGGCCGCCAGCGGTGAATCAGCCAGCAGAGCCTCGAAGACCACCTCATTCCGGTTGCGCTCGGCCCGCAGATCGAATCCCAGCACCAGTTCGATGAACTCGATGTCGAGCGGGCTGATGGAGAGGTAGTACGGAGCGACCTCGAGCACCATCCTGTGCAGGCGATAGGCCCGTTCGAGCGCCTCGGGATTCACCACGCCGCTGCGCACGGTGGTGCGGCGAAGGGCCAGCCACGAATACTGCGATGACTGATCGGGCGATTCCAGCGCGAGTTCCCCCTCGTAGCGCCGGAATCGATCCATCTGCGGGAATTCCCGGCGGATGCGATCGAAGAGGTCAAAGACCGTCTCGCGCCCGCTGGGCAGGTCCATCTTGAGCGAGAGTTTCTGGTTGACGTAGAAGTCGGTGCACAGAGCGCCGAAACTGGTCGCCATCGCGCCTCCTTGCGTTGCCTGGCCCACTCCATGCGGGCCGCGCGTACTGTAGCGACTGCCAGCGACGGCGGAGTTGTGCACAATGCCGCGCACGAGCCTGCCAATTGCCGTGCGATGTCTTGTGCTACATGGCCGCGGCGTCCGGGCCGCCGTGCGTGCGACGCATGGGCTGTCGCTTCCAGTACGTCAGGCTTCGCCACAGCCATTCCGCCGGGCCGAAGCGGAAGTACCGCAGCCAGATCGGCGAGACGATCAATTGGAAGGCCCACACTCCGAGTACCACCATCGCCTGGCCTGTGCGTTCGACGCTGCCGAAGTAGCCCAAGCCGTGTCCGTAGAAGATGGTCGTGCAGATGATCGTCTGCATCAGGTAATTGGTGAGCGCCATCTGGCCGACGGCGGCGAGCGGCGCCAGCGACCGAAGGATCGCGGGCGACGTGCACAGCAGCATGACAACGCCGACGTAGCCCATGCTGGCAAAGATGCTTCCCCAGTAGTTGAACTCGCTGCCGAAGAAGAACGAGGACTTGACATCCCAGTTGCGGTCGTTGTTCCAATGCACGCCGTACGCCGCGAGCGAGAGCCCCACGGTCAGTCCGATGATCGCCATCTTGCAGTAGAACCTCGCGCTGCGTCGCGCCTGGAACACGCCCAGTCTGAACAGCGCCATGCCGATGAGCATCAGGCCACTGACGCGCCAGAAGACAGCGATGGCGAACAGGAACGTTTCGAACATGATCGAGGTCACGACTCGCTTGGGCATCTGATCGAGCCACGATCCGCGATAGGCGTCGAGGTCCCCCTGCACAAGTTCCGCTGGCGGCAACCAGCCTTTGCTGAAGTTCGCGATCCCTTCCTCTCCCCAGTACGGCATCGACATCCCCGACGCAAGCATGAGCACGCTCGTGACCGTGATCAATCCGATGCCCAGCGGGATCAGCACCTTCGGCGACCACTTACGCGCCAGCCATACCAGCAGCCCGCACATACCGTAGGAGTAAAGGATGTCGCCGTACCACAACAGGTGGGCATGAAGCAGGCCGAACAGGATCAGCCAGCCCATGCGACGATAATGCACGCCGGCCGATCGGCCGGTGCGGGCCTCAGCTCGCGAGGTCATCAGCACGATGCCCGCTCCGAAGAGCATCGAGAAGATGGTCATGAACTTCTGGTCGCCGAACACGTGCGTGAACCACCACACCGTGTAGTTCGCGCCGGTGAGATCGCCGTAGGCGTGCGGATTCATGTACGCCGCGCCTGGCATGGCAAACGCCTGGATGTTGAGGATGAGAATGCCCAGCAGCGCGAAACCGCGCAGGACATCGATCGCATGAATGCGGTCGCCCTCGCCTACCGGCGCGCTGCGCAGCGGCGGCCCCGGCGGCAGCCGGGCGCTGGTTTGAGTCGGTGGCGCGGGCGACTCGGGGAACGGCGTGGGCGCGGCGGTCACGATGAGGCTCCAAACCGAAAGGCGATCGGAGTGCGCACGGCCATGGCGCGTCGGCCCCTCACGCCGGTCACCTTACTCGGAAACAGCCACCGGCGATTCGAACATCCAGCGCAAAACGCCCGCGGTGTCAGCGAGCGTTTCAACCGCCAGGTCGGCCCCCGTCGCTTCGAGATCAGCGACGCTGAACATCCCCGTGGCCACGCCTATGGATCGGCAGCCGTGCGCCTTGGCGCAATCGACATCGTGCGGCGTGTCGCCGATGACGACGACTTCCTCGCCCCGCACGTGGCGGCCGGTGAGTTGGAGATGCCGCTTCATGGCCAGCGGCGTGAGATCGCGCCGGGCCTTGCCGTCGCAGCCCCATGCCGCGACCTTGAACAGGTCGGGATCGAGGCCGGCTGACTGAATCTTGAGGCGACCGGTCTCCGGGTAGTTGCCGGTGAGCAGGCCAAGCGTGGCATGATCGACATCGATGATCTTGTGCACGAGTTCGCGCACGCCCGGAAGGAGTCTCGCTGTGGGATTGCGCTGGAGGCGCTGGGCAAGTTGGCGGCCATACGCGGCGCGGAAGCGATCGTGATTCGCCTTGTCGTTGGCCACGCCGTTGATGCGCGTCAGATCGTTCCAGATGAGCGTGTCGAGCCGGCCGGAGAATTCGACGCCGTCGATCGTAAAGCGTTCGCCCCACAGTTCGCGCCCGGCATCAAGCATGGCCTGCACGCCCGCGCCTTGCGTGAGCAGGAGCGTGCCATCGATATCGAAGAGAATCAGCATGCGAGGTGCGATGGTAGGCGGTGAGGCGCGTGATCGCGCGCCTGCTCCCTATCGCGCGGCCCTACTTCTGCTTCGATCGAATCAATGCGACGACATCCTTGGCGACATCGTTGGGAATCATGAACGAGAGGTTGTATTGCGCGATGCGCCAGTCGTCGCCGATCTTCCGCAGCACGCCTGACCCGCGGCAGGTTCCGTACTTCTCGTTTGAGAGGAGTTCATCGAACCACGCCGTTCTGCCATCGTCGGCGATGGTGATGAAGCGCTTGTCTTTGATCGGTGTGTAGGTCCATCCTGTGCCCTGATCGAAGTGCGGCTTGGCGTACGCCTTGAATTCCTCGACGGTCCATCGCTCGGTGGCATCAGTGCCGAGGAAGACGCCATCGGGCGCGAAGAGCGCGAAGTAGCCGTTGAAGTCGGCCTTGGAGGCGGCGGCGTGGAAGGCATCGAGCGTGGCGGCCATGGATTTCGAGTCGTCAACTCCGAGGCGCGGCTCGGTCAGGACAGCTGACGTGCACAGTGCACCTCCCACGATCGCCAGCGCGGCCATGGACTTCATGAGCATGGGTGGGCTCCAGATCGATTGCTATTCGACGGCCGCGCACACCTTCCTGGCGGCGTCAGTGAGATCGGTCGCGGCCTGCATCGTCGGGATGTCGCGCTTGGCCTCAGTGAGGATCTTGCGCGCCTCGTTGACATTGGTGCCTTCGAGGCGCACCACCAGCGGCACCTTGAAGCCGACCTCTTTCGCCGCCCCGGCGATGGCGCGGGCGACCTTGTCGCACTGCATGATGCCGCCGAAGATGTTGACCAGCACGCCTTCGACGCGCGAATCGCTGAGAATGATGCGGAAGGCCTCGGTGATGGCTTCCTCGGTGGCGCCGCCGCCAACGTCGAGGAAGTTGGCCGGCTCGCCGCCGTGCAGTTTGATAATGTCCATCGTGCTCATGGCGAGACCCGCCCCGTTCACCAGGCACCCGATGTTGCCATCGAGCGCGACGTAACTGAGGCCGAAGGTGTTGGCCCGAAGTTCGGAGGGATTCTCCTCGGTCGGATCGAACATGTCCGCGATGTTCTTGTGCCGGAACAGCGCGTTGTCATCGAAACTGAACTTGGCGTCGATCGCGAGCACCTGGCCATCCGGATGATCAGTCGATGGCGGCGTGACGATCATCGGGTTGATCTCCGCCAGCGAGGCGTCGCAATCCAGAAACAGTTTCGCCAGGCGCGTCATGATGTTGACCGCCTGGTTGACCTGCTTGCCCTTGAAGCCGAGGTCGAAGGCCAAGTCGCGCGCCTGAAAGCCCTGCAGGCCGAGGATGGGATGCAGTCGCGCCTTCTTGATCGCGTCCGGATTCTTCGCAGCGACGGCTTCGATCTCGACACCGCCCTCGGCCGACGCGATCATCGTGTTGGTGTTGCTCGCACGATCAACGGTGATCGCAAGGTAGTACTCCTTGGCGATGTCGACTGCCGCGCCGACAAGCAGGCGCTTGACCTCCAGTCCGCCGGGGCCGGTTTGCGGCGAGACCATTCGATGCGTGAGCATGAACTGGGCGGCATCGCGCGCCTCGGCCGCGGACTTGACGAGTTTCACGAACCCCGCCTTGCCTCGGCCACCGGCGTGCACTTGGGCCTTGATCACGACTTGTTTGGCATCGCTGTGGAGGATGTCCTTGGCGGCTGTCTCGGCCTCATCGACGGTCTGAACCATCTTGCCTGCTGGCACGGGAATGCCTGCGGATGCGAGCAGTTCGCGGCCCTGGTATTCGTGAATCTTCATGGGTCCTCAGATGCCCCGATACTGATCGATCACCGCCTTCACGTCGTAGGGCTTGGCGACGTTGATCATCTGGATCTCGATGGGATCTGCGTCCGAGCCGCCGGCCGAGTCGATGGCGATCGAGCCCACGCCCAGCACGCGCTGCAGCACGCTCTGCTCGATCTTGACGTTGCGGATGTGCGTGTGCAGCACTTCGCTGGTCTTGCGCACCACGATGCCTTCGTGCCGGATCGTGCGCTTGTTGGTGATGATCAGTTTGACCCAGCGGTGCGGCGCGCCCCACCAGACGATCCACCACAGGATGCCGAGGGCCGCCACCATAAGGCCCAGCCAGACATGCCAGCGGGACCATTGCGTATGGCGAGCGGGGCTCCCTTGAATCAGAGCCACGACGGCATAGGCGAATCCAACAAGGATCACCAGCACCATCAGTGAATACAGGAACGGGTGGGCGCGGAACATCGCCTGTCGCACGATCATGACATCGCGCTCCTCGGCTTCCTGCGCTGGCTGCGACACGCCGCGCGCTGGCATCGAACCTTCCGGAGCTGCGGGAACCGGCTTGCCCCGCGCGACCGGCGCTACGGCAGGAGGCACGCGATTGATGTCACCACAATATGGGCAACTCACCTTCTCGCCCGGGTGCGCATCGTCCTCCACCTCGAAGGGCTTTTCGCAGTTATCGCATGTGAGCTTGATCACTTCAGGTGGCTCCTGGCGCCGGAATCCGGCACAACCTCGCACACTGTACAACGGGAGGCGCAACACTGACGACACGAGCGTGCCCGAATCGCCGGAGCCCGCTATGCTCCTGCATTGGGAAAGCCGCGGTCGGGAATGCAACCGATTGGGCAGCTCTCCCAATAAGCGCACGGTCCGTGGACGCGGCTGGAGACGCGTTCCGGCGGGCCTGACGCTGCAAGATTTCTTTCAGACAGGCGCCGTGTATTCGGGAGCACTTCTTGAAGACCGCTCTGATTGTTCTGATGATTCTTCTGGGGCTGGTTGTTGCCGGCGCGCTGGTCGCGGGGCCCCAGTTGCAGGGGGCCCTGCGCTCGTTCAAGCCCGAGCCGCCCATGACGGCGGTGCGCGTCGAGACCATCGCCGCCCGGAAGCTCGTCGAGACGGTGAAGGCGCCCGGCGAGATCGAGGCCCACACCAAGGTCGACATCTCGGCTGAGGTCTCGGCCCGCATCGAGGAAATGCCCTTCGACGTCGGCGATGTCGTGAAGAAGGATGACATGGTCGTCAAACTCGATGATCGCGATCTGAAGGCTTCGCTCGATGCCGCCAAGTCCCGGGCCAAGATGGAGGACTCAAGCCTCAAGGCCGAGACCGCGCGGCTGGCCGGCATGCTCTCGACGCTCGAAACCGCCAAGAGGACGCTCAAGCGCCAGCAGGCCCTCTTTGACAGCGGCGACCTCGCGCAGAAGGACCTCGACATCGCCCAGGAAGGCGTGACCAATGCCCAGGCCAGCGTGGATGCGACCAAGTTCTCGATTTCGATGCGCGAGAACTCGCTGCAGGCCGCCAACTTCGATGTCGATCAGATCCAGCAGCGGCTGGAGAAGACCACCATCCGATCGCCCATGGACGGCCTGCTCACCGCGCGCAACGCAGAGATCGGCGAAGTCGTGCTCGTGGGTACGATGAACAACCCCGGCACGGTGATCCTCAAGATCGCCGATCTCTCGCGCATGCTCGTGAAGGCCGAGGTGGCTGAGGTGGACATCTCCAAGGTCGCCGACGATCAGCCCGCCAAGGTGCACATCAACGCCTACCGCGATGAGGTCTTCAGCGGCACGGTGACACAGGTGGCGCTCGAACGCACCATCAAGCAGGACGGCACGGGCTACTACGAGACCGAAGTCGAGATCGACCTGCGCGGCAAGCTCATTCGCTCGGGAGGCCAGGCGAACGTCGACATCGAAATCG
>Ga0111539_10008163_pt1 | contig 13339 bp, 12 predicted proteins | sample RhiMethybrSRZTD1_FD_79667 | JGI IMG/M metagenome (GOLD analysis project Ga0111539, IMG submission 79667) | Populus rhizosphere microbial communities from Tennessee, USA - Rhizosphere MetaG P. TD hybrid SRZTD1 (version 2) (version 2) | ecosystem: Host-associated > Plants > Roots > Rhizosphere >...
ATGCGACGTCGTGCTGGAGACCGAGCGCCCGCACTATGACTTGTTTGCCCCTCCCAAGGAGCCGGTATCGCTCAACGACCATGCCATGGCGCTCTACGCGGCCACCCTCATCAAGGATGGGGGCACACTGCAGATCGGCATCGGCTCGTTCTCCGACGCCCTCGCGCACGCGCTCGTTCTGCGTCACACCCGCAACGCAGAGTTCAGGGGTCTGCTCGCGAGGCTCGGCGCAGCCCTCCCGGCCGACGCCGAGCTAACTCCGTTCGCGACAGGCCTCTACGGCTGCACCGAAATGCTGGTTGACGGCTTCCTCGCCTTGATGCGGGCGGGCATTCTGCGGCGGCGCGTGACGGATGCGGACGGCCGCAAGGTCGTGCTGCACGCCGGGTTCTTCGTCGGCAACCAGGCCTTCTATCGCGAGCTGCGCGAGATGCCGCGCGAGACGCTCGGGCTCATCTCCATGACCGGCATCTCCTTCACCAATACGCTCTACGGCGACCAGGAGCTCAAACGCGCCCAGCGCCGCGATGCCCGCTTCGTCAACACGGCGATGCTGGTGACGCTGCTCGGGGCGGCTTCCTCCGATCAACTCGAGGACGGCCGAGTCGTCAGCGGGGCCGGAGGCCAGCACGACCTTGTCGCCATGGCGCACGCGCTCGAGGGCGCCCGTTCCATCATCGGCGTGCGCAGCACCCGCAGCAGCAACCGCCGCACCGCCTCCAACATCGTGTGGCGCTACGCCAACGCCACCGTGCCGCGCCAGCTGCGCGACATCGTCGTCACCGAGCACGGCATTGCCGATCTGCGCGGCAAGTCCGACCGCGACGTGATCGACGGCATGCTGCAAGTGGCCGACAGCACCTTTCAGCCGCAGCTGATGCAGGATGCTCAGCGCGCCGGCAAGCTCGAGCGCACCTACAGGCTTCCCGAGCGGGCTGCCGCCAACAGCGCAACGAGGATTGCGGACGCGCTCGCGCCGGCGCGACGTGACGGCCTGTTGCCGTTGTTTCCGCTGGGTACCGAGATGACGGCGACCGAGCAGGCGCTCGCCGGCGCGCTCACGTTCCTGAAATCAGCAGGCTATGCGGATCTCATGCGGACGCTCGTTGCCGGAGTCGGCGCCAGCTCCTTGCAGCGGGAGCAGGATGCGCTCGAACGGCTCTCCCTCGCGTCAGGCGGCTCGCTGCTGGATCGCGCACTGCGGACGCTGGTGTTGGGGGCCCTGCGCCGCGGCTAGTTCACGCCTTCGCCGATCCACCAGGCGACCGCGCTTCTAAGTCTCTCATCTGCACCTTGAGCCCACGCGGATACGCGGGCCGATCCTCCCACCCGATCGGCCGGCGCCCGCTCGGTGATCGCCGGGTGCGGCGCTGCCGACCTCGACTAGACCTTCAGCACGGCCCTTTGGACATCGCCTTCTTGATTTCCTCCGGCGTCAGATCATGCATGTGCGTGGCGACCGACCATTGATGCCCGAACGGATCCTGCAGCACACCGTAGCGGTCGCCCCAGAACATGTCCGCGATCGGCATCGTCACTTTGGCGCCTGCGGCCACGGCACGTGCGGCGAAAGCGTCGACGTCCTCGACGAAGATGTGCAGGGTAACCGGCGATCCCTTGAGGGTCTTGGGTCCGAGCACGCCCCACTGGGGCATCTCGTCAACCAGCATGACGGGCGAATTGCCGATCTTGATGCAGGCGTGCATCAGCTTGCCGTCCGGGCCCGGCATTCGCATCAGCTCAACGGCACCCAAGGCCTTCTTGTAGAACTCGATGGCACCGGCGGCGTCCGCACAAACAATATGCGGCGTGACGGTGTGCATCCCCTCGGGAATGGGCCTCACCTTGGACTTGGGGGCGGGCTTCGGCTTCGCTCTTGCTTTCGCCATGAGGACGTCTCCTTCCGTTTGCCGTCTCGAGCCACCCCGAGACCTGCAATCTCAAGACGAACAAACTGGCGAAAAGCCGACAGGCAAGGAGCCCTTATTTGCGTTCGATCGCGCATGCGGCCTCGGATTTGACAAGTGCCCCGACGTGCGGGCCATGCTGGGCCATGAACTATCGACACGCCTACCACGCCGGAAATTTCGCGGATGTGCTGAAGCATGCCGTGCTGGCGCTCGTCATCGCCTACCTGAAGCGCAAGGAAGCGCCATTCCGCGTGATCGATACCCATGCCGGCACGGGCCGCTATCGGCTGACCTCGGAGGAGGCGGTAAAAACGGGCGAATGGAAGAGCGGGATCGGACGCTTGCTCGGACCGGACGCGCAGCCTCTGCCTGCGGGCGTTGCACGACAGCTTCGGCCCTATCTGGACGCCATACGCGCTGCCAACCCCGACGGCGGCCTGGATTTCTACCCGGGCAGCCCGTTGATTGCGCTGAGCCTGATGCGGCCGCAGGACACATTGGTCGCCAACGAACTCCATCCCGAAGATCTGTCACGTCTCAGGTCCTGCATCGGCGGCAACCGCCGCGCCAAGGTCACAGGGCTCGATGCCTGGGTGGCCCTGAAGTCGCTCCTGCCACCCCGAGAGCGTCGCGGTGTCGTCCTGGTCGACCCGCCGTTCGAGGAAGCGGGCGAGCTCGAACGTGCCTGCACCGGGCTGGCGCAGGCGCTGAAGCGCTTCTCCACCGGCATCTACCTGCTGTGGTATCCGATCAAGGATGTGAAACCGATAGGCAGATTTCACGCGCGTCTCGCAACGCTGGGCGCGCCGAAAATGCTGCGGGTCGAGCTGATGATCGAGCGAGCGACAAACCCCGATCGGCTCAATGGCTGCGGGCTCGTTATTGTGAATCCGCCGTACACGCTGGAGGGCGAGATTGCGGCGGTTCTTCCTGAGCTGGAGCGCCGAATGGCGGCCCGGGGCGCGGGCTCAGGCAGCCGCCTCGATTGGATCGAACCCTCTCCGGCGCAGGCCCCCGGAGGAGCGCCACAGATAAAGCGGCGTATGCGCACCAGCCGATGAAATACAAGTACTAATTTGCCTTGCACAGGCCCCGGCAATCACCGATACTCCGCCGCAGTTCGGGCGGCCTACCGACCCGGCGGAGACTGCTGAGACTGACCTGAGATGAATCGCGCAGACGCGTTGTTGTTATCTCGCGCCTCACGTTCCCCGACATCGGACGAGACTGCCTAACCGTCACCCGTGCCAGCTCGCGTTGGTGCGATCCGCAATCATTACCGGGGACATGGAGACCTCGCATGCGGCAGACCGGAACTGTAAAGTTCTTCAATCAGACAAAGGGTTTCGGCTTCATCACGCCCGACCAGGGAGGGAAGGACGTGTTCGTTCATATCACTGCAGTCGAGCGCTCGAATATCGGCACGCTCGACGAGGGCATGCGCGTGTCGTTCGAGACAGAGCCGGACAAGCGCGGCAAGGGCCCCAAAGCCGTCAATCTGCAGCTCGCCAGCTGACCAAGGGAGACTGACGCGCGGAGCGCGGGGGCGCGTCACCGGGCGGACACGGCGGCGGGAAAATCAACTGATTTCCGCACGAAAGTGCGAAGCTGACAGTGTGCAAGACAGCGATCTCGGGCAATGTCCCCCGGCTCGCTGTCTTTCTTATTGTCGAGGGGAACAAAGAACTATGCGACGCAAATCCAAGCGCGTGATCGTGCCGGCGCTGGCATTCGTTGGCCTCCTGATTGCTGCCGGCGGCGCCGAGGCGGCATGCATCAGCAAGGGCGGGCGGGGGACCGGGGGCTCGCGCGATTCGGCCATGTTCCAGGCCTGGGAAGCCGTGCTTCAGGCCACTTCATGGGGCTCGTGGGCCCAGTTCATGGCCTCCGGCGGCAAGATCGGCTCGGCACCAGGCTACAAGGTCAGCAATCTCAGGTCCAAGTGCGGGCCGGGCGGCATGGGAACGGAGTGCGTCATCTCGGCCAGGCTGTGCAACTGATGGCGGCGCAGCCCGTCGGCGTTGGACCACCTCTTAGGGATTTGGTTGCTTTCGCCGCCTAGACTGCGTCGAAGGTACAGCGCGAATCGACGGTCGGACACGATGAGCACGAGAAACAGCTTGGTGGCACTTGCTTTCGGCGCGCTTGCTCTTGTGGCGTGGGTGCCTCCGGGCACTGCGGCCGAGGGCAAAGCCAGGCGCGCCGCTGCCTCGGGAAGCTTGCAGCCGACCGGCGCCTACGGCTATCAGCGCAAGCGTGCCCCGATCGCGCGGCGCTATGCCGGCCGCCGCATCGGTTTTTATTCCTACACCTACCGCGATGTGATCAACACCTACGGCATGTCGCGCAGCCTGTACGGCGGCATTAATTCCTTCCGCGATCCCTATGTCGACCGGCAGACGCCCAATGGTCCCTTCGACCACGGCTTCTTCTTCGACTCCGCCATCGAGCCACGCGGCGGCAACGCGCCCTATCTGCGCTGAGCCCGGAAAGCGACGGCAAGCCCAGTAGTGCCCTGAGGCGTGGGTTTGAGAACTGAGCCTGCCTCTCCGGCTGTCTCTGACGATTTACTTTGTTCCCGGCAATCCTCGGGCTATTGCGGCGTGCCACCATGGGCCGTGTTCAACAGCCCGTGAAACCGGCCGACTATGGACAGCACCCCGAACCTGCAGCTGCCCTACCTCATGGCCGCGCAGGCGCAAAAACATGTAACGCACAACGAGGCCCTGCGCGCGCTCGACGCGGTCGTGCAACTCACGGTTTTGGACAAGGACTTGGCAAGCCCGCCCGGTTCCCCGACCGACGGCGCCCGCTACATCGTCGCGGCGGGCCCCACAGGTGCGTGGTCGGACCAGGCCGGCAAGGTAGCGGCCTGGCAGGACGGTGCCTGGTCGTTCCATACCCCGGCCGAGGGCTGGCTTGCCTGGGCGGCCGACGAGGACAAGCTCTACGCTTATGGCGGCAGCGCCTGGTCTGAGTTCATCAGCCCGGGCATCGGCGTTCCCCTGTGGGGCATCAACACCGTCGCCGACACGACCAATCGCCTTGCCGTCAGCAGCCTCGCGAGCCTTTTCGACAACGTCGGCAGCGGGCACCAGCAGAAGATCAACAAGGCGGCGGCCAGCGATACGGCAAGCCAGCTGTTGCAGACCAACTACTCAGGTCGCGCCGAGTATGGCCTCACCGGCGACGACGACTTCCACGTCCGGGTGAGCCCGGACGGCTCCACATGGATCGAGGCGCTCGTCCTCGACAAGGACGACGGCACGGCGGACTTCAAGACGGCGCTCAGGGCACAGGATCTCCTGATCGGCGCACAGGCGACGGGCCCGCGCATGGTGGCGGTGGGCGACTCCAACACGATGGGCTTCGGCGCGAGCCAGCCCTACACCTCGCTCATCAGCTATCCGACGTGGAACGGGCAGTCCTTCACCGTATCGAACATCGGCGTCAACGGCCGCGAGCTGCGCGACATGGGCCGGCTTGCCTACAGCAATCTCAACCCGCTGTTCGCCAGCGAGGGCGGCCTCAACATCGCGGTGGTCTGGGGCGGCGCCAACGACATCGCCGTCGCCGGGGCGACGCCCGCCACGACCTATTCCTATCTGCGCGCCTTCTGCAGCCGGCTGAGATCGCTCGGCTGGCGCGTGATCGTCTGCACACTGATTTCCCGCCACACCACGGATGCCGACAACGCCACCTTCAACGGCTACGTCCGCGCCAACTGGCCCTTGTTCGCCGACGCGCTGGCCGATCTCGGCGCCCATGCCAGCATCGGCGCCGGCACCGGCAACTACGCCAATGCGACCTATTTCCAGGGCGACCAGTCGCACCTCGCCGACGCCGGCCACGCCATCGTGGCGAGCCTGGTGCAGGCCGAGCTCACGACGCTGGCGCAGGCGCAGCCGAATTTCTTGCCGCCCTTCGGCAATGCCGGCATTGGCGCCCGCGCCGGGGCGAGCGCCAAGCTAACCGTGAGCCACAACGCGTTGCCGCCGCCGGCGCCCGGTGCGGCAGCGACGACGCTGCACCTGGTGGCGGCCGACGGCGTCGCCGGCGGCCAGCTCTTCATGGATGCCTTCGGCGGCGTCCCGGGCTTCTCGATGCGGCGCGCCAACGGCACACTCGCGAGCCCGTCAGCTGTGCAGACCGGCAACCCGCTCGCCGTGTTCGGCGCCTGGGGCTATGGCGCCACCGCCTACTCGAGCGCCGCCCGCGGCTTTTCCGTCTTCTGGGCGGCCGAGAACTGGACCGACAGCGCGCACGGCACCTACTTCACGGTCAACACGACGACGCCCGGCACCGCCGGCGGCCCAGCCGAGCGCATCCGCGTCAGCAACGTCGGCCTGGGCGTGGGCAAGACGCCCGCCGTTGCCCTCGACGTGGAAGGCCCGGTGGCAGTCAAGTCCTACACGGTTGCCGGCGCCCCGAGCGCGGCCGCGCTCGCCGGCCAGATCATCTATGTTTCCGACGAGACGGGCGGCGCGGTGCTGGCCTTCAGCGACGGCACCAGCTGGCGCCGCGTCACCGACCGGTCGGTGATCGCGTAGTCCCGGCTCGGCGGCGCGCGAACTGCCCCGATCCTCAAATGTGCTGGCCGCCGTCGATGTGCAGCTCGGCGCCGGTCACATAGCTCGACTGGTCGGAGCACAGGAAGTAGATGGCCTTTGCCACCTCCTCCGGCTCTCCAAGGCGCCTCAGCGGCACCTGCTCCTTCACGATCCGGTCGGTGCCGGGGGAGAGAATGGCCGTGTCGATCTCGCCCGGCGAGATGGCATTGACGCGGATGCCGCGCGGACCGAAATCGGCGGCCATCTCCCGCGTCAGCGCCGCGAGCGCCGCCTTCGAGGTGGCGTAGGCCGCGCCCGCAAAGGGGTGCACACGGCCGCCGGCGATGGAGGTGACGTTCACCACCGCGCCCTTGCACCGCGCCAGCTCTTCGATCAGTCCGCGCGCCAGCATGATCGGGGCGAAGAAGTTGACCTGGAACACATGGCTCCAGTCCTGCAGCGACGTCTGGATGGCGCCGAGCCGCGCCCCGGCTTCGCCCTTGGGGGAGATGCCCGCATTGTTGACGAGCGCGTCGAGGCGCGAGCCTTGCGCCGCCAGCCGCTGGCGCATCTCGGCGATGGCCCGGGTGGTGTCCTCGGGGTCGGCCAGATCGACCTGGATGTGGTCCTCGGGCCCCATCTCCCACGGGCAGTTCTCCGGGAAGGCGTGGCGCGAGCAGGTGATCACCCGCCACCCCGCCGAGGCGAAGCGCTTGACGGTGGCGTGGCCGATGCCGCGCGAGGCCCCGGTCAGGATCAGCGTCTTCTTTTCCGCGTTAGGCGTGCTGGGCATCGCCTAGCTTTACCATGTCCCAGTCTGCATCCAAACGGGATCCCCGGAACGTCCCGCGGCTGTCCGACGCTGGACGTTCGGGCATCCCAGCGGACAAAATGGCCCTTGAGCCTGAATCACCGACCTGGGAGCAGACATGCCGAGCAACCTGCGCATCGATCCCGAGCGCCTGTGGGGAGCCTTGATGGAGACCGCCGCCATCGGCGGCACGGTAAAGGGCGGCATCAACCGCCAGACGCTCACCGAGGACGACGCCCGGGTGCGCAGCTGGTTCAAGCGCGAGACCGAGGCGCTCGGCTGCACCGTGACGGTCGATGAGGTCGGCAACATGTTCGCGCTGCGCCCCGGCCGCCGCGCCGACCTTGCCCCCATCGCGCTCGGCAGCCATCTCGACACGCAGCCCACGGGGGGCAAGTTCGACGGCAACCTCGGCGTCCTCGGCGCGCTCGAGGCGCTGCGCACGCTGGTCGCGGCCGGCTATGAGACCAACGCACCGATCGTCGTGGCGAACTGGACCAACGAGGAGGGCGCGCGATTTGCTCCGGCGATGCTGGGCTCGGGCGTGTTTGCCGGCGTCTACAGCCGCGCCGAGGCCGATGCCATTGCCGACATCGAGGGCGCGCGCTTCGGCGAGGCGCTGGACGGCATCGGCTGGCGCGGCGGAGTGAAGGCCGGCGCCATGGCGCTCTCGGCCTATCTCGAGCTGCACATCGAGCAGGGGCCGATTCTGGAGGCCGAGGACAAGACGATCGGCGTCGTCACGGGCGTACAGGGCCTGCGCTGGTACGAGGCGACGATCACCGGCCGCGAGAGCCATGCCGGCACGACGCCGATGCCCCGCCGCCGCGACGCGTTCCTCGCCTGCGCCGCCCTCGCTCTCGAGGTCGAGAAGATCGCCGAGGCGCATGCGCCCAACGCCGTCGGCACGGTCGGCCGGGTCGAGGTCGAGCCCAACTCGCCCAACGTGATCCCCGGCCTCGTGCGCATGACGGTCGACATTCGCCACCACGACGATGCCGCGCTGCAGGTCATGGAAGACGGGCTCCACGCCGCCATCGCGCGCCTCGTCAGCGACGGCAAGGTGCGGATCGACGTGCGCAAGCTCAACGACTCCCCCGCCGTCAGGTTCGACCCCCGCTGCATCGCCGCCGTGCGCGCGGGCGCCGAGGCGCTCGGGTTCGCGCACCGCGACATCATCTCGGGGGCCGGTCACGATGCCGTGCACCTCTCCAAGGTCACGCCGACGTCGATGATCTTCGTTCCGTGCAAGGACGGCCTCAGCCACAACGAGGCCGAAAGCGCCACGCGCCAGCACTGCGCCGCCGGCGCCCAGGTCCTCCTCGAAGCCGCCCTCGCCCTCGACGCGGAGCTTGGCGGACGCTGAGCCCGGGCAGGCTGGCGCCGGGATGACGCGGGCCTCAAGCACGGCCGTGGGCACGGCCCTCGGCGGCGGCCTCGCCTGGGCCTCGGCCGCCATCACGTGAAGAGCCGAGAGGCACAGCTCCTCCGCACGACACTGATCGCGCGCAGGAAATTCGTGATCCATATGCTGGCTATCGAACAGACGATCCGGGGTTTGTTGAAGGTATATGGATTGAAACTCGGCCAAGTGCATGGCTGCACCTTTGCCGCGAAGGCTTTAGCCCTGCTGGAGAACAACTCGGAGCTGCGGGTTGCGATTGAACCACTTCTTGAAGCCCGCAATGTCATGCGACGGCAGTACGTGGTGCTCGATCGGCATCTTTCACAGGTCGCGCGCAAGGATGAGGTTTGCCGGAGACTGATGACCATATCTGGCGTCGGCCCGATCGTGAGCCTGGCATTCAAGGCCACCATCGACGATCCAACGCGTTTCAAAAACTCAAAAGCCGTCGCCGCGCATTTTGGACTGACGCCGCGTGTCTATCGATCGGGGGAGCTCGATCTTTCGGGCCACATCAGCAGGTGCGGCGACAGGTTCATGCGGCATGCACTCTACGAAGCCGCGAACTCCCACTTGCGGATCTCCAAGAAGTGGTCGTCGTTGCGGGCGTGGGGCCTCAAGCTCGGCAAACGGGTTGGTATGAAGAAGGCCTGCGTTGCCGTCGCGCGCAAGCTCGCGATCATCATGCACCGCATGTGGCTCAACGAAGAGGATTTCCAATACCGCCGGCATACAGCTCCGGCCGCGAGGTAACAGTTTCCGTGTAGCCTAACCTTGTTCTGCTGAGGACGTGGGGAAGGTCAGTCCGTTTCGATCCCTGTGCTGGGTGGCCTACTCGATCACCTCGTCGGCTCGCGCGAGCAGTGGTGTCGGGATCGTCAGTCCCAACGCCTTTGCAGTCTTGAGGTTGATCACCAGCTCGAACTTTGTTGGCTGCTCGACGGGCAAGTCGGCAGGGTTCGCGCCTTTGAGAATCTTGTCGACGTAAATGGCGGCACGGCTAGATAAATCCGCGAGATCCGTTCCATAGGACATCAGCCCGCCAACCTCGACATAGTCTCTGGAGCCGAAAACGCTTGGCAGTCTGTGCTGTGCGGCGAGGCCTGCAATCTGGGTCCGCAGGGCGAAGGTGAGAGGGTCTTCGAGGACTAGTAGTGCGCCCGGCTTCGCGCTTAACACCGCCTCGAATGCTCGATCGAGCTGATCGGGTGCGGTCATCTCGACCACGTGAATCTGAATGCGCAGCGCGCGCGCCGCGTCGGCGACCACTTTCAGCGCCTGTGCAACAAACGGCGTTATAGGGTTCGCGAGGACTGCCACTTGGTTGACGGTTGGCATCGCGTCTCGGAGGAATTCGAGTCGCTTGCCGGCGATATCCGGTGCGAGGGCGCTCAGGCCCGTAACGTTCCCACCGGGCCTGGCCAGCGTCGCGACGAGGCCTGACGCGATGGCGTCGCCCACGCCAGCCATCACGACAGGTACGATCCTGGTCGCCTGTTTCGCGGTCTGCGCGGTCAGTGTCCCGCCGCCCGCGATGATGACATCAGGGCCCAACTGGAGGAGCTCGGCCGCCAAGGTCGCCAGTCGTTCGGGCCTTCCTTCCGCCGAGCGAAACTCAAACACTAGGTTCTTGCCCTCGATGTAGCCCAAGTCTCGCAATCGAGCCTTGAGGGCCTTCATCTGGCGCGTGGCATCCGCTCCGGGGAGAAGGGCGAGGAGTCCCACACGGTACACCTTCTCCGCCTGCTGGGCCTCGGCGGCGAGCGGCGCGGACAGCGCCCCAAGAGAGAACACGAACAGAAAGGTCCGTCGGTCCATCACTCTATGACCTCAGCTGAGAACGGTGGCAGACTATCAAGTCCTCCGACGAGTCCGAAGCGTCCTGCCAGCCGTGCCCGTCGTTGCGCGATATGTGCCGACTTCCGGATTGGGGCATGAACGGTAGTCCAGACCATTGAAATCACTGGCTGAATCTACGTCCCCTCTGCGCGCAGCAACGGAAGTGTGCGGCTGCCGTTTGCGCTTGACGGCCGGGATCGGATTGGAGAAGGGATGGAAGCCTTGCGACAGCCCTGGTCTCCTGATCGCGCAATTCGTCTCGTTCTGCGGCATGCGTTGAACGAATTTCGCGATCTGAAGGGCAGCAGAAAAATCATGATGCTGGAGGAGCTTCCTGTCACATTGAGTCGAGGCATTTCTCGGCGCTCCCTTGCTGTCATCCCGGCCGGAGCGCGAAGCGCGTAGAGCCGGGACCCAGGGGCCACGAGCACCGCTGCACTCCGCGGCCCTGGGTCCCGGATATTCGCCTTCGGCGAATTCCGGGATGACAGCGAGCGGAGTTGATCGGAAACTGCTCTCGTATGGTTCAGTTCGAGAAGTCCGTCTCTCAGCCCTAGCCGCAAACGATGCTGCGGACTTCTCCATCATCACACGAGCGGAGGTACGCATGCACACCGCCAGCATCGACCTCTCCGACAATGCTTCGTTCGCTCACGGCTTCCCGCACGACCACTTCACCTGGGCGCGCCGGCATGCTCCTGTCTACTGGCACGCGCCGACTGCCGTGACGCCTGACAGCGAGGGTTTCTGGGTCCTTGCCCGGCACGAGGACGCCATGGCCGTCATGCTCGACCCGGCCACTTTTTCCTCCGACAGCGGCGGTGCGCGCACGGGAGGCGGCACGGCCCTCAACGATGACCGCCAGGCCGGCAAGTTCCTCAACTTCACCGACGATCCGCGCCATAAGCGCCTGCGCGGGCTCGTCAATAAGGGCTTCACCAACCGCGCCATCCATGCGCTCGAGGCCGAGTTGCGCCGCCGCGTGATCGCCCTGATCGAGGCGCTGCCCGAGAACGAGCCATTCGATTTCGTTGCCCGCTTCTCGCGCGATCTGCCGCTGCAGGCGATCTGCCTCCTCATTGGCGTACCGCAGGAGGACCGCGCGGAGCTCGCCGCCTGGGTCGATGCCGGCATCGCCGCGCCGTCGCCCGAGGTCATCGCCAGGGAATACGCGCTGCGCCTGCGCGGCTATGGCGCCCGCCTCATCGCCGAGAAGCGCCAGCGCCCCGCGGACGACATCCTGTCGACCATCATCGCCGCGCAGCTCGACCCGGAGGAGGACGGCGCCGCGGGCGGGCCGCTCACGGACGGCGAGCTCTTGAACTTCTTCATGCTGCTGTTCACCGCCGGCGCCGAGACGACCCGCAGCGCCATCGGCGGCGGTTTATATGCCCTGATGCAGACTCCCGAGCAGCTCGAGCAGCTGCGCGCCGCCGACATCGCCGCTGTACGCACCGCCCTCGACGAGATCCTGCGCTGGACCACTCCCTCCATCTACAAGCGCCGCACGGCAACGCGCGACGTCACCTTCAAGGGCCATCGCATCAGGGAGGGCGACAAGGTCACGTACTGGGAGATGTCGGCCAACCGCGACGAAGCCGTGTTCGACGATCCCTTCCGCTTCGACATCACCCGCTCCCCCAATCGCCACGTGAGCTTCGGCTTCGGTGTCCACGTCTGCCTCGGCGCCAGCCTCGCGCGCATGGAGATGCGGCTCGCCTTCACCGAGCTCCTGGCACGGATCGAAACCTTCGCGCTCGAGGGACCGATCGAGTGGATGCCGAACAACCGCCTCCTCGGCATCCGCCACATGCCGCTGAGCATCCGGCTGCGCCGCGACCGCCGGACCGCCGCCACTGCCTGATCCGCGCGCGCCGCCTGCGGCAGCGGCCTAACGCGACCGGCGCGGTCGAGTTGACCAAGTCGACTCTCGGAGTGTACTTTTCGCCTCCGGCCGATGCAGCCGGCCGCTTGCACCCCGCTCGGGGACGGTGAATGCATCTCCTCCAATCGCTCGATCCTTGTGCAGCCTGCAGAACGGGTCAGCAACGCAAGCACTGATCATTCCGTTCGCAGCGAGCAAAGGATCACGCGCATGCGCACGTTTCTCGACGCCAAGGCGATGGCCAAGACCCTGCGGTCGTCGCTCGGCGACAAGCAGATTTCCCTCTCCCACAGCGAGTGCCTGGAGATCGTCGCCGCCCAGTTCGGGCTCGACAACTGGAACGTCCTTGCCGCCAGGATCGCCGGTGCTGCTGGCGACGGCACGGCCACGCCCTCGTCGGCCGGCCCGCAGCTCAAGGTGGCGATCCCCATCCTGCGCATCTTCTCGGTGGAGAAGGCCAAGGAGTTCTACGTCGACTTCCTCGGCTTCGGCATCGACTGGGAGCACCGCTTCGGCGACAACTTCCCGCTCTACGCCCAGGTCTCGCGCGCCGGCCTCAAGCTGCACCTGAGCGAGCACCACGGCGACGCCAGCCCCGGCTCCACCGTGTTCATCTGGATGCGCGGGATCGCCGACTATCACCGCGAGCTCTTGGCCAAGAACTACCGCTACTATCGGCCGGGGCTGGAGAAAGCCCCCTGGGACGCGTGGGTGATGGAGGTCGGCGACCCCTTCGGCAACAAGCTGCGCATGAGCGAGCCGTTCGCCGCCGACGATCCGCGCGCATGACTCGAGCCATTCACTGTCATCCCGGAATTCGCCGAAGGCGAATATCCGGGACCCAGGGCAACGCGCGATCCCCCTTCCCCGGATTCTGGATATTTCGCTGCGCGAAATTCCGGAATGACAGTGCGCGGCGTCGCGTTCTTGCTTGTCATC
>Ga0111539_10008164_pt1 | contig 13339 bp, 11 predicted proteins | sample RhiMethybrSRZTD1_FD_79667 | JGI IMG/M metagenome (GOLD analysis project Ga0111539, IMG submission 79667) | Populus rhizosphere microbial communities from Tennessee, USA - Rhizosphere MetaG P. TD hybrid SRZTD1 (version 2) (version 2) | ecosystem: Host-associated > Plants > Roots > Rhizosphere >...
GCGGCTACCTGAAAAACAATAGTCGCACACCGCGCCTGCGGCGCGGAGCGACTAGAACAGCGGCAGGTAGCCCTTCGGGGAATCCAGGAGCCAGAACGACTGCGCGAAGCCGGCGCTGATGCGGCCGGGCAACCCGGGGCGGGTGTACGGACCCGCGTCGGTCGCGATCGCCCAGTCGATCCGCACGACGGACGCGTTGAGCTGAGGGATCAACCAGCGGAGGCCGACGCCGAAGTCGTGGTGCGGCACGAGAGCGTCGTACGAATCGGCGGCGTGCCCGACGTCGTAGAAGAGGATCGCGCCGAAGCGCTGCGAATATGCGGCGAGCGGGGCGGTGCGGAGCTCGGCGTGGGCCGCGGCGGCGACCGTTCCCTGAAACTCGCCGATCTGATAGCCGCGCAAGCCCGTGTCGCCGCCCAGGAAGAAGCGCGTCCGGTAGGTGTCGGCGCGGACTGCGTCGGTGCTGGCCGCCGCCACCACGCGCGCCAGGTTCGCGATCGGCGGCGACGCGAAATACAGCACCGCCCCCAGGCGCTGGTCGATCAGATCGCCCGCGCGCGCGCGCGCCGACGCCATCACCTGCACCAGGCCGAACGCGGAGCCGCCGGGCGCGACCGCCCATCCCGCTGTCGCGCCGAACGGGTACGCCGCGAAGTTCGCCCCGAGCGCGGGCAGACCGGCCGCGACCTCGACGGCGAACAGCGGCCCGAGGCGCCGGTTCTCGCGCAGGTCGAACGTGTCGAGATCGCGGAACACGCCGTAACGCGCGGTGAACAGCTGGTAGCGGAGGTAGGGCTCGGACCGCGTCTCGGGCAGCGGCGCCCAGGTGGCCAGGAACTCGTCGGCCAGATTCGGATTGGCCGGGTCGATCGGGAAGTCCGGCGGCACCAGTGACCGCCGCCGATCGAAGCGGTAGCCGAGCGTCACGCGCTGGACGACCGCCTGCCCGAACGATCGCACGGCGCCGGCGTCGGCGGTCAGGTCGCGGCGCCGGTAGGCGAAGGGGACCGCCGTCCCGCCGACGTCGGCCGGGCACAGCTGATTGTCGCAGAAGCGCCGGATGACCTCGTTGCGGTGGATGATGTCGACGCCCGCCCCCCAGCGGCTCGCGAGCGAATACAGCGGATAGCGCAGCGAGAGCAGCTCGTTGTCGCCCTCATAGTCGTGCCCGCCGCGCGCGTACCAGGCGGTGCCCGCCGCCAGCAGCGTCAGCCGCGTGCCCGCCACGTTCGGATCGAAGTAGGTCGGCCCGACGCCGAAGCGGCCCAGGTCCATCTCGAACCGGGCGGCCAGCTGCTTGCGCCAGCCGAACAGGTTGTTCTCCGACAGCGACGTCTCGAGCAGCGACAGCCTGTCTCGCTGGAACTCGAAGTTGGTGTTGAAGCGCAGGCTCCACACGTCGCGCGTCACGGCCAGCACGTCGACGGTGCCGGGGACGGGCGACGCCACCGGCACCAGCGCGACGATGCTCGACACCTGCGGCGCCCCGAACCTCTCGCCGTTCGCGAAGAACAGCGGCGGCGTCGCCTGCAGGTTGCGCACGCTCTCGTCGGCGAGCAGCTCGTCCCAGCGCTGGCCGGGCGCAAGCAGCAGCTCGCGCTCGAGGATGTCGGGGCGGGTCGTGCGGTGGACGGCGTTCAGGAGGTGGAAGTACCAGTCGTGGCGCGAGAACACGTCCTGGTTGACGACGTAGACGCGGCCGACGACCTTGCCCTCCGGGCTGGGATCGATCGCCAGGCCCAGCCGCGCCAGCGCCTCGTCGACGGACTCGCGCTCGAGGCGCCCGAGCGACCCCGCCGGCTCGGCCCGCGCGCCCGCCGCCGTGGCCACGACGAGCAGCGCCGCGATCGCCGCGGCCCGGCCTTCAGCGCGCGACGACAGTCGCCCATCCGCTGCCGGGCATCGCGAACTGGAGCTTCTTGCCGGCCGCGGCAACGGTCGTCATCTTCGCAGATCCCGCGTTGTACAGCACGGCGACGACGCTGCCGTCCGGGTTCCGGAACGCCAGCGCGTCGCCCCCGCTGGTCGCGACGACCTTGGCCCCCTGCGCGACGAACCGCGAGAGGTGCCGGAACACGTAATACGCCGGCGTGATGTTCAGCGTCCTCGTCGACGTGTCCACCGTCAGGAGGGCGTTCTGGGGCCAGACGCGCGTCGTGTCGATGCCGATGCCCACCGTGTCGAGCACCATGTTCCACGCGCTGTACGCGGTGACGCCGGCCCGGATCCAGTCGCGGATCAGGCCCCAGCTCTCGACGGCGTACGCCTGGTCGTTGGGCGCGCCGGTCGGGTCGAACGGCGACGCCCACGGATAGTTGCCGCACCTGTGCTCGCTCTGCCAGACGGGGCGGTTGTAGGACCGGGCGCCGGGGACGCTGCCCATCATCCCCCACTGATAGCCGAGCACCTGGATGTAGCCGCGCGCGGCGTCGTCGCCCATCACGCTGCCGATGATCGCACCGTCCGAGCCGCCGCCGTTGAAGGTGCCGAGCATGATCTTCGTGGTGAGGCCCGCGACCCCGACCGCCGGGCCGAGATGCTGGCCGACGAACTTCGTGTAGGTCGCCGGCGACCAGCCGCAGGTCGGGTACGTCCCGGTGTAGTTCGGCTCGTTCTGCGGCGAGATCGCCTCGATGGTGATCCCCTCCTGCGCGTAGGCCTGCACGAACCGGATCAGGTACTGCGCGAACGCCGTCATCGTCGCGTCGTCGCTCTTCATCGTCCCACCGTCGAACGGCGAGACTGGGTTGCCGGACGAAAACGGCCCCTGCTTCATCCAGGTCGGCGGCGTCCACGGGCTGGCCCAGAAGCGGATGTTGGCCTTGATCGCCTGGGCCGCCTTCACGAAGGGGATCAGCCTCTGCGTGTCACGGTCGATCGAGAAGCCTGCCAGCGACGCGTCGTCCGGCGTCTCGTCGAGCGTGTAGCGATCGATCGAATAGTCGGTCGCGCCGATCGGGATGCGCCCGAAGGCGAAGCGCGCCCCGTCGGCGCCGTACAGGAGGCGGAGGGCGGTGTCGCGGTCGGTGTCGCTGAGCATGGACAGGTAGTCCCACCCCAGCTCGTTGAAGGCACCGCCGAAACCCTCCCAGGTCTGCGCGGTGGACGCGTCGTTGACGGTCACGTCGGCGTTTCCGCCCGCCCCCTCGGTCAGCTGCCCGTCGGTCTTCCAGTAAGCGCCCGGCGCGGACGTCACCAGCGTGGGCGCGCTGTCCGGCGTCGCGCAATCGGGCGCGCCGGCCGTCGCGCATGTCCCGTTGCAGTCGATCATGCCGGGCGCGCACAGGCACGCCCCGCCCTCGCAGAGCTGCCCTGCCGAACAGGGGATGCCGCAGCCCCCGCAGTTCGTCGGGTCCGCGGTGACGTCGATGCACGCCGCGCCGCACCCCGCCTGACCGGCCGGGCAGACCAGCCCGAGCGGCGGATCCTTCGCGCACGCCGCGGCCAGCAGCGCGATCGCTACGAACGCCTGCACGCGTCGTCGAGCGATATCTGAACCTCGCCCCGCGGAAGCGGGGAGAGGTCGGCGGCCGGAGGCCGCCGGGTGAGGGGAACGGCGCCGCGATAGAAACGGGGGCCCCTCACCCTTACCCTCTCCCCGCTTCGCGGGGCGAGGGCAAACAGCCGCAGTGGCTCGCCGCCAGCCTGAGGTCACGTGCGCCGAATCTATCAGCTGCGACGAACCCGTCGCCTGCGAAGACCCGACGCGGCCGCGGCGAGCCCGACGATCAGCAGCGTCGCCGACGACCCGCCGGCGTTGCCGACGTCGCACGCGCAGCCGCCGCCACCGGAGGCGGGCGGCGCAGATCCTCCCGCGCCGGAATTTCCCGCGCTCCCCGAGGTGCCGATCCCGGTGCCGGCGGTCCCCGACGGATCACTCCCGGTGCCCCCGACGCCGGACGGGTCACTCCCGGTGCCCCCGACCCCGGACGGGTCACTCCCGGTGCCCCCGACCCCGGACGGGTCACTCCCGCCATTCCCGGAGCCGCCGATCCCGACGCCGCCACTCCCGACACCGCCGCCGCCGCTGCTGCCGCCCGCGCCGGCGCTCGTGGTGCCACCAGCGCCGCCCCGCCCCGACGATCCGCCTTGGCCGCTGCTGCCGCCGGCGCCGCCACCGGCACCTCCCGTCCCCGTGCTGCTCGGGGCCGCCTGGAACTTCATCCAGTTGAGGCTCATCGCGCCGCGAAAGACCGCGTACAGGCGATGCACGCCCGTCGTCGCGGTCAGCGCGCAGTTCTGCGTGGCCCAGGTCGTGGCCCCGCCCGTGGCGGCGATCGTGCACGTGCCGAGCAGCGGACCGGTCTGCGAATCCGCGCGCAGCTCCAGCATCGTCGCGGTCTGCGCGGCCACGCGCAGCTGAACCGCACCCACGCCGGCGTCGCTGAAGTCCACGCTCTCGAAGTACACCGTGCTGCCGCTGCTGGCGGTGATCGCCTGTCCCAGGCTGGTGTCGTTGCTGTCTCCCTTGGTCACGGCCGACTGCCCGTCGTAGTCCTCGCCTTCGATCTCCACGAAGGCGTTGCGGCCGGTCACCGGGCGCTTCACACCGAGGATGACGAGCGACCCCGCCTGCCTGGGAAGGCTGAAAGTCGTCGTCCAGGCGGTGGTGGTGGTGGCCTTGCTGACCGGCTGGAGCAGCGCCAGGTGCTGCTGCGCCTTCATCGCCTGCCACTGCGCCTCGGTCGGATTCGTCGGCCGGCCCGCGGCGACCCAGGCGTTGTACGGATTGCTGTGCGTCTCGTCCGCGCGAAAATGCGTGACGAACAGCTCCTTGTTCGCGAGCGTCGCCGGCAGGTTGCTCAGGTTGATGGTCACCGACTCGGCGCCGCTGCTGTTGAGGGTCTGGAGATAGTTGTAGACGAGGATCTGCACCTCATCGCCGGCCGCCGACGTGGTCGCCATCGCGTCGACGCCGTCGCCCCCCGTGCCGCCGCTGGACATCAGGCGCTTGGGACCGAGGTAGTTGAGCATCTTGAAGGCGTTGAACGCCGCCTTGCGGACGCCCTGAAACGTCATGAGACCGAACACCTTCCCGAACGGCAGATTTCCGCCCTGGCCCAGGATGTACGAGCCCGAGGGGCCGCTTGATTCGTCGAACACGTCCGACAGCACCCAGTACGAAAACACGTCGAGCTGGGGCGTCTCGCCCGCGTTCACGTCGGTGAGCAGCTTGACGCCCTTGAGGATGAAGCCGACGTTCCAGTGGTTGTCCATGCTCGTGACGACGTCGCCGGTGAGCCCGCCCTGGCCGTTGTACGACGAGTTCCACTCGGTGTTGAGCGACTTCACCGCCGTCGTCGTGTAGCCGCCGGCGGTGATCTGGCTCCGGCGGGTGTTGTTGTCGTTCAGGAGGCCGGTGGCGTTGGCGGCCGCCCCCGCCGCGGCGCCGCCCGGGTAGACGTGAGACGAGACGAAGGTGACGCGCTTGTTCGCGGTCTTGCAGTGCTGCAAGAACGCGGCGATCTTGCTGGGCTCGGTCGTCGACGGGCCACCGACGTTCGCGTTGGGAATGACGGCGGTGATGCCGTCGACCGCGTTGTCATAGAGGGTGTAGTAGTCGGCGATCGTGCCGGTCCAGAACCCGGCGTAGTCCGGCTCGTTCCAGACTTCCCAGTACCATTGCGAGACGTCCGCCATCCCGTACTTGTCCACGCAGTGCTGGACCACGGCCTGGATGAACTGCTTGTACGTGGTGTAGTTGCTCGGCGGGTTCTTATTGTTGCCGCTCGCCGCCAGGGCGACAGGCATGAAGCTGAGCTCCATGAGCGGGCGCATGCCGGCCTGGACGATGGCGTCGAGGTACTTGTCGAATTTCGTCCAGTCGTACGAGCCCGCGCCTTTGTAGATCCCCATGTCGTCGTTGAGGACGCCGTGGCCGCGCACGCGCTGGAAGCCGAGCTCGCGGTTTCCGATCTTGTAGTGCGTCTGCAGATCCGCCCGCAACGTCAGGCTGGCCGTGCCCGTGCCGACGGCGGCTGCCCAGAAGCGCGGGTTGCCGGCGGTCTGCCTCGCGACGTCCACCGTGATGGTGGCCGCGCGCGCCGCCGATCCGTCCGCCAGGATCACGAGCGCGATCGCGGCAGCCGCCGTTCTCACCAAGGCAACATTAGATGACCTGCTCATGGCGTGATTTGTCCGGATCCCGTCTTTCTTGTCACTCAATCGACCCCCACCACGGGCAAGTTACCTCGAATCGCTGCACCCGGCGTGGTGCCCGTGCCACTATTGGTTTCGGTGACAGATCGACGGCGTTTTGCTCTCGTGCTCGGGGTCTGGGCGGCGGTCGCCACATTCGCGAGGGCCGCCGAAGCTGGTCCGCAGACATTCGTCGCGCTGGAGTACGAGGTCGCGGCGGAAGCGAGCGGCTGCCCCGACGTCGAAGACTTCCGCGCCGCGGTCGCGCGCCAGCTCCACTACGATCCGTTTCGTCCCGCCCCGGACCGCCGCGTCGCCGTGCAGATTGCGCGCAAGGAGATCGGCTTCGACGGCCGGATCCGGTGGACCGACCCGGATGGACGCTGGGTGGGCGATCGCCGGCTGACATCGCGACGTCCCGACTGCGGCGAGATCGCCGCGAGCCTGGCCTTTTCGGTGGCCGTGCAGATCCAGCTGCTGGCAACGCTCGCCCCACCCGAACCACCCGCACCGCCGCCGCCGCCGGAGACGAGTCCGGCCGTCGTCGTGCCAGAGCCGGAGCCCGCGCCACCACCTCCCGAGCCCCCGCCGAGTCCACCCGTCAGGCGTCTGACGTATTCGGTCGGTCTGGGTCCCGCGCTGGCGTTGGGCATGTCACCGCAAACGACCGGGGTGGCGCGCCTCTTCGTGAGCGGCCGCCTGACCCGGGTCTCGCTCGAGCTGGGGGCCGACGCGGCCTGGCCGGCGACGCAACACCAGGTCGATGGCAGCGGCTTCGCGCTCGACCGGTTTGCGGGTACCGGCGCCGCCTGCGGTCATGCCGGCGCGATCGCCGCCTGCGTGACGGGCACGGTCGGCGTCCTCCGGGCGCGCGGCACCGGCGTGGACACGCCGGCGTCGCCGTCAGGGCTGTTCTCGCAGGCGGGCGCACGACTCGCCGCGACGCTCGACTTCGGCGGCCGGTACTTCGCAGCCGCGCGCCTCGACGGCGTTGTGATGCTCTCGACCTGGACGGTGACGCTCAACAACACCGCCACCTGGACGACGCCCCGCGTAGGAGCCCTGATCGGCGTGGATGTAGGTGCCCGCTTCTAACGATCTTTGTGACAAGACCGGACCCCCGGGGACAATCTACAATCGGGTGGTCGTGAGTCATCTGCGCCTCGTTTCGCCGCCGGCTCCGCGATTGAACGCCGACGACGCTTGCCTCGACGCGTTCCAGAAGGAGCTGGACTACGTCTATCGAACGCTCCGGCGCCTCGGCACGGCGCCGTCGGAGGTGGACGATCTGGCGCAGGAGGTCTTCCTGGCCCTCCGCCGGTGCTGGGCCGACTACGATTCCAGCCGCCCGCTGCGGCCGTTCCTGTTCGGAATCTCGTTTCGGATCGCGTCGGCGTACGAACGCAAGCGCCGCCGCGAGGTCGCGTTCGGCGTCGTCGAGGTCGGCGACGCGGGCCCCGGGCCCGACGACGCGCTCCAGAGCAAGCAGGCGCGCGCGCTGGTGCTGGCGGCGCTGGATCGGATTCCGCTGCCGAGGCGCGCCGTGCTGGTCATGCACGACATCGACGACGTCCCGGTCAGCGAGGTCGCCTCGATCCTCGATATACCGCTCTTCACCGTCTATTCGCGGCTGCGCAAGGCGCGTCGCGAGCTCGAGTCCGCGATACGGCGATTCCTGAAGGAGGCTGACTCTCGATGAGCCGCTCGCAACCACCGCTTCTGCCCGAAGTTCGCGCGCTGCTCGATCACGAGCGCGAGATCCAGCCCCTGCCCGCGACCGTGCGCGCCCGCGCGCTCGCCCGGGCGCATGCGGCCGTCGTGGCCGGCGGCCGGGCCGCGGCGCCGACGCCGGCACCGCGGACCCGGTGGGCGGCAGCCGCGGTGTTTTGCCTGCTGAGCGTCGCCGTCGGCGCGTCCGCGTACCAGATCCGCGCGCACCTCGCGACCCCACCCAGCCAGCCTCCGGCCCCCACCCCCGTCCCGCCGCCTCCGTCGGTCCGATCGGCGCCGATCGCCCAGGTCGTGCCGGAAGCGCCGGGGCCCGCGCCCACTCCGCCGGCCCTGTCGCGTGCCGACGCGGCCCGCGCCGAGCTGCGCCTGCTCCGGCAAGCGCGCGCCGCGGTGGCGCGCGAGGACTACGCGGTCGCCCTGCGGCCCATCGCGGAGCACACCCGCCAGTTCAAGGATGGCCGGTTGACCGAGGAGCGCGAGGCGCTGCGGGTGAAAGCGCTGGCGGGGCTCGGCCGAGGCGAAGATGCCCGCCGCGCCGCTTCGGCGTTCCGCGCCCGCTTCCCGCGCAGCGTCCTCTTGCCAGCGGTCAATCAGATGTCGCCTTCCGGGCGCTGATGGCGCGGCGGGCGTCAGTCGCCCTGTGCATCGGCGTCGCGCTCGGGGCGTCGGCGTGCGGCGGAATGCTCGATGCCGGCCGCGACAAACCGCACGGCCTGCTGCCCGTCGACGAACGGAACCCGGTGATCCTCGACAACGACCAGTCGAGCGACAACTGGGTCGGCGAGCAGGCGCTGCTGCTCGCGAACAGCGGTGGGCCCCCGATCGCCGGCATCATCGCCAGCGCCAGCTCTTACTGGCCCGTCGCCAGGGACAACGCGGCCGGCTGGACCCGGCTGGTCACGGCCGCGCGCGCGAGCGGCCTCAAGAACATCCCCGAGGTCACCACCAGCGATGGCTTGCCGCTGGAGAGGCCCGCCGACGGCCAGATCGATTCGACGACGGGGAATCAATCGGCCGGCGGGCGTCTGATCGTGGAGCTGTCCCGCCAGTGGAGCTTGCCGTGGCGTCCGGTGGTCGTGCTGGCGTGCGCGCAGCTCACCACCGTGGCGGATGCGTACCTGCAGGATCCAAGCGTGGTCGATCGCGTGGTCGTCGTGGCGGTTCTGGGTGCGTACGCGGCGCCCAACGGAATCATGAGCGGTCCGAACGGCGACCTCGATCCCTGGGCGGACTGGATCGTCGCGCAGCGGTTTCGCTACGTTCAGGTCAGCGCCTACTACGCACAGCTGGGCGACGTGACAGCGGCCGAGCTACCCAGCTTGCCGCAGAACGCGCTCGGCGCGTGGATGGCCGAGAAACAGCCGGACGTCTTCGAGATCCCGCAGGCGTCCGATCAGATTGCGGTGCTGTCGGTGGCCTTGCCGACGTTCGCGGTCGCGGTTCAGCGCGTCTCGCCCGACACGTCGGTCGCGTTCGATTCGATGCAAGGACCGCCCTTGCGTCCGGATGTCGCCGGCAATGCCTGGATCGTCACGCAGATCGCAGCGCCCCTCGCCAAGTCTCGCCTGTGGGACATGTTGCTCGATCCGCGAACGTACGGCCGCTGACCGAAACGATCAGGCCGCGTCCACGACCCGATTCCGACCCGCGCTCTTCCCGGCGTACAGCGCGTCGTCTGCCCGCTTGAGGCACTCGCCCACCCGCATCCCCCGCTCGAACGTCGCCACGCCAAACGTCAGCGTCACGCCCGTCTCGAGACCGGCCGCCTCCGCCAGCCGCGCCTCCGCCACCGCGCGCAGCCGCCTCGCGACATCACACGCCGTCGCCGCGTCCGTCTCGGGCAGCAGCAGCAGGAACTCCTCGCCGCCCCACCGCGCGACCGCGTCGTGCCCGCGCAGCTGTTCGGTGAACTGCGCCGCCACCGCGCGCAACACGCGATCGCCCGCCGCGTGCCCGTGCAGGTCGTTCACGCGCTTGAAGTGATCGACATCGGCCATCACGAGGCTGAACGGGCGGCCGCCGCGCTGAAAACCGTGAGCGGCTTCGCGCAGGCGCTGCTCCATCGAGCGCCGGTTCAGCAAGCCCGTCAGGGGATCGGTCAGGGCCATCGACTCCATCCGGCGTTCGGCGCTGGTGGAGGCGCTGCGGAAGTAGAAGCTGACCAGCGCCAGCGCGACCAGCGGAATCGCGAGGTTCCCGTACCTCAAGGCCGCGGCGAGCGCGCCCTCGATCGCCCCGCCCGCGCCGATCTCGGGCGCGACGGCGCGCAGGCCGATGAGCGTCGCGAACACGCCCGCCGAGATCACCGCGACGGTCCGGCGCGCCAGCCGGTCGTTGAACATGACGAACGGGATCAGCGGGAACAGGTAGTACTGGAAGCCGCTTGACCAGCCGAGCGTCAGGACGGCCAGGACGGCGTGGACGACGACCTCGAGGGTGAGGAGCCACATCCCCAGCGTGCTGCGGTCGCGGCGGTTGGCGATCGCGGCCGCGATCCACATCGCCACGCTGAGCACGTTGAACGCGGCCAGGCGCGGGTGGCCGAGCAGCACGAACATCGGCACGAAGGCGATGTGGGCGACGATGCCGATCCAGGCGACGTTCCGGATGACCGCGGCGATGCGCGGTGGCGGCGCCACGATCGCGGGGATGCCGGCGGTGACGCGGGCGACCCGCGGCGCGGTGGCGGCGAGGGCCGGGCCGGCGGCGTGTGGCGAAGGAGTCGACACGCGGCGGAAGTATCGGATGATAGCGGCGAGGGCTCAAGCGCCGCGGCGACGATGTGCACCACGACCATCACCGGGTTTCACCAGGACGCGAAAGGCGACTGGGTCGCCGAGCTCGCCTGCGGGCACACCCAGCACGTGCGGCATCGGCCGCCCTGGCAGAGCCGGCCCTGGGTCACGAGCGAGGCGGGCCGCGCGGCGAAGCTGGGCGCGCCGATCGAATGCGCGGCGTGCCAGCTTCGCGATCGCCCGACCAAGTCGGGCGTCTGAGCGAAGGCGATCAGCCGATACTGGCGGGGCGCTCGGCGGGCGGTAACGCGATCAGGCGGCTCAGCAGGTCCTCCAGCCGTTCCTGATCCTCCGCGGTCTTGGGCTCGAGCGTGATCCCGAAGCCGCCCGGACTGCTCGGCGTGCGCATCTCGACGCGGGCCACCCGCCCCCGGCAGTCAACGTTGATCATCTCGTCGTCGCCCATTCCCGGCGCCGTCGCCGACAGGGAGACCTCGATCTCGACGCCCGGGGCGAGATCCGCGTGCTCTCGGGGTCGTCCTTCCAGGAATGCGCCGGCGGCCGAGATGTTGCGGACCGACATCACGTACACGTCGCCACCCGCCGCCACGTTCGCCTGCGCGAACAGCTCGAAGCGCTGAGCCGCGCGACGTTCGGACGCATCATTCATCACTGCCACGGATCTCTTGTTCGGAAGGATCCGCACGCACCTGAAGTCGGCGCCGGAGCACGACCGCGATCGAGGTCCTCTGACCACTGTCCGGAGACAGCGCGCGCGAGGCAATCAATCTGGCAAGAGGCCTTCACGCACGACTTGATTGCCGCAATTTGCTCGTCGCGCATGAGCGGCTGCCAGCTCACGGCAGCTGGTCGACGACGGTCACGTACCCGATGCACATCTCGTCCTGCGTGCCCTCGCCCCAGTGGACGTCTGCGATCGGGCCGACGTAGCCTTCTTCGGCGCGGCGCTCTTCGGTGTTGTCGTAGATGCAGCGAATGGTGAGCTGGTCGTCGCTGCGGATCGCGATCGGCGTCGCCAGCTGATAGGAGCCCTGCCAGTGGAAGTCCCAGGCCGGGATGTCGAGCAGCGTCGTCTTGCCGGCGGCGTTCGTGCGTTCGAGCGTGATGTGCGTGCCGAGCAGGTGCATGTGCCCGGCGATCGCGACCAGCGAGGCCTCGCCGTCCGGGTAGAACTTCCCCAGCGTCCACACGTTCGCCGCGTAGGTGTTCTCTTGCACGATGCCGGCCTGATTCGCGGGCAGGTCGAGCTGGCGTTTGACAAGACGCAGGGTCGCGAGCTGCTGCAGCGACGCCTCGGTCCCGGGCGGGGCCAGCTTCACCTCGATCTTGGTGCGATCGGGATCGTGCCCCGCCAGCAGGTTGTAGTGCACCTGCATCACCGCGAGATCGCCGGCGTGCAGCGCGGTGGCCGTGCCGGCCGGCATCAGCACCGACGAGACGCCCGGCACCCACGCGCCCAGGGAGCCGTCCGCCTTGGCGGCGCTGTCCGCGGGGACCGGTCCTCCCACGCACGGCCAGCCGGCGCGCTCGGGCGACGCGGCGTCCAGCGCCTCCAGCGTCGCGCGGTCGGACGCCGCGAACAGCGAGGTGATCACGTGGTGGACCGTCCGCCCGTTGCCGGGCGTGATGCGATAGCCGACGATCATCCGGTCGTCCTGCCGCTGCAGATCGATGAGGAAGCAGTGGTAGTCGTCGGTCAGCGAGGTGTCGGGGACGTAGTCGACGCCCATGTCGGCGGTGAAGTCGGGAACGCCGATGTCCTCGAAGTCGGGCTGGCCGGGCGGGGCCGGGTGCGCGGCGTCGCCCAGCGGGGCGCCGCCCTCGGCCCACGCCGCGAACGTCGCGATCTGCGCGGCGGTGAGGCTGCGATCGTGGAGCATCTTCGGCGACAGCGGCCCAGGCGGCCAGGGCGGCATCTCGCGCAACGCGGTGATCGTCTTCATGGGGCCGGCCCACCCGACCGCCGCTTCCGGCGTGTCGAGCGCGAACGGCGCGATCCCGCCGTCGACGTGGCAGGGGATGCACTTCGCCTGCAGGAGCGGGGCAACGTCCTGGTAGTAGGTGACGGCCGGGCCCGCGCCGCCCGCGTCGGGCGCGGTCGCGGCCGAGCTTGAACAGGCCAGGCCGGCCGCGGCGATCGTCATGAGGACGAGGGTGAAGCCTGCGCGAGATGGAGAACGCATGCCCCTTTGACACACTGGCCCTCGAGAACTGAAAGGGGCGGGCGGTTTCAAGAGCCCGTCGGCGAGACGATCTGCAGGCCGTTCACCGGAGCGCGCGTGGCGTTGCCGGTGCCGGGCGTGGCGGTCAACGTGAACGTCGCGGCGGTGAGGTTGCGGAAGACGACGTAGTTGCCGGCCCCTCCGGCGGGGGCGAGCGTGAACGAGGTGAAGGTGGTGGGCGACACACCGGTCTGACTGACGGTGAACATCGCGGTTCCGATCGCATAGTTGTAGGTGCGCGTGCTGCTGGCGCCGTCACCGGTGACATAGACGTAGACGTCGTAGCCGCCGGCGGTGATCGATGCGGGCAAGCCGCTGACCGTCACCACCGCGGGCATCGAGACCGCCACCGGATCGAGGTAGCCGTTCATCATGCGCGTGTTACCCGGCATGTCGACGAAGCCCACCATCCACTCTCCCGGATTGCTACCCATGCTGGGCGAATTCCACATCACGCTTGCGCTGGTCGCGGTCCCGTCGGCGAGCAGCAGA
>Ga0111539_10008165_pt1 | contig 13338 bp, 11 predicted proteins | sample RhiMethybrSRZTD1_FD_79667 | JGI IMG/M metagenome (GOLD analysis project Ga0111539, IMG submission 79667) | Populus rhizosphere microbial communities from Tennessee, USA - Rhizosphere MetaG P. TD hybrid SRZTD1 (version 2) (version 2) | ecosystem: Host-associated > Plants > Roots > Rhizosphere >...
CGGCAGAGTTCGCGCCGTGGATGTACCCCGTCTTCGCCGTGCCCGGCATCGCCGTGCCGTGGCTGGCCGTCTGGCTCCTCGGGCGGCGGAGGGCCTGACCATGGACTTCGATATTCCCGCCGACGTCCGCGCGTACCTCGCCGAGCTCGACGCCTTCATCGAGCGCGAGGTGAAGCCGCTCGAGCGCGAGCACCCGGAGTACTTCGACCACCGCCGCGAGTACGCCCGCACGGACTGGGAGCACGGCGGCATCCCGCGGCGCGCGTGGGAGGACCTACTCGGCGAGGTCCGCCGGCGTGCCGACGCGGCGGGGCATCTCCGCTTCTCGCTGCCGCGCGAGCTCGGCGGGCAGGGCGGCTCGAGCCTCGCGATGGCCATCATCCGCGAGCATCTGGCCAGGAAGGGGCTCGGCCTCCACAACGACCTCCAGAACGAGCACTCGATCGTCGGCAACTTCCCGACCGTCATCATGATGTGGCGCTTCGGCACGGCGGCGCAGAAGGCGGAGTTCCTGCCGGGCATGATCACCGGCACGCATCGCGTCGGCTTCGGGCTGACGGAGCCCGATCACGGGAGCGACGCCACCTGGCTCGAGACGACCGCGGTCCAGGAGGACGACGACTGGGTCATCAGCGGGAAGAAGCGGTTCAACTCCGGCCTCCACAGCGCCAACTGGGACATGATCTTCGCGCGCACGGGCGGGCGGCCGGGTGATGCCGAAGGCATCACCTGCTTCCTGGTCCCCACCGAAACGCCCGGCTTCCGCGTCGACTTCATGTGGTGGACGTTCAACATGCCGAGCGACCACGCCGAGGTGACGCTCGAGCGCGTGCGCGTGCCGGCGAGCGCGGTCCTCGGCGAGGTCGGGGGCGGGCTCGCGCTCGCCAACACGTTCACGCACGAGAACCGCATCCGGCAGGCGGCATCGAGCCTCGGCGCGGCGCAGTACTGCGTCGACGAGAGCGTCGCGTATGCCCGCAGCAGGATCGTCTTCGGCGAGCCGCTGTGGAAGAACCAGGCGATCCAGTTCCCGCTCGCCGAGCTGGCAACCGAGTGCGCGATGGTGCGCGCCCTCGTGCGCGAGACGGCCTGGCACCTCGACCGCGCGCACCACATGGACGTGAGCGACCGCGTCTCCATGTGCAACTACCGCGCGAACCGCCTCGCGTGCGACGCCGCCGACCGCGCCATCCAGGTGCACGGCGGCATCGGCTACACGCGCCACAAGCCGTTCGAGCACATCTACCGCCACCACCGCCGCTATCGCATCACGGAGGGCTCGGAGGAGATCCAGCTGCGGCGCGTGGCGGGGGTGCTGTTCGGGCGCCAGGCGAAGCGCTGAAGCCCATCTCGGCGAGCGTGCGCGCCATGCCGCCGGCCAGCACCGCGTGGCCGTCGTCGTTCGGATGGAGGCTCATGTTGATCCACTCGACGGCGGGCCGCCCCGCAAACCAGGACAGCGAGTCGACGACCGGCACGCCGCTCTCGGCCGAGAACTCTCGCAGGCGCGCGAGGACCGCCGGCGCATCCGCGCCCCCGAGGTTGTAGAGGACGATCGCGAACGGGATGCTGCGCGAGCGCGTGTCGGCGGCGATCGCGGCGAGCGCCTCGCGGCTCGCGAGCCAGCCAGGATCGTCGGGCTCGAACGCGTGCAGCTCCTCGCCGCGCCGCGCGCGGCTCGCCTTCATGTCCTGGAGGATGCGCCACGTCTCGGGGTCGGGCGGCCGTGGACGGTAGCGCCGGTAGACGAACGTCGCCGCCTCGACGACACGGCTGTGGTCGGCGAGCCACTGCCAGACGCGCACGCGCCACGGCTGTGGCGGAACCGGCCCCCAGGGGAGCAGGGCCTCGTTGTCGTTCGAGACGTAGAGGAGCAGAACCGCGTCGGGATCGAATCCGCGTCCCTCGGCGAAGAACCAGCTCCGCTGCGCGACGGTGTTCCATCCCGGCACGGCGGCCGCGATGACCTCGACCGGTCCGCCCGACGGCCCGGCGTTCAGCGTCTCCTCGAGCCGATGGACGAAGGTGGCCTCCCACGTGACGCCGAGGCCGGCGGTGACCGAATCGCCGAGCACCAGGACCCGGCGCGTCCCCGGCGGCTTCGCGGCGCTATGTTCACGGTCGCGCATGCCGGCGGCGTTGAAGCGCATGTCGACGCCGTAGACGTGTCCCGCTCCGTTGGCCACGTGCCGCGTGAAGCCGTGCTCCCGATCGTACGCGATGAGGCGCCCGTACTTCCGGAGGTTGTAGGCGTACTCGCCGATCTGGAAGTTGCCGGCGCGGAACGCGAGCTCCGCGGCAGCCAGGGAGAGCGCCAGTGACAGGGCGAGCAGCGCCGGGGTGGCGAGTCGAGCCACGCGCGCCTAGGGGAGCAGCAGCACCTTGCCCGTCGTCGCCCGGCCCTCGAGCGCGCGATGCGCCGCCGCGGCCTCGGCGAGCGGGAAGCGCGCGCCGACGCGGACGTGGAGCTTCCCCGCCGCGATGGCGCCGAGCACCGCGCCGGCGCGGTGCTCCAGCTCGGCGCGGTCCTGCGTGTAGTGCTGCAGGCTCGGGCGCGTGACGGAGAGCGAGCCGCCCTGGTTCAGGCGCTGAAGGTCGAGCGGCGGCACCGCGCCCGACGACTGCCCGTAGAGCACGCAGAGCCCGCGGACGCGGAGCGAGCGCAGGCTTCCGTCGAACGTCGTCCGACCGACGCCGTCGTACACGACGTCGACGCCGCGTCCCGCCGTGAGGCGACGTACCTCGTCCGCGAAGTCCGCCTCGCCGTAGCGGATCACTTCGTGGGCGCCGGCCTCCCGCGCGAGCGCCTCCTTCGCGGCCGTCGAGCAGGTGCCGATGACGCGCGCGCCCGCGGCGCGGAGGGTCTGCACGAGGAGCAGGCCGACGCCGCCCGCGGCCGCGTGCACGAGCGCCGTGTCTCCGGGGCGCGTCTCGCGCGTGCCGTGCGCGAGGTAGTGCGCGGTCATGCCCTGGAGCATGGCGGCGGCCGCGACCTCGAGCGTCACGCCCTCGGGCACCCGCACGAGTCGATCCACCGGGGCGACGACGGCCGTGGCGTACGAGCCGGGCACCGCTGCCCAGGCCACGCGATCGCCGGGGGCGAGGTCGCGCACGTCGGGCCCGACCGCTTCCACCTCGCCCGCGCCTTCGAGACCGAGCACGAACGGCAGCGGCGCGGGATAGGCGCCGCTACGGAAGTAGACGTCGATGAAGTTGACGCCCGCCGCCGCCACGCGCACGCGCGCTGTGGCGGGGCCGGGCGGGCCGGGGTCGTGCGCTTCCGCGCGCAACATCTCGGGGCCGCCCGTCGCCTGCATCACGATGCCTACGCCCATGTGCGCTCTCGTACCGCGCGGCGCGACCGCAGTAAACGGCGCGCGCACGCGGCGAGGTTGCCGGTAAATCCCGCCCGTCCCATCGTTCGTCCGCCGCCACAGACGAACGTCTCCGTGAGAACGATCACGCAAACGGTCCTGGCGATCCTGGCCAGCCTGCTCGTGACCGGCGCCGGAACCGTGCAGGCGCAGACGGACTTGCTCGCCGGGAAGCGGCTCCTCCTCAGACGTACGGCGAAGAAGGAGCGCCTGGTCGTAGTCTCGCGTGACCGGCTGAGGGCGCCCATCCCGGGCGGCGCGGACGACCCGACGATCCGCGGCGCCGTCCTCGACCTCGGGAACCCGTCGACCGGCGAATGGGTCCGCTTCTCGATTCCCGCGGCGGGCTGGACGCTCAACGCGCTCGGCACCGTGTTCCGCTATCAGGGCGGCCGCCCGCGCGCGGTCGGCGCCGTGCAGGCGCTGGTGATCCGTCATCAGAAGCGCCTCAAGATTCGCGGGACGGCGATCGGCCTCGGCCTCGACGAGCCCGCGCAGGGCGGGCTCGCGGTCGTGTTGACGACGGGCTCCCATCGCTACTGCCTGCTCTTCGATGGCGGGGCGGTGAAGCGGGACGCGCCGGGGCGATTCGCGGCGCACAACGCGGCGGCGCCGGCCGCCTGTCCCCTGGCGCGGCTCGTGTCGAGCACGACGTCCTCGACATTCCTTCCGCGCCCGAGCTCCACCACGACCAGCACCACGCGGACGACGCAGCCACTGCCGGCATCGACGAGCACCTCGAGCTCGAGCAGCAGCACGCGCACCTCGAGCACCGTCGGCACCGCGACGACGTCGAGCACGACCACGTCAACGCGCGCGCCGACGACGAGCACGAGTAGCTCGACCACGACGACCGGAGCGCCCACGACGATCGCCACCACCTCCACGACGAGCAGCAGCTCGAGCACGACGAGCAGGCCTCCGACCACCAGCACCACGAGCAGCACGACCACGAGCAGCAAGCCGACGAGCAGCACCAGCAGCACTTCGAGCACGAGCAGCACGACGAGCACGAGCAGCACGACGAGCACCACCATCGGCATGACGAGCAGCAGCACGATCGCGACGACGTCCACCTCGACGACGTCGACGAGCTCCAGCATCACCTCGACGTCGACGTCGTCGACGACGTCGACCACCGGCTTCACGTGCGGCGGCTTCCACGTTATCTGCGGCGGGACCTGCCCGCCGGGGACCCGCTGCGTCGGGGGGCTGATCGTCGCGTGTAGCTGCCAGCACCCGGGCCCCTGAGCCGACGGGCGATCGCACCCCGCGCATCTGCAATGCGCACCCCGCCGTAGTAGGTCATGGAGCGCGCCGCAACGTCGTGCTAGCTCCCGAACTGCGGCCCGCGCGGGCTCACGCAGAGAGTCACAGCCACATGTCGAACCGTATCGCCCGGCGTCTCGCCGCCGCCCTGGTGCTCTGCCTGCTGGGAGTCGCGCGCGCGGAGGACGACCGCATCGCCGGCAGCAAGCTCGTGCTCCGTCAGGCCGACGGCGTCGAGCATCTGGTCCTGGTGGCGCGCGAGGGCGTCGTCGCCCCGCTGCCGGGCGGCGACGAGGACCCGACGATCATCGGCGCCGTCCTCGAGATCGGCAATCCGCGCACCGGCGAGTGGGCAAGCTTCCAGACTGCGGCGAGCGACTGGTCGATCAACGCCGTCGGCACCGTTTTCCGCTTCCGCAACTCGCACGCGAAGGGTCCCGGCTCGGAGGTGCGCGCCCTCGTGATCAAGCACCGCCGGCGCCTCAAGATCAGCACGCGCGCGCTCGGCATCACGCTCGACGAGGAGGCACAGCGCGCGCTGTCCGTCGTGCTGACGTCCGGGACGCGGCGCTACTGCCTCCTCTTCGGCGGGACGATCGGCAAGGACAAGCCGGGCCGCTTCGTCGCGCGGAACGCGCCCGCGCCGATCGAGTGCCCGTCGCACGCCGTCGAAACCAGCACGACGACCACCACGACGACCGAGGCGGCGAGCACCTCGACGACGAAGGCGCCCACCATCCCGACGACCACGAGCAGCCGGCCGCCGACCTCGACGACCAGCAGCACCGTGAGGCAGCCGACGACCACGTCGACCAGCTCCTCTACGACGGAGCCGCCGGAAGGCACGACCTCGACGTCGCTCGAGCCGCCGCCGACCACGTCCACGTCCGCGCCGCCGCCGACCACGAGCTCCACGAGCAGCTCCTCGACCAGCAGCTCGTCGACGGTGCGGACGACCAGCACCACGACGTCGACGGCCAAGCCATGCGGCTTCCGCGGCAACTCGTGCAAGGGCTCGTGCCCGACGGGACAGGTGTGCAGGGGCACGCTGCTGGCCCCGCTCGACTGCGGCTGCCACGAGGCTCTCCTTTGAGTGAGAGGGGGACTCTGTCCCCCTCCTCACCGCGGCTGAGCCGCGGTGAGCCTCCTCCCCCGGCTCGCTGACGCTCGGCCGCGCGCGCGGAGAACCGGTGCGTCCGCCGCTCAGCTACGGCGCCGGCGCGGGCCGCCGGCTATCCGAGTCGATCCAGGACGAAGTCCGCCAATGCCCACCAGAGACCGCCGCCGAGCGCAGCTATCCCCACCACCGCCACTGCCACCAACATCCACGTCGAGAACATCGCAAGTCTCCCGTCTCCCGCATCCGAGCGTACCGATGCCGGCGGCCGACTCAAGCGCCGCGTTCCTACGAGAGAGGAACGCGGCCGCGGGCCGCATATTCCGGGCTCGGCACGGTTTCGATTGACGCTTCCCGTCCGCTTCGGGGAAGATACCTGCCGATGACCACCGCCCTGCGCACTCCGGACGAGCGCTTCGCCGACCTGCCAGGGTGGACGTTCGCCCCGCGCTACGTCGAGGTCGACGGCCTCCGCATCCACTACGTCGACGAGGGGCCGGCGACGGCCGCGCCGGTGCTGCTCCTCCACGGCGAGCCGTCGTGGGGCTACCTCTACCGCAAGATGATTCCGCCGCTCGCCGCCGCGGGGCATCGCGTGGTGGTGCCGGATCTCGTCGGCTTCGGCCGCTCCGACAAGCCCGCCCGCCGCGACGACTACACGTATCAGCGCCACGTCGACTGGATGACCGGCGCGCTCATGCAGCTCGACCTGCGCGACGTCACGCTGGTGGCGCAGGACTGGGGCGGGCTCATCGGCCTCCGCCTGGTCGCCGAGCACTCGGCGCGGTTCGCGCGCGTCGTCGCCGCCAATACGTTCCTGCCGACGGGCGATCGGCCGCTCGGTCCCGCCTTCGACGCCTGGCGCCGCTACTCCCAGGAGGCGCCGGAGTTCCACGTCGGCAACATCGTGGCGGGTGGCTGCGCGACGACGCTTCTCCCGGAGATCGTCGCGGCCTACGACGCCCCGTTCCCCGACGATCGCTACAAGGCCGGCGCGCGCCAGTTCCCGACGCTCGTGCCCTCGTCGCCGGACGATCCCGCCGCGGCGCCGAATCGGCGCGCCTGGGAGCGGCTCCGTCGCTGGGAGAAGCCGTTCCTCACGGCCTTCAGCGATTCCGATCCGATCACGCGTGGCGCCGACCGGCTTCTGCAGGAGATGATTCCCGGCGCTCGCAGCCAGCCGCACACGATAATCGTCGGCGGCGGCCACTTCCTGCAGGAGGATCGGGGCGAGGAGCTCGCCCGAGTGACGGTCGACTTCATCGCACGCACGCGGTAAGCGTCGCGTCCGCGGATGAAGATCGAGGGTGAGTGCGCGCCGCGCTTCGCGGCGGTGCGCGAGGCGTTCGCGGCGAACTTCGCTGCCGGCCGCGAGGTGGGTGCGTCGTTCGCGGCGAGCGTGGACGGCCGGCTGGTCGTGGACCTGTGGGGTGGGTTCGCCGATGCGGCAGGCACTCGCCCGTGGGAGCGCGACACCATCCTCAACGTGTGGTCGGTCACCAAGGCGATGACCTCCCTCTGCGCGCACGTGCTCGTGGATCGCGGGCTCCTCGACCTGGACGCCCCGGTCGCCGAGTACTGGCCGGAGTTCGCCGCGGCGGGGAAGGAGTCGCTGCCGATCCGTCACCTCCTGACGCATCAGGCCGGGCTCGCGGCGATCCGCGCGCCGCTCCCGCGCGATGCCTTCTACGACTGGTCGTGCATGACCACCGCGATCGCGGCCGAAGCGCCGTGGTGGGAGCCCGGGAGCGCCAGCGGATACCACGCGCTGACGTTCGGCTTCCTCGTCGGCGAGGTCGTGCGTCGCATCACGGGCCGGACGCTCGGCACCTTCCTCCGCGAGGAGGTGACGGCACCGCTCGGCGCCGACTTCCACATCGGACTTCCCGAGGGCGACGACGCCCGCGTCGCCGAGATGATCCCGCCGACGGCGACGGAGACGGCGGCGGCCGGGTCGCAGGCACAGATCGATCCCGAGTCGATGCTCGGGAAGCTCATGCGGAACCCGCTCGTGACGCCGCCGATGGCGAACCTGCCCGCGTGGCGTCGCGCGGAGGTCCCCGCCGCCAACGGGCACGGGAACGCCCGCTCCGTGGTGCGCGTCCTCTCGGCGCTCGCCTGCGGCGGCACCCTCGATGGGCAACGCCTGATCGGCGCCGAGACCATCGCGCGCGCCATCGAGCCGCAGTGGACGGGGCGCGACCTCGTCCTCAACATCCCGATGTGCTGGGCGCTCGGCTTCATGCGCTCGAGCCCGGTGCTCGCGCTCGGCCCCAACCCGCGCGCGTTCGGGCACGGCGGCTGGGGCGGGTCGCTCGGCATCGCGGATCCGGACGGGCGTGTCGCGTGGGCGTACGTGATGAACAAGATGTCGCCCGGGACGACCGGCGACTGGCGCGCGGCAGGCATGCTGGCGGCGCTCTACGCGGCGCGCTGACATGCGCGTCGCGTTCCTCGGCCTCGGCATCATGGGCTCGCGCATGGCCGCGAACCTGGCGCGCGCAGGGCACGAGCTCGCCGTCTGGAACCGGACGGCGGCGACGGCGCGCGGCTGGGCCGCCGCGCACGGCGGGCGGGTCGCCGGCTCGCCCGCGGATGCCGCGTCCGGCGCGGAGGTGGCCATCACCATGGTGGTCGACGGCCCGCAGGTGGAGGTGGTGCTGCTCGGCGCCGACGGCGTCGTCCGCGGCGCGCCGCGCGGACTCCTCTGCGTCGACATGTCGACGATCGGTCCGGCCTGGGCGGCGCGCATCGGCGCCCGCCTCGCCGAGGGCGGGCTCGGGTTCGTCGACGCCCCGGTCACCGGCTCGTCGCCGAAGGCCGAGGACGGCACGCTCACGATCATGGCCGGCGGGGCGGCCGCCGACGTCGCGCGCGCCCGCCCGCTGTTCGAGGCGATGGGCGAGACGATCGTCCACGTCGGCCCGCTCGGACACGGCCAGGCGACGAAGCTCGTGAACAACGCCGTCGCGGCCGCGAACGCGCTCGTCGTCGCCGAGGCGCTCGTGGCCGCCCAGGCGCTCGGCGTCGACCTGGACAGGCTGCTCGCCGTGCTCGGCGCCGGGGCCGCGGCATCGACGATGCTCGCGCTGAAGGCCGCCCCGATGCGCGCGCACGACTACGCGACGCGCTTCAAGACCGAGCACATGCTGAAGGACGTCGCGCTCTGCCTCGAGGCGACGCGGGAGGCGGGCGTGCCGTTCGACGGCGCCGCCCGCGTGCGCGAGGCGCTGGTCGCCGCCGTCGCGCGCGGCCACGGCGGAGACGACTTCGCGTCGCTGCTCGAGGTGGTCGAGACGGCCGCCGGCCGGAGGCTCGCGTGAGCCGCGGCTTCGAGGCGCGCCTGGCGGAGCTCGGCATCACGCTGCCCGCCGTGTTCCCGCCGGCGGGCAACTACCTCGGGTGCAAGCGCGCCGGCGATCTCCTCTACGTCGGCGGGCACGGCCCCGTCGGCGGCAAGGGGATCAAGCGCGGCAAGGTGGGCCGCGACCTCGACCTCGCCGAGGCGCAGGCCGCGGCGCGCGCGACCGCGCTGTCGATGCTGGCGACGGTGCGGCAAGCGCTCGGGACGCTCGACCGCGTGCGGCAGGTGGTCAAGGTCTTCGGCATGGTGAACTGCGCGCCGGGCTTCAACCGCACGCCCGCGGTGATGGACGGCTGCTCCGACCTCCTGGTCGCCGTCTTCGGCGACGCAGGCCGGCACACCCGCTCCGCGGTCGGCATGGCCGAGCTGCCGTTCGACATCGCGGTCGAGATCGAGATGGTGTTGGAGGTGGAGTAGCGCGGCGGGGTCGAACGGCGCGTGGCGGGCGCATCCAGCAACCGATGCGGCCCGCCACTAGCGCAGACGACCCGGGAGGCGACGAATCACTTCACGCAGCTGGACCCGTTGCCGAACGTGTTGTCCTTGTACTTGTTCGCGCACTCCCCGACGATGTCGGCCACGATGTTGCCCGTCGAGGTGTTGCCGATGATCTTGTTCTTCGTGTCGGCGACGACGATGCCGTACTGACCGTTCGCGGTCGAGGTGTTGGCGAGGATCTTGTTCTTGTTGCCGCCCACGTCGATGCCGTCGTCGAGGTTGCCCGTCGCGGTGTTGCCGGTGACCTTGTTCTTCAGCGCGTCCGGTAGATCGATGCCGTCCTCGGCGTTGTTGTTGGCGGTGTTGCCCTCGATCTTGTTCTTCGCCCCGCGGCACTCGAACCCGTCGTCGCCGTTCGACACCACCGTGTTGCCCGTGAAGCGGTTCTTCGGCGAGGTGCTGGCGACGTAGACGCCGTCCTCGACGGCCTCGGTCGAGGTGATGCCTTCGATGGTGTGCTTGCCGTTGCCGCCGACCCAGACGTTGTCGTCGCAGCCGCGGACGGTCCCGTTCCGGACCTGCGCCTTGCTGCCCCGGAGATAGATCCCGTCCGGGACCACGCCGTCGCCGCTCGTGTCGCCACAGAAGACCGTGTGCCCGCCGAGGTCGAGGGTACCCTCGATGATCACGGCGCTGTCGTCGCTGGTGCCGTCGCAGGGGCCGAGGTCCGCGGTCAGCGTGACGGTCTGGCCCTTGGGGACGGTGTCGCCGCAGGCGAGCTGGGCGCGGGCCGCGGGGGCCATCGCCACGACGACGCCGGCCGCGAGGCCGAAGGTGATGCCGAGTCGGGTGCTGGTCATTGTGGGTCTCCTTTGGTGCTCAAAATCCGGGCACGGCCATTCGCGTGCCCTCGCTCTAACCTCGAGGCGTTCAGGCGCTGCTGAACGACGTTCAGCGTCGGAGCAGCGCGGCCAGGCTCGGATCCGCCATCGCGCTGCCGTAGAGGCCGGGATTCGCGGCGAGGGCCTCGTGCAGCGCGGCGGACGCGCCGGCGGCGTCGCCCTGGACGGAGCGCTCACGCGCCAGCGCCAGCCGCCCGTCGGCGTAGTCGGGATCCTCGGGACGGCTCCGCCCGAGCCAGGCCCGCGCCTCCTCTCGACGTCCCTGCTCCAGAAGGAGCGTCGCGAGCGTCGCGGCGAGCCGAAACTCGTCCGGGGCGACGCGCGCGGCCTCGATGAGATGCTTGGCCGCCGCCTCGTGCTCCCCGAGGAGGCGCTCAGTCTCCGCCACCCCGGTCAGCACGCGGGGATTCTGCGGCTCGACCTCGACGGCGCGGGCGAGCATCTGCTTCGCCTCGTCGCGGCGGCCGAGCGCGGCCAGTAGCGACGCGAGATTCGACCACGCGACGCCGCGCCGCGGCTGCAGGCGGACGACCTCCCGCCACTCCTCGATCGCTCGCTCCTGCTCGCCGCTCCGCGTGAGCGCGTCGGCGAGGGCGAAGCGCGCGTCGGCGTTCGCCGGATCGAGCTGCACGGCGCGCGCGAGGCGCTCCGCGGCGGCGCGCGGCGCCCCGGCGCGGACGTAGGCGATCCCGGAGCGGAACATCGCGAAGCGGTTGCTCGGTTCCTCGGCGAGGACCGCGTCGAACGCGACCAGCGCCTCGCGCGGGCGCTCGCGGCGGAGGAGGCCGTCGGCGCGGAGGAGCGCGCGGCGCATCTCGACGCGGTCCTTCGGATCGGGCAGGCCCGCGGGCGCCTCGTCGGCGCCGGGCGCGCTCGCGACGTAGCCGAGCGCCTCGAGCGAGGCCTGCACGCGCTCGTCGTCCGGCCGCACGCCGGCCTTGGCCACCGGCGGTGTCAGGCGCGCGAGCGTGTCGCCGAGGGCGCGCGCCTCGTCGGGGCGATCGGCGACGAGATTCTCGAGCTCCGCCGGATCGTGGCCGAGGTCGTAGAGCTCGGGCCGCGGCGCCGCGACGAGCTTCCGATCCGCGGTGCGGAGCGCGCGGAGGGGCGCCCAGCCGTAGGTGAGCCACGGGTGCAGCGTCTCGAGATGCGCCGGCGGCAGCGCGTCGACCTTGTCGTTCATGGCCGCGACGAGGCTCGTGCCGTCGGCGCCGCCGAGCGCCGGGAGGCCGAGCAGCTCGAGCATCGTCGGCGCGACGTCCACGAGGCGCGCGGGGAGGGTGCTCGTCCCCGCCGGGACTCGGCCGGGGAAGTGGACGACGAGCGGCACCGTGACCGTCGTGTCGTAGAGGAAGAACCCGTGCGTCGTCTCGCCGTGCTCGCCGAAGCTCTCGCCATGGTCGGAGGTGAAGACCGTGAGCAGCGGCCGCGCGTTCCGCGCCGCGATGCCGCGGCGGAGCACGCCGAAGGCGTCGTCGGCGAACGCGACCTCGCTGTGATAGGCCGCCTGCCGGCCGGTGCGGGGAAACGCGGCGTGCGCCGTGTAGGGGTCGTGCGGGTCGTAGTAGTGGACCCAGACGAACCACGGCTCCGGGGCGCTCGCGATCCAGGCCAGCGCCGCCGCCGTCGTCGCGTCGGCCGCGCGCTCGAGGCGGGCGCGCGTGCCGACCGGCAGCACGTCGTCGTAGTGCGCGAAGCCGCGGTCGAGCCCGAACAGCGCCCGCAACGGGAAGCCGCTCACGAACGCCGCCGTCGTCCATCCGCCGGCGCGCAGCGACTCCGCGAGCGTGGCGGGGCCCGCCGGCAGCACCTGGCCGTTGTCGCGCGCGCCGTGTCGGCGCGGCAGGAGCGCCGTCATCAGCGAGGCGTGGGCCGGCAGCGTGAGCGGCGTCGGCGTCACCGCGGTGGGGAAGCGGAAGCCGTCCGCGGCGAGCGCGTCGATCGCGGGGGTCTCGTTCGCCCCCGCGACGAACCCGACCGCGTCGGGACGGAGCGTGTCCACCGTCACGAGGAGGACGTTGGGGCGCGAGGACGACGTGCCGCAGGCGGGGCGAAGACGAGCCACGCGACGCCGAGGAGGAATCTGGCGCGGACGATGATGCGCAGGGGTAGCAGACGGTGAAGGCCGGGTCGACCGGCCGCGCCGGGTCCGTTCCCGCTCGCGACGACGCGCGCTCTTCGCTATGAAATCCGGCGCGCATGTCCATGCATCAGGTCGCCTCGTGGCTCGGCACGGCGGCATTCCTTCCCGCACTGGGAGCGATCCTCCTCGTGTTCGATGTCGCGCAGCGGGCCGCGCGGCTCATCGGGCAGCGCCCGCAGGAGCACGTTGCGACCGCGCTCCAGATGTCGATCGTCGGCGCGCTCCGCCTCTGCAACATCCGCGTGCTCGTCGAGGGCGCGCCGGGTCTCCGGCCGGACGGCCGCTACGTCATCGTGTCGAACCACCAGAGCATGCTCGACATCCCGATCCTCGGCACGCTCTTCCGCCGGAGCTTCCCGAAATACATCTCCAAGCGCTCGCTCGGGCGCTACATCCCGAGCGTGTCCTACAACCTGCGCCGCGGCGGGCACGCGCTGATCGACCGCGGCGACGGCGCGGCCGCGATCGACGTCATCCGCGGACTCGGCGAGCGCGTCCGCCGCCGCGAGGTGTCGGCCGTCATCTTCCCCGAGGGGACGCGGGCCCGACGGGGGCAGCTCGGCGAGTTCCGGCGCGGAGGGACGCTCGCGCTCCTCGAGGCGGCGCCCGAGGCTCCCGTCGTGCCGGTCACGATCGACGAGTCGTGGAAGCTCCTCGTGCGGAACATGTTCCCGCTGACGTGGGGCGTACGCATCCGCGTCGCCGTCGGCGAGCCGATCGCGCGCCGGCCG
>Ga0111539_10008167_pt1 | contig 13335 bp, 8 predicted proteins | sample RhiMethybrSRZTD1_FD_79667 | JGI IMG/M metagenome (GOLD analysis project Ga0111539, IMG submission 79667) | Populus rhizosphere microbial communities from Tennessee, USA - Rhizosphere MetaG P. TD hybrid SRZTD1 (version 2) (version 2) | ecosystem: Host-associated > Plants > Roots > Rhizosphere >...
CACCGGAGCGGCGGGTCTCGACACTCGCTCGCTGGCGCTCGCTGCTCGACCACCGGAGGGCGCTCGCTGCTCGACCACCGGGGCGCGAACCAGCACCCACGGTCGCTCAGCACCCGTTCAGGTCCGCGCGCCATGATGAGCGCGAGGAGGACGCTGTGCGGGTGCTCGTGGTCGAGGACGAGCCGCGGCTCGCCGCGTCGTTGCGCAACGGGCTGGAGGCCGAGGGCTTCGCGGTCGACGTCGCGCCCGACGGTGGCGAGGGGCTGTGGCTGGCGCGCGAGCACACCTACGACGTGCTCCTGCTCGACATCATGTTGCCGGTGCTCAACGGCTACAAGGTGTGCGAGACCTTGCGCGCCGAGGGCAACTGGACGCCGATCGTGATGCTCACCGCCAAGGACGGCGACTGGGACCAGGTCGAGGCACTCGACACCGGCGCGGACGACTACGTCACCAAGCCGTTCCACTTCCACGTGCTGCTGGCCCGGATCCGCTCCCTGCTCCGGCGGGGGAGCCCCGAGCGTCCGGTCGCGCTCAAGGTCGGCGACCTCGGGTTCGATCCGGCGACGCGCGAGGTCACCCGGGCCGGCGAGTCGGTGCGGCTGACCACACGCGAGGTGTCGCTGCTCGAGTTCCTGATGCGGCGCGCCGGCGAGGTGGTGACCAAGGGGCAGATCCTCGAGCACGTCTGGGACTACGACTTCGAGGGCGACCCCAACATCGTGGAGGTGTACGTCGGGCGGCTGCGTCGCAAGGTGGACAAGCCGTTCGGCCGGTCGGACATCGAGACGCTGCGCGGTGCGGGGTACCGGCTCCGCGCGGACGGCTGATGGGGCTCCTCGATCGGGCCCTGAGCTCGGTCCGGATCCGGGTGACGGCAGTCGCGCTGCTGGTCGCACTGGTGGTCGCGACGGTCGGCGCCTTCCTCTTCGTGACCTCGCTCCGGAGCGCGCTCGAGCAGGGGCTGGTGACCTCCGCCATGCAGGAGGTCGAGTCCGTCCAGGCACAGCTGCAGGCGGGCGAGCCGCCCAGGCAGGCCGTGGTCTCCGGACGCAACGACGTCATCGTGCAGATCGTCTCGGACGACGGTCGCGTGGTCGCCGTGGACCGCCCGTCGGTGACCACACCACTTCGCACCTCCCCGGGCTCGGCGAGGCACATGCGCGTGAAGGGGCTCGATGACCCGTACGTCGTGGTGGCCAAGCGCGTTCGTGGAGGGGGCGGCCTGATCGCGGTCGGGCGTTCCTCCGAGCAGGTGTCCAGGGCGACCAGCACGGCAGCGATCCTGTTCGGTGGCTTCGTGCCCCTGGCGCTGGTCCTGTTGGCCGTGGCCGTGTGGATGAGCGTCGGCCGTGCCCTGCGCCCGGTCGAGGCGATGCGGCGCGAGGCCGCCGTCATCACCTCCGCCCACCTCGACCGACGGCTCAGGATCACGCCCGGCGACGACGAGATCCCGCGGCTCGCGCGCACCCTGAACGAGATGCTGGACCGGATCGACGCCTCGCAGCGCCAGCAGCGGCAGTTCGTGAGCGACGCGTCCCACGAGCTGCGGTCGCCGCTGGCGACCCTGCGCCAGCTCGCAGAGGTCGCCCGGGGCTACCCCGGGCGGGTGGACACCGCCGACCTTGCCGCCGACGTGCTCGCCGAGGAGCAGCGGATGGAGGACCTGGTCAACGCGCTGCTCGTGCTGGCCCGCCTCGACGACGCGCCGGCGTCGCGCGACGACCGGCCGGTCGACCTGGACGACCTGGTGCTCATGGAGGCGCGGCGGCAGCGCGGCAGCGGCGCCCGGATCGACGTCTCCGGCGTGAGTGCCGGGCAGGTGGCCGGTCATCCGGTCCTGCTCGGGCAGGCGGTGCGCAACCTTCTGGCGAACGCGGTCCGCCACGCGCGTGACCGCGTCACGGTCACCCTCGACGAGCGCGACGACCGCGTGCTCCTGGTGGTGGACGACGACGGCCCGGGCATACCGGAGGAGGAGCGGACCCGGGTGTTCGAGCGTTTCGTGCGGCTGGACGAGTCGCGGGCCCGTGACGACGGCGCCGGCGCCGGGCTCGGCCTGGCGATCGTGCGCAAGGTGGTGGAGTCCTCGGGCGGCAGCGTCGTGGTGGGTGACGCGCCGGGTGGCGGTGCGCGACTGACGGTGTCGCTGCCCGCTGTGTCGCCCGCTTCGTAGACGACCTGTCACGGGACTGAACCGGTCGGTCCCGCAGTCAGCAACGGTTCAGGAACGATGCTGCAGCCTGCTCTGGTGAGCACCATCGTCGCGCCGGGCACCCGGGCGTCCCTTCTCCTCCCGGGGCGTACCTGGGTGCCCGGCGCGGTCCTCACTGCCGGGGCGGCCACGGTGCTGCTACGGCTCCCTTTCGTGGCAGCACCGCTCTCGTCGGACGAGGGCGGCTTCCTGGTGCTCGCGCGGCAGTGGCACCTCGCAGGACCGGGCGGCTCGCTCTACGGGAGCTACTGGGTGGACCGGCCGCCCCTGCTGGTGGCGACGTTCCAGCTCGCCGACGCACTCGGTGGCCTGATCGCGCTCCGCCTGATCGGCGCCCTGGCAGCGGCCATCACGGTGGTCGCTGTGGGAGTCTCGGTCCACCGGCTGTCCGGACCCCGTCCCGCGGTCTGGGCCTCGGCTGTCGCGTGTGGGCTGCTGGTGGCACCGACCACCGGCGGCGTCAACGTCGACGGGGAGCTCCTCGCGGCGCCGTACGTCGCCGTGGGCATCGCGGCGGCGGTCGTCGCCCTCACCACCCCTGTGCTGTCGCGAGCCCGCTGGGCGTCGGCAGCGGCGGGTGCCTGTGCCGTTGCCGCGGTGCTGGTGAAGCAGAACATGCTCGACGTGTTCGTCTTCTCCGCGGCGTTCGGCCTCCTGACGTGGCGCAGCGGCCATGTCGAGTTCACTCGACTCCGACGGCTCACCGCCCCGTGGTCTGTCGGGGCCGCTGCGTCACTTCTCTCGGTGCTCGGCTTCGCCGCCCTGCACGGCACGACACCGGGTGGAGTCTTCTTCGCGATGTACCCGTTCCGGGTGCGCGCAGCCCAGGTGCTCGCGGTCCGCATGGACGGCGCGTACGGCGAGCGGCTCACGCGGCTCGGCGAGTCGGCGCTCCTCTCCGGAGGGCTCGTCGTCATCGCCGCGTTGATGCTGCTGCTCGCGCTGCGGCGCGCCACCCGGGCCCACCCGCTCGCCCGACCGTTCGCCGGAGCTGTCGTCGCGCTCACGGGGTTCGTCGTGGTCTCCATGGCGCTCGGCGGCAGCTGGTGGCTGCACTACCTCGTGCAGCTGGCCGTGCCGGCGGCACTCGCTGCGGGCCTTGTCGTCGCGTCGGTGCCCGCCCCAGGGGTCCGGCTGGTGGCGCTGGTCACGACGGTCGCGCTGTTGGGATGGGCGGCCGGCCTGGTGCTGCGTACGAACGCCTCCGGTCAGGACATCGGCCGCGCGATCGCCCAGGTCGCATCCCCGGGAGACACCGTGGTGTCCGCGCTCGGGGACGGCGACGTGGTGGCAGCGTCGGGTCTCGGCTCGCCCTACCCCTACCTGTGGAGCCTTCCCTCACGGGTCCTCGACCCGGAGATGACCGAACTCGCCGCCACGCTCGGGGGAGCGCGTGCCCCAACGTGGCTGGTGGTCCGCGGGCACCGCACCTACGTCGAGCTCTCCACGCACGCCACCGGCGCGGCGCTGCGCAGCCGCTACCGGCCGGTGAGTGAGATCTGCGGGCGCACCATCTACCTCCGCAGCGACGTCGTCCGCCGAACGCCCGCGGGTCCGCCGAGCTGCCGGGCGCCGTTCTCGGACTGGTCCGAGGACCTCGTAACGGCCGACGGTCACCTGTGACGCATCAGGCGAGCTGGTGGACCCGGGGTGCCCGGCCCTCGAACACCAGGCGCGGCGACGCGTGGACCGGGCCACTGCGCCAGGCCGCGTAGCCGGTCTCGGCATAGCGCTCGACGACGTCGGCGTCGACGACCACGTCGGCCGGCGCATCCACGACGGTCCGGACCCCGTCGAGGGAGAAGGCGGTGGTGACCGATGGGTCGACGTGGAACCGCGCGGCCGTCCACGGCTGCCCCGGCGCGACCGGCCGGCCCTGCTCGAGCGACGGATGGACACCCAGCGTGATCCGGTCACCGTCGGCACCGAGCACACCGGGCAGCGACTGGGCCCCGGCCCAGCCGCCGGTCACGTCATACGCCTCGCGCAGCCAGGAGATCGCGCAGGGACGGCCCTCCCGGTCACGGAACGCGGTGGTGGCGTACGCCGCGGCGCCAGTGGCGAGCGGCGCCCAGGACTCGCTCGCAGAGTCGATGAAGCGGGCCATGACCGGCCCGGGCTCGTGGTCCACCTGGACACTCACGATCACGGCCCACCGGCCCGCTACCTCGACCAGCTGCGGGCACTCGGCGACCGTCCGCACATGCGGGCCACCGATCCGGGCCAGGACGCCGTCGTACACCCAGGCCGCGAGGTCGTCGGAGCGGTAGTGCAGGACCGCTCCCGTGCCGTCGTCCAGGCCGGCACCCACGACCATCGACCAGGCACCGTCGCGCTCGACCACGAACGGGTCGCGGAACTCGGGCACGGCCGGGGGGCCCGCGAGGACGACGTCGCTCTCGCTGGTGCGGAAGCGGGAGCCGTCCCAGCGAGCGAGGGCCACCACGCCGCGGCCGAGGTCGGTGCCGGTGACGCGGGTGTAGAAGGCGCCGTGGCCGGGGACCACGCTGCCCGACCAGCACCCGGTCTCGAACGGCTGCGGTTCGAGCACGACGCCCTGCCAGGTCCAGCGGACGAGGTCCGGCGACGTGGCCCGGGCCCAGGTGCAGCTTAGCGCCCACGTCGTGTGCCCGGGCAGTGCCTGGCAGAAGAGCTGGTACTGCTCGCCGTCCCAGGGCACGCCGTACGGGTCGTTCATCCAGCCCGCGGGCGGGGTGAGGTGCAGGGCCGGGCGCTGCCGCGTGCGGGTCACATGCACATGTTGGCAGCCGCCGGAACCGGCTCCGGTCAGGGACGACCCCCGCAAGCCCAGGCCTAGGCTCCGCGGGGATCTCGAGGAGTCAGCCCTGCGCGACGACTGGCTGCCCTCTACCCCGTTGGTATCCCGGCCTGGCCGCGTCGAGCAAGGGGCGACGCAACATTTCACCCTTTCGCGCGGCTCTGCGCGTAGCGTGCCCTTGTAGCGTCGGCAGTCCAGCCGACCTGGAGGGACGTTGTGGATCCGCTGCGCATCGCCATCGCCAACGACTACGAGATCGTGGTCGAGGGCCTGGTGCAGATGCTGAAACCCTTCGAGGATCGCGTCACGGTGGTCGAAACCGTCGCCAACGAACCAGTCAGCCAGGACGTCGACATCGTCCTCTACGACAACTTCGGTCAGGCCCACCACAAGGGCCTGGACATCGACGTGCTGCTCAGCCAGGCACGGGCCAAGCATCTTGTCGTCTACACCTGGCACATCGATCCGGCCCTGGTCGACATCGCGCTCGACATCGGTGCGACCGGCTACCTGCCGAAGAACCTCACCGCCGACGAGCTGGTCTCCGCCCTGGAGCGCATCCACGGGGGCGAGGTGGTGGCGCCCGAGACCTCGCCCGACCCTCAGCCCGGCAGCGGCGACTGGCCGGGGCGGACATTCGGGCTTTCCGAGCGGGAGTCCGAGATCATCGCGCTGATCACGCAGGGCCTGACCAACGAGCAGATCGCGGACCGCGCCTACCTCAGCATCAACACGGTGAAGTCCTACATCCGCACCGCGTATCGCAAGATGGGCGTGCGTAGCCGCAGCCAGGCGGTGCTCTGGGGCATCGACCACGGCTTCCGTCCCGACCGGGCGCGGCACCGCGTCCCCGACGACGAGACCTGAACGGGCTGCGGGCGGGAGGCCCGGAGGGTGGGCGGCCACGTGTCCTCGCCCCACCCCGAAGTGTGTGGCGGGGGTGACCGCGGCGGCGTAAGCCAGAACCATGCGGTTCGGCGCGCGGGTCTCGGTCTCGGTTTCGGCGCTCTTCTGCACGGGTCTGGCCGTCGCGGGCCCGTCCACGGCCGCGCACCAGGAGCACGCAGTGGCCGGCTCTCCGGCCGCCGACTCCGGCGGGTCTGGGTTCGTGCTCGCGACCACGACGCCCGGGGGCCCGGGCATGGCGCCGGCGTTCGTGGGGAACGGCTACCTCGCCGGTCGCCAGCCCTTCGACGGCCAGGGGTTCGCCGAGGTCAGGCTGCCCGGCCAGGCCGACCCGCTGCCCACTCAGTCAGAGGTGCACGGGCTGTACGCACTCGGAGTCCCGTCGGCCCCACCCGGTTCGCCGCCGCAGCCACCGGTGGAGCGACGGGCCGCCCTGCCGGCCTGGTCGACCCTGTCCTACAACGACGGCAGCGGCGCCTATGCGCTGTCGCGAGGCGACGTCGCCGGGTACCGGCAGGCCCTCGACGTGCACACCGGCACGCTCACCACGTCGCTGACCTGGACCTCGCCGGGGGGTCGCACGGTCGATCTCCGGTACGACGTCACGCCCGACCGGGCACACCGTCGCGCGGCGGTCGTTCGGCTGCGGATGGTGCCGCGGTTCAGTGGTCCGGTGACCGTGACCGACACCCTGGACGGCCGGGCGGCCGAGCTGCTCGACCCGAAGGGCACTGGCCACGACTCCCGGCGCCAGTGGGTGGACGTCGCGACCGAGGGCCTGGGAATACGGGCGACGGAGGCGTCCACGCTGGTGGGTGGCCCGGTTCATGCCGTGGCCTCCGGGGACCCGATGACCGCGAAGCAGGCAGTGTCCCTCGACGTACGACGTGGCCAGACCTACACGATCACCAAGTACGTCGGGGTGGCCACCGGCTCGGACTCCGAACGCCCGCACCGCCGGGCGAAAATCGCCTCGCGGGACGCCGCAGAGCTTGGCTACCTCGGCCTGAGGCGCGCCTCGGACGCAGTCTGGGCACGACTGTGGCGCTCCGACATCCTGGTCTCGGGCGACGCGCGGCTGCAGCGTCAGGTGCGGGCCTCGTTCTTCGCCCTGCTGGCCAGCGTCCGCAGCGACACCCCGTGGGCACCCTCGCCGGGGGGCCTCTCCTCCGACGGATACAATGTGCACGTGTTCTCGGCCTCCGAGACCTGGATGTACCCCTCGCTGCTGGCCACCGAGCCGACCATCGCCCGGGCGAGCCTGCGCTACCGCTTCGACCGCCTCCGGGCGGCCCGCGCCAATGCGACGAAGACCGGCGGGAGGGGGGCCCGGTACCCGTGGGAGAGTGCGCTGCGCGGCAGCGAGGAGACTCCGGCTTTCGCCAAGACCGGGAAACTGGAGATCCACGTCAATGCGGACATCTCGCTCGCGGTGCACCAGTTCTGGCTGGCGACCGGAGACCGGCACTGGCTGGCCACCCGCGGCTGGCCGATGCTCAAGGGCATCGCCGACTACTACGCGGACCGGGCGACGCGGAACGCGGATGGCTCCTACAGCATCCGCGACATCATCCCGCCTGACGAGTACGCCGAAGGCGTCGACGACAGCGTGTACACGAACATGTCCGCCGCACGCGCGCTCCGCTTCGCACGCGCCGCCGCCCACGAGCTGGGCCGGCCCGCGCACGCCAGCTGGACCAGGGTCGCGCGCGGGCTGAGGATCCTGTTCGATGCACAGACCGGCGTGCATCCCGAGTACGCCGGCTACCCCGGCAACGCCGTCAAGCAGGCTGACGTCACCCTCCTCTCCTACCCATGGGAGCACCAGCAGTCGCACGACACGACCGCCGCGGACCTCGACTACTACGTGCCACGCACGGATCCGGGTGGGCCGTCCATGACCGACGCGATCCACTCGATCGTGACCTCCGCCCTCGGCACACCGGGATGTGCGGCATTCAGCTTCACCCGCCGCAGCGTCGACCCCTTCCTACGCCCGCCGTACGACCAGTTCGCGGAGTCGCGCAGCGGCGGTGCGTTCACCTTCACCACCGGGACCGGCGGCTTCCTCCAGGAGTTCCTGTACGGCTACACCGGGTTCCGGTGGCGCGCAGACCGGGTCCACCTCGACCCGAGTCTTCCTCCTCAGCTCACCGGCGTCACTGCCAGCGCCCTGCACTGGCGAGGTCGTGTGCTGGAAGTCGCCGTCGGACCGCGACAAACCGTCGTGCGCCTGGTGTCCGGTCGCCCGGTGCGGGTCGAGTCGCCCGCCGGCACCGTGCTGCTGCGCTCGACGATGACGCTGCCCACACGCCGTCCCGACCTGTCGCCCACCACCAACCTGGCCCGGTGCCAGCCGGCGACCGCGGACCCGGACACTGCCGAGCCCGCCGAGGCCGCCGACGACGGGACCGTCACCACGCAGTGGATCGGCGAGACAGCAGCCGCCAAGGTGAGCGTCGACCTGGGGACCATCCAGCAGGTCGGTGCAGTCACGCTCAGCCGCAACGCGCTGACGACGTACCCACCACCCCCCGGTGGTGACAAGGGCGTCACCCGCCACACCGTCAGTTCCGACGCTCGCGTGCAGGTGTCCACCGACGGCCGAACCTGGCGCACGCTGGGCATCGTCGGTGGCAGGCGGCTGGAGGCACGGCTCGTCAACGACGGAGGTCCCGTTCGCTTCGCGCGAGTGGTCGCCGTGGGCGCTACCGACACCGTCCCGCTGATCGTGGGGGAGCTGGCCCTCACTCGTCAGTAGCTGTAGCCCGAGCCCTTGGAAGCGCCGGAGGACGCGGCCGTGCCCGTGGGTGTGCCCGTGGGTGTGGTGGCGTGCCAGGTGAGGTCGGTGCCGCCGAAGCTGTCCTTCTGCCCATCGCCGTTGACCTGCCCGGCGCTGTGGTCGAACGAGAACGTGTACAGCGGCCGGCCGTCGAAGGAGACCTGCCTGGACGACGGTCGCGCTGCCTCAATCGTTCAACGACAGAGCAGTTCTCAGGAGAACCCAGGTTCCTCACTCCCCGTGGCTCATGGCCTCGCCGGTCCCGAAGGCGTGGAGCCAGCCGACCTCGGTGGCGCCGAGTCCTAGGGTCGTGATCGCCACCAGGCACAGCACCGCGATCGCTCGGGCGTGCGAGGAGTGGACCGACGTGCGCGCCAGTCGGCTCCAGTGGCGCAGCACGATCACGGCTGCCGCGAGCGTCACCAGCTCGAGCACGCAGCAGGCCACGTCGGGCAGTCCCACGGCCTCCGGCACTGCCGCCTCGGGCCCGAACGGGAGACCGACGGTCCGGGAGACCAGCCAGAGCAGCAGGGTCCCGACCGAGACCCAGGCCGTCACCATCAGCACGAGCCGGTCCAGCCTCAGCAGGACTGCCAGTGCCAGCGCGAGCTCGACCAGGACCAGGAGCACGAAGAAAGCCCCTGCGACCGGCCATTCCTTGAGGTGCTCTGGAATCACCGCGGCGTGGATGGCGGCGCTGCCGACGAGGCCCGTGACGAGGAGCGCGCGGTAGTCGCTGACGCGTCCCTCCCGGGAGGGCGCGGACGCGCGAACCGTCCCCAGATCCATCCGTCCGCCTCGGAGTGCGAGCGCCCATCCCACCAGCACCAGGTTGGTGACCAGGATCAGGCCACTGCCCACGGCGACCGCACGCACCTGCAGCGTCAGGTCGGCACGGTGCTGGGCGGCGGCACAGGCCGCATCGCAGGCTTCGTCGCGCATCGCGTTCATGGCCGACATGTGGATCGCCTGGAGGTGGTAGTCGTAGGCCGAGCTCACCGCCAGGCCGACCACACCCGCGAGGGTCCCCGCGGCAACCACCAGGAGTGCGGCCATCAGCACCGCCCGGGTACGGCGAGGCGAGGGGCCGAACCGGGCCAGCGCCACTGCCGTCGCGCCGATCACAGCGATCACGAAGACCGGCAGGAACAGGGTCGACTCGCGCAGCCACGCCTGGAACGGGGAGTCCATCCGCTCGATGGCGCCCGCGGCCCCACGCAGCGAGATCACCCAGAAGCCGTCGCCGTAGGCCATCAGCGCGGCCAGCGGCAGCACGGTCCACCACGCCACACCAGGTCGGATGCGGGCTCGGTCGTGGACGCTCGCGGTGGCGACCCGAACGGGAGGTGCGGTCAGGGTCATCAGGTGATCTCCCAGCCGAACATCATCGCGTGGTCCTCGTGCGCCAGGTTGTGGCAGTGCGCGACGTACGGTCCGACGAAGTCACGGAAGCCGCGGTAGATGATCGTGGACTCGCCGGGGTCGAGTGCGACCAGGTCCTCGCGCGAGATGTCGTCGGGATGGCCCGGATCCGGGGTCACGGTCTCGAGCCGGCCGTTGCGCATCACCGTGCGGTGCTCCTCCATGTGCAGGTGGAACGGGTGCACCCAGCCACCGCCGCCGTTGCGGATCTCCCACAGGTTGAAGCTGCCCTTCGGCTGCTGGGCAAGGGGCGTCTTCCGGGCGGGGTTGCGCAGGCTGGTCGCCACCTTGGCCGGGTCGAACTCGACACCGTTGATCAGCCACTCGACCTCGCCGCCGATGACGCCGCGCTTGACCTCGAAGACCAGCCGGTTGTCCATCATGGACCGCCAGTCTTTCGGCAACGGCGGCAGCTCGCGCAGCAGCTGGAGCGGCTCCGGCATCACGCTGTTGTCCTCCGCGTCGTCGCCGATCACGAACTTGAGCACGGGCACCTTGTATGCCGGGTCGGGACTGAACCGCGAGGAGTTCTCCCACATCCGGCCGTTCGGCATCTTCATCACGTCGGTCAGGTAGATGACGTCGCCCTTGGTGGTCGGGGACTCGTCCTGGTACTGCGTGAAGTCCACGATCACCTCGCGGCGCTTGGCCGGCCACAGCTCGAAGGAGTCCCGCTTGATTGCGAACGGCAGCAGCCCGCCGTCCGAGGCGATCTGGGTGAACTGCATGCACTGCTGCGCGTCGGGGATTCGGTACTGGCCCTCGAGCTCGTCGCCCGTGTAGCCCAGCGACACCGACGTCTTGGGGCCCTGGGTCGAGCTCATCAGCTTGAACTCGTAGATCCGCGCCACCGAGGCGTCGAGGAAGCGGAAGCGGTACTTGCGGCGCTTCACCTGCAGCGTCGGGTAGGCCGTGCCGTTGACGGTGAAGATGTCGCCGACGAAGCCGTGGCTGGGGAAGTGCTTGTAGAAGGTCTTGCCCCACCACTCCGGGTGCTTGCGGGGATTCCCGGTCTCCGGGAACTCGTTGTTGACGTCGTGGAAGTCCCGGTGCAGCGTGACCCCGTCGTCGAGGCGGCAGTCGTAGAACGCCAGCGGGATGTCGTACGCGACGTCGAACGCCCCGTCGGAACGGTTGGTGCGCACGCCCGGGAGGCGAAGGCCTTGGGTCTCGTCCCCCATGTCCATCCCGTTCTCGGGGTCGTAGATGGGGTAGAGGCCGACCATGCCCTTGTAGACGTTGGAGCCGGTGTGGTCCATCCGGTGGTCGTGGAACCAGAAGAAGCTCTGCTTCTCGCGGGGGTCGTTGCCGGCCGGCCAGTTCAGGTAGAGGTTGTCGACCCACATCCCCGTCGCGTAGCCCTTGCCGATGCCGTGACGCATCGAGTAGTGCGGGTTGCCGTCACTCTCGGGTGCCGTGTGCCCGTTGTGCAGGTGGGTCAGGAACGACCGGTCCGGGGAACCGAAGTCCTGGACGTCGAGGTTGTCGGGGTTCTCGTGGAGGAAGTTGGAGAACCGCACCAGTGCCGGCCGCCCGTACTCGGCGTTGATCATCGGGCCCGGGAACTGCCCGTTGAACCCGAAGATGGTGCTGGGGGGGAGGCTACGACGCGTGCCCGCGGCATAGGTCTTGCCGTCGGCGTCGAACGAGATGGCCGGCTTGCCGCCGCGGGTGATCGGCAGCACCTGCGAGGTGGTGAAGCTGTGCGTCGAGACCCGCAGGTCGATCTTGTACACGATCGGGTCCGGGAAGCCGACGTCCGTCACCCACTTCTGGTGCCGCTCGTCATGCTTCGAGTTCTGCCGGCCCTCCCCGGGTCCAGGCGGGTCGTCCCAGCTCTGGTAGTCCGTCGCGGGCGCGAGCGCCTTGGGGACCACCAGCTCGTCCTTGAACGGCTCCAGGATCAGCGGGCTGGTCGGGAACACCTCGGTGTAGAGCAGCAGATCGCCGATCGTGGTCGCTGACGCGGAGAACACTCCATCCGCCGACCACAGACCCTGCTGCTGCAGCGCCGGGACGACGAGTCCCTGCGCGGTGGCCAAGCCCACCCCGACGGTTCCCACCGCCCCAACGCGAAGCACTGTGCGCCGAGCCACTCCACCTGCCTCAGCACTTGTGTCGTTCTCATCCCGTGCGGGCAGCTCTATGGACATGACAATTACCTCGGAACCCCTACCTCTACCCATCCCCAGCAGATGGGCAAGATCCGGCTCTTCCAGCACTACTCGCCGAACCTTGAGGAAAAGTTGGGACTAGCAACGCGCGTGGACGACTTGCGTCGTATGGGCGGTTTGTCGCTTCGGTGACCTAGACCTGACACCGTGATCGGCGTTGGCCAAGGTTCGGCGACGCGACATGCTCGTGCGCATCCTGGGCTGTCGGTTCGGCATGGAGACAGATCCATGACCTGGGGGTCTTGTCAGACCAACAAGCCGGCGGGTACCAAGGAACCCCGCCGGGCAACCGACCCAGCCGAAGATCCGGGGAACGACATGCGTCGAAAGCTTCTCTTCCTTCTCTCCGCGCTCGCCTTGCTGCTCGCGCCGCTCGCGCCGGCACAGGCAATTGTCAACGGCGTGCCCGACGACAACGCCCACCCGTACGTCGGTGAGGTGCTGTTCTACGTGCCGGACGAGGTGGATCCGCGCTTCAGTGACCCGGGGGCGTGGTTCACCTGCTCCGCGACACTCCTCAACGAGACGATCGTGGTCACCGCCGGGCACTGCACGCATGGCGTGGGCCTCAACGGTGCGCCGACCACGCCCACCGGCGGGTCGGGCGGCAACGACATCTGGGTCAACTTCTCCGAGGCGCCGGACTTCAGCATCCTGCCGCCCAGCTCCACCTTCGCGCCGGACGACAACGCCGGTCGCTACGAGGCATGGACCGACGCGCTGAACGCGTCAGACGAGTGGCATCGGGCCACGTCCTTCCCGCACCCGCAGTTCGACCCGAACGCCTTCTTCACCCACGACATGGGCGTCCTGCGGCTGGCCGAGCCGGTCAGCATGGACCAGTACGGGCAGCTGCCCACCCAGGGCCTCATCGACACGCTGGCGCGGAACCACCGCGCGACCTACACCATCGTTGGCTACGGGCTCGAGAAGTCAACGCCGCACGCCTCCTTCGGCGGTGACACGCGACGGAAGGCCACCGTCAGCCTCGTCAACATCCAGGGTGTGTTCGGGACCGGCAAGGGCACCGCGGTCAAGTGGTCGGGCAACAACGGCA